>ENA-UEPH01000023-UEPH01000023.1-human-gut-metagenome-genome-assembly--contig:-NODE-23-length-163073-cov-15.528031_pt1 | contig 163073 bp, 148 predicted proteins | sample MGYA00242891_ERZ507898 | MGnify/ENA primary metagenome ERZ507898 (study PRJEB26167, sample SAMN06115411) | human gut metagenome | host: Homo sapiens | place: China:Guizhou | collected 2014-10-15...
TTCATGTGCTCCCGTCTGGTGCTTTTGTTCGTTCATTGTTTAATTTACAAGATACACGCCCGCTTCTGCGGAACATTGCTATTATACTCTGCAAAGCCAAGTTTGTCAACAGGTTTTTTCATCTTTTCCAAAAAACTTTTAGCAGCCATTTGGTACTCTAATGGAAGCTCCTATGAAAACCGCTCTGCGAAACAGCTTGTTTAGATTACCAGAGGAAACGCCATTTGTCAATACCTAATTTCAAAAAATTTCCGTTTTTTCTCCGTCCATAAAGCCAGTGACAAACGACCGCTTCTGTGGTATACTATCCGGCGACATGAACCATATATGATTGAACCATATATGATAAAGAGGTGATCCCTTGCAGATCGAGCAGATGAGCGCCACCTTTGGCAGACTGAACGGCTCCCAGCTGGACCTTCAGCCGGGGCTGAATGTGATCTGCGCCCCCAATGAATCCGGCAAGTCCACTTGGTGCCGGTTCCTTCAAAATATGCTGTACGGCGTCCCCACCAAGGAGCGGGGGCTGCTGGCTGACAAGAACCGCTACGCCCCGTGGAGCGGTTCCCCCATGCAGGGGCGGCTACTGCTGCGGAACGGCGACGCCCGCTATACCCTCCTGCGGGAGACCAGACGGACCTCCGCCCCCATGGGTGATGCCCATCTCACCTACACCGGCACCGCCGACCCCGTCCCCGGCATCCTCGCCGCCGAGGCCGGTCAGTATCTGCTGGGCATTCCACGGGAGGTGTTTCTGCGCAGCGCCTTCATCGGCCAGAATGCTCTGGCGGTGGATCAGGACGCCGAGTTGGAGCGCCGCATCGCTGCTCTGATCTCCACTGGCGAGGAGGACACCTCCTACTCCGAGAGCTATGAGCGGCTGAAAAAGCAGCTGAACGCCCGGCGAGCCAACCGCTCCACCGGACAGATCCCGGCACTGGAGCAGGAAATCGCCCAGCTGGAGGATGCGCTGGCCCGGCAGGAGAGCCTGCGGGAGCAGCTTGACACCGCACAGCTCCGGCTGCAAGATGCCCAACACCAGTTGGAGGAACTGCAGCAGCAGGACGCCCAGTGGCAGCAGCTGGAGCGCCAAGCCGCCCGTCACCAATACGAGGAGGCCCAAGCAGCCCTATCCACCGCCCAGCAGCAGTATCGGCAACTGGAGCAGCGCTGCGACGTCCTACCGGACGAGGAGACACTCTCCCAGCTGGAGGGACAAGCTACCGCTCTGACCCAGTCCATCGCCGCCCGGCGGCAGGCCACGGAGCAAGCGGCCCAGCTGCGCCGGCAGGCCGCCGAGGCCATGGCCCGCTGCACGGCACACCCCCTCTCTCCCGCCGACGGGCCGCAGCTGCAAAGCCGCCTGTCCGCCCTGACGGACCCGCCCGCACCATCGAAGCTGCCCCTGCCTGTGGGACTTCTTCTGCTGGTCGGGGCCGTAGCCTGCGTGCTGCTGCATCTGCCTGTGTATGCGCCCATTCTCTGTGGCGCAGTCGGTGCCGCCGCTCTACTATATGATATAGTATCCCGCCATCGTCACGCCAAGGCGAAGCAGCAGGCAGACGACCAGCGGAGCACCTTACAGCGGCAGATTGCAGAATATCTCCCTCTACTGACGGAGGCTCAGGAGGCCACTCGCAGCGCCGATGCCGCCGCAGCCGCCGCCGAAGCCATGGCTCATAACGATCAGGCCCAGCTGCTGGCGCTGCTGGCACGGGTCCGAGCCTTCCATTCCACCGCTGTGGATCTGCCTGCCGTACAGGTGGCCCTGTCCGCCGCCCGCCGCAGCCGCACCGCCCTCCGATCGGCCCAAACCGCTCAGGAGCAGGCACAGATGTACTGCCGCCTGTTGGAGGAGCGTCTGCCGCAGGGGGAGCTGCCGGATCCGGCCATTCCTCTGCCCCGGCCCTCCCGTTCCGTCGAAGCCATGCGCTCCGCCATCCCGGAGGCGCAAGCCCAATTGGCCGCCGCACGCACCCGGCTGGATACCATCTCCGGCCAGCTGCAGGCGACCCGTGACCCCTCAGAGCTGACGGCACAGCTGGCTGAGAAGCGCCGAAAGCTGGAGAGCCTGCAATCCGAATACGAAGCGATCCAACTGGCCATGGACGCCCTGTCCGCCGCCAACCAGACCCTGCAAAACCGTTTCTCCCCGGCGCTGGGCGCTCGCACGGCGGAAATTTTCTCCGCCCTGACGGGAGGGCGCTACGACAAGGTACTGCTGGACAGGACGCTGGCTCTCTCCGCTGAGCCCTCCGGTGACTCCACACCCCGCAGCATTCAGGTGCTGAGTCAAGGCGCCGCCGATCAGCTGTATCTGGCGGTGCGGCTGGCCATCTGTCAGCTGGTGCTGCCGCCGGAGAAGCATGTCCCTCTGATCCTGGATGACGTGTTCGCCTCCTTCGATGACCAGCGGCTGGCCGCTGCGCTGGAGTGGCTGCTCCAAGAGAGTCAGAATCGTCAAATTCTGCTGTTCACCTGCCATGACCGGGAGCGGACCTATCTGGCGGGCCGCCCCGGCGTCCACATTCTTACCCTGAACGGAGGTGCCGTATGTTCCCATTGAACACCTTTGAAAACCTCTGTGTATTTTTCCTGCTGCTGATGATTTACAGCGCCGCCGGTTGGGTGGGCGAAATGTTCTACTGCTCCGTGGGCAAGGGCCACATCTGCGAAAAACGTGGCTTTTTGAACGGTTTTATCTGCCCCATCTATGGACACGGCGCCCTTTTGGTGCTATATGTATTACACGGGGGCCTGAAAAATCCCCTGTTGACCTTTCTGGCAGGCATGGCGCTGACCTCTGCGCTGGAGTACTTCACCAGCTGGTTTATGGAGGCCGTCTTCCATATGCGCTGGTGGGATTACAGCCGCAAGAAGATCCAGCTCAACGGCCGCATCTGTCTGCAGAACAGCCTGCTGTTCGGTCTGGCCTGCGTGCTGCTGTGCCATGTTGTGAATCCGCCGGTGATGGCGTGGCTGTTCCACATCGGCTCCGCCTACACCATCCCTGTGGCCTCGTTCCTCTTCGGCCTGTATCTCATGGATAACGTCCTCTCCGTCCGCAGCGCCATCCAGCTGTCCCACCGTCTGGACGATCTGCAGAAGGTGCGGCAGGAGATCCGCTCCCATCTGGAGGAGAAGGCCGCCCAGCTGCAGCAGAAGTATGAGGGCCGGCTGGAGGAGGTCACCGACCGCTTCATGGCCGGCTTAGAGGACGCTAACGACGACTTCCTCAAGGAGAAGAAGCTGTATCTGGCCCAGCTCCGCAGCGGCGAGGACCTCTTCGAGCGCCGTCTGCTCCGTTCCCACCCCGATCTGCGTTCCAAGCGCCACAGCAGAAAGCTGCTGAACCTGCTGCGTGAAAAGCGCCCCGGCCAGAAGGACAAGAAGTAATTCCCATCAGCATCTCAGCACCTTTGAAGCTACTATTATAATAAAGGAGATATTCCCATGAGTGAATGCACCCACGATTGCAGCAGCTGCGGCGAGAGCTGCGCTGACCGTCAGGGCGGAAGCCCCTTCCAGATCAAGCCCCTTCATGAGGGCTGCCATGTCCGTAAGGTCTACGGCGTCGTCTCCGGCAAGGGCGGCGTCGGCAAATCCATGGTCACCAGCCAGTTGGCCGTCACCATGCAGCGCCGGGGCCACCGCACCGCCATTCTGGACGCCGACGTTACCGGCCCCTCCATCCCCAAGTGCTTCGGCATCCACGGCCGGGCCGTTGGCTCCGAGGATGCCATCCTCCCGGTGCAGACGGAGACCGGCATCCAGCTGATGAGCGTAAACCTGCTGCTGGAGCACGAGACTGACCCCGTCATCTGGCGTGGCCCCGTCATCGGCGGCGTGGTGCAGCAGTTTTGGGGCGACGTGCTGTGGCAGGACGTGGACTATATGTTCGTGGATATGCCCCCCGGAACCGGCGACGTGGCTCTGAACGTGTTCCAGACCCTGCCGGTGGACGGCGTCATCATCGTCACCAGCCCGCAGGATTTGGTGGGCATGGTGGTGGAAAAGGCCGTGAAGATGGCTCAGATGATGAACATCCCCATCGTCGGCCTGGTGGAGAATATGAGCTATCTGGCCTGTCCCGACTGCGGCAGGAAGATCTACCTCTTCGGTGAGGGCAAGACGCAGGAGGCCGCCGACCGCTATGGCCTGCCCCTGTTGGCTCAGATGCCCATCGACCCGGCGCTGGCGGCTCTGGTGGACGCCGGGCGCATCGAGGACTTCCAAGGCTCCTGGCTCTCCGCCGCTGCTGACCGGCTGGAGTGCTGACCCGCACCGCAAGCTTTCAGGAGTGCCTGAGGCCGCAGGGCTTCAGGCGCTCCTTCCTCATCCCGCAAAAACCGGAGGCCCTCCTTACGGAAGGCCCCCGGTCATTCATTTTACGGCTTTTCCACGTTGATATACGTGGGGATATCGCTGATGCGCTGATAGGTGTAGGTGTCCGGCACGGAGAAGAAATGCACGCTGTCCTTCCCGTCGTAGGTCACATACGGGACCGTCAGTCCCTCCCCCTTCAGCACATAGACGCCGTTGGCGTCCTCGGCATACGTCCCGGCGGACAGCACGCCGGACTGCCGGTACAGGGTGTAGTCTCCCTTCTCGCCAAACACCAGATAGGTACCGGCTCCGGGGCTCAGCCCCTCGCAGAGGTAGGTGCCCGTCAGCGGCTGATGCCGCAGGCTCATGCCCAGCATCACCAGCAGAGCCACGATCAGGCACAGAGAGGCTGCCAATGCAGCCCAGAGATACTTAGACTTTCTTTGCATAGGTGGTCACGCTCCTTTGTTCCCTTCGGTTTTCCGCCTTTAGAGCGGCCTACGCCCATAGAGTATCACACCTCCCTCCCTCTGTCAAGAAATTTTACCTGCTTTATAGCGAATTTCCATGGCAATAACTGTTTATTTTCATGATAATTATGTAATTTTCTATGCAAAATGTATACTTTTATGTTCTGGCCGCCAATCCGCTCCCCATGGGAACAACCCTCCTGCTTTTCTCCCGTTCCCGGCAATTTTTTTGGAAAAGAGTGTTGACAAACCCGCCTGCGCTTGCTATAATAAACAAGCTTGATTCCTACGAGCGAGATCAGGCCAAGTAGTTCAGTTGGTTAGAACGCCAGCCTGTCACGCTGGAGGTCGTGGGTTCGAGCCCCATCTTGGTCGCCATATGCTGCTGTAGCTCAGTCGGTAGAGCGCATCCTTGGTAAGGATGAGGTCGGCGGTTCGAATCCGCCCAGCAGCTCCAAAAAGCATCGAAAACTTCGGTTTTCGGTGCTTTTTTGTTGCAAAATACACTTTTAGGTGTGGGTCAAAATGCGGGTCAACCGCCTGACCCACACCGTGACCCACACGCGGAAATGCGCGGAAAGGGCAAAAGATGAGCGGACGGATATTCCGTCCGCTCATCTCTTTTAGATTGGCTCCATCACCTGCGTCATGAAGCTGCCCATGGTTTGGGCGGCTTCGTCCTGCTTCTGCCTTGTGGCGTGGGTGTAGGTGCGGAGAGTAAAACCCGCATCGTAGTGGCCCAGCATGCTGCTGACGGTTTTGACGTCCACGCCGTTTTGCAGGGCTAACGTGGCAAATGTGTGTCGGAGATCATGAAATCTGATGTGCGGCAGTCCTGCGTCTTTCAGAATTTTCTTATGCTGGTTCACAATGGAATCGGGATAGTACATCTCCCCTGTGACGGGCGACGGGAACATATACGGGTTGTCGGGATGCTTCTTGTGTTCGGCAACCAGCAGGTCAACAGCCTCCTGTGGAATACTGACCTTTCTGACCGATGTCTCCGTTTTGGGGCGCGAGAGTGTCAACTCCCCATTGGGGTTCTTGACGTACTGCTTGCTGACGGAGATGGTTTTGTTTTGGATGTCGAGGTCACTCCAGAGAAGCGCCGTGATCTCCCCCTTGCGTAGTCCGCTGACCAGTTCCAGATAGAACATGGGCAGCAGTCCCCTCTTATCCGCGGCGTCGAGATAGGTCTTGATATGCTCCGGTTGGAGGATCTGCATCTCGAATTTCTGCACCTTCGGCGCGATGCAGTCCTCGGTGGGGTTACGGAGGATCAAGCGTTCTTTTACGGCGCGGTTCAGGGCATTGTGGAGCATCAGGTGCAGGTTGCGGACGGTGGTGCTGCTGAGACCTGGGCTGCCGTGACCGCTCTTGCGGTTGGTACGGCCGCTCTCCATCAGCTCCTTGTAGAGCTTTTGCAGGTCGTGAGCGGTCAGCTTGGTGAGCTTGATGCTGCCGATACATGGAATGGTGTACTGCTCGATCATCAGGCGGTAGCGATCTGCCGTGGCGACACGGACATTTGGCTTGGCATAGATGTCGTACCAGCTCCGCAGCCACGTGGCCACGGTGTATTCGTCGGCGCGGCTGATGTCGACGCCCTTTGCGGCCTCCATAGCAGCGGCCAGCTTTGCCTTGCACTCCGCCTGCGTCTTGCCGAGAACGTTTTTGATGATACGCTTACCAGTCTCCGAGTTGTAGCCTGCGGTGTAGCGGCCCTCCCAGCGACCATCGCTGCGTTTGCGGATGTTACCTTCACCGTTGGCGCGTTTCTTGGCCATTGAATCAGCTCCTTTGCTTTTTATTAGCAAACATACATACCACACGGCAGTCTAAATAGCCACCGCCGAAATTAAGAGTTAAGGGAAAGTTATCAATTAGTTCTCGTGTTTCTCTTTGCTTACTGCGACGCAGGTTTTGCGTCGGTCAGTCTTCTTTGTAGAACAGCAGCACATCCTTGAAGGAGATCGTTCCATGGGTCGCCGACACCTCGCGGACGCTGCTGCCGCGCATCTTGCTGTACTCGTCGCGTGTCATATCCATGTCGCCGCCCAACAGATGGTTGGTCATGTTGTGCTCCACCGCCAGCTTGAGCAGCAGTCTGCCCAGCCGTTCACCGAACACACCCAGCGTACCCTCCAGCACCCCTTGCAGTGCACGAGGCAGATATGCGCCCGTCCTCTCGGCGTGCAATCGCCCGCAATACTGCCGCAAGGCCTTCTCCGCAAACTCGTTGCGGATGGGACAATTATCCAGCTTGTAGAACGCATCTACCTCCTGCCACACATCGTCTGACAGCCAAACGGAGTGCCTGCTTTTCCCGTTTTCATCTATCGAACTACACCTCCCTTCCGTGTGCCTGCGCCCGCCGAAAGCCTTGTAAACACGGAGCTGACGGGCTTTTTTACAAAGAATAGCGCCAAAGTACATTCGGGGCCCGATAATCAGCGTCAATCTCAAAACGCCGCAAACCCTCGTGACAGTCCGCACTGCGGGCTGCCGCGAACGGCGTTGGCGCAGAAAAGCGCCAATGCCTTTCTCCTGCCTCTGTTTTCGTCCTCCGCAGAGCCGGAGAAGCCCCCGAAAATCTGCCCAAAAACGGCCCGAAATCCTTCTCCGGGGCAGGGACGCCGCCCCGCCCCGAAGGAGGTCACACAGCGGCTCGCAGAGGCGAACATGGGGGTTCATTGGTCTGTGCTGCCAGCTGTCGCTGCACCCGCCGGCGTTCCGCTTCGGAAACCTGCCGTTGGTAGCGTTGCTCCATGACTTCATACATGGGAACTATGGTGTAGCGCAGGCTGCCGTTTTTCCTGATGCCGTTTCGCATCTGTATCTGCGTTCGCTCCGTAACAATGAGCCCGCGCTCCTCCAGCAGACGCACATACTTGGCCACGGTATTGCGGGCGAGATGCAAGCTTTTTGCCATGGTCACCTCGCTGGGATAGCATTGATTTGTCCTACGGTCGGCGTGCCGCAGCAGGTAGATGTACACCGCCACCGCACCGGCAGGCAGGTCGAAGCACAACAGTTCGTTTGGCACGGGAAAGCAACTCTTCGCCCGCTCCCAACCAACAGGCGGCTTTGCTTTTCTCACCGGTCATCGCCGCCCTTCGTGCCGCGCCTGACCCATTCGATGAATTTTCCCTTCGGTACGACAATGCGGCTGCCCACACGCAGCGCAAAGAAGCTCGCTTCGTGCATCAACTCGTAGGCGCTGGACGGTGCGATGCCCAGCGTCTTTGCCACCAATTCCGCGTTGAGGAACAGCGGCAATTCATCGTAGCTGTGATATGTTGATATTTTCAAAATCGTTACCTCCAATAGAATTCAGAGAAAAATTACTTGCGTTTCGGAGATCCCTCTGTTAGACTGTTTGCAGATGGAGTCTGCGTTTTCCGAAACGCGGCGCGCCGCTGGACTGCTGCAACAGTTCAGCGGTTTTCCTTTTTGTAGGAACGATGTATGTTTCTTCCCCCTTTCTTTGTTCTCTGCCACACACCGTACCCGTTCCTGCCCTGCGGCCTTGTTTGACCTGCACGGCGTTTTCGCTGCCTTAGTACGCTCGACCGCTTTGCCGCGGCGTCCTAGCGTTACTTCTCCGGCGTGTATCATCTCCGGTGATGGGTATTCAGTTGTCGAGGTGCTTTTTCGGATTTGTGACCGTCTTTTTCATTGACAATCCGCAGTCTCCGTGTTAGACTAACTGTAAATTACTTTTGACAGTCTTTCCGTGATCGTATGGTAACACACTTTTCATCCCTTGTCAAGACCGCTCGTATGTCTATATTATAATTGTCTATTTTGTGAGGTATACTGCCATGTGGTACGCCAAAATGTATTTCTCCGAGAACCGGGAGATCTTCCAGTATGATTCCCTTGGTATGCAGGGCGTTCCGGATGTCCAGAGGGAGCTTCCCTTTCTGGAGAGCCTTCTCTCCTTTCAGGAATTGGACTGCGCGGAGGTGACACCGCTACTTCAATGCATCGCGGAGGATTGGAGCCGATTTATCGCAGAGGATGACCGGGGCGCGCTGGAGAGTGCCATGAAAAAGCTGGGCGAATTAGCCTCCGTACACATTTATTTTCAACTTCTCTATGTCCACTGTTACTACCGCCAGACAGCAATATTTATTCGGAACGACCGAGGCAGTGCGGAGGATGCGCAGATACTGGATGAGCTGCACCAGCTCCCTGAACAGCTTCCGCTGTACCAGCAGCAGGTGCAACGCTTTTTCGATTTGATACTGGATGTGGACAGCGCGGGACGGGAGCCGCAGGCACAGGCGGCAAAAAATTACTTTCACGACTCTCCGAAAGATCCCGGCCTGTTTTCGTTCCGCCCCATCCCGCTCAGCTTTGAGCCGGTGGAGCCGGGGCGGTGTTCGCCGGTGCTGTATTCCTCCGGCATTCGGGATATGATCGACTACTCTCTGCGGAGCTGCGTGGAGCGGAACATCACCGTGCGGCGCTGCAAGAACTGCGGACGATGGTTTCCGCAGACCGGGCGGGTCAGCGCGGAGTATTGCGAGCGGCCTGTTCCAAGAGGAGAGCAGGTCTGTCGGGAGATCGGGGCTTTCAAACAGTGGACGAAGAAGCGGTCGGATGACCCGATCTTCAAGGCTTACCGCAAGGAATACAAGCGGCGCTTTGCGTGGATCAAGGCCGGGCGCATATCCGATGAGGATTTCTACGCTTGGAGCGAACAAGCCAGAGCGCAGAAAAAGGAATGCGACGAGGGGACCATCGCCTTGGAGGACTTCCAGCGGTGGCTGAAGGAGTCATAAAGCGTAGGGAGCTGGTCAAATGACCGGCTCCCTACGCTTTACTTATATTGCTACCTGCCGCAGAGTGCGTCAGCCATTACTTTGCCGCCTTCTTGGCTCTCTTGGCTTCCTTGGCAGCCTTGTCAGCCAGATAGTACATACCGGGAGTATTGTAATACTCCTTCTGCAGATCCTTCACCTGCTTGCACATGAACACCAGGCCAATCATGTTCAGGATGACGACCACGCCCAGGAAGCCGTCGAGGATCATATACATGGTGGTCACGTTGGAGAACGCACAGGCGATGCAGATGAACAGGGGATAAATATACACCCATACCTTGGAGAACTTGCGGCCGAACAGGATCTCAGCCTGGATCTGACCGAAGAAGCCGGCGGAGATGATCGTGGAGAACACGAACAGGAACACCGTGACGGCGACGAAGATAGCGCCGAAGTTGCCAAACACGGACTGGAACGCAGCCAGTGCCAGCTGGCCGGAGCTCAGTCCCTCCTGCGTCCACACGCCGGAGGCCAGAACGGCCAGAGAGGTGATGGTGCAGATGACGATGGTATCCATAAAGACCTCGAAGATACCGAACTGGGCCTGACGGATGGGGTGATCCGTTTCGGCGGTGCAGTGACCGGCAATGGTGGAGCCCACGCCCGCCTCATTGGAGTACACACCACGGGCGGCGCCCCAGCGGATCGCTGCCATAATGGTAGCGCCGGTGAAGCCGCCCACAGCGGCGTGGCCGGTGAAGGCGTTCTGGAAAATCATGCTGAAAACAGCGGGGAGCTCACCCACGTTGGCGAAGATGATGACCAGCGCGCCCGCCACGTACAGGCAGGCCATCACAGGAACCAGAATGTCGGTGACGCTGGACACACGCTTGAAGCCGCCGGCCAGAATCACGCCCACCAGAACAGCAATGATGATACCGGTGATAGTCTGGTTTGCGCCGAACACGTTGAACTGCTCAGCAGCGGAGACACCCTGAGAGGCCAGGGAGGGAACCAGCTCAATCATGAAGAAGAAGGCGTAGCCGACGCCGAACACGACGCCGATCTTCTTGCCCAGACCGCGCAGGTAGTAAGCCGGGCCGCCGACCCACTCGCCCACGTCGTTCTTACGGCGGTACTTGATGCCCAGCGCGACCTCGCAGTACTTGGTACACATACCGAGGATGGCCAGGACCCATATCCAGAACACGGCGCCGGGGCCGCCCAGGGCGATGGCCACAGGCACACCGACGATATTGGAGGCGCCGACGGCGCAGGCAAGCGCCGCGAATGCGGCGGAAATGGGACGGACCTTACCCTCTTCCTTCTTGGCAAACACCTTACCGAAGGTCTGGCTCATGGCGTAGCCAAAGTGCCGGAGCTGGGGGAAGCCCAGATAGATGGTCAGGAACAGGCCCCCGCCGCCGATGAGGATCAGAATGGGAATGCCCCAGAACCAGTTGCCGAAGTCTTGAATCACCTTCAAAATAGCCATACTTTTTCTCCTTTCACGCGAAGCAATGTGTGGTTTTCTCTGGGATTGCGTTTTGCGTCTGTGCGCTTTCTGTGGTTTTCTCTGGGATCGCGTTTTGTGTCTGTGCGTTTTCTGTGCTTTTGCCTGGATTTCTCAGTGGGTAGGGGAAGATCTCTCAGCTCAGCAGACGCTTCACCGTCTCATAGGTGATATTTGGGACATTCTGGAACGTCTGCCGCATATCCACGCGCTCGGTGAGCATGTGTCCGTCGCGGCCGAAGGTACCGATATTGACAACGGGGACGTCGATCTGACGGATCTTATCCACCGGGTGCGTGTATTTTACGCCGTACTGGGGCATATTCGTCTCCAGTGCCTGAATAGCCAGCGTATCGTCGCACACGGCCATAAAACTGGAGTCCGAGATGTAGGGGTAGAACATACGGGTCTTGATCTGGCGCTGGGCCTCGGGCCGCACCACCTCGATGGCGCTCTCCACCGCGCCCAGCAGAGCCTTTTCCTTGGCCGTGCGGCCGGTCATCTCGATACGGGCGCTGAAGATAGAGCCGAAGAACACTACCACGGCGGGGGACTTGTCCTCAGACCACTTCCAAGCCTCCTGCACCACACGCAGGCCGAACAGCCGCAGATCCAGCTCGGGGTCGTCCTTATGCAGCTTCACAGCAAACTCGTGAATGGCCTTCTTGAACGCCTCGCCGTGCGCGGCGGCCAGCTCGTTGTAGAACTCGTTCCAGGTGTAAACACGGGTCTTCCAGGGCAGCTGATGGAAGTCCACCTTGCTCAGCTCACAGAAGCGCTTGTACTGGGCGTTCAGGTACTCCACCGTTTCGTCAAAGGCCTCCACAGCCATCTGCTTGCTCTTTTCCAGCACGATGGCAGGGCTCCAGCCGTGGGTGAAGAAGTTGTAGTAGCCGAAGGCCGTCAGCGCCGTCTGCACGGTGTAGGGGCCCTTGGTGTCCATTTGTTTCAGGGAGATGGGCGGGATGGCGACCTCGCCCTGGGCGATGTCGCACAGGCCGGTGTTCAGGCACATCTTCCGCGTGATGTTGGCCAGCACCAGGTTGGGGTCCAGTGCACTGAAGGCCTGCCCCACATGGGCCTCCTTGCCGAACACGGCGAAGCAGGGCAGCAGCTTGCCGATGCTGCCGTAATAGATGTAGCGGTTTTCATCGCCGGGGGCGTAGTTGGTGGAGTAGTCGGCGTTGATGCACGCCACATACTCGAAGTGTTCTTTTTCCTTCAGCTCCTCCAGCAGGTCCAGAGCCGTGATGATGCCCTTGGAGTTGTCCTCCTCGTCGCACTCGCCGATGGCCAGCAGGTTGCCATCCAGCTCCTCGGGATGCTCGGAGAAATACTGGATCAGGTACATATGGCCGGCTACGCCGGACTTCATGTCCAGCGCGCCGCGGCCAAACAGATACTCGCCGGACTCGATGTCGTCAATGACCTCCTGAGGCAGCACGAATGTCTCGCGCAGCTTGGCGGGCAGTTCCTCGCAGCGGAAGGCATACTCGCGGATGGTGCCAAAATCGTCCACCCCCACGGTGTCGATGTGGCCGATGAGGATGACCGTGCGGTTAGAATTGCCCTTGGTGCCCTTCACATAGGCCAGCGTACTATGCCGCACCACGAAGTCGTTCTTGGTCTGGAAGCACTTGACCTGCTCGGGGTGCGCCTGAAAGTAGGGTAGGGACATATAGAAGTCCTGCATATAGCGGGCTACGGCGCTCTCGCCGCCCGGCTCCTTATTGATGCTGGGGATGGCGACCATATCCTCCGTCAACTGCTTGACCTTGTCAAAAGAATGTAATTTCATGTCTTAGCCCCTTTGTTTGTTGTGCCGCGCATATCAGTCGCGGTGATATCTCTCGATGCCGGCCATGTAGGTGTTCAGCACCTGAATATCCTTAATGTCGTTTTCGGGGATGTGGAAGATGTCACGGTCGATGACCACCATGTCAGCGAACTTGCCGGTCTCGATGGTGCCCATCAGATCCTGGCTGCCGTTGGCGTAGGCCACATTTTTGCTGTACATGCACACCGCATCATACACGGATATCTTCTCGTCGGGATGATAGCCGCCCACGGGATATCCGTCCATATCCTGACGGGTCACGGCGGCGTAGATGCCCATCCAGGGATTGAAGCTCTCCACCGGCGCATCGGAGCCGCCGGCCATAATCAGCCCCGCATCCAGATACGTCTTCCAGAGATAGCTCAGCGCGGCACGCTCCTTGCCCACGCGATCCTCGATCCAGTGCAGATCGGTCATCAGGAATGTGGGCTGGATATCCAGCACAAGGGGCAGCTTCTTCATGCGCTCGATCAGCTCCGGCGTAGCCATCTGGGCATGGATGAGACGGAAGGGGAGGCGTTTGGCCTGCTCCTCCGGCGTCATGCCGTCCTTCAGTCCCTGCTGCAGGCAGTACTCTACCGCGTCCAAGGTGACCTCCAGTGCCTCGTCGCCGATGCAGTGGGTGGCGGGCTGCAGACCGTGGCGGTATGCCTCGTACATTCTCTTGGCCAGATCCTCGGGACTGATGACCAGAATACCGGTGTTGCCGGGATCGTCCACGTAGTCGGTGTACAGCTTGGCGGAACGGGAACCCAGAGAGCCGTCAGAGAAGCTCTTGAAGCTTCCCATCCGCGCGGCGCGGTAGGGATCGCTCCGCTGCTCGGCCGTCAGGTGCTCCGGATCGAACATATAGTCCAGACACACGGACATACGCACCGGCAGCTCGCCGCGGTCGCTGCGGGCCACATAGTCCGCAAAATCCTCGTCATAGTGCCATATCGCCGCGGCATAGGTGTGCATCATGGTCACACCCAGACTGGAGGCCAGCGCCAGCCCCTTTTTCATGCACTTCTCGCGGGTGGTGGGCACCAGAAACGGATCGGGGATCAGGTTGTCGTAGATTTTGGAGGCCTGCTCACGGAAAATGCCGTTGGGTCTGCCGTCGGCATCCAGCTCCACCATGCCGCCGGGGCCGAATACATAGCCGTTGGTGATGTTGGCCTTTTCCAGCGCCATCGTATTGGCCACCGCCGTATGCAGGCATACGCGCTTGATAACGATGGGATGCTCGGTGCTGGCCTCATCCAGATCCAGACGGGTGGGCAGCTGGTCCTCGCAGTCCTTCCACTTGGACTGGTCAAAGTTGGAGCCCTTGATCCACTCTCCCTTGGGCGTCTCCGCCGCGCGGTCACGCAGCAGCTGCAGTGCTTCGTCACGGGAGGTGGCGCCGCCCAGATCCACGGTGGTATAGGTCTGGCAGAAGGCGAAGAAGTGCAGGTGGGAGTCGCCCATACCGGGCAGCACGGTCTTGCCTTGCAGATCGATGCACTTCGCGCAGTCAAAGTGCTCCAGCGCCTCCTCCTTCGTGCCCACGTAGGCAAATTTGCCGTCCTTCAGCACTACCGCGTCCTTGCAGATATCCGGCGCCTCCATCGTGTAGATCTTGCCCCCATAGAACAACGTATCAGCTCTGGCCTTCATTTTGTACACCTCTCTAATTTCAACATGACATGATTGTGATTTTGCACAGTTTTACGCGCGTTAGTTTTAACTTAGTCTCCATTATAACGAAAAGCGGAGCGTGTGGCAATTTGCCGCCTGTTCCCCCTGCGGAACAGTTTGTGCAATTTTTGTTTCCTGTGCAGAACGTTTATTGACACATTTGGTACTTTTTGATATAATCATTAAAAAATTGTGAAAAAGTAAGCATGGATTGATTTTGAGGAAATCGCTTATGGGCACCGAAAGAGAAAGTATCACAAAAGAAGTCGGCAGCCGAATCCGCTACGCCCGCAAGAGTCGGGGCATGTCGATGGACGAGTTGGCTCAGGCTATCTACAAGACGCGTTCTGCCATCTCCAAATACGAAAATGGCCAGATATCCGTGGATATCGCCACGCTTTACGACATTGCCAATGCCCTGAAGATCAGCATCTATGATCTGCTGCACCGCAACACGCCGGACATCAATCAGGAGTACAATGCGGAGGTGCCCGCCTTTTTCCGTGGTGTCTCCCAGCTATATATGTATTTCTTCGATGGCCGGGTCAACCGCGCCCAATGCACTGTTATCGACATATTTCCTACGGAGGAAAGCAACAAGGCCGAAGTCCTCATGTACATGAATATCCAGGATCTGGCCCACTACCGGATCTGCGAGAGCAGCTACCGCGGCATCCTGACCCACTATGAGGCATTCAGCGCCATGCTTTTTGAGAACAACGATATGCCCATGGACAAATACCAGATCGGCATCCCCCAGCCCTATATGGACGACGACCAGAAGTGGGTGCTGACCTACGGCATCTCCTGCCGCCCGTTGATGCCCTCTGCAGCCAAGCGACTTCTCAGCAAAACACCGCTTTCCATCGATAAGACACTGGTTCAAGAGTTGGTGATATCCAAAGAGGACATCCGCTTGATGAAGCACTACAATATGTTCGTCATGGTGTAGTCTCCATTGTCCGGCTTAGAAGTATCGATGTGTTTATCTGCTTTTTTACTAAGGCTTGATTGTAAAGGGTAAGAAGAAAACACAGAAATAATCGAACACAAAGCTGTCAGGGTGGCAGCGCAGGACGGAGGATGTTTTTCACTGCCCTCCGAGGATAGTGTGGCCTACACGGAGTTCTGTTTGATATTTGCCAGTAATTTGGCACCCACTATTACGCAGCAACAAAAAAGAGCGCTTTTTGTCGAGGCAATGACCCTTGTCACTTGGACGAAACAACAGGAGGAGAACTCCGGTATTCCCCAGAACCCCCTCTCCGCTTTCTCCGCATGACCCGCATTTGCCCCCCATACGGGAAACATAGCCAGAAGCTACAGGGCCACCCGGCGGGAGGGTCCCGCCCGGTGGCTCTATGCCTTCGTTTTGATACCCTTTCATTGTTTCCAGCAGCGCAAAATGCGACCATTCCCCTGCCAGAGAAAGTTGACCCACACCGACGATGCCGGTGGCTCTGACCCACACCGTGACCCACACGGGGAAACGAGCGGACGGAACACATGGAGCAAAGAGTTTCCGACCGCATCCTTTTTGCGGTAAAAATGCCCACAAAGCCTTACAAATCAAGGGCTGGGAGGACTTTTATCACTTGGTAAGGATGAGGTCGGCGGTTCGAATCCGCCCAGCAGCTCCAAGAAGTCCTGTTTTCTATCGAAAACAGGATCTTTTTCTTTGCCTATTTTTCCTCTATGTGGGAGGGCTTGAAGTAAAGTGTCCGTATGCTCTTACCCTTGCGGTAAATACGGCTTGCCTATAGGGCGAATAGCGCCTGTCACACGGTGATTATCTTCAGCCACTCAATATATTCCAGCGCCAATTCTGACAGTACTCGAGAGGGGTTACAGATATACCCGATCTCGATTTGCCCCAAATCCGTGATGGGCACACTGACCAAGGTGCGGCGGCGATCCTCTTGTGTCAGATAGCCAGAGCCAGTCACATAGGCATCGCCCAGTGCCAGCAGTGAATACGCCATCGCCCGGTCGGATACCGAGATGACCTGCTGCTGGGGGTTCCACTGGCGCCTGGTCGTCGTGAATCGGCCCGAGGAGGGATGACACTCCTCATAAGAAATAAACGGGTACTGCTGGATGTCCGCCAGTGTAACGCTTTTACACTCGGCTAAGGGATGCGTATTCTGGATGTAAATATGCAGCAGATCATATTTCAGGTGCTGAAAAAATATATTCCGCCGATTGCATGCCTTGATAATGGCGCTGCGGCTGTCGCTGGTGAAAAACAGCACGCCGATGTCGGAGCGATTCGTTTCCACATCCTGCAGCACCTGATCCATGTTTCCCTCAAAATAGCCCAGATGATATTTTTGATTCTTAGGCTGGCATACAATGTGCTCAAAGGCATCGATACCGGAGACATGGTGCAGGGAAGATACGCAAAAATACTCGCACTCCCCCTTGTGGTTTTTATACTTGTCATCCAAATCCTGGTAGATATTTGTCAGCAGCTGTGTGTCCTTCAGGAATGCCTCTCCCTGGCGCGTCAGCGATATGCCCTTACTGGTTCGCTCAAAAAGAACCATACCATATTCCCGCTCCAAGTTTCGGATCGACTCGGATAGACTGGATTGGGAGATGAACAGCGACTCTGCTGCCTTGCCGATAGAGCCTGCCTTGCTGACGGCCCGGACATATAGTATTTGCTTTAATGTCATCGTTTTCACCTCATACTTGCGCTGTTGCCGCAGATGGAGACCTCTCGCCACTGTTTGCCCCAACCGACACCGCTGGAATGGTAATTGTGGGACATCTTCCTGATTTTAGCAGCATTTTTGTTAAAAAGCAACCTCCAACATTATAAATCAACTTCCCCAAAACCCTGTTTTTACCTGAAAGCCATCGGTCTTACCGATGGCTTTGCATCGCTTATTTGTTCTTCAAATTCTACGGGTGCTGGCGTATAATGAGTTCACGCAAAATACCACCCATGGAAAAGAACCGGACTGCTTGTCCGTATCAACCAATGGAGGGAGCGACCCTGAAAGGAGGAGCCTATGATAGCCGAACACACGCAAACCGCCACCGAGGCCCCCGTTGTTTTGCAGTGTGTTGACCTGTGCAAGTGCTATAACGGTGTCGTACAGGCCAGCGATCACATCAATTTCACCTTGCGCCGCGGCGAGGTACACGCCTTTCTGGGGGAAAACGGTGCAGGAAAGAGCACACTGATGAAAATGCTCTACGGCATCGAGCAGCCCGATGAGGGTCAGATGTTCCTTTCCGGCGAGCCAGTGGTGCTGAAAAGCCCTGCTGACGCCATTGCCCACGGCATCGGTATGGTACACCAGGAACTGATGCTGATTCCGCACCTGACGGTGGCGGAAAACATTACCCTGGGGCAGGAGGCCAGGACCAGAAGCGGACGGCTGAAAAAGCAGGAAGCGTCACGCAGTATCCGGGAGCTGGCCGCTTCCTATGGCTTAGATATAGACCCTGATGCGCTAGTGGACAAACTGACCATTGGGCAGCGCCAGCGAGTGGAGATCGTCAAGCTGCTGTATCGCAAGGCGGACATTTTGATTTTCGACGAGCCCACCGCCCTGCTGACGCCTCAGGAGTCCGACGCGCTGTTTGATGTGCTGCGCCGCCTGCGGGAGCTGGGCAAGTCCACAATTTTCATTACGCATAAGCTGCGGGAGGTCTATCAAATTGCAGACCGCATGACCGTGATCCGGCAGGGCCGGATCATCGGCACCACCACCCCTCAGGAAACCGGCATGGAAAAGCTAACGCAGATGATGGTGGGCAAAACGGTTCCTACCGGGCGCCGTCGGCCCCACCCCATTGGGGAGGAAGAGGTGCTGCAGGTAAAGGGCCTCAGCGTGCAGAGCCGTGGCGGCGCCGCTGTGCAAAATGTTACCTTTTCCATTCGCTCCGGCGAGGTGCTGGGCGTAGCGGGCATCGAGGGCAACGGACAGACGCCTCTGGCGCAGGCCCTTCTGGGCCTTTGCCGCTCCTCCTCCGGCAGCATTCTGCTGGACGGGCGGGAGATCACCGGCCGCACGACCAAGCAGATTCGCGATGCCGGCGTGGGCAGCATTCCCGATGACCGGCAAGGCATGGGTCTCATCCTCAGTATGCGGCTCTTTGAAAATATGCTGCTGAATGCCTACGACGAAAAGCCCTATGCCAAAAGCCCGCTGCTGGAGGACTGGGCGGCCGCCCGCCGTGATGCGCAGGCTAAGATCGCCGATTACAGCATTGCGGCCACCAATGAGTCGGTTGTGGTCGGCACGCTCTCCGGCGGCAATCAACAAAAAATCGTCGTCGCCCGGGAGCTTGACCGGGGCTGCCGGATGCTCATTGCCGCACAGCCTACCCGGGGTGTTGATATCGCCTCGGCGGATTACATCCAAGGCCGCATTTTGGCAGCGGCGGAACAGGGCTGCGCCGTGCTGCTCATTTCCAGCGATTTGGATGAGCTGATCAAGGTCTCAGACCGGATCATGGTGCTGTTCCGTGGGCAGATCATGGGATTTGTGGATGCAGACAATGCCACCCGTGAGGCCTTAGGACGCATGATGCTGGGCGAAGCCCACTGATCGATCCTTTATTGATCCTGCTGCCGATTAAACGGCAGCTTAGAACTAACCAAGGAGGAACTAAGATGAAGTTTACAAATGTGAAAAAGTGGCTGTCCATGCTGCTGGTGGTCTGCTCGATGCTGTCCCTGGCGGCCTGCGGGAAGTCCGACAAGGATCCGGCAGGTGACGATTCCGAGAAAGGCACCAAGGTCGCCGTTGTGTTCGCCTCCAGCGGCCTGGGAGATAAGTCCTTTAACGATGCGCTGTATGACGGCATGAAGAAAGCGGAGAGCACCATGGGCATCCAGTGGGTATATTCCGAGCCCAAGGATGACGCCGAGTACGAGGGTCTGATATCCGGCTATGCCGACAGTGGAGACTGCGACCTCATCATCTGCCTGGGCGGCAGCCAGAGCTCCAGCCTGGAAAATGTGGCCCCCAACTATCCGCAGCAGAAGTTTGTGATCCTGGACGCTGTGGTGGAGGGTGACAACATCCGCAGCTACACATGGCGTGATCAGGAGCTGGGCTTTTTGGCCGGCTTCCTGGGTGCCAGCCTGTCCGACACCAATACTCTGGGCTTTATTGGCGCCCACGACATCCCCTTGTGCAATCTGGGCGCTGCCGGTATGATCGCCGGAGCCCACTATGCTAACCCTGACTGCCAGGTGCTGGTGGACTATGCCAACGGCTGGGCAGAGGTCAACGGCTGCTATGAGCTGGCCACATCCATGCATGAGCAGGGCGCCAGCCTGATATACCACACCGCCAGCGCCGGCGGCCTGGGTATCCTCAATGCCGGCAAGGAGAAGAACTTCCTGACCGTCTTCTTTGACGGCAACCTGAATGCGGACGCCCCCCAGACCAACATTGCCAGCGCCATCCGGGACTTCCCCGCTTGCGCCCAGGAAGCGATTCAGGATGTCATTGACGGTAAGTTCACCGCCGGTGCCATTGAAAAGGGTCTGGCAGAGGACAGCCTGTATCTGGATTTTGACGGCTCTGCCTATCAGATCCCCGCTGATGTGATGGAGAAGTACAATGCAGCGGTGGCTGCCATCAAGGACGGCACCATCGTGGTCCCCAGCACCATTGAAGAAGCAAAGGTGTGGAAGGCGGCGTAAATCCAACACGGGGCTGAAGGCCTATCTGGCCTTCGGCCCCGCGAGACTGTCGAAAAACCCTCCGGGTTTTTCGACAAAAGGCTTGCAGTCTGCTGCGTGCATAATTTGCCCGTCCGTGACGGACAAATTCCACACTGGCAGCCTGAGAGGTATTTTCTCTCACGCACATGTCGCGAGAGAAAATGATTTTAATTTTTTGCCGCCTGCGGGCGGCAAACTCTGCGAGGCTTTTTTTGACACGCTGACGGGGCTGAAGGCCTGCCTGGCCTTCAGCCCCGCACCTTATCGGCAGAGACATATCATCTGCGCAAGGAGGGACACTGTGAAAAAAACAAGGATTCGATTGTCGCTGTTTTCGTTGGTTCTGGCGCTGGTGCTGTTCGGTCTGACCATACGGCTTACCGGACGGGATCCTCTGGTCGTATACTGGAACATACTGACCGGCTCTTTCGGCAGCACCAAGAGCTTTCTGAATGTGCTGGCATATATGCTGCCGCTGATCATGACCGGCCTCGGTGCGGCGGTGGCCTTCCAGAGCGGTGTTTTCAACATCGGCGGTGAGGGACAGGTGCTGGTGGGCGGACTGGCCTCCGTTATTGTGGGCCTGACGGTGCCGCTGCCGGCGCCGTGGGGCTGGCTGCTGGCGCTGCTGGCGGGCTTTGCGGCCGGTGCTCTGTGGGCACTCCTGCCCACCCTGTTTGCCGGGCGAAACCTGACCTCACTGTCCGTGGCCACCATTATGATGAACTCCATCGCCGCACTGCTGACGGAGTATATTGTCAAGAGCTATTTTCAGCGTCCCGGCGCCAGCAACACGGAGACCGTGGTTGTGAACGAGGGCAGCATTTTGCCGCGCATTTTCCCCAGCACGCAGTTTAACTACGGCATCCTTGTGGCGCTATTCTGCGTAGTCGTTGTAACCTGGATGCTGTATAAGACCCCTTTTGGCTTTTCCCTGCGGGCCATGGGCAGCAACCCCCGTGCCATGCAGCAGGCCGGACTGCCGATCTATGGCCGGACGATTGCCGCCATGTGCATCAGCGGCGGCCTGTTTGCTCTGGGCGGGTCCATCCAGTGCCTGGCGGTATATAAGCGCTTCGTCATGGGCTTCTCCCCCGGGTACGGCTGGGACGGCATTACCGTGGCCACCCTTGCCATGAATTCGCCTGTGGGCGTGCTGCTGAGCGCCTTCCTGTTTGGAATGCTGCGCTCCGCCTCCATCAGCATGAGCCTGACCAGCCAGGTGACAACGGAGATGATCTCCGTGCTCCAGGGCTTTATCGTCATGCTGGTGGCCTCTCCGGATGTGTGGAATGTGCTGGGCCACCTGTGGCAGCGGCTCAAGGGCTGTGTCGGCCGAGGCCGGAAACAGGAAGGAGCTGCTGAATAATGGATTTTTGGATCTCATTTGCCAACTTTTTTGCCTCTGCCATCCGGCTGACCGCACCCATTGCACTGGGCACTCTGGCCTGCACCATCAGTGAGCGGGCGGGTGTCATCAACATCGGCATTGAGGGTTCCATGCTCTTCAGCGGGTTTCTCGCCGCCGTTGGCTCTTACTATACGGGCAGCCCCTGGGTAGGGCTGCTGTGCGGCTGCGCCGCCGGTGCATTTCTGGCGCTGATCCTGGGGGTGCTGGCCATTTACTGCAACGGCCAGCAGATCGTGATCGGCATCGGCCTCAACCTCTTCGGCCCGGGCTTTGCCTATATGCTGATGCGCGCCCTGTGGGACACCACCGGCATCTCCCCGTGGGTTGAGGGCTTTCAGGCCGTGAATATTCCCCTGCTCTCCCGCATCCCCATAGCGGGCACCATGCTCAGCGGCTACCCGGCCTGCATCTATCTGGGTCTGCTGGCGGTGGCGGTTATGCAGTATCTGCTGCATCGAACCGCATGGGGCCTGCGGATTCGTGCCGTGGGCGAAAACCCCGCCGCCGTGGCCACGCTGGGCATCAATGTCTACCGCCTGCGAATGCGTGCGGTGCTTCTGGGAGGCGTTTTTGCCGGCATGGGAGGCGCTGTCATGTGCCTCAGCTCTGCCAATGTGTTTGTCAATGATATGTCCGCTGGGTCCGGCTTTATGGCCTTTGCCGCCAACCAGTTCGGCCAGTGGTCTCCCGTCGGCGGCTATCTTGCCACGCTGCTGTTTGGCGTGATGCAGGCGCTGCGGATGCGCCTGCAGAGCTTCGGCATCGCCACGCAGCTGACCCAGATGCTGCCCTATCTGGCCGCACTGATCGGCATCAAGCTCACCGGTATGCGGATGCGGGCACCGGCGGCCAATGGCACCCCCTACCCCCATCCGCTCTCCGCTCCCTGCCTGCGCCGGAAAAGCGCCGGGGAATCACAGTCGAAAGGATCGAAGGCATGAATATTACATTTCACGAATGCAGATATATTCTGCACCTGAAGGATTATGACAGCGGTGTCTTTTTCTACCGCGAGGTACTGGGCCTGCAGCCCAACTATAACTGGTCCATCGTCCCCGATCAGAAGGGCTACCGCTTCTACATGGGCAGCGGACGGCTGGAGATCACCCAGATCCCCTTTACCCCCCGGCAGGGACACAGTGAGTTTTTGGCCCAGTGCTCCGATCTGTCTCTGTGCATGGAGCGGATTTTGGAGGAAATGCCCCACATCGAGATCCTCTCTCAGGATGCCCGGCAGGTAACCCTCCGGGACACCGAAGGCAATCTGGTGCATCTGCTGCAGGACGACAGCCCCTGCAGCGGCGGCGATGTGGATAAAACGGATATGTTTACCGGCACCTTTACCGGCGTGCTTTATGAGGATGATTTGGCGGCGGCGCAGAGCTTCTACTGCGACCGGCTGGGGCTTCCGCTGCTGGAGCAGCAGGCAGATGCGCTGCTGCTTCAGGCCGGCGATGCACAGCTTCTGCTGCGCAGGCGTCCGGCAGGCTGCACCTTGGGCCCGTCCATGATCGGTCTGGAGGCCAGCAGCGTCAACAAGCTGTACGACCGGTTCAGCCAAAGCCCGGACTATAAGGAGGCCGGGGTGCTGCGTGACACGGACTTTGATGCACGGCGGCTGTTCCAGATGTACGACCCCAGCGGCAATGTGGTGGAGATCTACGCCTATCTGCGCAATGTGCGAGAGGAAATTTTGATGCACTGATTACAGAAAGGGGAAAATATGTGGCGCAAAGAATACAGAATCGTTTATTATTCCTGGGAGTTTGATACCCTGCAGTCCTTTTATCGGGATCTGCTGCGTCTGCCCCAGATGTATGGCTGGTACACCAGTCCGGTGGATCGCGGCTGCAAGTTCAAGATCGGAGACAACCGTCTGGAATTGATCTGCCGCCATCCCACTCTGCCCCAGGGTCCTGCGGGAATGCGGTTAGAGGCAAAGGACATTGAGCTGTGCTACGCCAACCTAAAAAAGGAGCCTCGGGTCACCGTTATCCGCCCCCTGCAGTCTCATCCGTGGGGCGAATACAGCTTCTGCATCAAGGACCCCGTGGGCAACTGGGTGGAGGTCTACCAGCGCTCCGAGCAGTATCGGCCTATGGGGGCCGATGACGGCGGCTGCTACTTTACCGATGAGTATACCGCCATTCTTTTTGCGGAGGATCTGGAGAAGATCACCGCCTTTTACCGGGATTCCATGCAGATGCCCGTGGTCACCTCATGGGATCGGGGTCCCGAGGATCGGGGCTGCCGCCTCCGCTCTGCCGGCGGCTTTACGGATATTCGGCAAAAGACGGAGAACACGCCCCAGGGGCCTGCGCTGACCACCATTGAGGCCGAGGATGTCAACGCCTGCTTTGCGTGGCTGGAGAGCCGCGACGATGTGGAGGTGCTGCTGGGGCTTACCGACACCTGGTACGGCGACCGGATTTTCCAGATCTGCGATGAGGAAAAGAATGTGGTGGAGGTGCTGGCCTATCGCCGCAATATGAAAAATCGGGACACGCTGCCGCAAGAGGATCCGTCATGAGGGAAAGGATACTGATTCGAAACGCGGATGCTGTGGTGACCTGCGATCCGGCGGATCGGGTGCTCTATAACAGCGACATTCTCATCTGCGGCAACCGCATTGAAGCGGTGGGGAACAACCTTGCCGCCGGTGACGCCCAGATCATTGACGCCGCAGGCAAGTATGTTTACCCCGGCCTTGTTAATACACACCATCATTTTTTCCAGGCATTTGTTCGCAATTTGATGACGATTGACCGCTCAGGGCTGACGCTGATGCAGTGGCTGGATGACATCTATAAGGTTTTCGTCCGTATCGACGGAGATGTGATTTTCTATGCCAGCGCCGCCTGTATGGCAGACCTTATTAAGCACGGCTGCACCTGCTCGGTAGACCACCAGTACTGCTACACACCGGCCACCGGCAAGCAGGGGGTGGACCGGCAGATGGAGGCCGCCCGTCTGATGGGCTTTCGCTTTGTAGCCGCCCGCGGCACCAACACCCTGCCCCGCTGGAAGGGCAGCACCATTCCCGATGAGATGTGCGAGACAACAGCGGAGTATCTGGACGACTGCCAGCGTCTGCTGGCGCTCTATCACGACCCGGAGCCTTTCTCCATGCGGCAAATCGTGTTGGCCCCCTGCCAGCCCATCAACTGCACCGAGGACACCTTCCTGGAGACCATACGCCTGGCCCGCAGCGCCGGTGTCCATATGCACACCCATTTGTGCGAGGGGGAAAACAGCAGCATGGTGCGCCGCTTCGGTGTCCGCTCCCTGGAATGGTGCCGCCGCATCGGCTTTGTCGGCAGTGACATTTGGCTGGCCCATGGCCGCGAAACGCTGCCGGAGGAATATGCTCTGCTGGCGGAAAACCACATGGGCATTTCCCACTGCCCCGCCCCCACCATGCTGGGCGGCAGCGAGATTTTGGACATCCCCGGTATGCGCAAGGCCGGCATACCCATAAGCCTCGGCGTGGATGGCTGTGCCACCAACGACGGCTCCAATATGCTGGATACCCTGCGCCTGGCATACCTGATGCAGACCTTTCTCAGCAAAAAGCGGGGCGGTTGTCCCTCCCCCTATGAGATGCTGAAGCTGGCCACTGTGGGGGGCGCTGAGATGATCGGACGTCCGGAGCTGGGGCAGCTTGCCGCCGGGAAGGCGGCGGACCTCTTCATGGTCGATGCCCGGCGCCTGGAGTACGCCGGTGCTCTCCATGACCCCGCATCCATGCTTGCCAAGCTGGGTGTCACCGGCCCCGTCTGGCTGACCATGATCAATGGCCGTGTTGTTTATCGGGACGATCATTTGACCGGCGTAGACGAGGCGAAGCTGCTGCAAGAGGGCGAGCAGGTCTGCACCCGTGTGCTGCGGGATACCTGCGAGGCCTTTGCACCCTATCGCCGTAATCCACAATAGGAGGAAAGGAAAATGTCATATCTGGACTTTCAGCTGCTTCTCTATGTGCCGTCGGAGCAGTATGAGCCTTGCCGTACCTTTTACGAGCAGGTATTTGCGACACAACCGTTCTATGGCTGGGACGAGGGGCCGGAGGACCGGGGCGTTAAGTACGATCTCGCCGGCACAAAGCTGGTGCTGCTGACCCAGGAAAATCCGTTCCCCACCTCCGGCGCCGTACATTTCCAGCTGCAGGTGCCGACTCTGGAGGATATCTATCCCCGGGCGCAGGCAGCCGGTGCCGTCACCCAGGAGCCTTTCTTCCGCCCCTACGGCTGGCATATGTTCCGCATGGCGGATCCTGCGGGAAATCACATCAATATTTATACGGTGCCAACCACCACCGAATAAAGCGCACCGAAACCGTAAAAATTAAAGGATGCTTTTCGCGCCCGGAATTAAAAAGGGAGGCAGCTTATGAAACAGAACCGTCTCGTAAGCCGCCTCCCTTTTTTCGTTTTTAATTGCCAAGGCTCACGGCATCACCCGGCGGGCCACGCGGATAAAGTCCTCCTTGCCGAAAATCACCGGCACCGGGTATACGGGGTTGGCCTCCGCTTCGGCCTAGACGGCCATTTGAGGCAGGTCCTCCGACTGAATACAGGGAAAGCACTCCGGAATGCCCAGCGACCGGTTCATGCGGTAAATGGCCTCTACTGCCTGCCGGGCAAGGCTTCGGGTCTCCCGGGTGTTATAAAAGCGGCCGATGTAGGCCTCCACCGCATGGGTCAGGGCGTCCAGGCCGGTCTCCGCCGTGACGCCGTGGAAGCTGCTCCGGGCCGGGAGCCTCTCCGCCATGGTAATAAATTCCGGTGCGGCGCATTGGCGGCGGCTTGCCACGATCATGGGCTCTTTGCACCCGGCGTCCGCCAGCAGCTCCGGCAGCCTTTGCAGGCTCCCGGCTCCGGTGATGCATTCCGGCCTGCGTCAGGGCAGTACCCGGGCCTCCAGACCGAAGCAGGCCTGAAACACCCGACAGTATATTTTTTAAGCAGCATAATGCGTACATCCTTTCCATGGACTATTACGCCGCATTTTAGGCGGGATCGCAAGACGGAATGGGGAGATGGATATTGTAGGAGCGGACGGCTCTGTCCGTCCAGTGCGATAACGCAACATTTTGTAGGGCAGGACCCGTGTGCCCTGCCGGGAGTGGGGGGGCCGGGCAGCGGGGTGAGGGTACCCCGCCCTACACACCATTTACCGATAGAATTTCACAAGGGGCGGCGGCCGCCCACCGTCGTGCCAACCGATTCCCGGCCACTGTCGTGCCCGTTAATTGGGGACACTTTCTCGAAATTACCCCGCTTCGCTGCATATCTTGTTATGCGTTGTAGGGTGCGATGTGAGCATCGCGCCGCACGATAGACGCAGAGGGCATTCCTGTTATGCCAAGGCGACACAAGCGGGTCGAGCGCTGCGGTGGATAGAATCTAAGACAATGCAAAAGCATGGGGCGTTTGGGCTCAAATCAAAATCTCCGGATAAGCCGGAGGTTTGACGCGGCCCTATAAGGGCCTATTGCGGACGAAGCCCTTAAGGGGTTTTATTTATGCCTTGGGATTCTTACTACCCGTAAACGAGTCTATAAATTCCTTTATGCTAATCTGGTCAGACATTTTGTCCTCCAACTGGTTCTATGTACGCCTTGATCGCTTTCTTGTTGCGTCCTGCCGTATCCACAAAATGCCCTCTTGCCCAAAAGTGTCTATTCCCGTACTTATACTTCAGGTTCGCATACCAATCAAATATCATCATGCTGCTCTTTCCTTTCAGGTATCCCATAGTCTGGGATACGCTGTACTTCTGCAGGATGCTTATCAGCATATGGATGTGCTCTTTCCTTACTCTAACTCGGAGACTTTTTCTTGTCTACTTTGCCCCTCGCCATAGGCTATTTTCCCCCCGGCAGAGCCGGGGGTTGTCTTTGATGGCCAATACAAGAAGAAGGCCCTCGGCAATGCCGGGGGCCTTCTTCTTCACAGTATCTGTTTGCGGTTAAAATCCGTCGCACAGCTTGCGCCGTTAAGGCTCGTTTGTAAAAATACACCCTGCTTACAGGCGATACGCTCGCTCTTAGAAATGGGAATCCACGTACTTATTGTACTTATTGAGATCCATTTCATCCTTGTAGGTATTGCGGAAGCGCTGGACGGTGAGGCTGTTGAACTGGATGATATTCCGGTACTTCAGCACGCCCGCCACCAGAGCGATGCAGCCGCAGATATAGCCCATATCCACCCGTGTGCAGGTCCAGCCCAGACCGGCCAGCACCAGCAGGGAGATCAGGACGCCGGCCACCTGCTTTTTCGGGTGCAGGCGGCGCACCGTCTCCTCCTTCACCACGCCCTCGTCCACCATGACCTTGGCGAAGCGCTTCTGCACGGTGAAAAGACTGATGGCGTTGAGCAGCATGGGGGCCGCCACGAAGAACGCAAACAGGGCGATGATGGCATTATAGACGAATACCATAAAGTTATCATTGTTCAAAGGGGAGTTCCTCCTTAGATGAATTTTATCGCCAGCGGGCTTGGCCCGGAGGTCACGGACAGATCACCACGGGAACATCGTCCCGCTGGGTGGCATAGAGTACGTGGCTGTAACACAGCCGGAAGGACAGGACATCCCCCACCTGCACCGGCTGGGGGGCGTCGGTCACGTCCAGAATACAGTGATCCGAGGAGCCGCCGACGACGGTGACGCCGGGCATGGTGGGCCGGAGCGTCTCCATGTCGCCTACGTCGGCCCGGCCCAACGCCAGAATGGCACGGAGTCGGAGGCCACGATCCTCATAGACAGGCTTTCGGCCGAAGGCGTCGGCCCCCAGTTCTCCTTGGGGATAGGTGGGCTTCTCCTTCACCTCCACCACCTCTGCCTCCAGACGGAACACGTCGTCCCGGAGGTAGTCTGCATCGTGGATGCCCCAGGAATCGGCAATATCCTGCGCCGTCAGAATATTTTCTCCGATCCGCAGGTGGTTGATGCCGGCGGGCATGGTGCCGGTATGGATCATGGGATAGGAGCTGGTGGCGCCGCCGGAGACTATCTCCAGCGGGCGGCCGATGGCGTCCTCCACCCGGCGGGCGATGGCCAGCAGCATCTGCATCTTCTCCGGCGTGGCCCGCACAGAGCCGTAGCAGCTGAGGTTCACGCCTACGCCGGACAGGTGGACATGGGGCAGCCGGCGCTCCACATACAGGCAGGTCTGCACCATTTCCTCGTGGTCCCAGTAGCCCTCCCGCAGGTCGCCCAGATCCGCCATGATGATGACGGCGTGGGGCTTCTCCTGCCGGGTACACTCCTGCTCCAGCAGGTCCAGAGTCTTGCGCTCGCTTTGCAGCGACATTTCACACAGCCGTACCAGCTCCGGCAGCTCCGTGGGGCCGGGGATGCGGATCAGCAGATAGGGGCCGGGGATGCCCGCCTGGCGGCAGCGCTCCACCTGCTCCAGACGACTGGTTCCCAACTGCGTGACGCCGCATTCCCGGAAGCGGCGGGCCACCTCCGGCAGGCCATTGACGCCCTTGATGACGCCGCAGACCTGGATTCCGCAGGCGGCGCAGCGGGAGATAGTCTCCCGGGCGTTGCTGCGGAAGGACGAGTCACGCAATACCAGTCTGGGGTATTGACGGTTCATTTCCATTCCTCCTCACACCTGCGGCCCAAAGCCGTCAGGTTGACAGGAATAGTTTACCATATCCGGCGGCAAAATGCCACCCTCATTTTGTGCAAGCTATAAAAATTTTAATAGCGGGGCGGCACCAGCCGTGCCTTGGTCAGGGCCACCACCAGTGTGGGCAGCAGAGCCAGCTGGATGAGGGTGCCGGGCCACGAGATCAGAACGTGGGCGGAAACCCACGCTGCCATGGACCAGCTGCCGGCGGGGAAGGTCAATGCCTTCACCACGCCCGCCACGATGCGGCCGCAGGGGATGGCGCAGCACAGGGCGATATAGAGGTCGCCGTAGAGCCGCCCCGTATGCACCAGACGCATCACCAGCGCCGTTACCAGACCGTAGACCGCCAGCTCCGCCATCATGGAGGGCAGTATCGCCGTCGGAGGCATACTGGTCAGTACCGACGACAGCATCGGGCCCAGCAGGCCGCAGACCACGCCGTAGGGCCATGTACAGACCAGACCACACAGCAGCACGGGGACGTGCATGGGCAGGAACACGGTGCCGGAGCCCAGCGCATGAAAGGCCATGGGCAGCACCACGCACAGTGCCACACAGATGGCGCAGAATACCAGTTTTTTCGTTGCAGAGAGCTGCATGGGAAGCCTCCTCCTTGGGGATAGTTTTACGGGGGATGTATACTATATTATAAGTGGGTCTTGCCGGATTTGCAAGAGCGTCTCTTGACAAAACCGGCGGTGGGGATTACAATGCAGTCGTTCCAGAGGTCGCCTGCGGGCGGCTTGGTTTCTGAGATGCAGTTAGATAACATTAACCAAAAGGAGTGGAATCCATATGATCGAGACAACGGTGAAGGTAGACGGCATGATGTGCGGGATGTGCGAGGCTCATGTCAGCGATGCCATCCGGGGCGCTCTGCCGGTGAAAAAAGTCACCGCCTCCCACACCAAGGGGCAGGCGGTGATCCTCAGTGAGGCGCCGCTGGACGAGGAGACCCTGCGGGCCGCCATCGGCAAGACCGGCTATGAGGTGCAGGGCATCAGCGCCCGGCCCTATGAGAAAAAGGGATTGTTCGGCTTCCTGAAGAAGTGAGCTACATCCGCTTGATCTCCTCCAACAGCAGATCGATGTCCAGCTCGTCCGGCTTCTCCTCCTGAGAGACCGGGGCGGCGGGGGCCGGTGTTTCCCGGACGGGAGATGCCGGCTTTTCTGCTGCCGGAGGGGCGGGCTTTTTCTCCTCCGCAGGCGAGGGCGTGGGAGCCTTCTCCGGCTGCGGAGCAGACTTCGGGGCGGCGGGCTGCTGCGGGGCCGGACGGTGGGGCATGGGCGGCACGGCGGCCTCCTGCTCCTCACGGGCCATCTGGCGCATCACCACACGCTCCCCCTCCCGGAAGCCACGGCGATAGCCGCCACGGCGGGCCAACAGGCAGAAGATCAGCAGCAGCAGCACCAGCACCAGCGCAACGGGGGCCAGCAGCGGCAGCTGCCACGGCAGATGGGGCACGGTGATGGGGGTCAGCAGCACCCGCCACAGGGCGGCAAGCGGCGAGCTTACACTGGTGCTTGCCGGGGCGGCGGCATCGACGGCCAGTGCCGTCTGCGGCAGCAGGAACAGTCCCATCAAGCCAAGGTATGTTTTTTTCATCCGTGCCACTCCCTTTCCATACAAATTCTCCGTACAGTATACCACGCACGCCGCCCGGCTGTCCACGCTCCGGCGGCGATTTTTTAAGGAAATATGAAATTTGTCGAAAGTGAGCATTTTCCGGTAGCTTTCCGCCGCCGCTTCCCGTATAATGGAGACAATGAATCCGGGAGGTACGTCCATGCAAGCTACCAAGGAAACTGTTCAGAAGCGTCCCCACACCGCCCTGTGGATCATCCTGTGCGTCGTGCTGCTGTGTGCGGTCGGGGCGGCGCTGTATTTCTGCCGGTGGGCGGAAAAGCCCCTGACGCTGGCGGAGGGCTATGTGGCCGCCGAGGGGCTGACGGCGGACATCACCGACGGCGAGGGGGCCGTCCTGTCCCAGCCGGTACGGGGGACGAAGGTCACCTATGTGGTGGAGGACGAGGACAAGGATCATCCCGGTCTGGTGCGGCTGGTGCTGGGAGAGGACAGTTTCGGCTATCTGGCCCGTGAGCATCTGGTAACGGATCCCAAGGACGTGGTGGCCACGAAAATCATCTATGTCCGCACGGCGGTGAACCTGCTGGATGAAGCGGGGGCCGTGCCGGGGCGGCTGGTGCAGAAGGGAGAGGCCCTGACCGTCACCGGCTGGCAGGATATGGACGCCAGCGGCGCCGTGGGGCGCTGGCAGGTGGATGGCGGCTACATCCGGGCGGAGTACGTCGCCATGGACGAGGCCAGCGCCAAGGCCCAGTACGACCAGACGGCCTATCAGCTCCACGCCGAACGAGGGGACAGTTGGGGCGGCGGTGACGCTGCGGGGCTGGACTACTTCCCCCGTGAAAAGGCCAGCTTCGAGGGCCATCCCATGCCCGGCGAGGTGAAGGCCCTGTATCTCAACAACGAATCCATCGCCCAAGCGGCAGAATATGTGGAGGTGGCGGACTCCTGCGGCATCAACGCCTTTGTGGTGGACATCATGGACGGAGGAGCCATCGCCTACCCCTCGGAGGTGATGAAGCAGTACTCCCCCTCCGCCTACGAGAGCGCCTACAATACGCTGGAGGTATATCAGACGGGCATCAAGACCCTGAAGAATGCCGGGTACTACGTCATCGGACGCATCACGGCCTTCAATGACCCCCATCTGGCGGAGGATCACCCGGAGTGCGTCATTGCCGATCAGGCCGGCGATCCCATGCAGATCGGCGGGATGTACTGGCCCAGCGTGTACAGTCGCTTCGTGTGGCAGTACAAGGTGGAGCTGGGGCTGGAGGCGGCCCGACTCATGGGCTTTGACGAGATCCAGTTCGACTATATGCGCTTCCCCGACGGCACATGGGCCTTTGAGGAGGGGACCATTGACTACCGCAACGAAAACGACGAGAGCAAGGCCCAAGCGGTGCAGCGATTCCTGATGTACGCCTGCGACCGGCTCCACGACGCCGAGGTGTATGTCTCCGCCGATGTGTTCGGGGAGTGTGCCGAGGCCTACGTCACCGCCTACGGCCAGTACTGGCCCGCCATCAGCAATGTGGTGGACGCCATCAGCGCCATGCCCTATCCGGATCACTACGGGGCCTCCGGGGACTGGCTACCGTGGGAGCACCCCTACGAGACCATGTATGCCTTCGGCCAGAAGGCGGCCCAGCGACAGCTGGAGACGGCATCTCCGGCTGCGGTACGCACGTGGGTGCAGGCCTACAACGCCATCCGGGAGCCCTACAACACCTACGGCCCGGAGGAGGTAGGTGCCCAGATCAAGGCTCTGCGGGACACCGGCAACACCGGTGGGTATCTCACATGGAACGGAGCCTCTCCGCTGGGGAAATACCGGGCGTTGGCTCCGGCATTTGATTGAGGAAGTGCAGAAAGAGAGCCTGCGGCAAAGCCGCAGGCTCTCTGTGTGTCCAAAAAAGTCTTTCCTGCACGCCGGGGCATTTCTCAGAACTTCAAAAAGCTTCCAAAAAATGAGCACCAAAAAAGCCGCCCTGACGGCGGCTTCTTTGGCGGAACAAAAAGAAGGAAAACGTAAAGGTAGAAAGCAAATGAAAAGGGGGAAATGCGATTACTTGTGATCCACGGAGTACATATGCTCAATGAGGCACAGGATCTTATCGGAATAGCCGATCTCGTTATCATACCAGGAGACCACCTTCACAAAGGTGTCGGTCAGGGCGATACCGGCCTTGGCGTCGAAGATAGAGGTGTGGGTGTCACCCAGGAAGTCGGAGGAAACCACAGCCTCGTCGGTATAATCCAGAATACCCTTCAGCTCACCCTCGGAGGCCTTCTTCATGGCGGCGCAGATCTCGTCGTAGGTGGCAGGCTTCTCCAGGTTCACGGTCAGATCCACCACGGAGACATCCAGCGTGGGGACACGCATGGACATACCGGTGAGCTTGCCGTTCAGGCTGGGAATGACCTTGCCCACGGCCTTGGCAGCGCCGGTGGAGCTGGGAATGATATTGCCGGAGGCGGCACGGCCGCCACGCCAGTCCTTCACGGACACGCCGTCCACCGTTTTCTGGGTGGCGGTGGTGGAGTGAACGGTGGTCATCAGGCCGTCGGCAATGCCGAAGTTATCGTGCAGGACCTTGGCCACGGGAGCCAGACAGTTGGTGGTGCAGCTGGCGTTGGAGACGAAGGTCATGTCGGAGGTGTAGGTGTCCTGATTGACGCCCATGACGAACATGGGGGTATCATCCTTGGAGGGGGCGGACATCACCACGTGCTTGGCACCGGCGGCGATGTGGCCGGCGGCCTTCTCCTTGGTCAGGAACAGGCCCGTGGACTCGATGACGTACTCGGCGCCGATCTCCTTCCAGGGCAGGTTGGCGGGGTCACGCTCGGCGTACACGGGGATGCTGCGGCCATTGACGATAATGCCCTTGTCGCTGGAGGACACGTCGGCCTGGAACCGGCCGTGCATGGTGTCGTACTTCAGCATATATGCCAGATAGTCGGCAGGGCAAAGGTCGTTGATGCCCACGATCTCGATCTCCGGGTGCTGCAGGCTGCAGCGCAGGACCATACGGCCGATCCGGCCAAATCCATTGATACCAACTTTAATGCTCATCACGAAAACTTCCTCTCTGATGGAATATATCAAACATATGGTATGTTTAGTATTATATGCACCTGCCGCAAAAAAATCAAGCCTTTTTTCATAAAATTTTTTTCTTTTTTCAAATCCGGGGATATGCCTTGTTTTTCAACAGGAACCCTGCTATAATGTGTTGAATTTCACCACTGCCGCTGTGCTGGAGAAAGTTGGCGGGGATACTTCCCCCCGTTTCCCGGCATGGTAAAGAGGAAGGGGGCGATGGCCGTGGAGCATCAAGAGGACAGCCAGATCCTGCTGGAGCAGATCATGCCGCAGATCGCAGCGCAGCTGCGGGTGGCCATGGGCAACATCCATACAGCGCTGACCCGGCTGGTGCCGGAGGAGATGCCGGAGGGCGAAGGCTCCACCGGGCAGAGCGCCGCCATCCTGTGCCAGAGCTACTACCGTCTGCTGCGGCTGGTGAACAATCTCTCCGCCGCCCCCCTGATCTCTCAAACAGAGCCGCTGGAGACGAAGAATGTGGAGCTGGTGGCGTGGCTGACGGAGCTGATGCACTGCGCCCAGCCGCTGGTGGCCCATGCCGGGGTGAGGCTGACCCTGCGGTGCAGCCTGACGGCCCATGTGGCGGCCATCCACCCCAGCTATCTGGAGCGGCTGTTCTGGAATCTGCTGTCCAATGCGGTGAAGTACACGCCCTCCGGCGGCGAGGTCACGGTGACGCTGCGGGCCGCAGCGGGACAAGTGCTGCTGACGGTGGCAGACAGCGGCGTGGGCATCCCCCCGGAGCAGCAGGCGCACCTCTTCGACGGCTATCTGGAGAAGCTGCGGATGCCGCCTCCCCCACAGGGTCTGGGGCTGGGCCTGCCCCTGTGTCAGGCCATTGCCCGTGGTCACGGCGGGCGGCTGCTGTTACAGTCCGGCCCGGAGGGTACCACCGTAACGGTGTCGCTGCCGGATCGGCGCTGCACCAAAACGGTGTTGCGGGAGCCGCCCTTCGCCTACGGCGGCGGCTTTCATCCGGTGCTGCTGGGGCTGGCGGATGCGCTGCCCTATACGGCCTTCACCCGGAAAAATCTGGACTGACGACCCCACATATGATATTAGGATCCCCGCTTTGGCGGGAAAGGATACACGAGGAAACGGTGCATGGAGAAAAAACGAGTTCTGGTGGCCATGTCCGGCGGAGTGGACAGCTCGGCGGCGGCGCTTCTATTGCAGCAGCAGGGCTACGCCTGCGACGGGGCCATGCTGAAGCTGTACAGCGGCGAGGTGGAGGGTACCTGCTGCTCCGCTGACGATGCCGACGATGCCCGCGGCGTGGCCTATCGGTTGGGGATGAAGTTCTACGTATTCAATGAGACGGAACGGTTTGCACGGGACGTCATGGACCACTTCGTGGCGGAATACTGCGCCGGTCACACCCCCAATCCCTGCATCGACTGCAACCGGTGCCTGAAGTTCGGAGCGCTGCTGGAGCGGGCGCTGGTGCTGGGCTACGACTATCTGGCCACGGGCCACTATGCCCGTGTGGGCTACGATCCGGAGACGGGGCTGTACCGGCTGCTGCGGGGCCGGGACCGGCGGAAGGATCAGAGCTATGTGCTGTATCAGTTGACGCAGCACCAGCTGTCGCACCTGCTGCTGCCGGTGGGGGAGTTCGACAAGCCCGCCATCCGGGAGAGCGCCCGTGAGGCGGGGCTGCTGAACGCCGACAAGGCGGACAGTCAGGATATCTGTTTTGTGCCGGACGGGGACTACGGCCGCTTCCTGCGGGAGTATGGCCATGTGGAGATGACGCCCGGTGACTTTGTGGACCGGGAGGGCCGGGTACTGGGCCGCCACAAGGGTCTCCCCTGCTACACCACCGGCCAGCGGAAGGGACTGGGCGTCAGCGCTGGGAGACACGTCTATGTGGTGCGGAAGAACGCTGCCGACAACACCATCCTGCTGGGGGACAACGAGGAGCTCTATGCACGGGAGCTGACGGCCTGCCGGGTGAACTGGATCTCCGGCACGGCGCCGACGGAGCCTGTCGCCGTCACCGCCAAGACCCGGTACAGCCAGACGGAGGCGGAGGCGGAGGTCACACCCCTGCCGGAGGGGCGGATGCGGGTGGTCTTCCGCCAGCCCCAGCGGGCCATCACCTCCGGACAGGCCGTGGTGCTCTACGACGGGGATACGGTGCTGGGCGGCGGCGTCATCGAAGATCGGTGAAGATTTTCCCGGATTTCCGGGAAATATCTGTTGACAAACACCGGCGCATGTGTTATATTTATTCTTGCTTGTCGAGCTTATCGATATGGCGGCGTAGCTCAGTTGGCTAGAGCATGCGGTTCATACCCGCAGTGTCACCGGTTCAAATCCAGTCGCCGCTACCAAAGCCCGGAGAGATGTACCACGTCTCTCCGGGGCCCCTCAAGGGTTTATCCGGCCCGTTGGTCAAGTGGTTAAGACACGGCCCTTTCACGGCTGTAACATGGGTTCGAGTCCCGTACGGGTCACCACAAGGCAACTCGTAAGGGTTGCCGAATAGGGAGGCTTAGCTCAGCTGGTTAGAGCGCCTGCTTCACACGCAGGAGGTCACTGGTTCGAGTCCAGCAGTCTCCACCACATATGAAAAATCCGAACTTCTTCCCTATCGGGAATGCGTTCGGATTTTTCATTTTTATCAAAGATAATTCCTACTGCTATTTACGCCCGGAGGAATTTTACATCCTCCGGACATTTTTTATCCGCATATTCGATTTCTGCCGTTAGGAATGACGACCATCAAAAAAGAACATCATCTCTTTTGTGGACGGCAATGGACACTATCGGTTAAACCAGCCGCAGAACGAGCGATCCGCCCTCACGAGCGCCTCTTTCCTTCGGATCCCCCTATCCCACCAACAAATCCCCCTTCCCGGCACAGAGCACCGGGAAAGGGGGATTTTTGATCCATCCGCAGAATTTTTCATGTTCCCCCCTTGACAATCCCTTTGTCTTAATGTACTATTGTCGTAGTACAAGCGAACTGATAGGTGGGGCAGCGAGAATGTCGAGATGTGACTGCTCCGATCCATCGGCAGCACAGGCAAAGGAGGACGCCTATGGAATGGGATATCCGCAATGACCAGCCCATTTACACCCAGCTGATCCAACAGGTGACGCTGGCCATTCTGTCCGGCACCTTCCCCTGCGGCGGACGGCTGCCGCCGGTGCGGGAGATGGCGGCGGAGGCCGGGGTCAACCCCAACACCATGCAGCGGGCGCTGGCGGAGCTGGAGCGCACGGGGCTGGTCTACACCCAGCGCACTGCCGGGCGCTTTGTTACCGAGGACGCTGCCGTCATCGACAGTGCCAAACAGGAGCTGGCTCATCAGCAGGTCGGGGCCTTTCTGCGCCGTATGGAGCGCATGGGCTACGACCGGGAGCAGGCCGCCCAGCTGGTGCGGTCTTGGAAGGAGGAAGCATAAGAGATGGCTATTTTAGAATGTAAGGACCTGACCAAATATTACGACCGGACTCTGGGTCTGGACCACCTGTCCCTCCAGCTGGAGCCGGGGCGGATCGTGGGTCTGCTTGGCCCCAACGGCAGCGGTAAGACCACGCTGCTGAAGATCGCCAATGGGCTTCTGACCCCCTCGTCGGGGCAGCTGCTCATCGACGGCAAGGCCCCCGGCCCGGACACCCGGAGGCTGGTATCCTATCTGCCGGAGCGCACCTACCTCTCCGACTGGATGACGGTGGTGCAGCTGCTGGACTTTTTCTGTGACTTCTACCCGGACTTCGACCGGGAGGCGGCGGAGCATATGCTGACGGCTCTGGAGATCAGTCCCACCCAGCGCATCAAGCAGATGTCCAAGGGTACACGGGAAAAGGTGCAGCTGATCCTGGTCATGAGCCGCCGCACACGGCTATACCTGCTGGACGAGCCCATCGGCGGCGTGGACCCCGCCACCAGAGACTACATCATCCACACCATCCTCACCAACTTCCACCCGGACTCCACCCTGCTCATCTCCACCCACCTCATTGCCGACGTGGAGCGCATCCTGGACGACGTGGTGTTCATCAGCCGTGGCCAACTGGTGCTGCACCAGTCCGTGGACCAGATCCGGCAGGAGCGTGGCTGCAGCGTAGACGATCTGTTTCGGGAGGTGTTCCGTTATGCTGAGTAAATTGCTGAAATATGAGCTTCGGGCCTCCGGCCGCATCCTGCTGCCGGTTTATGCCCTGCTGCTGGCCTCCGCCGGCTGCTGCAGCCTGTTTTACAAGCTGGCGGCAGACCATCCTTACCGTACCGGCGCCGCCTCCGTCCTGATGGGGCTGCTGAATGTGGCGTTCTGGATCTTCGTAGTGGCCACCGGCGCCATCACGGCGCTGCTGATGATCTATCGGTTCTATAAGAACTACATGACCGACGAGGGCTACCTGATGTTCACCCTGCCGGTAAACCGGCACCAGCTCATCTGGTCCAAGCTGCTGTCCGCCCTACTCTATACCGCCGCCAGTGCCGTGGCCGTAACGCTGTCCATTCTGCTGGTACTGCTGCCCATTGCAGACTGGTCCGGCTTCTGGGGCGATCTGGGAGAACTTCTCTCCTCCATCACGGAGTCCCTTCATTTCGGCGTTCCCGGTCCGCTGCTGCTCCTGTGGATCGCCGTGCTGGCCATCCTGACGGTGTTCTCCGGATTCCTCATGGTCTATGCCGCCATCGCTCTGGGCCACAGCTTCTCCAATCACAAGATCCTGCTGTCGGTGGTGTTCTTCATCGCCTTCTCGCTGGCCATGCAGGCGGCGGGGTTGACCTTCTTCTCCTATCAGCTGACCATCGGCGAGACCGTCATCGAGAGCGGCGGCAGCGCCGCCTCCCTTCTGGACGGCACCCGCTTTCTGGTCATCGACTCCATCGAGACGCTGGTGGCCTGCGGCGTGTTCTACACGCTGACGTGGTACAATCTGCAAAAGCGCCTGAACCTCCAGTAAGGCTCGTCTCTGGACAAGACGCAAAATCAGCCCGCACGGCTTCTCCGTGCGGGCTGATTCGTTTTCACTCCTGCGGGATACCGAAGAACCGGACGCCGTTCTCCCACGTCTGGCGCTCCACCTGTTCCGCCGGCAATCCCTTCAGCTGGGCGATTTTCTCCGCCACCAGATGCACATACCCGGAGTCGTTGCGCTTTCCCCGGAAGGGTACCGGCGTCAGATAGGGGGCGTCGGTCTCCACCATCATCCGCTCCAGCGGTACGGCGGCGATGACCTCCGGCGCCTTTCGGGCGTTCTTGAAGGTGATGGCCCCGTTGAAGGACAGCATCCACCCCAGCTTCAGCAGCTCCTCCGCCATCTCCACGGAGCCGGAAAAGCAGTGGAACACCCCCCGCACCGCCGGAAACTCCCTGACGATGGCAAGGCTGTCGCCGTGGGCCTCCCGGTCATGGAAAATCACCGGCAGCTTCAGTTCCTCCGCCAGCGCCAGCTGCCGCCGCAGCACCTCCTGCTGCAAGGCACGGGGCGGGTTCTCCTCCCAGTAGTAGTCCAGTCCGACCTCCCCGATGGCCACCACCTTCTCCCGCTGCGCCAGCTGCCGCAGATGCTCTATCTGCTCCGGCTGAAAGTCGTGGCAGTTCTCCGGGTGCAGGCCCACTGCGGCGTATACATGGGGAAACTCCGCCGCCAATGCAACGGCCTTCTCCGAGGAGGTCAAGGTGCAGCCGGGGTCTACCACCAGCCCGACACCCTTTTGGGGCAATCCCGCCAGTACCTTCCGCCGGTCCGGGTCAAAGGCCTCATCGTCATAGTGGGCATGGGTATCAAACAGCATGGGTACTCTCCTTTCGCACAAAACAGCACAGGCCGCCGCAGCCTGCGGCGGCCTGTGGGGTCATATTACGCTTCCTCCAGCGTCACCCGGCTCAGCCGGGTGTCCGACACATATTGCTCCTTCAGCTCCCGCAGACGAGCCATGTGGGGCTGCTGCAAATGGATGCGCTGATGGGCCTGCGTCTGCCACTGCTCCACCAGCAGAATTTTGTCCTCCTGCTGGGCGGAGAAATAGTAGTCGTAGCGGATACAGCCCTCCTCCCGGCGGATGGTGTCGGCAATGCCCTCCATCACGATCTGACGGACGAAGGCCTCCCGGCAGCCGGGCTTGGCCGTATAGGCCACATACAGGGTCAGGGGTGTGCTCTCCTTCATGGCCGTTTCCCTCCTCAATACCGCTTGTCCAGCTCTGCGATCATGGCCGCAATGGCATTCTCCCAGCAGTTGGGCAGGATATGGATGCCCGGCACCTTATGCACCGGCTCAATGGCATTGGCCGGGGCAAAGGCGGTGCAGGCAAAGGTCAGCATGGGGATGTCGTTGGCGTGGTCGCCCACGCAGTAGACGTTCTCCTGCCGGATCTCCAGCATTTGGGCCAGACGGCGCACCATGCCGCCCTTGTTGGCCCCCTTGGCCGTCAGCTCCAGCAGATAGGGGTTGGACGGCACCACCTCATACTCGGTGCTCCAGCTCTGGCGGGCGATGTACTCCCGCAGGGCCGTCATCCGGGGCTCTGCCTCCTCAAACAGTAGCTTGGAGATGGGGGACGGCACCTCCTCCATGCTGGCCAGCGCCACTGTAGGGGAGTGGGTCAGATGCAGGTGATGATAGGTGATCTCGTTGGGGTTGATGGCGTGGATGGAGTCATCGTCGTGATAGATCTCCAGCGCCGTCTCCGGCAGGTCCTCCAGCAGGCGGCAGATATGCCCCCGGACGGACTCCGGCAGAAAGGCCGTGTACAGGTAGCGCTGCTGAGCGAAGTCGTAGATGGCAGCGCCGTTGAAGAGCACCGTGGGGCCGTTCATGGGAACGCCCTCCCGAACCCGTGAAAAGGACGGCAGCGCCCGGCCCGTGGCCACGGAGAAGGTGCCGCCCTCCGCCATGAAGTACTCCACCGCCTCCCGGTTCTCCCGGGATACCGAGGGCAGAGGGCCGCCGCTCTTCAGCGCCCCCTCGGTATACACCATGGTATTGTCATAATCGCTGGCGATCAGAACGCCTGAAAACTTTCCCACGGCTCACGCCTCCGTCTTGGGCGTACCGCCGCCCTGACCGCCTCTGCGGCGGCCTCCACGGTGCCGGGGGCGCTTGTTGCTCGGCCCTTCGTCCTCGATGGGCCGCTGGCTCTCCTGACGGGACACGGGCTTGGCATCCGGCTGGGGGGTGAAGGGCTTGATGGCGCTGGCGCCGGGCTTGCCGCTGCGGGTACGGCGGCGGCGATTGCCCTCCCGCCGCTTCTCCTCCGGCTTTTCCGCCGGACGCTCCGCAGGACGCTCGCTGCCCTTGCCGCCTCTGCGGCGGCGGCTGCGGCGGCGGCCCTCCTCCGGCTCCTCCCGGTCGGCGGCAAAGTCTGCAATGATGGCGGGGACAGGGAATTCCTCCTGCCGCTCCTCTGTGTAGCGGGCGGGCCGCTCCTTGGGGATCTCGATGCCCTCCCGGCTGCCCTTGCCGTTGCGGAGGACGCACACCTCGCAGTTGTGGTAGCACCGGGGAGCCTCCGGCTTCTCATCCAGCCGCACCTTCACCGTCTCCTTCAGGACGTTGACGTCGCTGACATTACCAGGGCCGTCGGGGGTCTGGACAAAGGAATCGTTCTTGGGCAGACGCTTCAGAGCGTCCTCATAGGCCTCCTGCTCATATTTCAGGCAGCACATGAGCCGCCCGCAGGTGCCGGAAATTTTCGTGGGGTTCAGAGACAGACTCTGGGTCTTGGCCATCTTGATGGAGACGGGCATGAAATCGTCCAGAAACTGGGCGCAGCAGAAGGGTCGGCCGCAGATCCCCAGGCCGCCCAGCATCTTTGCCTCGTCCCGGACGCCGATCTGCCGCAGTTCGATGCGGGCCCGGAAGGCAGAGGCCAGATCCTTCACCAACTCCCGGAAGTCCACCCGGCCATCGGCGGTGAAGAAGAACAGGATCTTGTTGCCGTCAAAACTGCACTCCACCCGCACCAGCTTCATCTCCAGCTTGTGCTGGAGAATCTTCTTCTGGCACACGTCGAAGGCTTCCTTCTCTCTGGCCCGGTTGCGCTCCAGCACCCGGCGGTCATGGTCGGTGGCAATGCGGACCATGGGGCGGAAGGGCTCCACCACCTGCTCGTCCGGCACCTCGTGGTTTCCCTCGGCACACTGGGCATACTCCAGCCCCTGCGCCGTCTCCACGATCACGTGCTCCCCCGCCGTCACCTGAACGCCACGAGGGTCAAAATAATAGGTCTTACAGCCGCCTCGAAAGCGGACACTGATGACTTCTGTCATATCCTTCATCCTTTCGTATCGGGATCGTTTTTCCATATAGGCGCCATTCTGCGCCCGAGGTCAGCGGGTGGCGTGGAGCAGCCGCTCCCACTGGGCGCACAGCGCCCCCAGCACATGGCCCGCCCCCACATTATAGGCGCACTCGGCGCTGTACTGCCGCAACAGGGCCGACAGGCCCTCCAGCCGCCGGGAGGAGAGGCTCCGGCTCAACAGCGCTGCCTCCTCCGGCAGGCTACCGTCCTCCGGCTTCCCCGCCTGAAGCAGCAGGGCCTGTGCCGTCAGGAGCCATGCGTCCTGCAAAAGCTCCTGCAGCTGCTCCCGCTTGATGCGGCGGTTCTCCAGCGATACCAGCCACTGGGCCGCCGGGAGGGTCTTTCCCTGCGCCAGCACCCGGCACAGCCCTCTGGCCTGCTCCATCTCCGGTGTCTCCGGCTGTCCGGCCACCTTCCACTCCACGCAGCGGGAGCGGACGGTGGGCAGCAGAGCCGCCGCCGTCTCGGCGCAGAACAGGAAGGCGGCGTAGGCCGGTCCCTCCTCCACGATCTTCAGCAGCACGTTCTGATCCCGCTGGTTCAGCTGACCGCAGTCGGCAAAGATATACACCTTCCGGGCGCCGTCGTTGGGGCGGATATACACATCCTGCCGCAGCTGGCGCACCAGCTCCACCGGCAGCTCCTTGTGTCCGTCGTCCCGCACCGTCACCACGTCGGGGTGGATGTCCTCCAGCACCTTGCGGCACTGGCGGCACCGCAGGCAGGGACGTTCCCCCTCTCCCTCGCACTCCAGTGCGGCGGCGAAGTAGCGGGCGGCGGCCATGCGATCTCCGCTGCCGGAGAGAATGGCGGCGTGGCTCAGCGTCCCCTTGGAGGCCGCCGCACGGATGCGCCGGGCCAGTGTGCTGTTTTCCGGGATCAGCTCTTCCATGCCGTCTCTGCCCTCCCCTGCCATACCGGATGGTCCTATGCACCCAATATAATATCTTAGTATAGCACAAAGGCGGCAAATGCCGCAAGGTGTGAGTTTCTGTTTTTTGCGGAAATATCCGGCAGCGGAGGGCCGCCCGAAGAAAAACGAAAAAAACCGGAAAAATTCTGGAATCCATGCTTGCTTTTGAAGCTTTTTTTGCTATAATAAGGTTGTTCTCAACATTCGGTACAACTATAATGATAGATGGAGGAATCTGCATGAGTAAGAAGTATTGTTACCTGTTCACAGAGGGCAACGCACAGATGCGTGAGCTGCTGGGCGGTAAGGGCGCCAATCTGGCGGAAATGACCAACATCGGTCTGCCTGTGCCGCAGGGCTTCACCATCACCACCGAGGCCTGCACCCAGTACTATGAGGACGGCCGCCAGATCAACGACGAGATCATGGCCGAGATCATGGAATATATCGAGAAGATGGAGAAGATCACCGGCAAGAAGTTTGGCGATCATGAGAATCCCCTGCTGGTCTCCGTCCGTTCCGGCGCACGGGCCTCCATGCCCGGCATGATGGACACCATCCTGAATCTGGGTCTCAACGAGGACGTGGTGGCGGTCATTGCAGAGAAGTCCAATAACCCCCGCTGGGCCTGGGACTGCTATCGCCGTTTCATCCAGATGTACTCCGACGTGGTCATGGAGGTGGGCAAGAAGTATTTCGAGCAGCTCATCGACGCGATGAAGGCCAAGAAGGGTGTCACTCAGGATGTGGAGCTCACCGCCGAGGACCTGAAGGAGCTGGCCGGCCAGTTCAAGGCCGAGTACAAGTCCAAGATCGGTCAGGACTTCCCCACCGATCCCAAGGAGCAGCTGCTGGGTGCCATTAAGGCCGTGTTCCGCAGCTGGGACAACCCCCGTGCCAACGTCTATCGCCGTGACAATGACATCCCCTACTCCTGGGGTACCGCCGTCAACGTCCAGTCCATGGCCTTCGGCAACATGGGCGATGACTGCGGCACCGGCGTGGCCTTTACCCGCAACCCCGCCACCGGCGAGAAGAAGCTCATGGGCGAGTTCCTGACCAACGCCCAGGGCGAGGACGTGGTGGCCGGTGTCCGTACCCCCATGCCCATCGACCAGATGGCCGAGAAGTTCCCGGAGGCCTATGCCCAGTTCGTGGAGGTCTGCCACACGCTGGAGGATCACTACCGGGATATGCAGGATATGGAGTTTACCGTGGAACACGGCAAGCTGTATATGCTCCAGACCCGTAACGGCAAGCGCACCGCTCCCGCCGCCCTGAAGATCGCCTGCGATCTGGTGGACGAGGGCATGATCTCCGAGCAGCAGGCCGTGGCCATGATCGATCCCCGCAATCTGGATACCCTGCTGCATCCCCAGTTCGACGCCGCCGCTCTGAAGGCCGCCACCCCCGTGGGCAAGGCTCTGCCCGCCTCTCCCGGCGCTGCCTGCGGCAAGATCGTCTACACCGCCGAGGATGCCAAGGAGTGGGCCGCCCGTGGTGAGAAGGTGGTTCTGGTCCGTCTGGAGACCTCTCCCGAGGACATCGAGGGCATGAAGGCCGCACAGGGCATCCTGACGGTCCGTGGTGGTATGACCAGCCACGCCGCCGTAGTGGCCCGTGGTATGGGCAAGTGCTGCGTCTCCGGCTGCGGCGCCATCGTCATGGACGAGGAAAACAAGCAGTTCACCCTGTCCGGCAAGACCTATCACGAGGGCGACTGGCTGAGCCTGGACGGCTCCACCGGCAGCATCTACGACGGCGCTATGCCCACCGTGGACGCCAGCGTCAGCGGCGACTTCGGCCGCATTATGGGCTGGGCCGATAAGTTCCGCCGCCTGAAGGTCCGCACCAATGCCGACACTCCCCACGACGCCGCCAAGGCCCGCGAGCTGGGCGCTCAGGGCATCGGCCTGTGCCGCACCGAGCATATGTTCTTCGAGGGCGACCGCATCGCCGCCATCCGTGAGATGATCTGCTCCGACACCGTGGAGCAGCGTGAGAAGGCTCTGGCCAAGCTGCTGCCCATGCAGCAGGGCGACTTCGAGGGTATCTACGAGGCCATGGAGGGCAATCCCGTCACCATCCGTTTCCTGGATCCCCCTCTGCACGAGTTCGTCCCCACCGAGGAGGCCGACATCGAGCTGCTGGCCAAGGATATGGGCAAGAGCGTAGCCGAGATCAAGGCCATCATCGCCTCCCTGCACGAGTTCAACCCCATGATGGGTCACCGTGGCTGCCGTCTGGCCGTCACCTTCCCGGAGATCGCCGTCATGCAGACCCGTGCCGTCATCCGTGCCGCCATCAATGTCCAGAAGCGTCACCCCGACTGGAACATGGTGCCTGAGATCATGATCCCGCTGGTAGGCGAGGTGAAGGAGCTGAAGTACGTCAAGAGCGTGGTGGTCAAGACCGCCGACGAGGAGTTGGCCGCCGCCGGTATGAAGATGAAGTATCTGGTAGGTACCATGATCGAGATCCCCCGTGCCGCCCTCACCGCCGACGATATCGCCAAGGAGGCCGAGTTCTTCTCCTTCGGCACCAACGACCTGACTCAGATGACCTTCGGCTTCAGCCGTGATGACGCCGGCAAGTTCCTGGGCGCCTACTACGACAAGAAGATCTACGAGAACGATCCCTTCGCCAAGCTGGATCAGGTGGGCGTGGGCAAGCTGGTGGAAATGGCCGCCAAGCTGGGCCGTGCCACCCGCCCCGACCTGCATCTGGGCATCTGCGGCGAACACGGCGGCGATCCCAGCTCTGTGGAGTTCTGCCACCGTGTGGGTCTGGACTATGTGTCCTGCTCCCCCTTCCGTGTGCCTATCGCCCGTCTGGCCGCCGCTCAGGCAGCTATCAAGGAACAGCGCCAATAAGAAGTTGACGCAGCAGCGTAGGCAAAACAACTGATATAAATACGGTCACACAGTCCCTTTGGATTGTGTGACCGTTATTTTTGCCATGCTTTTGCATGGCAAAAATAAGAAATGTGCCATTTCCTCGCCCCTGTGGGGCAACCGGAAATGATGCACAAAAACTTCATGCGCCGGCATTTGCGCATTTCCGTGGTGCGACGCTCAGGCATGAAGTTTTTTGCCCATTTTCAGCTGAACACACCGTAAATCAAGCCGCTGGTTTCACTACGAAATCAGCGGCTTTTTTCGTTCCCAAAAAATTTTTGAAATTTTTTCGCTCAGGGGGTTAAAAATGAGCCTTCTCGCTGGCTACCTATTGAGGGACAAAACAAGTTTCCTCGTGATCCTTGAAAATCGAATACACATTCAATAGGTACATTCCTGATCGGGGGCAAAAGCCCCAGCCGAATGAAGGTGCGCCACGAACTTCCTGCCTATAAGGGTTATCACGGAAAGCAAGGTTGGTAGCGATTCCGAACCATTCTGAAATGTCCGCTTACTACGGATAAGGCGATGAAACGATTCAGGGACAATGATACTTCCCTATGGGGCTGGCGGAGTACCCGGCAGAGGTGAGATTCCTATGAGTTCGGTCAGCAGCCGAACGCCTGTCGGTTTCCTTTTACGCATTTGGGGGATGAGATCGAATTAAATGCGACCACCAAAGCACAGGACTCGCTTCCTGTGTTTTGGTGGATCAAGCGATCCAAATCTCATAAGAAGGAGGAAAAGCGAAATGCCAAACTGTAAAACCATAGCGATATGCAACCAAAAAGGCGGCGTGGGCATTCTCCACGAGCTGAACCCGGAGGAGATGGAAGGAGCCTTTCAGCACCACCTCACCCAGCGCAGCAAAGAGAAAACGGCGTAACCGCAGGTGTTACACCGTTTCAGAGAACTTATTAACCTGAGATACAAGAGCCGCCCCGGGGTACCTTCCTTACGGAGGGTGCCCCGGGGCGGTCTTTTTCTGTGTTTATCGCTTAGTTATCATTATGGACAAAACATGCTGCGGTGCGGTACAAGTGGAGAACGGTTTTCCTTTCTGGGCCGCCGCAGCAGAAAAACACACCCTTGCCAATCGATGGTACTGTATTGCTTTATTATCTGTTGTGCTTTTTCTTTCGGCTTACAACCGTTGTGCCGATAGCAGCGCCGCCGCTGATGAACAGAAGTGCGCTCCACAAAACGAGATTGCTGCTGTCACCGGTTTTTGGCGAGGTAGTATTTCCCAAATTGTCGGTCTGGTCGCTCGGCTTCGCCGCAGAACCCGTTGCGGGAATTTCAACGGCGGCCTTCTTATAGCCACAGACGGTGCATTCCTCGTGCTTGGAGCCTCTCGTGGTTGCGGTGGCTTCCTTATCGATCACCCACTTGAAGGTGTGCGCCGCCGTGTCCTTCCTGTCACCGCAGGGGCATTCATGCCAATGGTTATCTGCGTCTGACTTCCAATCCGCTCCATGGTTATGGATATGCGGAATACTCTTGTATGTTACAATAACGGTCTTGTCGGCGTCCATGATAACTTCCAGCGTATTGGAGAGAACCTCTACTTTAACACCATTCACCGTAACAGTGTCAATTTCATAGCCGCTATCGGGAGTAAAAACAACCGTTTCATGCGATCCGGCCGCCAGCCCTGCTTTACTTGCAGAAATCGTTCCATTCCCACCATTCACCTGTGTTGTCAGGTTATAGGTCGTCTCGATCTTCTGCGTTTTCGCCACATTAGAGGGAATGATATAGTCGTGCTGTCCAACAGTGATTCTCAGCTTTGCAGAGGCAAGCAGGAAGTCTCCTGCCTTGAACTCGGAGTGGGGCAGACTATATGTCACCTGGATGCTTTCCCCATTGAAACTGCCGGGATTTCCTGTAAGGCGGACATCCTGATCAATAGTAAGGACATATTCAGCTTCACCGCCCGATTGTTCAATAATGCTTTCCATGCTTTCAGACATATCATATGTTACAGTATATGTCACGGGATAGTCTGCACCGGTTTTATTTCTCTCGATGGTTTCAGGTCCATTTATGACCAGTGTGCCGTGGTTCTGCGAGGGTTGAACGATGGCTACAGCATGGCCGTTTCCAGACACATCCGGAAGCGTGATGTCTATATCTCCTGTGTCCGTCTTCTGAGCTTCATAAACCTGCACTTCCGAAGCATCGAGAACCTTTCCGGTTTCATCCACCGGCAAGGACAGCACATAAACCGGCAGATCGTTCAGTGTCAGGCCGCCTATCGTCAGTTCAGCTGCGCCATCACGCTGAACCCAGAGGGTCGTCAACGGATCATTCCAGCCCATGCTCTTTGAAGCATCGGTTAGAGCGGTCACATTTGCAGCACTGGTGTTCCCCAGCCTGATGTCAAGGCTGCTGTCATCCGGGGTTACGGTCTTACTGCCAGTCTAGAAATAAACTGCCTTATCTCCAACAGCTGCCTCACGGGAGATATAGAGGTAACGATCGCACTTTCCATAGTCTTTACCGGTGACAGCCAAATCATTTGATATGCCGCCTGTGATCTGATATTCGTCACCGACGGTGACCTGCATGAGATTGTTGTTGATGGTACCGGCATTCAGCTCGATCTTCGGCACCGTGCCGCCATAATCACTGGCATCAAAGCAGACACCGCCGCCAAAGGCCGTTGTGGCGTTGTTCTCGATTGCGCCGCCATTCATAATGAACTGGCCGCCTCTGCGGACAAATACGCCGCCGCCGATCCGGTCAGCTGCGCCTTTTGCACTGTTTGTACCGGAAATGTTGCCGGAGATCGTACCGCCGTTCATTGTGAAGGCGCCTTTGGATATCATGGCTCCGCCGCCTGTTTGCTCGGCTTTGTTGTTGCAGATCTCAGCGCCTTCATACATGGTTGCATTGTGGTTTCCACCATTATTGGACAGCACCACACCGCCGCCACGATTCGCACAAATATTACCGTTGATTTTCCCGTAAATGTCTAAGTGCTCATCCGTTCCATTGATATAAACTGCGCCATAGTATGCGTGATTGTTGAGAATCCTTCCGTTTTCTCCAATTGTCACCGCTGTGCCGCCGTCGGTTTGCAGGATATGGTTGCCTGTGGCATACACATTGCTGATTTCACCGTCAATCACGACGGTGCAGTTTTTTGCATAGATGACATTGCCGTTCAGCTTGGGGCAATCCGTGATTTTGGAGCCGTTTTCCATTTTGAAGGATTTGGCATCACCCGCACAGTAGATTATGCTGCCGCTGGAGATTTTCTCAATCAGTGCGGTGGAGGTCAGCGTTCCCTCTGCGTTATTGCGCAGATGAATTACGATGCCGCTATTCGCCTGCCACATTGCACTCTTGTTTGCGGCAATGCTGCTGATGGCGCCGCCGATCTCAACCTTCCCGCCGTCTGCATAAACTCCACGACCGTCCATATTCCGGATCTTCGAGCCTTCCTCCATCACGAGTGTACCGCCCTGAAGCCAGATCGCACCTGCCGGACCGACTGAGCCTGCCCCAGAGCCTTTTGTTCTCGTATGACCAGTCAGGGTATCCTCTATCACACTGCCGCTTTCCATGACGATTTTTGCCTGGTCGGTGGCGCGCACAGCGGACATGCCGCCAAAGTTGCGCAGCACAGCATCCTTACCCAGCGTCACGGTGCAGGGAACAGTGGCGTTGGAGGCAATGATAGCGTCCTGCACATAAACCGTATTATCCCCGTTGCCGTCACCGCTGACAGCCTGTGCGAATACAGTACCCTCGTGCATCCCTGCATCGTTCAGAACGATGTCGGAAAGAGTCAGGCCGACAGAACTCGCCGATGAAGACTGAACCTCGATCATGGCGGGATTATACCAGCTGCGGGCTGTGTCACTTTGCTGCTTAAAATCAGCGCTGCGTGTAATGGTATAAGGACCACCTTCTCCACTGGTGATTTTAAGACTCTTATCGTAAAAACGAGCACACTGATCCATGGTCAGATCGCTCATGACATAGATCGTTGTACCATCAGCCGCAGCATCGACCGCCTTAGCCAGCGTGGCGAAAGGGAGATCTTTTGTGCCGGTATTCTGTTCGTCGTTACCGGTGCTGCTGACATAGATCTCCGCAGCATCATTCTGCGCTGCCGGATCCGCTGCCTTCGGCGCATTTTTCTGTTCTCCATATTCGGACAACAGCTCCTCGTTGACGGTTTGTTCCTCCAATGCGGAAGTCGGAGCCTTTTCCACCGCCTCAGGGGTATTACCCAACTCCATCGGAAAAGCGGCAGTAGGCAGTAACCCCATCACCAACGCAGCGCAGAGTAAGACACTTAACAACAATTTTCGCATAAAACATTCCCCTTTCTATTCCTTGTTTTGTGTTCCGTTGTAATTGCAATCGTCCGATGAATCGAAAATCATAATTGGGCAATCGTCTAACTTTTGCATGAACATCCGCTTGTCCATTGCCGTTATCAAGTTCTCCTTCTGCAATTATTTTGCGGCACAAACGGTACAAAACTCCTCCCCCCGCAAGTGTATAGTTTTAGTATGACATATTTTCTTATCAATTTTTCAACCGTTTTTTTGGAAATTCACGCTGCAAGCACAAAAACTCCGTCTGCCGCAGCGAAAAAGAGGCTCATGGAAAGCCTTGTATCAGGTTCTTTTTAAACCGCAAACATTGCGGGAGAAGGTAATTGCACCTTCTCCCGTATTTTGGTAATTGTGCTGTTCTTCTTCGCTGTCCGCCAGAAAGCCGATAGGGCCGCAGGGAGAGGACGGGGCTGCTTTTTTGCGGCGCATGGTAGGATAAGAAAAAACAAGAGAGGAGTTGAGAGGATGAACCTGATTTCCTGCTGAATGTTGGCACGATACGGCATCAGCCCCAAGCGCTCCGCCTCCCTGCTGCGCACCTTCTCCTGCATCTTTCAGGGCATCATCCCCCTGCTGTTCTATCCCTTCCTGCTGTGCCTGTCCAGCCTGCTGTTCATCCTGTTTGACAAGAAATAAAGCGTCTCATTTCGTGTGCTTACAGCGAGAGCCCACCTTCTCAAGAAGGTGGGCTCTCGGCGTAATGCTTCTGCGATACCTGTATGACGCAGTGCTGTGGCCGCTGTCCGCTGAAATCGCCATGTAAAAAAGACAGCCTCCAAGGGATATAGGTTTAAGCGCGGCAAATGCTCCGGCACACACTCTGCCAGAAGCCGCCGGTTGGCTCCCCCTTATTCTTCCTTCAGGTGCTCCTCCATCCAGTGCAGGATCTCGCTGAGTCGGCTGATGCGGTTGGAGGGCTTTCCCTCTCGGCTCAGGCCGTGGTTCTCGCCGTAGAACATGCACAGCTTGCTCTCCACGCCATGGAGCTTGAGTGCCGCGAACATTTCCAGACCGTTGGCCAGCGTGCAGCGGTAATCCTTATCTGCGTGAATAAAGAGTGTGGGCGTCTTAACACGGTCGGCATAGGTGAGGGGCGACGCCTTCCACAAGCGCTCCGGATGCTCCCAAATGGTGCCAAGCTGCTGGTCAGGCACATAATAGTAGCCGATATCCGAGAGGAGATAATCCCCCACATAGTTGGCAATGCTCCGCTGGGACACGGCACAGCGGAAACGATCCGTGTGACCGATGACCCAGTTGGTCATAAAGCCGCCATAGGAACCGCCGGCAACGCCCATTCGATCTGCGTCGATTTCGGGATACCTCCGCAGAACCTCATCCGTGAACTCCATCAGATCCTGGAAGTCTACCTCTCCGTACTTGCCCTGAAGATCGGCAAAGGCATTCCCCTTGCCGCAGCTTCCTCTTGGGTTGCAGTAGCATACGAAAAAGCCGGAGGCCGCCCAAAGCTGCATCTCATGGTGGAAGCCCGGGCCAAATACCATCTTCGGCCCACCGTGAATATGAAGGATGCCCGGATACCGCTTGCCCGGCTCGTAGCCCACCGGCTTCATCACGAAACCGTCGATATCCACGCCGTCCGTGTTGGTAAAGGTAAGCTGCTCCGGCGTGGAAATGGTCACGCCCTCCAGTACAGCTCCGTTGAAATCTGTCAGCTGCTCCAGCTGGCCGCCATCCCAAAGGTACACCTCAGGAAGCTTCAGACCCACAGCTGCGGAAAAGAGGAACCTCTTTCCGTCCTTAGTATCGAAATCAATGAGGTAGTCGTCGCCGCCGAAGAGCGTCTGTACACCGGTTTCCCTCGTCCATACACACAAGCCGGAGCCCACGCCGTCCGTGTTGAGGAAATACAGCGTCTCGCCCACCATTCTCTGTCCCGTGACGGAGCCGGAGAAGCAGTCGGTGACCACCTCGGAGTTGACCCGGCGGTCATAGCGGCCCAGATTTTCCTCGCCATTTTCGTCCACCACAAAGAATGTGGGGTGCTCGTACACGCCATAGTCCCGCATGACCAGTCCCAGGCAGAGCGCCTTCCGGCCTAAATGCCCCACATAGTCGATGCTGTATTTGTCGGGCGTGATCAGCGTCTCCGTCTCGTTCCGCTCCGCATCCCAGCGATACATTCCCTCGGTGACCGGCTTTACATCCCGGAAGGGGAACGCAGTGAAGAGCACCTGACCGGGCCGGACATTCACATGATTCACATCATAGTCCTCCGGCGTGATCCGGCGATATTCTCCGGTAGCCTCCAGATAAAGAAACAGCGTAATTCTGGTCTGATTAAACATCCCAACCCCGTTCTCACACAGGGGTAATTCCGTCAAAACCTTATAGCCCTTGGTCTGCTGACGGCGAACGAGCTCCTTCTCCAGCGCCTCTCCCGTCAGCTCCAGAAGATTCGGCCGGTCCAAATGGGTCTCGCCCGTGAAAACATAACGGCCCTCGTCCATTTTCCAGAGCCCGGATACGGACATGGGGAGACGGAATGCCTCGCGCTCTTCGCCTGTACATACATTCAGGCGGTGATACACCGTCCACTCTTCCTCAAAGCCCCGTGCCCGCATAGCTTCGTCCGGCTCCGTGGTTTTATAGAGAATATGGGTGTTATCCTCCCAAACCGCCTGCCGCTGGTCGTCTCCTCTGGTGATCTGCCGGCTCTCTCTGCTCTCCAGATCATACAGCCACAGATTCCACCGGTAGCCGTCCCCTTCCCTGTCGACCTCCTTGAGTGCAAAGGTCAGATATCTGCCGTCCGGAGACAGCTCCAGTGCAGAAGGATACCGATACTTGGCAAAATCCGTCAATGCCAGCTTCTTCATACCTGCGTCCCCTCCTTTTCCATCACCTTGAACGTCTCATAAAGCATCCGTGTGCCAAATCCGATGCCGCCCTTTGTATAGATCCCCTCACATTCGGTGGTCCAAGCGGTACCGCCGATATCCAAGTGGATCCAAGGCGTCTCCTCGACAAACTCCTTAACGAACATGGCGCCCACCGTGGCATATCCACCCACGCTGGAGCCCATCGCACTGTTTTTCAGATGGGCTACACGGGAGTCCAGCACCCGGCGGAGATTCTCGTCACAGGGCAGCTCCCACATCCGCTCACAGGCGGCGGCGGCGCCCTTCTCCACCTGTGCGGTCAGGGCCCGGTTATTGCTAAAGGCTCCGCAGCGGCGATTTCCCAACGCCGTCTGGATTCCGTCGGTGAGTGTGGCAATATCCACGATGCGATCCACGCCGCAGCACTGCTTGGCATACGTCACGGCGTCGGCCAGCGTGATACGGCCCTCGGCATCGGTGTTGTTCACCTCGATATACCGCCCGGACATGGAGCGGATCACATCGCCCGGCACATAGGCCGTGGCGGAGAGCTTATTCTCGCAAGCCGCCACCACACCGGTAATATTGATCCGAAGGCCCCGCTTCTGCGCCGCCCACAGGGCGCCCATCACGGCGGCCGCGCCGCCCATATCATGCTGCATGGTTTCCATAAACTCAGACGACTGGAGGGAGTATCCGCCGCTGTCGTAGGTAAGGCCCTTGCCGATCAGCCCCAGACGGCTCTCCACGTCCTGTGCGCCGGTATACTCCATGACAATGAGCTTAGGCTCGTAAATCGAGCCCTTCCCGACCTCCAGAAAAGCGGTGAGCCCGATGCGCTCCACCTCATCTCTGCCGTAAACGGTCACCTTCACGGGCGTCTCCTTAAAAAGCTCCTGCGCCGCCTGCGCCAGCTTGGCGGGGGTAAGCACCGTGGGGGGCTCATTGATCAGATCCCGTGCGATGCAGGTGGCCTCAGCAGACACCTCCGCCTCTACCAAGGCGGCCTCGTAGCGCTCCGGCATCTCGCAGAGAAACGCAGCCGTTTCGATCCCCGGCGCCGTAGGGGTCGTCTTGTACTTGTCAAACCGGTAGCCGGTAAGAGCGGCAGCCTCTGCCGCCTTTTGGAAGAGCGCCGGCGTGAACTGCGGGCACACACCCCGCAGATCGGTACACACCGCACGCAGATCCAGCTCCTGACACTGACGATACACCTTGGCACAGCTCTCCAGCACCTGCTCCAGGCTCCAGTCTTTCCCCAGACCCAGCAGGAAAATTTGGGTCAGCACGCCCTCTGAAAGAACAGAAAAGCGGAAAATCTCACCCGTTTTCCCTTCAAAGCGCCCCGAGGCACGAACTGCGGCAAGCTCCTGCTCCCAAGGTCCCTGATAGCTGTTCAGGTTGCCTTCTCCCAGCGGGACCACCACACCGTCCCATGCTCTGGCGTCATACTTTTTCACAAGTTGCAGTTCCATTTTTTCTTCCTCCTTCTGGTCCATTCAATGATAGAGAATTAAAAAGCGGGGGCGGCTATGCCGCCCCCGCAGGGGTATGCGAGGTGATCCACCCGCGCTAAATCCCCTTTTTTACAGCAGATGGCAGGCTGCGAAGTGTCCGGGCTCCACCTCTTTGAGCTCCGGTTTCTCCCGTGCGCAGTCCGGGCAAGCCACAGGACAGCGGTCATGGAAGGGACAGCCGGAGGGCAGATGGATTGGGCTGGGAATCTCTCCACGCAGCTCCTGAGATTCGGCAATACTGCCCTCATCAATCGTCGGCGCAGCGGAAAAAAGCGCCTTGGTATAGGGGTGGACCGGGTTGGAGAACAGCAGCTTCTTCGGAGCCCGCTCCACAATAGTTCCCAGATACATGACACCCAAGCTGTCGCTGATGTGCTTGACCACGCTCAGATCGTGTGCAATGAACAGATAGGAAAAATGAAATTCATCCTTCAGATCCATAAGAATGTTCAAGATCTGAGCCTGAATGGACACATCCAAAGCAGATACCGGCTCATCCGCTATGATAAATTTAGGCTCGACCGCCAACGCCCGGGCTATGCCGATGCGCTGACGCTGACCGCCGGAAAACTGATGCGGATACCGGTTGGCCTGCTCAGAGCTGAGTCCAACACGCTCCAACAGATGAATCGCCTTCTCCTCCGCCTCCGCCTTGCTGCTGCACAGCTTGTGGAACAGCATCGGCTCGGTGAGGATCTCCATGATCTTCTGCCGGGGATTCAGAGAGGCATAGGGATCCTGGAAGATCATCTGCATCTCTCGACGGATGGGGCGCATCTCCTGCGGCTTGAGCCGGGTGATATCGCGTCCGTCGAATACGATCTTGCCGGACTTTGGCTCGATCAGCTTGATGATGGTGCGGGCCGTGGTAGACTTTCCGCATCCGGACTCTCCCACCAGACTGAACACCTCGCCCTCCTCCACATCAAAGCTGACGTTGTTGACCGCATGAACCACTCGATTTTCCAGTGAAAAATGACCGTTTTTGAATTTTACCTTATCCAGAAAATCCTTGGTGAGATTGAACTCCTGCACCAAATTCTCCACCTGAAGAATCTTACTCATGGCTCTCGCCTCCTGTCAGCGGAAAGTGGCACACCGCACAATGCCCCGGGCCAACCTCATGGCTTTCAGGCGCCACGGTACGGCAAATATCCTGGCAGTATTTGCATCTGGGAGCAAAATAACATCCTTGGGGCAGATCCAGCATACTGGGAACCATACCCGGAATGGATTCCAGGCGTTTTTGCTCCTCTCCCATTCTGGGGATGGAGTTAAGAAGTCCCTCGGTATACGGATGGCTGGGGCGGCGGATCACGTCATCCCGGGAGCCGCTTTCCACGATTTTGCCGCAGTACATCACAATGATGCGATCCGCCATCTGGGAAACCACCGCCAAGTCATGGGTGATCAGGATGAGAGAAGCGTCCTGCTCCTTCACCAGCTTATCCATGAGCTTGAGGATCTGCGCCTGTATGGTCACATCCAGGGCAGTGGTAGGCTCATCGGCGATGATGAGCTTCGGATTGGCAGCCAAGGCGATCGCAATGATGACCCGCTGCCGCATACCGCCAGAAAACTGATGGGGGTAGGATTTCAGCCGATCCTCAGGATTGGGGATACCTACCATATGCAGCAATTCCACACAGCGCGCGTGCTTTTCCTGTTTGGTCATCTGCTTCTGGTGGAGGTCCAGCATCTCGGTGATCTGTTTCTCAATGGTATAGAGCGGGTTCAGGGAGGTCATCGGATCCTGGAACACCATGGAGATCGCCTTGCCTCGGATCTTCATCATTTCCCGCTCGCTCTTTTTACTGATGTCCTCGCCCTGGAAAAGAATCCCGTCCGATTCCACCACACCGGGCGGCTCGATCAATTTCAGAATGGAAAAGCTGCTAACGGATTTACCGCTGCCCGACTCGCCCACGATGCCCAGCACCTGTCCCTCATCCAGGGAAAAGCTAATGCCGTCCACCGCCTTGACCACACCGCGGAAGGTGTGGAAATAGGTCCGCAGGTTTTCCACCTGCAGCAGTGTTTCGCTCATCTCGCTCCCCCCTTACTTCAGCTTAGGATTGAACTCATCGCGCAGGAAATCTCCCAGAAGGTTGATTCCGAACACGATCAGCATGATGTAGAGACCCGGCATCACCGCGATCCACCAGTATCCGCTGAACAGCACGTCGAAGCCGTTCTTGACCAGCATGCCCAGAGAGGGTTCCGTGACCGGAACACCTACGCCCAGAAAGCTCAGCGTGGCTTCCGCCAGAATAAGGCCGCCCACCTTCATCGTGGAAAGAACGATGACGGTGGTCATTACGTTGGGCAGCACATGCTTGGCGATAATCAGGATATTGGGGAGGCCAATGACTCTGGCCGCATCTACATATTCCATCTGCTTCACCGTCAGCACCTCGGCGCGGACGGTACGGATGTATGTGACACATCCGATGATCGTAAATACGACCAGCAGCTTGCTTACGCCCCGTCCAAACATGGTCATGATGAAGAGTGCCACGAGGATATCGGGAAAAGAGAGCAGGATATCTGCCAAACGCATGATGACAGCGTCTACCTTTCCACCAAAATAGCCGGAGATCAGTCCCAGCGTGATACCTACGGCACAGGCCAGCAGCGTACCTACAACGCCGATAAAGAGGGAGATACGGCTTCCGTAAATAAGAGAGCTGAAAATATCCCGTCCCTGACTGTCGGTACCGAAAATAAACCGGGCGTCACCTCCCGCCTCCCATGCAGGCGGCTTGTAGGAATCCGTAAGGGAGAGAGAGGCTACATCATAGGGGTTCTGCGGAGCAAACAACGGCCCGAAAAGGGCAATGAACAGTACCAGTACCACGATCACCGTACCGACGATAGCGGACGGACTGCGCTTGTAATTGTGAAAGAACTCAGACTCAGCGATGCGCCGGAAAAAGCTCTTGTTGGGGGCCGCGCCCTTTTTTTTCATTTCACCCATAGCGCATCACCTGAATTTGATTCTCGGGTCGATGACTGTATACAGAAGGTCGACCACAAAATTGATAAACACAAACAACACCGTAGTCAGGATCAGATAGGCCACAATGACCGGCCGATCCACCGAGTTAATGGAGTCAATAAGAAGCTTGCCGAGTCCCGGCCAGGAGTAGATGGTCTCCGTCACCGTCGTAAAGGCGATAAGGGAACCGATTTCCATACCGAACACCGTGATAACCGGGATCAGGGCATTTTTCAGGGCGTGTCCAAAGAGGACCTTTCGGGTGGACACACCTTTGGCTCGGGCAAATTTGATATAATCCTGCCGCATATTCTCCATCACACCGGCGCGGGTAAGGCGCACCAGCGATGCGATGTTGGTCACAGACAGCGTCAGAGCAGGCAGGATAATGTACTTAAGTCCACCGGGCGCAAACAGGCTGAAATCCATCCCCAGGAACGGTGCGGTCGCGCCCCGTCCCGAGGAGGGGAACCAGTGCAGCTTCAGAGAGAAGATGTAGATCAGCATGATGCCGATGAAGAAGGAGGGCAGGGAAATGCCCAGAATGGAGCCTCCCATCACCAATGTGCTGGATTTTCGTTTGGGGAAAGCGCCCGCATATACGCCCAGTGGGATAGAGATACCGAGCGCCAGCACAGCGGATACAAAAACCAGCTCCAGCGTAGCAGGCACCCGCTGGGCGATCAGAGAGAGCGCATCCACTTTATAGATATAGGACTTGCCGAAATCTCCCTTGAACGCATTGGTAATAAACGATACGTACTGCTCCAGGATCGGTCTGTTGAGCCCCAGTTCTTCTCGAACCTGCTCTCGAACCTCAGGCGGAGCCTTGGGCGAGACCAGCATATTGACGGGATCGCCAATGAAGTTGGCCAGAACAAATACCAGAATGGACACAATGAACAGTGTAACTACCATTTGCGCCAGCCGCTTCAGGAAATACTTGAACATGGTAATACCTCATTTACGGGCTTACACCCTTTTGGTGGGAGGCAGAAGGGAAGATCCCCTTCTGCCTCCTCCCATTGACTGTTCTTATGTGCGCTTAGAAGGTGAAGTCCCAAGCCAGAATATGGTCATCGGCACTGGGGGTATACTGAATGCCGGCGCGCACGCCGAAGATATTCTCCTTGAAGAACAGGGGAATGTAGGCGGCCTCGTCCCGGGCAATCTGATCTACCTGCTCCACCAGCGCTGCGCGCTTGGCCTGATCGGTCTCAACAGATGCCTGATCCAGCAGCGCATCCACCTCGGCATTGCTGTAATGGCCCCTGTTGCCTTCGCCCATGCCGGCCTTGCCGTCGTAGGTATAGAGCATATCGTTGAAGATGACCATGCCCTCGCCGGAGCCGTCGCCCCAGCCTGACATGAAGAAGGAGGACTGGAGGTTCTCTGCGTCTATCTTCTCATAGAAGGAGGCGCGAGGCAGCAGGTTTACCTCGGCCTTGATGCCCACCTTCTCCAGATAGCTGGCAATGGCCTGAGACACCTGATCGGCGTTCATGTCACTGTCGCTGCGGGCGTCGATGCGGAGATAGAAGCCATCGGGATAGCCGGCCTCCGCCAAAAGCTGCTTGGCAAGCTCGGGATCGTAGGCGGGACGCTCTGCGTCGGCATTATATCCCACACAGATGCTGGGCATATAGGAGTTAGCCACGGTGGCGTAGCCGTTCATGACGGTATCGATGATCGTCTGAATGTCAATGGCGTGGTAGATAGCCTGACGAACCTTCACGTTGAGAAGCGGGTTGGGATCGTCGGTGCCGGCAGAGCCATGCTCATTGAGCAGATCAAAGCCCATGTAGCTGCAGGACAGGCTGGGATTGGTAATGACCTGAACGTTGGAGGCGTCCTTCAGACGGTCCACGTCCATCACGGGGATGTTGGAGATAAAGTCCACCTCGCCGTTGATGAGAGCGGTGGTGCGGGTGGCTGCATTGGCGATCACGCGGAACTCCACGGTCTCTGCATCAGGCAGCTCGCCCCAATACTCGTCGTTGCGGACCAGCTTGATATAGGATTCCTTCACGTGCTCCGCCAGACGATACCGACCGGTACCCACAGGGTTCGCGGAGATCTCCTCGCTGGTAAGGCCCTCACAGGTCTCCTTGTCAAGCATCATGATATGGACCAGGCTGCCGGCAAACACGGGATAGGGGATCTTGGTCACCAGCTGCACGGTGTAATCATCCACCTTCTTGACTTCCTGAAGACGCATGAGGTACACGCCCATCTCCAGAGTAGGATCGTTGAGGATGCGCTCAAAGCTGAAGACCACGTCGTCGGCATTGAAGTCGTTTCCGTTGGAGAACTTCACGCCCTGGCGAAGCTTGAACTCCCACGTCACGCCGTCATCCAGAACTTTCCAGCTCTCTGCCAGACCGGGCTTCTTGCTCATGTCCGCATTATAGTCCACCAGAGGGTCGTACAGATGAGACGCCATCTGCATCTCGGCGCTGCTGTCCTTTACTGCGGGGTCCAGCGAGACGACATCATTCAGCACTGCGATGGTCAGGCTCTTTTTGCCATCATCAGCGGGGTCACTCTGCTGCGGTTTGTCTGCCCCACAGCCAGTCAAGGCCACCGAGAGACACAGAGCTACGGACAGGAACATTGCGATGGTTCTTTTTTTCATAGCTGTTTCTCCTTTAAAAAATTTCTTATCTCACAAGGTGCGTCGTTTACAGGTATTACTGAAGCGACAGACCGTTGATCGCCTTTTCCATCTGCTCCAGAGCCTTTGTCAGGGTACACCGGGGACAGGCCACATTCATGCGCAGAAAAGCCTCTCCCTGCTTACCGAATTCATAGCCGGCGCAGAACGCCACCTTGGCCTCATTGATCATGAAATGCTCCAGCGCCATGCCCCGGTAGGGCAGCTGGGAGCAGTCCAGCCAGACCAGATACGTACCCTCGGAGGGGATCATACGGATCTGAGGAATGCGCTCCCGCAGGAACTGATCCAGATACGCCTTGTTGTCGGAGACGTAGGCGATGGCCTGATCCAGCCACTCCTCGCCGTCGTTGTAGGCGGCTATGAGGGCGGCCATGCCGAAAATGTTGTCCAGCCGCGTCTGGGCAATGGACATCTCCTCGTTGAACTTGCACCGCAGGTCGTCGTCCGCCAGCACCAGGGTGGCCATACCCAGTCCGCCCAGATTGAAGCCCTTGTTGGAGGAGTAGCAGACCATGGAATGGCGCAGCACCTCCTCGCCCAGCAGGCCAAAGGTGGTGTGGGGATGCTCCGGCGGCACGAAGTCGCAGTGGATCTCGTCCACCAGCATGAAGATGTTGTGCCGCAGACAGATCTCCGCCACGCCCTCCAGCTCCTGACGGGTCCATACCCGACCGGTGGGGTTGTGGGGGCTGGAGAGCACCAGTACCTTCACGCCGGAGGCAGCCTTGGCCTCCATATCGGCGAAGTCGAAGGTGTAGCGCCCGTCCTTCCAGACTAGCGGCGTCTCTACCAGCTTCCGGCCGCCCCGGGTGACCATGTCAAACAGCGGGTCGTAGTTGGGCATGGGGACCATGACCCTGTCGCCGGGCTTGGTGAGGATGCGCAGCATCACGTTCAAGGCGTAGATCACGCCGGGAGGCGCAAAGGCCAGATGCTCATATTTGACCTCAAAGCCATGGCGCTTTTTCAGCCAGCCCATCACCGCGTCATAATAGGGCTGCTGGCGCATACCGTAGCCGTAAACCGGATGGGCGGCGCGCTTCTGTACAGCCTCCACGACGCAGGGGGCGCAGGCGAAATCCATGTCCGCCACCCACATGGGGATCACGTCGTCCCGGCCGAAATAATCCATATCGCAGTCCCACTTAAAGGAGAAGGTATTTCTGCGATTGATGGGGGTATCAAAATCGTATCTCATGCAGCGCCTCCTACCAGTGCAACGACGGTCCACGGAATGATGGACTCTGCCGCCGCCAGCAGCGCATAGTTTGCAGCTTCCATTACAAATGCCTCCTTAAAAATATAACGTGCGGGGGGGGATGGCATTGAGCCTCCCTTCTGACAACTTTTTAGTTTTTCTGATTATAATTTATCACACTGCCTTTGTCAATCTTGAATAGCTTGAATAAGCGCCAAGAAAGTTGATAATTTTTTGTCTAAATTGCTGCCTCGAAAGCTATTCCCGCCTTGGTCTGCAAAAAAAATATTACATCCCCCCCACCGCTTTCCAGCATATTAGGGTTGATTTATCCATTCATTTTCGATATACTGACTTTCAGCAGCACTATGTGACAGTTTTTTATCAGGCAAGAATTATTGTTGAGAAAGTAGGGATACAGTGAGCAACTACGCCTGTCTTGAGCGATACATTCCTCTGGTGGAATTTATGGGAAAGATCTGCGGAAAGAATTATGAGATCATCCTCCATGACGTTTCCACGCCGGAGCGCTCGGTGATTGCCGCCTGCAACGAGCATCTCAGCGGCCGCCGCATAGGCGACCCCATGACGGAGTTGGCCAAGGAACTGCTGCGAACCGGAGTCTATCAGGAGCACGACTATGTGGCCAACTACGAGGGCCGCACCCGGGGAGGCAAGCGTTTCGTCTCTTCCACCTATTTCATTAAGGAAAAGGGTCATCTGGTGGGGCTGATCTGCGTGAACCACGATGTGGAAGATATTCTGGTGCTCTCGGAGCATCTTTCCAGCCTGCTCCATTCCTTTTCTCTTCCGCAAGAGGAGGAGAGCTCCGCCTATACCGAAAACCTGGATGATTCCATCCCGGAGCTGTCCAGCAATCTGATCCACTCCACCATCCTCGGCTATGGTATCCCCTCCGGTGCCATGCATACCGCCGACAAGCTGGAGATACTCCGCTCTCTGGAAGCGCAGGGCGTATTCCATACCAAGGGCTCCATCGGACAGGTCGCCAGAGAACTGCACATCTCCGAACCCACGGTCTACCGCTACCTGCGGCGTATCCGCAGTGAAGCAACATGATCTTCCGCTGCGGCGCTTCACCCGCGGGCGGGACGCACTGACGTCTCGATGCGTAAAGCGGCCGGCCAGGAACATCTCATTTAACAGCAGCTATTGGTGGATCCCTGACATTTTGCCCAATACTTCCCGATCCCTATGGCTCCGCATTTATTACCATTACGCTTCTGATAAAGGAGGACTCAAGCATGAAATTTTACATTCTTTGTGACATTGAAGGCGTGGCTTCTTTGACCTGCTGGGACGAGGCACGTTCCGTCAACGCCTGCTATGCGCCTATGGCACGGGAAATGGCGTTGGAGGCTGCCGCTGCGGCCCGTGGACTTTTCTCCGGCGGAGCCGACGAGGTCGTCATAGAGGATATGCACGGAGACGGCTGCAACATTGACTGCGCCCTGCTCCCCAGAGATGCCCGTCTCCTTCGGGGGATCACCCACGATATTGTGGGCCTTACCGGTATTTTTGACGAGAGCTATGACGGTGTGCTGATGGTCGGCTTTCACGACGCCGCCTCCGCCCCCGGAAATCCCACGTCCCACACGATGGTAAGCTCCCGCATTTTCCGCCTTACGGTCAATGGCGCGCTGTGGGGAGAATTCGAGATGTACGCCCATGCCGCCGCTTACCGGGGCGTTCCCACCCTATTCGCCAGCGGCGACGAGGGGGTGTGTGCGGCTGCGGCGCGCACCGTACCCGGTCTGCTGACCGTACCAACCAAATCCGGCCACGGCTACGGCGTTCTGACAAAGACCCCGGAGCTTGTCCGCGAGGAGATCGAGGGCATGATGGCCGAAGCTGTGGCGGCGGCAAAAACAGCCGCACCTCCGGTACTTCCCGATCACTTCCACGTGGAGGTCACCTATGTACACCATTATGACGCCTATGGATGCTCCCACTATCCCGGCGCCAGCCTCATCTCTCCCACCACCGTGGCCTTTGATGCCGATGATTACGGTGATGTGCTGCGCTTTTTCTACTTTGTGATCTAAGAAACGGAGGTATATGCTATGGCTGTTATTGCCTATCAATACCGCGGTGATCTGGTGGATCAGATCCACCGGGGACATATCGCGGTAACGGATCACACAGGCCGGATCCTTTGGAAGCTCGGTGATCCGGAGCGTCTTACGTTTGCCCGCTCCTCCGCCAAGCCCCTTCAGGCGATCCCCGTGGCAGAAAGCGGTGCGCTGGAGCATTATGGCATTACCCCGCAGGAACTGGCCGTCATCTGTTCCTCCCACAACGGAGAGCCCTTTCATGTAAAGGCCGTGGAGAGCATCCTGCACAAGGCAGGTCTCTCCCCTGATCAGCTGTGCTGCGGGTCGGAATACCCCATGTATGTCCCCGCCGAGGACGCCTTGAAGATCGCCGGCATCCCCCGGGCGCCCATCTACTGCGACTGCTCCGGAAAGCACGCCGGTATGCTCATCACCGCCCGCCATTTAGGGGAGTCTTTGGAAGGCTATACTGCTTTGGAGCACCCCGTCCAGCAGCGTATCCTCTCGGTGTTCGCTGAAATGTGCGGCGTAGAGACCTCCGATGTCCAGTTGGCCGTGGACGGCTGCGGCGTTCCGGTCCATGCGCTGCCCCTTTACCGGCTGGCACAGGGCTACGCCCGCATGTCCCTCCCCACGCTTTTCGCCCCCACCCGGGCCGCTACCCTCCGGCGCATCACATCCGCCATGACAGCACATCCGGAAATGGTGGCGGGAACCGATCGCATCTGCACCCAGCTGATGGCCGCCTTCGGCGACCGAATCTTCTGTAAATCAGGCGCCAGCGCATTCTATGCCGTGGGCATCAAGGATAAGGGAATCGGCATTGCCCTCAAAATGGAGGACGGCGCCTCCTCCATCGTCCCGTATGCCATCCTCTCGGTTCTCACCCAGCTCGGCGTCATCACGCCGGAGGAAGCCTGCTCTCTGCCCCGCTACCACGACAAAAACCTTTACAACAACCACCACGCCGTCGTGGGCCGCACCGAGCTGGCCTTTCAACTGGAGCAGCTCTGCTAACGGCACGGGCTGCACGCAAAACAGAGCGCATCTGTCCTCTTGCCAGAAAGCAGCATAAACAAAACCACCCGCTTATATGCTCTGCCGCAAGTTCGGCGTGGATGTGAAAAACTTCGCCATTGACCGTATTCCGGAGGAGCTGGCGGGCAAGTCCCCCAAGGAAATCCGTACTGAGCTTTCCAGGACCCGTTCTGCGATGAGCGAGATCGGCTCCCGTGTATCGGAGAAAATCTACCGCCGCCGAGCAGACCGAAGCAAAGATCAGGAAAGATGAGGTGTGAGCGATGAAAGAGGAACGCTATCACATCGCCTTGGACGATTATGAACACGGCGTAGTGATTCGAGCTTTGAACGATACCAAAACCGAACTGATGAATGAGGGTAAATCCACCGATGCCGTGGACGATCTTATCATCAAGGTCGGGTATGCCCCAAAGAAAAAGTTCAAGGTAGTGGAAAGAAAGGAATGCTCCTGTCGTGAATCGAGATAACGACAGACAGACCTCCATCATTCTCGCCGTACTCGGCATCCTGCCGATCGTGTGGCTCGGACTTCTCATTGCACCATCCGTTAAGGGTGGCTTGCCGGAGATACTGCCGAGCTTGATGAGTGTGATGAGCGACCCGTTTCATATAGTGCTTTGCGAGGACAGCGTAAAAGCTGTCCTCGTTTTGCTTCTCTGCTATGGAATGGGCATCGGCATCTACTTCTCTACACGCAGGAACTACCGACGCCGGGAGGAACACGGCAGCGCAAAATGGGACAATGCCAAAACCGTGGACAAGAAATACCGGCAGAACCCACCGTCCGAAGACAAGCTGATGACGCAGGCAGTCCGTATCGGACTCAACGGCAAGAAACACCGCCGCAATCTGAACACCCTTGTCTGCGGCGGCTCCGGTGCCGGTAAGACACGCTTTTACTGCAAACCGAATCTGATGCAGGCGAACACCAGCTTCGTGATTCTTGACCCAAACGGAAAAGAAGTTTTAGGATATATATTGCAAGCAGTTCATTAAATGCGGCTACGAATAAAAGACGGAAAGGAGGTCAGAAAGTGCCTAAAATCAGGGGTTTTGATAGAGTTACAGCCCTCTATGAAAGGCTGTCCAAGGATGATGCGAATCGAACTCAATGGATGATCTGATTTCGTTCCAAAAATGAATAAATACGCCCGAAGGAAAATCAACGGATCGGACATCCGGCTGGACGCCGGGGACAATGTGGTCATTGAGAACCACCACCAGCCCATCATTGGCTATCGCACCTTCGTCACCACCCGGGCCCTCCGGGAAAAGCGCTCCCGAAGCAACTACCGGAGTGTGAAAAAGTATGACAATGTGTATTCAGGCTTTTTGGAATGTGGGAACTGCGGCAGTCCCATGTTTTCCATGAGCCACAGCGACATAAAGCCCGCCTACACCTGCAGCACCTATCACCGCCGGGGACGCTCCGGCTGCACCAGCCACCACATTCGGGTTGACCGGCTGGACGCGCTGATGAAGCTCTATGTGGAAAAGGTGATGAAAAATGCCGCCTCCATGCTGGAGCAGTTGAACGGAGATCTTGCCCGGGAGCAGGAGCAGGTGGAGGAGACGGAAATCTCCACCGACCGGCTGAATACGGTATTGGATGACCTTCTGGAAGAGCTGAAAATCACCAAGCGCCAGCGCATCCGGGAGATCATGAAGCGCCCCGAACAAGAGACGCTGATCCACTCCTCCCAAAACCGTGAGGACAAGGTTTTCCGTGTCCATGTTATCCGTAACGGTGATCCGCCGTAGGACCCGCGTGGTGGGTTCGTTCTATTTGCACCACATTTTGGTGTTTACACAGAATCTGGGATAGTTATGAAAGCAACAAAAGCCGAGGTACAATTTTGAACTGCACCTCATTTGTTAGACAGTATGATATACTATCTAACAAGTGGGGTGTTTTTCTATGCCAAAAGGAGTACCGAACAAACGATACACGCCGGAATTCAAGAAGCTGGTCGTGGAAACCATGCAGCAGGAGCAACTGAGCTATAGCGAAACCGTGCGAAGATTTGAGGTAAATAGTCATCGCCGGATTCAGGATTGGGAACGAATCTATCTGACCGAAGGTCCGGAAGGGTTCGCCATCGAACGGCGTGGCCGCAGCAGCAAGGGCCGTCCGCCAAAGCAGCTGCCAAAGGAGGTAGAAGAAGATCTGCTGGCAGAAGTTCAGCGGCTGCGTGCAGAGGTAGAATACCTAAAAAACTTGCAAGCCTTGGTTTTGGAAGACGAGCGACGCCAGCGCAAAAAACGCTGGTAGTTCAGAAGCTAAGGCAAAAACACGCACTCAGTATTCTGCTCTCAATCGCTCAACTGCCCTGTGCGACCTTCTACTATCATCTGAAACGGATGAAGCGGGTGGATAAGTATGAGTCAGAAAAACAAGAAATCACGGCAATTTACCATGAAAACAAAGGAAGATACGGCTATCGCCGGATCACAGCAGAACTGCGTAACCGCAAACTGCCCTTAAATCACAAGACGGTCCAGCGGCTTATGAAGGAATTGGGCTTGGTTTGCCGTGTCCGAACGAAGAAGTATCGTTCTTACAGGGGCGAAGTCGGCAAAATCGCACCAAACTTACTGAATCGGGACTTCCATGCGGACAGGCCGAATCAGAAATGGGTCACGGATGTGACGGAGTTCAGCCTGTTCGGAGAAAAGCTCTATCTGTCCCCGATTCTCGATCTGCACAGCAGCGATCTGGTCAGTTATACCATATCGAATCGTCCTGTACTCAGCATGGTAACCACCATGCTGGACGAGGCTTTTGAGAAGATCCCGGATGGCACCGGGTTGATCCTTCATTCCGACCAAGGATGGCAATACCAGCATAGGCAATATCAACAGATGCTCCGAGAGAAAGGTGTTCGCCAGAGCATGAGCCGCAAGGGAAACTGTCTGGACAACGCTGTGATAGAGAATTTCTTCGGACTGCTCAAAAGTGAGCTGTTATATCTGCAAGAATTTCAATCCATGGAACACTTCAAACGGGAACTGATCGAATATCTGGATTACTACAACAACCGCAGGATCAAGGCAAAACTAAAGGGCTTGCCGCCTGCAATTCACAGACAGCAAGCCCTCTCGGCTGCTTGAACAATTTTTACTTCGAAATATTGTCTAACTTTTTGGGGTCACTTCAATTTAGTACTTCGGCTTTTGTTATATTATATAGGAATAGTGCGCTTTTCGCCGTTAGGCTTCTTCGCACATGGCACGCAGCAGCGCTGTCAAAAACTCCCAGAAGGGCTGCAGCGTATCCAGATCTAGATGCTCACGGGGCGTATGTGCGCCGCGTCCCCAAGGTGCCAGTGCCACAATGTCCATATCGGGGATTGTGCCTGCAATCTCGCCGGTCTCAGCACAGCTGTTCAACTTTTCGATTTTCAACTCCTGTCCCGTCAAGCGATTGTACACTTGGCAGCACAATTGCTGCAGCGGTGAATCCTTCCGGAAGGGCCATCCGGCATAGCTGTCCTGCACCACCAACGATGCGCCCGTCAGCTCTGCAAGAATCCGCAGCCGATCCACCAGTTCCCACTTATAGGCATCGATAGGCGAACGGATCATCTGCTCATACTCCACCACGCCGTTCTCACAGGTCACACGAACCGTATTGACAGAATTCAGGATCACGTCACGATCACAGCTGTCATATTTCATCACGCCATAGGGAAGCAGATACATCAACTCTGCACAACGGCGGCCGGATGCCTCATCCATAGCCTGATCTGCCTCATGGCCCAACGGCTCCAGAGTCAGAGAAAGCTCCGGATCTGTGTTTGCATATTCCTCACGCAGCGCCGCAAGCAGGTCCTCCAGCACCTTCCGCGCATCAGGCTCCTGCTCCGGCTTTAGAACGATCTCTGCCTGCATATGCGGCGCAATGCCCATTGTTCTTTCGCAGTCTACCGACACGATACGGCAGGGAACTTTTCGAAGAAGCTCACAAAGTACACGGCCCATCAGCACCACGGCGCTGGCCCGACCGGTACCGATCATCAGGCCGGAATGCCCGCCGGCCAGGCCGGCTATCTGCAGCGTATATGCCTGTCCGGCAGCGCCGACGGCAGTAACAGGCAGGCGCATCACGTAATGAACGAAGCCGGCGCAGGATACACACATCACATCGGGGTCGCCGCAATCCATATTCAGCATCCGGCGGGAGCGAATCGTGCTCATATCCAACTGGCGGATGCCCTCCATGCCGTCCTCCTCGCAGACGGTAAAGAGCAGCTCCATAGGCGGGTGCACCACGGTGTCATCCTCCATCAGCGCCAGCATATTCACCAGTCCAACTGCATTGTCGGCGCCCAGTGTAGTGTCATCGGCATACAGGTAGTGCCCATCTTCGATGTGCAGGCGGATGGGGTCTGTCAGAAAATTATGGTTGGAGCCCGGTTCCTTGGCAGAAACCATGTCCATATGCGCCTGCAGCAGCATGGGCGCCTTGTCCTCATACCCGGGCGTTGCGTTCAGGTATACCATCAGGTTTCCCGCAGCATCCTCCACATAGCGATGGCCGTACCGCTCCGCGCAGCCGCGGATATACGCACACAGTGCCTGCTCATGGTGAGAGGGATGCGGAATCGCGCATATTTCCTCAAAATAGCGCACAACATGGGCGGGTTGATAGCCGTTCAGGATTGTCATGTCAGAAATTCACCTCTTCTTACCGCGTACGCCCGCACGCAGTAAGCGTGCGGTCGTACCGGTATCTTTCTCGATTGGTTTAGTTCTTCCAGCTCCACTCGTAGCAGTAGTAAGGATGCACGGACGAATCGTGAACCGTGGCATTCAGCTGGCTATTCCAAACGTATACCAGCTCATGATGGAACAGGGGGATGGAGGGGCAGTAGTCCACCAGATAAGCAATCAGCTCACGGTAGATATCCTTGCGAACCTCCTCGTCCTGCTCGCTCTCAGCTTTGGCAAACATCTCATCCACCCAGGCGTCCTTCATCTGGCAGAAGTTATTGCCGCCGATACCGACGCTGCCGTAATGGCACACGTTATAGGAGAAGTCGGCACGGTAGGAAAGGGTCTGCGTCATCAGAGCAAAGTTGCCGCTCTCCGCATCTTCATCGGGTGTGGAGGTGTTGCGCAGCTCGATGGTAATGCCGACATCGGCAAAGTTCTGCTGCATGACCTGTGCGGCCTTTTCCATGTAGGTACCGCCCAGAACATCCATCTGGATGCCGTAATCTGCAAAGTTCAGGCCATTGGGATAGCCGGCCTCGGCCAACAGCTCCTTAGCCTTTTCAGGATTGTAGGAGAAATCGGTAGCATCCGAGAAATCCACGCCAAAGCAGTTGGTATCGCTGGCCTGCAGGCGAGCAGGCACTGCGCAGTTCTCATAGGCAATGGTAATGATGCTCTTCTTATCCACGGCATAGGTCATAGCCTGACGCACCAGCTTATTATCCAGCGGGGCCACCGTGGTATTGATGGCCAGCAGAGCGGTCTTGAGGGTCTGCACCTTCTCCACGGTGAATTTGTCATTGTTTTCAAAGCTGACCAGCTGGGAAGGATCAATGGACATAATATCCAAGTCGCCGGTTTCCAGCTGCACGCTAGCGGTAGATCTGTCACCAACGTAGCGCAGTTCGACCTTTTCGATCGCAGCGGGAGCCAGACGATAGTCATCGTTACGCTCCAGCATGGCGGAGGTAGCCAGATCGATGCTGGTCAGCTTGTAGGGACCGGTGCCGCAGGCTACATCACTGATGTTGCCATTGTGCTCTTCCACGAACTTCTTGTTGAGGATCGGCAGCTCATTGATATAGACCAGAAACAGGGGCGTTATCTTATTCAGGGTAACTTTCACAGTATTGGCATCCACCATCTCTACTTTATCGATCATGCTGACGAAGTTGTTCTTGGCAGGGTTAGCAAGGTACTGCTCAAAAGAATACACTACGTCATCGGCAGTCATGACCTCGCCATTATGGAACTTAACGCCCTCCTCCAGCTGGAAGGTGTACTCCAGGCAATCATCGCTCATCTTCCAGCTTTTCGCCAAGCAGGGGGCGACCGTACCATCGTCCTTAGTTACAGTCAGCGTTTCATACACCTGATCAAACACAGCCTGATCAGAGTTGGCCGTGGTCATATAAGGCGTCATGGAGTTGAAGATATCGCCGATATACACCACCACCGTATCCTTGTCGCCGCTTGCAGCAGGCTGGCCGCCGCAGCCTGCCAACAGGCCCAACAGCATCAGGGTTGCCAGCACCAAAGAGAGTTTCTTTTTCATTTTTTTCCTCCTAATTTAATTTTTTTACGCAGAGTTCTGCGTGGAGTACAGGTTTATTCGCCGGCACAGCAGCATGCCACATAGTGGTTGGGGCCGCATTGGCGCAAGGGAATATCGGCGGCCGTGCAGCTTTCGCAGGCGAAGTCGCAGCGGGGAGCAAAGCGGCAGCCGGGCTTGGGATTGATGGGGCTGCTAACCTCGCCGCGGATGGTCTGGATATTCTTGCCCCGCATAGAAATATCCGGGATGGGAATGGCCGACAGCAGAGCTTTCGTGTAGGGATGCACCGGGTTTTCAAACAGTTCATTTGCCGGGGCATACTCCACACAGCGGCCCAGATACATGACCATAATTTCCGAGGAGATGTGCTTCACCACAGACAAATCGTGGGTGATAAACATATAGGTCAAGCCCATTTCATCCTGCAGATCCATCAGCAGGTTCAATATCTGTGCCTGAATGGAAACATCCAGTGCCGAAACCGGCTCATCACACACAATGAACTTGGGGTTGATTGCCAGCGCTCTGGCGATGCAGATACGCTGGCGGCGGCCGCCGTCCAACTCGTGGGGATAGGCATCATATAGCCGCTCAGCCAGACCAACGGTATCCATCAGCTCACGCACACGCTTTTGCAGCGAGGCACGATCCTTGCATATGTGATTGACCTTCAGCGGCGTGGCAATGATCTCCGCCACGGATTTGCGGGGGTTCAGGCTGGAGTAGGGATCCTGAAAGATGATCTGCATGGACTGGCGGTATTTGCGCATCTCACGCTCACTGACATGGGTGATATCCTGTCCGTCAAAGATGATCTGTCCGTCAGTAGGCTCCAGCAGCCGCAACACGGTACGGCCCAGCGTACTCTTTCCGCAGCCGGATTCACCCACAACACCCAGCGTTTTTCCTTGCTGGATGGTTACGCTGATATCGTCCACCGCATGGAGCACACGATCCTTTTTTCCGAAGTACTTCTTCAGATTACGCACTTCCAGCAACGGGGTATTTTCCGTATGGCTCACGTTGTCTCCTCCTTTTTTCCATCCCACCCGTCATACAGATGACAGGCGATGCAGTGGGTCCCGTTTGAATAGATGGCCGGTTCCTGTTCCCGGCAGATATCCATACAATGGGGGCATCTGTCATGGAAATGGCAGCCGGAAGGGAGATTCGACGGGTCGGGCATCAAACCTTCGATAGGTGACAGGCGGCGGGCATCCACCTTCAGGTTAGGAATCGCGCCGAACAGGCCCTTTGTGTAGGGATGGTGCTCCTCAGAGGTGAAAATATCCTCCAATGTACCGCTTTCGATGATTTGACCGGCGTACATCACCGCCACCTTATCGCATACCTGCGCCACGATACCCAGGTCGTGGGTAATCATGATCATCGCTGTTCCCAGCTTGTCGCGCAGATCACTCATCATGGACAGCACCTGCGCCTGAATCGTCACATCCAGTGCGGTAGTGGGTTCATCTGCAATCAGCAGGTCCGGCTGGCAGGACAGCGCCATGGCAATCACCACACGCTGCTTCATGCCGCCAGAGAACTGGTGAGGATACTCGTTTTTACGGGCAGCCGGAATGCCTACCATTTCCAGCACCTCGCCCACACGCTGGTCAATCTGCTCCTGCGACACTTTCTGCCCGTTGCTGTGGTATATGATGGCCTCCGCGATTTGATCGCCCACCGTGGCAACGGGGTTCAGGGAGGTCATAGGATCCTGAAAGATCATGGAAATTTTCTCACCGCGGATCTGGGTGCGCATTTCCTCCTCCGACAGCGTCAGCAGATCGCAGCCCTCGAAGAGGATCTGTCCCTGGTTGATGCAGCCGGTGCGCTCCGGCAACAGCCGAAGGATAGCAAGCGCCGTAGTGGTTTTGCCGGCGCCGGTTTCGCCCACCAGACCCAGTGTCTCACCTTTATTCAGTGTCAGAGAAATGCCGTTCACCGCATGAACCGGATTCTTTCCGGATTTATACAGGACTTCCAGATCTTTGATCTCAAGCAATTTATCCGCCATATCCAGTCCTCCTCATCAGTCCTTCAGTCTCGGATCCATCGCGTCACGCAGTCCGTCACCCAGAAGATTGAACGAAAGCGCTGTCAGCACGATAACGATACCGGGAATAATACAGGTATAGGGTGCGCTGCGCAGAAACTCACGGGCTTCGGAGATCATGGCGCCCCACTCCGGGTTAGGCGGCTGAATGCCCATTCCCAGATAGCTGAGGCTGGAAGCCGTCAGCATAATGCCGGCAATGCCCTGAGTAGAAACAACGATGATCGGGCCAAGGCAGTTAGGAATGATCTCCTTGACAATGATCTGCAAATCGCTCATGCCGCAGGCGCGAGCCGCTTCTACATACTCCGCGTCCACGATGCTCAGCACCGTAGAGCGCACGAGCCGACAGTTGCCCGGTACGCAAGCTACCGTCATTGCAACGATCAGACTGACAGCGCTGGCACCCATAGCCGCCACCACGCAAAGCGCCAGCAGCGTTTCGGGGATTGCCATAAACATATCCGTCAAGCGCATGATAATGCTGTCAGTTGCCTTTCCGAAATAGGCCGCCACCGCGCCCAGCAGACCGCCGATGACCATGCTGGCCACCATGGTCACAATACCAATAAGCAGCGATACACGAGAGCCGAACACCATACGGATGAAAATATCACGACCGTAAAGATCCGTTCCAAACCAGTGCTCCCATGAAGGAGGACAGTTGCGAAGCTCGATGTTCTGGGTTGTTATCGCAGATTTATCGAACAGCACATCGGCAAAAATGGCCAGCAGGATAATGATTCCCAGCAGCACCAAACTAACCACTGCGCTCTTGTCTCGTACCAGACGGAGCCAAATATCTGCAGCGCGGCTGTGGCGACGCGTGCCCGACACGGCAATGTTGTCCAACTGTTTCTTTTTTTCTGTAGCAAAGGATTTCATGTAGGTCTCCTCCCTCCACCGTTACTTGGCATACTTTGCCTTGATGCGCGGGTCAATAAATGCATAGACCAGATCGACGATCAGCATGATGAGCGCAAAGAACACCGCCAACAGAAGAACACTGGCCAGTACGCTGGGCGTGTCCTTCGCCTTGATGGACAGCACGATCAGTGAGCCCAGTCCCGGCAGGTTAAACACACTTTCCGCAATGACCGAGCCGCCCAGAATGGCGCCGAAGGCGGAACCGATCGTGGTAATAACCGGCAGCAATGCGTTTTTCAAGGCATGGCCATAAATGACCTTCTTTTCCGGCACACCCTTGGAGCGAGCCGTACGAACGTAATCCTGACGAATCTCCTCCAGCATGGTGGAGCGGGTCATACGAAGTACCTTTGAACCGTAGGGAACTCCGACGGTGATGGTGGGCAGGATATAACTCTGCCACGTTAGAGCACCGCCCGCCGGCAGCCACCCCAGATATAGGGCAAACACCAGTATCAGCAGCATCGCCAGCCAGAATGTTGGCATCGCCACTAGGACTGTAGAGGCCACGCGCAGGAAGCTGTCTGCCGGTGAATACTGCTTTACTGCCGAGAGTACCCCTAGCGGCAGACCCATCACAGTAGCCAGCAGCATTCCCAGAAAGGCCACTTTGATACTGACCGGTAACCTCATGAAAATGTCATCAAACACCGGCTTTCCCGTTCTGTAGGAATTGCCGAAGTCCAGTTTGAGAAACACATCCTTCACATAGTCAAAGAATCTTACCCAAAACGGCTGGTTTAATCCCAATTCCTCTCGCAGCTGTTCCCTCGCCTCAATGGAGGATTCCGGGCCAAGGATACGTACTGCAGGGTCACCCGGCGTAAAATCCATAATTGTGAAGATGATAAGCGTTACTCCCAGCAAAATTGGTATCAGAACTAAAAGACGTTTGACGATGTATTTTGTCATCTGCTGTTCCCCCTTTAAGGTTGTCTCCTGCGTATGTGCTGCATTATAATTATGCAACTCTTGATTTGAATTTCGTCTTCATTATTGTATACACTATGCCCATAGATGTCAACTACCTTTTTATTTTTGCACAATTCGACCAAATAATTTCTTCATCCTTTGTCATAAATATACAACTCCTTCTTACGCATCGTAGCGGCTGTGTGCGCCACATGGGACACAACCTGACTGGACTCTTGTAAAGCAATATATTGATGAGGGCATTACGGGCACATCGGCAGAAAAAAGACCGCAATTCATAAAAATGATCCGAGATACCAAGGGGATGAATAAATCATCCCCCCCGGTTTTGTTTACACTTCGCCCATTGAATAACTTACTTTGCAGTCGTAATATAGCAATTGAAGATGCCTGTTTATTCCGCGACTTAGTGGCCACTACACAGGCCGCCATCTGCGAACAGCGCCAATAAAAAGTTGACACAGCAGCGTAGGTAAAACAACTGATATAAATACGGTCACACAGTCCCTTTGGATTGTGTGACCGTTATTTTTTTGCCCATTTTCAGCTGAATACACCGCAAATCAAGCCACTGGTTTCACTACGAAATCAGTGCCTTTTTTTCGGCTTTCCTCTTGGGCAAGGGTCGCCATGATCGTCAGCCGCAACTCACCATCGTTGTCCATTGTCCAGATATTCTCCTCGACGAAATGATTTTCAATTATGCAGCTTTCTCATTGCAAACATCTCAGAATTATGGTAAAATGAGCGGATAAAAATACCCAAGATAAAGCAGGGATTATAGTGAAACGAATCAGAACCGGATTTACATTGATGGAAATGCTGATCGTCATTGCGATCATCGCTGTATTGATTGCGATTGCGATCCCGTTATTTTCATCACAGCTTGAAAAAACCAGAGAAGCGACGGATCTTACAAATGTACGCTCTGCTTATGCACAGGTATCCGCAGAGGCACTGCTCGGAAATTCGGAGATCACCGTGACGGTTGACCTGACGCAGAAGCAGGCCGACTGGCAATCATTGGACCCCGTGAATATCGGCGGTATCGTCCACTACAAAAAGCAAGGGGACACAGATAATTGGAAAGGCGTTGCTGCGCCGAACGGGACCTGCGTTGTGTCATATCATGAAGATTACGGAATCATTCTCACTTGGAGCGGAAAAGCCGACCCGACTACGCCTGAATACCCGTTTAATACAAGCATAACGGATTTCTTCTCACTTCTATATGATACAGCTTTCTGGAAAAACGGCAGTATAAAGAACAATACAAATTTTGAGTTTGACTCCAGATGTCCAGATTCGAAATATGTCCCGGCTATTTTCGAAGCAATCGAAAAGCTGGACAACAGCCTTTTACAGCAGCCGGACTGCACCTGGGCCTATCTTGGCAACGGGAAAGACGGGCAAGAAGCAAAGCGGTATCTCTTCTGGACCTCTCTGAACACTGACAAAGTCGGCGCCGGAAAGAGCATCCCCGTAATCATCCAGACCGGTGACGGAAAATATTATGTTTCCGAAACCATAACCGGCAAGCGGAATGGCAAAGACTATGTCACCATCTCGGAATCGCTTACGCCGAACCAGTATACGCAAACCCTGAAAAAAGGAAAAGAATATTCCTCCTTGGAAGCAGCCTACGATGCCTATCTCAAGGCCTTGGAGCAATATGATTCGGTTCGCCAGCCTTGAGGTGCTTTGTCCCGCTATAACCGCTGATGCTGGGAAACGTCGTATTTCAAATCGAAGCTGCTGAATTGACGTGAGGTCATTTGCATGTGGCTGTTCTATAAAACAGGATTCCAGAAGCAAATGGTATGTCAGTTATCGGGCTGGATCGTTTACAAATGGGGATGTGCCATTACGGCACATCCCCATTTGTTTTGTGTCCGCTTTGCGGATAGATCCTACTTGTGTGTTACAGGTTTTCTGCCTTAAACGTCGTATATCCCTTATAATAGCTGTGGTCAATACCCTTTATAAAGATCTCGCGGCTATGTACTCTTTTTTATCGTGCAGCGTCGCACACTCTGTGATCCCCTCCGCCGCCGGCCTTGCGTTTTCTCGCCGGACATGATACCATCGATGGTACGATTCTAGGCAAAACAGAAGGTTTCCCCATGCGCCAGAAAATTACCAAAGACACCGTTTCGGAGGGCTTCAGCGTCACCATGGTACTGGCGGATCTGATCCCGGTGGTGTTCTTCTGGTTCTCTGCCATCCGTGCGGGACAACGCTTTCACGGCACGCTGTTCATGCTGGGCGCCGGAGTCCGCTTTCTCCCCGGCACCGTGAAGGTGCTGCGGAAGCTCATGGTCGCCGTCTCCCGGTGAAACCTCTGGCCCCTATTCCTCCAAATGCACATCCGGATGCCCGCCGGATTCCTGCTTCTGCTGCCCGCTCTGCTGGCAGGCCGCCACCGCCTGCACCGGGCCGCCATCCGGTCCGGCTTAACCTCCTTCCCCTCCTGTGTTTTTTTGCTCCGGGTCTGCTGGGCATGGCCCTGATGATGGTATCCACCCTGCACCTGAGCTCCGCCGATCCCAAGGCCAACTGGCTGGAACAAGAGGGCAGCGGGGCGGCGCAGCCCTGCTTTTTTCTGGGGCTGACGCTCCTCCCCTGACCCCACCGGAGGGCGCTGTGTGTCCCTGATTTTCCTTCCCCCGCCGGTGCATTTTCGATGCGCCAAATCATTAGGTTCACTTATGTCAATCATTTCAAACCCATACTTCCCCTATGCCTCCGGTGCGCCTATAATAAGCTGTTGTTTGAAAAAACTCGCTTTTAACACCAAGTCAGGAGGCAGTATCTATGGCAAATTGTGCAATCGTAGGCATCAACTGGGGCGACGAGGGCAAGGGCCGCATGGTGGATTACCTATCCCAGCGGTTTGACGTCGTGGTCCGGTATCAGGGTGGCGGCAACGCCGGCCACACCGTCATCAACGACATGGGCAAGTTTGCCCTGCACCTGCTGCCCTCCGGCGTTTTCCACAAGGGGGTCATGAACATCCTCGGCAACGGCGTGGCGCTGGACTGCGAAAATCTCCTGTCGGAGATCGAGACGCTGCGGGCCGCCGGAGTGCCTGTTTCCCCGGAAAACCTGCTGGTCAGCGACCGGGCCTCCCTGCTGCTGCCGTGGCACCGGGAGCTGGATGCATTGGAGGAGGCCCGTCTCAAGGACAAGCAGTACGGCTCCACCAAGCAGGGCATCGCCCCCTTCTATTCCGATAAATATCAGAAAAAGACCATTCAGGCCGGAGAGCTTCTGTATCCGGAGCACCTGAAGGCCCATCTGCAGGACCTGTTGGAGTGGAAGAACCTGATCCTCCGGGAGGTCTACGGTGCTCAGGGCTACACCATGGAGCAGATGCTGGCATGGCTGGATCGCTTCGGTGGAGCCATCCGCCCCTTCATCGCTGACACCGGCGCTTGGCTGCGGCAGGCGCAGGCAGACGGCAAGTCCATCCTCTTCGAGGGCCAGCTGGGCGCTCTGCGGGATCTGGATTTTGGCATCTACCCCTACACCACCTCCTCCAATACCATCGCCGCCTACGCCCCCGTGGGCTCCGGGCTGCCCGGTGCCAAGCTGGACGAAGTGGTGGGCGTGGTGAAGGCCTACTCCTCCTGCGTGGGGGAAGGCCCCTTCACCTGCGAGTGGTTCGGCCCGGAGGCCGAGGAACTGCGGGAGGCCGGCGACGAGTACGGTGCCAAGACAGGCCGTCCCCGCCGGGTAGGCCCTATCGATCTGGTGGCCTCCCGCTACGGTGTCCGGATGCAGGGCGCCACCAACATTGCCTTCACCAAGCTGGATGTCCTCAGCTACATGGAGCGCATCCCCGTCTGCGCTGCCTACGAGGTGGACGGCCAGATCACCCACGAGTTCCCCTTCCCGGTTCTGCTGGATCAGGCCAAGCCCGTGACGGAGTACCTCCCCGGCTGGCACTGCGACATCTCCGGCGTCCGCACTTGGGCGGACCTGCCCCAGGCTGCCCGTGACTATGTGACCTATGTGGAGCAGGCCATCGGCTGCCGCATTGGCTACGTCTCCGTGGGCGCTGAGCGGGACAGCCTCATTCTTCGATAACCACCGGGCAGCCTTGCCCGCCAACATCACCAAAGGAGCATCCCTATGGCAAACGACGTATACACCTCCCCGCTGGCGTCTCGCTACGCCTCCCCCTATATGCTGCACCTGTTCTCGCCGGACAGCCGCTTCCAGACCTGGCGCCGCCTATGGGTGGCGCTGGCCCGAGCGCAGCATCAGCTGGGCCTGCCCATCACCGCCCGGCAGGTGCAGGAGCTGGAGGCCCACGTCACCGACATCGACTACGAGGTGGCCGCCGCACGGGAGCGGGAGGTGCGCCATGACGTCATGGCCCACGTCTACGCCTACGGCAAGGCGGCCCCGTCGGCCGCCGGCATCCTCCATCTGGGGGCCACCAGCTGCTACGTCACCGACAACGCCGACCTGATCCTCTACCGGGACGGTCTGCGCTATCTCCGGGGTCAGCTGCTGTCGGTGCTGGCGGATCTGGCCGCCTTCGCCCGGCGCTATGCCGCCGTCCCCACCTTGGGCTACACCCACTATCAGCCCGCCCAGCCGGTGACGGTGGGCAAGCGGGCCACCCTGTGGATGCAGGACTTTCTCTCCGACGTGGAGGAGCTGGACGCCCTGCTCTCCGGCCTGAAATTTCTGGGCTGCCGTGGCACCACCGGCACCGAGGCCAGCTTCATGGACCTCTTCGACGGCGACGAGGAGAAGATCGACGAGATGAACCGCCGCATCGCCGCCGAGTTCGGCTTTTCGGAGTGCTTCCCCGTGTGCGGCCAGACCTACCCCCGCAAGGTGGACAGCCGCATCCTGAGCTGCCTCAGCTCCATCGCCCAGAGCGCCTATCGCATGGCCGGAGACATCCGCCTGCTGCAGCACGATCGCCAGCTGGAGGAGCCCTTTGAGGACAGCCAGATCGGCTCCTCCGCCATGGCCTACAAACGCAACCCCATGCGCTGCGAGCGCATCTGCTCCCTGAGCCGCTACCTCATGGCCGATGCCATGAACGCCCCCATGACTGCCTCTGCCCAGTGGCTGGAGCGCACGCTGGACGACTCCGCCAACCGCCGCATCGCCCTGCCGGAGGGATTCCTCTGCGCCGACGCCATCCTGCGGCTGTGCCAGAACGTAGCATCGGGCCTTCGGGTCAACGAGACAGTGGTGGATCGCACTCTCCGGGAGTACCTGCCCTTCATGGCCACCGAAAACCTGATGATGGAGGCCGTGAAGCGGGGCGGCGACCGCCAGCAGCTCCATGAGGTCATCCGCCGTCACTCTATGGCCGCCACGGCCCGCATGAAGGAGGGACATCCCTGCGACCTGCTGGACCGGCTGGCCGCCGATCCGGCCTTCGGCCTGACCCGTCCGGAGCTGGAGGCTCTCATGGATCCCCGGCGCTACATCGGCCGCTGTCCCCAGCAGGTGGCCCGGTTCTTAGAGCGCTGCCAGCCCCTTCTGGCGCAGGCCCAAACCGCCGACGGCACCATCACCCTCTGACCAACCCCGCAATACTTCGTCTGCCGCAAAACCGCCTTTCCCGCAAGACTCCAACATCGCAAAGCCGCACCATACCGCACGCCACATAGCAGCGCCCTCCATTCGGAAAGACTTTTCCTGCCATACCCCCAATGGCACCCCAGAAAACCAAAAACCAGGCCCTCCGGCCCAGCCGGAGGGCCTGGTTTTCACCCCACCACAGCGAGGAAGCCCTCCGGCATCGCCGGAGGGCTTCCTATTATACTTGCACTCTCTTATTCGCCGGTGGTTCCGTCGGTGCCGTTAGACGTGTCGCCGGTCCCAGCGCCACCGCCGGTACTGCCGCCTGCGCCCGTATCACTTCCGGTGCCGGAATCACTCCCCTGTTCGCCGGAGCCATTGCCGGTGCTGCCGCCGTTCTCGCTGCCGGGTGTCTCATTGCTGCCGCTCTGATCACCGGTATTGACATCGTCAGCGCCGGGAACCGCAGCATCCGTGGTCTGCTGACTGTTGTCAGACGTCGCAGGCTGCTCATCAGGCGTATCGGAGGGTTCCTGCTGAGCCGTTCCGATGCTTCCGCCGTTCCCCACCGCCGTTCCCGGCAGGCTGTCCTGCTTTCCCCAGCAGAGGGTCAGCGCTGCGCCGCTCTCGTTGACGGTAATCGTATAACCATCCGCAGTAAGATAATCCGTGTGATACTCCGTGTCGCCCACTTTGATCACCACATAGGCGTATTGGGCATCCCCCGCCATATGCAGTGTCAGCGTGCCGGTACCGTTCAAGCTGTACGGTTCTCCGACCTTCAGCTCACCCAGCGCCGTATCGTACAGCGACGCCGTCACCGTGGCAGTGGCGGACTGAATGGGCTGCACACCGCTGTTCTGGGTGGCCGTGAACCACGCCCATGTCAAGCTGCACAGGCAGACCAGACACATCGCCACCCCCAGCAGGGAGGGCATCAGCAGCGCCGTCAGCGACGCAGGCTTCTTCTCCTGCGGGTGCTCACGCTTTCCTGTATAGAAAGTTTCCTTCCAATTCATGTCTTGATGCTCCTTTCAATCCGGCAGAGCCATATGGCGGGCGCCGGTCAATAGGCGAGCCAAGGACGCAAGGAGTCTAAGCTTGTGTCCTTGGCTCGCCCCTCCCCGGCGGTCAAATCGGGGAGGATCGAGCTTGTAAAGAGGGGTTTTCGATAGAATGATCATCCATGATGATTCCCGATGTCATGGCCGGAGCGTCCCTCCGACAACGCTCCCTGTGGAGCGGCAGATCACGCCTGAGTGGGCTCCTCCGGAGTCTTTTCCTTCTCCTCCAGCCGGGCCTTCATCTCCATCAGCTCCTGCATCATCCGCTGGTTCTCCTCCCGCTGGCGCTCCAGATTCGCCTGCCGGGCCTGTATTTCCCGCTGCTCCTCGCTCTTATAGCGCTTGAACAGCCGGACGCAGTTGATGCCCTCCATGAGGATCAGCAAAAAGAACGGCAGGAAGATGCACAGAATGTAGCCGGGGGTGGTTTTCAGGAACTGGAAGAAATTGCCCACGCCGGACAGGCACTTCTCGTACTTGCCCAGCACATAGGGATACGTCACCGGCATCTCATCGTCGGTATCCGTGGTGGTACCGTAGGTGATAAAAGCCGGCTGACCATCTGCGTCGGTGGTCAGGGACCGGATCTTATGAGTCACGGTCTCACCGAAGCTGGCTGTATCCTGCGAGGTATAGGCGATGATATCCCCCTCCTGCAAAGTAGCGGGATCCACCGACCGCACCAGAATCAGATCTCCGGCCTTAAAATCCGTGGCGCTCATGGAGTCCGATCGCACGATATACATCTTGTAGCCGAACAGCGCCCGGTCATTGCGGTCAAAGGTGGTGACGGAGACGATGGTGAACACCATCATGCACACCGCCAGCAGCACGATCAGCCATGTCAGTACGGTCTTGATCACTTCAAAGGTTTTTTTCATGGCTTTTCTCTCCTGCAACGGTCTCCCCAACATCAGTCAAACAGCCGCTGCGGGTTGTTCTTGGTCTGGGTGGCGTCGGCACAGAGGGTGAAGGTCAGATCCTTGGCCTGAGCGCTGTTGCCGGTCGCCTCCGGGAAGTGGAAATACATGGTCAGTGTCCGCCGCTGGCCCACCGCCAGCAGATCGTCCGCCGCCTGCGTGTTCTCCAACTGAGTGGGGGTGCCGGAGTAGAGGGTCTTGTTGCCGTCCTTCACCGTGACCTCCAGCACGTCCGCCAGATCACCGGAGACACCGGCGAAGTACAGCCGGTAGTACACCGTGCCGGTGCTGTCGTTTTCGATGAAGAAGTCCTTCTTCACCGTCATGCCCGGCTCAAACAGGAACTCGTCGGGCCGGATCACCGGCTCGCCATCGTTGAGGTTGATACGGACGCCGCCGGTGGCAAAGGTGTTGTCCCGGACGGAAATCATGGAATAGGCCAGTGCCACGGTGGTGACCACCAGACACACCGCCAGCACGATCACCGCAACGATGCCGCCGGTTAGACGGCTGCGGGTTTTACGCTCAGTCATGGGACACCTCCCTGCGGCGACGCAGCAGCACCATCAGTGCCGCACCGGACACCAGCACCACCGCTCCCCAGAACAGGGGCTGCATGGTGTCGCCGGTAGGGGGTGCCAGCTCTTCGCTGTCTGCCACCCACCAGTAAAAGTCCGCTACCAGCTGCTGATACATATAGGGATTGCCGACGCTGGTATCCAGATACGCCGTCAGCTGATAGTCCAGCGTATCGCTGCCGGCCGGCAGCGGGGTATCCACTGCGGCGGGCATCTCGGCCATCAGGCCGTCATACACCACACTGCCGCCCACGGACACCCGCAGCTTCAGCACCTCCGCCAGCTTCTCATAGCCGGGGCGCACCTCCGCCCGGAAGTGGACGGTGACGTCGCCCTTGTGATCTACCTGCACGCAGTCGTTCTGGGTCTCGGCATCGCCGGGGAACATATTGGTCACGGAGAACTCCCGGTTATACTCCGGGCTGCGGTCATACAGCCGGATGGTGACCTTGCCGGTCCGGGCCGCTGTGGGAACGGGTGCGCCGGCGGGCTGCGCCGCCGTCTGGATGCCGTTGCCGGGGGCCTCTGCCGCCCGGCCTGCCTGCCGCCCGTAATACCGCACGGCACACAGCGCCGCAAGGCTCAGCGCCAACAGGATCGCCAGCACAACGATCAGCCGCTTCACCGTGCTGCTTCGAATGGGTTTCCGCACCTGTAACACCTCCTGCTTCCTTCCAAAACTCATATGGCACATATAGACTCTCTGGCTCGCCCTTGCCACAACCAATGGTGGTTTTTCGGCAAATCTCAGCGGCCGGAGAGCCTTTGCCCTTCGACATTTCGTCTTGCTAATTGTCAGGTCCATGAGAGATACTACCACGTTTCCCGCCTTTTTGCAACAGGGTTTTGCCGATTTGTGCAAAATTCTAGTTAATTTTATATGTTCTTTGCGTTCATGCGGCATATATGTCTCTTTCAAAAATTCCCCCATGCTTTTGCCCCGCCGTGCGGCATAATTTTCTTGACAACCACCGCCGCAAAATGGTAGCCTATGGGTGACAAGCAAACAGAGTTCGGATGACTGGTCCGGGAGAGACCGCTGCGGCGGCGCCGAAGGGGAATGCAGAAGCTCTCAGGCAAAAGGGTCGGACCACGACGATACTCCGAAGAGTGCGGCCTGTCCGCACGCCGAAGGTGCAACCCGCCCCGGCGGGGAATCTCTCAGGTACAAAAACGGAGGCGCAAAACTGCCGAAAGCGGTTTTGCGCCTTTTTGTGCGTCCAAAACGTTTCCGGAGCGTGTCCAAGGCGCCGTCGAGGCGTGTCCACGATGCGGCCGGAAAGTGTCCAGCGACTGGACAAACGAAGCAAACGGAGCAAAACAAGCGGAACAAACAACGGAACAAACATGATAAGGAGGAAGGAACATGAGCGAACTCAAACGCACCCAGCTGTACGAGATCCATGTGGCGGCCGGTGCCTCCATGGTGGATTTCGGCGGATGGGAAATGCCCGTCCAGTATCCCACGGGGATCGTGGCGGAGCATCTGTACACCCGGCACTTCTGCAGCCTGTTCGATGTGTCCCACATGGGGCGGCTGCTGATCCAGGGGCCGGAGCGGCTGGCCTTTTTGCAGCACGTCCTGTCCAGCAACGTGGCGGGTCTGGATCTGAACATGGCCCAGTACTGCATCCTGCCGGACGAGGACGGCGGAGCCGTGGACGATGCGTATCTCTACCGCTTCGAGGAGGAGCGGCTCCTGCTGGTGGTGAACGCCGCCAACACGGAGAAGGATCTGATGCATCTGCGCTCCGTGGTGAAGGACTATGACTGCACCATCACGGACATCACCTCCCGGTGGGCCTCCATCGCCGTGCAGGGCCCCAAGTCCAAGGATCTGCTGACCACCCTCTCCGGCGGGGTACAGGTGACGGAGCCGATGAAGAACGCCCTGAACACTCTGACCTTCGAGGGTCATGAGGTGAAGGTGGCCAAGACCGGCTACACCGGCGAGCCTCTGGGCTACGAGGTCTACTGCCGCAGCGAGGACGCTGCGTGGCTGTGGAACCGGCTGGTGGAGCTGGGCGCCCGGCCCGCCGGTCTGGGCGCACGGGACACCCTCCGCATGGAGGCGGGCTTCCCCCTGTACGGCCATGAGATGGGCGTGGATCCCGACGGGCAGAGGATGCCCATTTTCGCCGTGCCGCTGGCCAAGTTCGCCGTGAGCTTTGCGCCCCAGAAGGGGGACTTCATCGGCCGCAAGGCACTGGAGCAGCAGTTTGATGCCTTCCGGCGCATCATGAACCGGGATTTCTCCGACTGCGCCGCCCTGCCCCGCCGCATCCTGCCCATCGCCCTGCTGGACCGGGGCGTCATGCGGGCCGGAATGGCGGTATACCGGGGCGAGAAGCAGGTGGGCTGGGTCACCAGCGGCACCATGGTCCCCTACTACGTTGCTGAGGGCGAGGGACTGGAGACGGTCATCACCCAGGAGACCGCCAAGCGGGCCATCGGCCTGTGCTATGTGGACAGCGACGTTCTGACGGACGACGTGGTGGAGGTGGACATCCGGGGCCGCCGGCTGAAGGCCGTGATCCCCGCCCGTCACATGAGCGTGGGGGCTCCGCCCTATGCCCGCCCTTTGTTGTACCGGCGGCCAGAGGACGAGGTGTCTCAGCCCGCCGACCGGGCCGCCAAGGCTCTGGAGCTGCTGCATCTGGCGCAGGATAACCACCAGTGGCGCCAGCGCCAGTGCATCAACCTCATCCCTTCGGAGAACACCCCCAGCCGGGCGGTGCAGCTGCTGTCAGCCAGCGATCCCTCCTGCCGGTACGCTGAGCACAAGAAGATCATCTCCTTCTATGATAAGGATGTATTCTACTATCAGGGCACCAAGTTCATCGACACCGTGGAGCAGCTGCTGGCGGAGCAGATGCGGCAGTATCTGGGCTGCACCCAGGTGGAGACCCGTGTCATCAGCGGGCAGATGAGCAACATGGCTACCTTCTCCGCCCTGATGGACTGGAAAAACCGTCTGGACCGCAAGCATACTCCCCAGCGGCTGGGCTATGTGCTGAACAACCACATCATCCGTGGCGGCCACCTGTCGGCCCAACCCATGGGCGCTCTGAAGGACTACATCGCCGTGGATCCGGTGACCGAGCGCACCGCCGTGGTGAACTTCCCCGTGTGCCGGGACGATCTGTTCCGCATCGATGTAGAGGAGACCAAGAAGGTCATCGACCGCTATCGTCCGGAGCTGATCATCTTCGGCAAGAGCATGGTGCTGCGCCGGGAGCCGGTGGCGGAGATCCGCCGCTTCGTCACGGAGCAGAATATCCCCACCACCATCATGTACGACATGGCCCATGTGCTGGGTCTGGTGGGTGACCACTTCCAGAAGCCCTTTGAGGAGGGCGCTGAGATCGTCACCGGCTCCACCCACAAGACCTTCTTCGGCCCCCAGCGGGGCGTCATCGGCGTCAACTATCGCCGGGAGGATCTGAAGTGGGGGCTGTGGGAGACCATCCAGTCCCGTGCCTTCCCCGGCAGCGTCTCCAACCACCATCTGGGGACCCAGCTGGGTCTGCTGATGGCGGCCTATGAGATGAACTACTTCAAGGACAGCTATCAGAAGGCCGTCATTGACAACGCCAAGTACTTTGCCAAGGCCCTCCATGAGGCGGGTCTCCACGTGCTGGGCGACCCCACCATCGGCTACACCGAGACCCATCAGGTGCTGGTGGACGTGGGCTACGGCACCGGCCCGGAGGTAGCCGAGCGGCTGGAGGAGAACAACATCATCGTCAACTATCAGGCCACCCCCGACGAGGAGGGCTTCACCGCCTCCGGTGCTCTGCGGATGGGCGTCAGCGAAATGACCCGGTTTGGCTTCGGCCAGACGGAGTTCACGGAGCTGGCCGGTCTGATGGCGGACTGCATCCTGCGTGGAAAGGACGTAGGGCAGGAGGTCTCCCGTCTCCGCAGCCGCTACACCACCATGCACTACTGCTTCGACGGCCCGGAGTTCCAGACGGCGCTGGAGCAGTTCATGGGGCAGGTCGGCTTCTGATCCCGGCGGAACACATCTAATGAAACACACCTAAATCAGCAGATTTGAATATTTGAAACGAAAACGGAGGAACACATCATGAACTATCCCACCCATTTGCAGTATTCCAAGTCCCACGAGTGGATCCACACCGAGGACGGTGTGGCTGTGATCGGCATCTCTGACTTTGCCCAGCACGCTCTGGGCGACGTGGTGTTTGTGAACCTGCCCGGCGAGGGCGATGAGGTCACCGCCGGTGAGGCCTTTGGCGACGTGGAGTCCGTGAAGGCCGTCAGCGATCTGGTGAGCCCCGTGTCCGGCACGGTGTGCGCCGTCAATGAGGAGCTGCTGGACGCTCCGGAGCTGCTGAACAGCCAGTGCTACGACGCATGGATCATCAAGGTGGAGGGCGTCACCGCCACGGAGGAGCTGCTGGACGCCGCCCAATACGAGGCCTTCTGCCAGCAGGAGGGCTGATATGGGAAGCTATGTTCCCTCCACGCCCGCCCAGCGGCAGGAGATGCTGGAGGCCATCGGCCTTCACGACTTCCGCCAGCTGTACCGGGACGTGCCGGAGGAGATGCTGCTGCGGGACGGGCTGGACCTGCCGGAGGGCATGAGCGAGCTGGAGGTCAGCCGCACCATGACCGCTATGGCCGCCCGGAACACCGCCTACTCCGCCGTTCTCCGGGGCGCCGGAGCCTATGACCACTACATCCCCTCGCTGGTGAAGTATGTCCCCGCCAAGGAGGAGTTCCTCACCGCCTACACCCCCTATCAGGCGGAGATGAGTCAGGGCATTTTGCAGTCCATCTTTGAGTATCAGACCATGATCTGCCAGCTGACAGGCATGGACGTGTCCAATGCCTCCGTCTATGACGGCGCCACTGCCGCCGCCGAGGCCGCCGCCATGTGCCGGGATCGCAAGCGCCGGGTAACGCTGATCTCCGCTGCGGCCCACCCGGACACCATCAACACCGTCCGCACCTACTGCTACGGCACCGGCGACGAGCTGCGTGTCGTCCCCGTGAAGGACGGCCGCACGGACCCGGAGGCCCTGCGTCAGATGCTGGCCGGGGGCGACGTCTCCGGCGTGTACATCCAGCAGCCCAACTTCTTCGGTCAGCTGGAGGAGGCTGAGGCGCTGGGCGAGATCATCCATCAGGGGGGCGCTCTGTATATTCTGGGGGTGAACCCCATTGCCGCCGCCATCCTCAAGACCCCCAGAGACTGCGGCGCTGATGTGGCCGTAGGTGAGGGGCAGCCTCTGGGGATGCCCCTTGGCTGGGGCGGCCCGTATCTGGGCTTTATGGCCACGGTGCAAAAGCATATGCGTAAGCTCCCCGGCCGCATCGTGGGCCAGACGGTGGACAGCCGTGGTCAGCGCTGCTTCGTCCTGTCTCTGCAGGCCCGCGAGCAGCACATCCGCCGGGAGAAGGCCAGCAGCAACATCTGCTCCAACGAGGCCCTGTGCGCCCTGACGGCCAGCGTCTATATGGCAGCCATGGGGCCGGAGGGCATGGCGGAGGCCGCACGGCAGTGCCTGTCCAAGGCACACTATCTGGCAAAGGCCCTGTGCGCCATCCCCGGCGTGTCCCTGCGGTATCCGGGGGAGTATTTCCATGAGTTCGTCACGGAGCTTCCCCGTGTGCCGGAGGTTCTGGAGGCGCTGGAGCAGCACGGTATTCTGGGTGGACTGCCGGTAGAGGGCGGTATCCTGTGGTGCGCCACGGAGAAGGTCTCCCGTGCCGTGCTGGATGAGACCGCCGCCGTGGTGAAGGAGGTGCTGAGCAAATGAAGCTGATCTTTGAAAAGAGCGTTCCCGGCCGCCGGTGCAGCATCCTGCCCCGGTGCGACGTGGAGGAGGTGCAGCTGCCGCAGGAGCTGCGGCGACAGGAGGCCCCGGCCCTGCCGGAGCTCAGCGAGGTGGATCTGAGCCGCCACTACACGGAGCTGTGCCAGCACGTCCACGGCGTCAACTGCGGCTTTTATCCGCTGGGCTCCTGCACCATGAAGTATAACCCCCGCATCGACGAGGAGATGGCGGCCCTGCCGGGCTTTGCCGGGGTGCATCCCCTGGCCCCGGAGCACGCCGTGGCCGGATGCCGGGAGGTGCTGGATACTGCCAGCCGCTATCTCTGCCAGATCACCGGCATGGACGGCATGACCTTCCAGCCCGCCGCCGGCGCTCACGGTGAGTTCACCGGCGTGCTGCTGATCAAGCAGTACCACGATGCACGGGGCGATCATCAGCGCACCAAGATCATCGTTCCCGACAGCGCCCACGGCACCAATCCCGCCACCGCCGCCATGTGCGGCTATCAGGTGGTGAACATCCCCTCCGCCGCCGACGGCTGCGTGGATCTGGAGGCCCTGAAGGCGGTGCTGGGAGACGATGTGGCGGGGCTGATGCTGACCAATCCCAACACCGTGGGCATTTTCGACGAGAACATTCTGGAGATCACCCGGCTGGTCCACGAGGCCGGTGGCCTGTGCTACTACGACGGGGCCAACCTCAACGCCGTTATGGGCATCGTGCGCCCCGGCGATATGGGCTTTGACTGCATCCACATGAACCTGCACAAGACCTTCGCCACCCCCCACGGCGGCGGCGGGCCCGGTGCAGGCGCCGTGGGCTGCAAGGCGTTTCTGGAGCCGTATCTGCCTCAGTCCGCCATTCTGTCGGAGGGGGAGCACCTGCAGGTGCGGGCCTTCAACGGCAACTTCCTGGTGGTGGTGAAGGCGCTGGCCTACCTGCTGACGCTGGGCCGGGAGGGCATCCCGGAGGCGGCGGAGAACGCCGTCCTCAACGCCAACTATCTCATGCGGCGCATTCAGGGCACCTTCCAGCCCGCCTTTGACCGCATCTGTATGCACGAATTCGTGCTGGGGCTGGAGGAGTTCAAGAAGGAGACCGGCGTCTCGGCGCTGGATGTGGCCAAGAGCCTCATCGACCGGGGCATCCATCCCCCCACCATGTACTTCCCCCTCATCGTCCATGAGGCACTGATGCTGGAGCCCACGGAGACGGAGAGCCGGGAGACGCTGGATCAGGCGGCGGAGGTGTTCCGCCAGCTGTACCAGCTGGCCCACACTGACCCGGAGACCATGCGTACCGCCCCCCACAATGCCCAGATCGGACGGCCCGACGAGGTGCAGGCGGCCCGCAATCCCATTCTGCGGTGGCAGGCATGATCCGGCAGCTGCTGACCTATCGGGACGGCTGCACCGATCCCCACCGGAATCTGGCCACGGAGGCGTATCTGACGGAGACGGTGCCGGAGGATACCTGCATCCTGTATCTGTGGCAGAACCGCCACACGGTGGTCATCGGCCGGAACCAGAACGCATGGCGGGAGTGCCGCACCACGCTGCTGGAGCAGGAGGGCGGCGTGCTGGCCCGGCGGCTCTCCGGCGGCGGGGCGGTGTACCACGACATGGGCAATCTGAACTTCACCTTCTCCCTGCCTACGGCGGATTACGATCTGCGCCGTCAGCAGGAGGTGCTGGTGGCGGCCTGCCGCCGTCTGGGTATCCCGGCGGAGTGCTCCGGCCGCAACGACATTCTCACCGGCGGCCGGAAGTTCTCCGGCAACTCCTTCTATCACCACGGGGGGCGCTCCTTCCACAACGGGACGCTGCTCATTGACGTAGACATGGAGAAGCTGGGCCGGTATCTGGCCCCCTCTCAGGGGAAGCTGGAGAGCAAGGGCGTGGCGTCGGTGCGCTCCCGTGTGGTGAATCTCTCCCAGATACAGCCGGGGCTGACCGTCTCCCACATGGAGGAGGCGCTGTGGTCGGCCTTTTCTGAGGTATACGGCCTCCCCACCCGGCGGCTGGAGCTGTCCCGGCTGGATCAGGCCGCTCTGGAGCGGCACTATCAGCGTTTTCACAGCTATGACTGGGTCTACGGGCAGGCGATGCCCTGCACCTTCTCCTGCGGGGAGCGGTTTCCGTGGGGGGAGTTGACGCTGGAGCTGGCGGTGGAGGGCGGCGTGTGCCGCCACGCCGCCGTGTGGACCGACGCCATGGACGAGAGTTTCGCCCAGCCCCTTGCCAGAGGGTTGGAGGGCTGCCCCTTCCGGGTGGAGGACCTCTGCCTCCGGGTGGAGGAGACCCCCGCCTGCCGGGAGGTGGCGGCGGACCTGTGCGCCCTGCTGCGGCGGCAGGATATCTGAAAGGAGAACGGCTATGTTTGATCTGCTGGTCATCGGGGCGGGCCCCGGTGGCTATACCGCCGCCGCACGGGCGGCCAAGCTGGGACTTTCCACCGCCATCGTGGAGGAGCGCAGCTGGGGCGGCACCTGCCTGAACCGGGGGTGCGTCCCCACCAAGACGCTGCTCCATGCTTCGGAGGTCTACCGCAGCGCCGCAGACGGCGCCGCCATCGGCATCCACGCAGAGGGTCTGCGGGCGGACATCCCGGAGATCTTCGCCTATAAGGAGCGCATCTCCCGACAGCTGTGCGGCGGGGTGGAGAGCCTTCTGAAGGGCGCAGGGGTGACGCTGCTGCGGGGCCGGGCCGTCATCACGGCGCCGGGAAGCATCCGTGTCACCGGCGAGGACGGCGGCGACTATGAGGCCCGGCGCATTCTCATTGCCACCGGCTCCGTGCCGGTGCGCCCCCCCATTCCGGGGCTGGAGCTGGCCATGACCTCCGATGAACTGCTGGAGGGGACGGATCACCTGTACCGCTCCATCGTCATCATCGGCGGGGGCGTCATCGGCGTGGAGTTTGCCACGTTTTACAGCGATCTGGGGTGCAGCGTCACCCTGCTGGAGGGCATGGACCGGCTGCTGCCCAATATGGATCGGGAGCTGGGCCAAAATCTGGCGCTGATCCTGAAAAAGCAAGGGGTACAAGTCTGTACCCGCTCCATGGTGGATCGTCTGGAGCAGACACCGGAGGGCATCGCCGTCCACTACACCGCCAAGGAGACCCCCGGCTGCGCCGTGGGGGAGGCGGTGCTGTGCGCCATCGGCCGCAGGGCCTTCCGGGATGGACTGTTTGCCCAGGGGCTGACGCCGGAGACCAATGGTCACGGTCTGTGGGTGGATGAACACTACCAGACCAGCATCCCCGGCGTGTACGCCATCGGAGATGTGTCCTCCCCGGTGCAGCTGGCCCATGTGGCGGCAGCACAGGGGGCAGCCTGCGTGGAGCACATGGCGAGGCTGTCCGCCGGGGTGTGCATGGACGCCGTACCCAGCTGCATCTACTGCCGGCCGGAGATCGCCGCCGTGGGACTGACGGAGGCGGAGGCCAAGGAGCGGGGCATCCCCGTCAAGACCGGCAAGTGCGTCATGGGCGGCAACGCCCGGACCGTGATCGCAGACCCCGGCCGGTGCTTCATGAAGGTCACGGCCCACGCCGAGACCGGGGCTATTTTGGGGGCGCAGCTGATGTGCCCCAACGCCAGCGACATCATCGGGCAGCTGGGGCAGGCCATTGCCAACGGCATGACACCGGGGCAGCTGCTGGCCGCCATGCGGCCCCACCCCACCTATGAGGAGGCCCTCAGCGAGGCGCTGGAGAGTCTGGCGGGCAAGCTGTAGGGCAGAATTTACGGAAAACCGCAGCGGGAGCGTAACTCCCGCTGCGGTTTTCTCCGTTTTCGTTGACGAAGGGCCGGGGCCTGCGTATAATAGAAGTCGAAATTTGTCACAACGCAGCGAAAGGAGCGGCTGAGATGGGCATTGTGGTTCTGGGCGCCGTATTTGTGGATGTGAAAGGGTATCCCCTGAGCACCTATATCCCCGGCGGGCGCAACGTGGGGCGGGTGGAGCAGGTTCCCGGCGGCGTATCCCGCAACGTGGTGGAGGACATCGCCAATGTGGAGCTGCGGCCCACCTTCGTCAGTCTGGTGGACGACACCGGCATGGGGGAGGATGTAGTGCGGCAGCTACGGAACCACAAGGTGAACACCGACTACATCCTCCGGACCCCGGACGGCATGGGGGCGTGGCTGGCGGTGTTCGACAACCACGGAGACGTGTGCGCCTCCATCTCCAAGCGGCCGGATCTGCGGCCGCTGGCGGCACTGCTGGACGAGAAGGGTGACGAGATCTTCCGGGACGCCGACAGCATCGCTTTGGAGATCGACATGGACAAGGAACTGGTCAAGCGGGTGTTCGCCTACGCCCGGAAGTACGGTAAGGCGGTATACGCCGTGGTGTCCAACATGAGCATCGCCGTGGAGCGCCGGGACTTTTTACAGCAGACCAGCTGCTTCGTGTGCAATTTGCAGGAGGCGGGCATCCTGTTCTCCGACGATTACAGTGAAAAGACCCCGGCGGAGATGGAGGAGCTCCTGCGGCTGAAGGTCCGCAGCGCCCGCATCCCCCGGATGATCGTCACCATGGGCGAGCAGGGAGCCGTGTACGCCGAGATGGACGGTGAGAGCGGCATCTGCCCAGCCACCCGGGTGGAGGTGCAGGACACCACCGGGGCCGGGGATGCCTTTTTCGCCGGGGCCACCATCGGCCTCACCTACGGCAAGACGCTGGGTCAGTCCTGCGCCATCGGCAGCCGTCTGGCAGCCTCCGTCATCTGCACCAGCAGCAACGTCTGCCCCCGGTTCCTGCCGGAGGAGTTCGAGTTGGACGTCGCCGTGACGGAGTGAGGGCCGGGACATGAAAAAGCTTCGGGAATGCGAAAACGATACCCTGCTGGTGGCGCTGCTGCTGGCGGGCATCCTCATGGTGATGGGGGCCTACCGCATTTTCTCCTACCTCTGCGAAAACGCCCGAATGGATACTGTCACCTTCCTGCTGGGCGGGGCCTGCGCCCTGCTGGCGGTGGGCGGGTTCCTGCTGGCACGGGCCAGCTTCCGGCGGCTGAAGGAACTGCACCTGGGGCAGTAGGCCTTTCTTGCCGCAGCAGTCTTGTCTGATTCCTTGTCAAGGGATCAGAGATATGATATAGTGTGCGGAGGGCATGAAGCCCTATGAGAAAGAGAACAACAACGGAGAAAGGAAGCAACCTATGAAAAAAGTGATTTCCCTGATGCTGGCGCTGGTTCTGGCTCTGAGCCTTACCGCCTGCGGCGGCAAGGCCGGCCCGGAGGGCGTGGTGGGCCAGTTCTGCAAGGGATTGCAGGAGCTGGACGAGAAGGCCATTGTCCAGTGCTTTGAAAACGGTGACGATCTGGAGCTGTCGGATCTGGAGGACGTGGACAGCGACGATGCCGTGGCCCAGAAGATCATGGACTTCATGAAGTCCTGCGCCGGGCGGCTGAAGTATCAGGTGGGCGAGGCCACCGTGGACGGCGATACCGCCACGGTACCGGTGGAGTTTACCTATGTCAATGCCGGGAGCCTGATGAAGGATATCCTGACGGAGTACATCTCCCAGGCGTGGTCTCTGGCTCTGAGCGGCGCCGACGATGAGAAGCTGGCTGCCGCCTTCGAGGAGGTCTTTGATGAAAAGACCACGGGGGCCGACTTCCCCACCCTGACGGCGACGCTGACCATCCCCTGTGTCCAGACGTCGGACGGCTGGAAGATCTCCTCCAGTGCCGACAACAGCGAGGAGCTGTCGGATCAGCTGCTGGATATCCTCACCAGCAACATCTATGGGGCGCTGGAGGAATTCGGCGCCGGTTTGCTGGGGTAAATTCTCTTTTATAAGAACGGCAAAGGACCGGGTGCTTCAAGCACCCGGTCCTTTGCCAATGGTGGAGAAAAGAGTAAGGAAGAAAACGAAAGCAATGTTAACAGACACCCTGCGCCAGCATGGCGTCCGCCACCTTGCGGAAGCCGGCGATATTGGCACCGTCCAACAGGTTGCCGGGGACGCCGTATTCCACGGAGGCGTCGTAGATGTTGTGGAAGATGTCCAGCATGATCTGATGCAGGCGCTGGTCTACCTCGTCGAAGGTCCATGCCAGGCGCATACTGTTCTGGCACATCTCCAGACCGCTGACGGCCACGCCGCCGGCGTTGGCGGCCTTGGCGGGGGCGAACAGGACGCCGCCCTCCCGCAGCACCTCGATGGCGGCAGGGGTGCTGGGCATATTGGCCCCCTCCGCCAGCGCCATGGCACCGCCGCGGACGATGCGCCGGGCCGTCTCGGCGTCGATCTCATTCTGGGTGGCACAGGGCAGGGCCACGTCGCAGGGGACGGACCACAGATCCCGGAAGTCACTGCGGAACTCGCTGCCGGGGACCAACTGGGCATACTCCCGGATGCGGCCACGGCGGCGGAGCTTGATGTCCTTCACCACGTCCAGCCGGATGCCCTCCGGGTCGTAGATGCAGCCGTTGGAGTCACTCATGGTGATGACCTTGGCCCCCAGCTCCTGCGCCTTCTGGCAGGCAAAGATGGCCACGTTGCCGCTGCCGGAAATGGCCACTCGCTTGCCCTGCAGGCTCTCCTGCTTCATGCAGTGCAGCATCTCCTCCGTCAGGTAGCACAGGCCGTAGCCGGTGGCCTCGTTGCGGGTCAGGGAGCCGCCGAAGGACAGGCCCTTGCCGGTAAGGACGCCGCCGTCGAAGCTGTCACGGATGCGCTTATACTGGCCGAACAGGTAGCCGATCTCCCGGCCACCCACGCCGATGTCCCCGGCGGGGACGTCCACGAACTGGCCGATGTGCCGCTGGAGCTCCGTCATGAAGCTCTGGCAGAAGCGCATGACCTCCCGGTCGCTCTTGCCCTTGGGGTCGAAGTCGGAGCCGCCCTTGCCGCCGCCCATGGGCAGGCCGGTGAGGCTGTTCTTCAAAATTTGCTCGAAGCCCAGAAATTTCAGGATGGACAGGTTCACCGACGGATGGAACCGCAGGCCCCCCTTGTAGGGGCCGATGGCGGAGTTGAACTGCACCCGGTAGCCCCGGTTCACTCGGATGCGACCGGTATCGTCCATCCACGGGACACGGAAGGCCACCACACGCTCCGGCTCCACAAACCGCTCCAGCAGGGCGGCCTCCCGGTACTCCGGGTGGCTGTCGATCATCAGGTCCAGGCTCTCCAGCACCTCCCGCACGGCCTGATGGAACTCCTTCTGTTCGGGATCCCGTGCTGCCAGGTCACTGTAAACCTGCTGCAAATAAATGCTTTTCAACATGACATTCGCCCCTTTCCTCGGTGGTTTTAATATGTCCATAAGGATACGAGGAAATGCGGGAATGTGCAATGTCAAAATTCCATGAAATCCGCCACCCGGAGCAGCATGGTTTCGTATTTTTCTCCAAACTGCGTGCATTTGTCCTTGCATTGTGTACACTCCTCCATTCTTTGTGTCGTTCGCACAAAGAACGTGAGAAATTTTGTGCATCGTGTACAAAGTTTTGCGTCCATCCGACGCCGTTGGCTTCCGGGAGGTAGGCTGGCAGCGCTGCACGGGCGAAATCTCGGATGCGGATGTGTCACGCTACCGGTTCTTCCCGGAAAAACGGCGGCGACCATTGACGCTGCCTTGTAGGCAGCCGTTTTCCCGGCATGGCGCAGTCTGTGGGGGAAGAAACAGCTTTACAGTCGGAGGGGACTGTGATATAAAGGAATCAGAGACAAGGCCACGAAACAGGCAGCGCTGCGGCATCGCAGAAAGCCTGCCTGTCAGGAAGGAGAATCAGCACATGAAATTCCAGATCGTAGATGCATTTACCCGGCAGACCTTCGGCGGCAACCCCGCAGGTGTCGTTCTGCTGCCGGAGGGGGCAGAGTTCCCCGCAGATGAGACTATGCGGAAAACGGCGGCGGAGCTGCGCTACTCCGAGACGGCCTTCATCAAGCCCCTGGGCGGGAACCGCTTCCATATCCGCTACTTCACCCCCGCTGCGGAGGTGGAACTGTGCGGCCACGCCACCATCGGCAGCTTCCACGCTCTGCAGGAGATGGGACTGGTGGCCGAGGGCGGCACCTACATCGATGAGACGCTCTCCGGTACGCTGGAGGTGGTGGTGGGCAAGGACGCCATCCTCATGGACATGGCCAAGCCCCAGACCTTCCAGCGGCTGGAGACGCCGGAGGAACTGGAGGAGCTGTACCGCATCATGGGTCTCTCCGCCGACGGACAGGGCGCCGTGACCGGGAAGCCGGAGCTGATGCTCCTGCCCCAGAAGGTGTCCACCGGTTTGACGGACATCATGATGCCCGTGGCCGATGAGGCGGAACTGGAGAAGATCGCACCGGACTTCCCGGCTCTGACGGAGCACTCCCGCCGGTATAACGTGGTGGGGGTCCACGCCTTCACCGTCAACACCGCCGACGGCATGATCCATGCCCGGAACTTCGCTCCCCTGTATGACATCGACGAGGAGGCCGCCACCGGCACCTCCAACGGGGCGCTGGTCTACTATCTGTACCGGCACGGGCTGGTGGAACTGGACAAGGTGTACACTGTGGTGCAGGGCGAGAAGATGGGGCGGCCTTCCATGATCTCCGCTCAGGTCATCCTGAAGGATGGTCTGCCCTTCGTCAAGGTGGGCGGTCCGGCCGTGACGCTGGTCCGGGGCGAGATCGAGCTGTAAAGGCGAAGCTATGCGATAAAGAAGGCGCAGGCTGGGCTGAACTGCACCCCATTTGTTGGACAGTATGGGATACTGTTAAGGTTGGCAGTACCAGATGAAGGCTTACCAGCGGGTGCTGAAAGAAAAAGGCACTACACAAAGTATGTCTCGTAAAGCGGCCTGCTCGGATCATGCTGTCGCCGAACATTTCTTTGGGCTGCTTAAAACGGAATTGTTCTATTTAGAAACGTTCGATTCCATTGACCAACTCGAAAAGGCCATTGTTGCGTATATCGGTTACGACAATAACCACAGAATCAAATGAAAACTAAACGGCCTGAGTCCTGTGCAATACAGGATTCAGACCGTTTAATTTTAATTCTTGTTTTTGTCTGACTTTTGGGGGTCACTTCCGTGCGGGTGCGGCCCTTTTATCGATCGCTGCAGGCGGTCGCAAGAGTCGCCCCTACGGGTGGTTTGCGGCAGCTTAATACAATAAGGTGCCTTACAGCTCCGGGCCGAAGGGGTCCGTGGGGCGGAAGGTATCGTCGGGCTGCTCAGGACGGGCCTGCCAGCCGATGCCCTTGATGCGCTTGATCTCCTGAAAATAGCCGATGTTGGTCTGGATGATATAGGGAGCGATCCAGATGGAGAGGATGCCCAGCGTCAGGCTGCACAGGAGGTTCCAGCCGATGAAGGTCAGGTCCAGCAGGAACAGGTCGCCCTTATACCCGGCGGTCTGTGCCTTGCTCATGCTGATGGCCTCCATGACGCCTATATCGGGGTTCTCACACAGGTTATAGATGGCAAAACGGTAGCGGTAGCCGGCGATGATACCGGGGATGATAAACAGCATGGACCACAGGAAAACATAGAGGGTAATGACGATATTCAGCAGGATCAGCTTGCCGATGAAGCCGAAGCCGTCGAAGAGGGTGGCGTAAGGCATCTCCTCGCCCCGGCGCACGCCCAGATGGTACAGCACCCAGCCGCCCTGCAGCAGTACCCGCAGCAGCCAGCACACCACCGCCACCAGCGTCACCACCGTGGTGGGCAGAGCCACCGGGTAGAGATAAGAGGGGATGGGGACGTTGGGGAAATACGTCTGCATATAGAGCGCCACGTCGCCGTTGACGTAGACGCTGGCCCCCTGCAGCAGCTCCGTCAGGGCCAGATAGAGCAAAGCGAACAAATAGGCAGAGACGGCGGCGGTGCGGACAACGCCCTTGGCCTCCTGCTTCAGCTCAATACGGTTCATCATGTGTTTTGTGTCCTTTCTCTCTGCGGTCTGTGCCGCAGGATATCTATATAGGTGTTTATTTTATCATATAGCCTTCCCATTTGGCAAGAGGCGCATCCGAACTGCGCCGGTGGGATAAAATGGATATTTCGGAAAAACGTGGACAAACACGGACAAACGTGCGTGAAAGGCGGAGTTCCCAGTCTCCAGTATTCAAAAAGTGACAAAAATGAGAGCTTAGGTCTTGCCAACGGGGCAATTTTGTTGTAGACTAATGTGCAGTATGTGGTGGCGCAGCCACCAAGGAGTAAGATGAGGTGAAAGACAATGGCACAAGCTTTCTTTGGCGGCGTTCATCCCAATGACATGAAGGCCGCAACCAATGAAAAGGCCATCGAACAGCTGGAAGCCCCGGCTGAGGTGGTCATTCCCATGTCTATGCACATCGGTGCGCCTTGCAAGCCTATCGTTGCGGTGGGCGACAAGGTGACCATCGGTCAGAAGATCGGTGAACCCGGCGGTTTCGTGTCCGCTCCCATTCATGCGAGCGTGTCCGGTACCGTAAAGGCCGTGGAGCCCCGCCCCTTCTCTATGGGCGGCACCATGATGTCTGTGGTGATCGAGAACGATTTTCAGAACACCGTGTGCCCGGACATTCATCCCGTGGAGGATCCCGACAGCCTGACTCCCGAGCAGCTGGTGGAGATCGTCAAGAACGCCGGTATCGTGGGTCAGGGCGGTGCGACCTTCCCCACCCATGTGAAGATCAGCTCCGGTCTCGGCAAGGTGGACTATGTCATCATCAACGCTGCCGAGTGCGAGCCCTACATCACCGGCGACCACCGCACCATGCTGGAGCGTCCGGAGCAGGTGGTCAAGGGCGCTACGCTGCTGGCCAAGTGCTTCGGCGTGGAGCACGTGTACATCGGCATCGAGGCCAACAAGCAGAATGCGGCCGACGTGCTCAACAAGACCATCGCTGAGCTGAACGCTCCCGTGGTGGTGGAGGTCCTGCACACCCGGTATCCCCAGGGCGCTGAGAAGCAGCTGTGTCAGGCTGTCTCCGGCCGTCAGGTCCCCTCCGGCAAGCTGCCCGCCGACGCAGGCTGCTGCATCTTCAACCTGAACACCACCTGCGCCATCTACCGCGCGGTGTATACCGGTATGCCCGTGGTGAACAAGATCGTCACCGTGTCCGGCTCCGGCGTCATCGAGCCCAAGAACATCGAGTGCCCCATCGGCACCCCCATCTCCAAGCTGTTCGACGCCTGCGGCGGCCTGCGGGAGGATACCTACAAGCTGATCATGGGCGGCCCCATGATGGGTCTGGCCCAGTACAATGTGGATGTCACCGTGGGTAAGGGCACCGGCGCCATGCTGGCCTTTGCCGGCAAGGAGGAGCAGTACGAGGAGCATCCCCAGTGCATCCGCTGCGGCAAGTGCGTGGGCGTTTGCCCCATGCGTCTGGAGCCTGTGTTCATGTACAAGTACCTGATGAAGGGCGATGTGGACACTTGGCAGAACACCCTCCACGGCATGGACTGCATCGAGTGCGGCGCCTGCACCTATATCTGTCCTGCCCGTCTGCCTCTGATCCATGCCTTCCGCATGGGCAAGCAGAAGGTCAATAATGCGAGAATGGCCGCCAAGGCCAAGGCGGAGGCCGAGAAGGCCGCTGCCGAGAAGAAGGAGGCGTAAGCAATGACGGATTACAAAAATTTGAAGCTGATCGCATCCTCCTCTCCCCATATCCGCTCCAAGGATAACACCCGGAGCATCATGCTGGATGTCATCATCGCCCTGCTGCCCGCTCTGGTCATGAGCATCTATGTGTTCGGCGTGCGGGCCCTCACCATGGTGCTGGTGTCCGTGGCCGCCTGCGTGTTCTGGGAGTGGGCCTATCGCAAGCTCCTGAAGAAGCCCCAGTCCATCGGTGATCTGTCCGCTGTGGTCACCGGTATCCTGCTGGCCTTTGTCTGCCCCCCCACCACACCGGTGTGGATGCTGATCATCGGCAGCTTCTTCTCCATCGTGGTGGTCAAGCAGCTCTACGGCGGCATCGGCTGCAACTTCGTCAACCCCGCTCTGGTGGGCCGTGCCATGCTGCTGGCCAGCTATGCCAGCGCCATGACCCATTGGGTGGGCTTCGGCTCCAAGCTGCCTCTGGTGGGCTCCACCGCCGACGTGGTGACCAGCTCCACCCCCATGGCTGTGATGAAGGGCATCTTCTCCGCCGAGACGGCTGAGGATGCACTGGCGGCGGTCAATGACCTGACCTCCACCTTCTCCATCAGCGATATGTTCATCGGCCGCATCGGCGGCTCTCTGGGTGAGACCTCTGCGCTGGCCCTGCTGCTGGGCTTTGTGTATCTGCTGCTGCGTAGGGTCATCAACTGGCAGATCCCCGTGTGCTACATCGGCACCGTGGCGGTGCTGACCCTGATCTCCGCTCCCGCCGGTATGAGCGCTGTGGACTTCATGCTCTACAACGTCTTTGGCGGCGGCCTGATGCTGGGCGCCATCTTTATGGCCACCGACTATGCCACCTCCCCTGTGACCAAGCTGGGGCAGGCCATCTTCGGCGTGGGCTGCGGCCTTATCACCTGCTTCATCCGCCGGTTCGGCTCCTATCCCGAGGGTGTGTGCTACTCCATCCTCATTATGAACTGCACCACCTGGCTGCTGGATAAGTACATCCGGCCCACCATCTACGGTGCCATCAAGAAAGACAAGAAGGAGGCGGCTGCAAAATGAAGATCTCCGGTAAGTTTATTCTGAAGGTCGCCGGTACGCTGACCATCATCTCTCTGGTGGTGGCTCTGCTGCTGGGTCTGGTCAACGGCGTCACCGCCGACAAGATCGCCGCCATGAACGCCGCCGCTACTCAGACGGCTCTGGAGGCCGTCACCGAGGCCGGCAGTACATACGACGAGATCACCTCCATTCCTCAGGAGGTCATGGACGCCGCCAAGGAAATGGGCGGTACGCTGGAGGAGATGTACACGGTCACCTTCGACGGCCAGCCTGCCGGCTACGCTGTGAAGCTGACGGCCAGCGGCTCTCAGGGCCTCATCGAGATGGTCATCGGCGTGGATGCCGAGCAGAAGATCACCGGTATCTCCGTGGTGAATCACTCCGAGACCTCCGGTATCGGCACCAAGGTGTGCGGCAATAAGCCCAATGACGACGGTGTACCCGTTCTGGACCAGTTCGTTGGCATGAGCGGCGCAGGCACTCTGAAGGTGGGCAAAACCGTCACCGCCATCTCCGGCGCCACCGTTTCCACCAAGGGCGTGACCAAGGGCGCCAACGCAGCGCTGGCCGCTGTGGCCGCTCTGGGTTAAGAGAGGAGGAGCTGAGATATGAATTTCGGTAAGCAATTCAAAGAGGGTCTGATCACTCAGAACCCCGTTCTGGTACAGCTGCTGGGTATGTGCTCCACCATGGCCATCACCACCTCGTTCTTCAACGGTCTGGGTATGGGCGTGTCGGTGCTCATCATCCTGACGCTGTCCAATGTCTTTATTTCCATGCTGCGCAAGATCATCCCCAATGAGGTGCGTATCGCCTGCTTCATCGTGGTCATCGCCGGCTTCGTGACCTGCGTGGATCTGCTGCTGAAGGCCTTTGTGCCGGCGCTGTCCTCCTCTCTGGGTGTGTTCATCCCCCTGATCGTGGTGAACTGCATCATCCTGGGCCGTGCCGAGGCGTTTGCCTCCAAGAACCCCGTGGGTGCCTCCGCCGTGGACGGCATCTGCCAGGGTATCGGCTACACGCTGGTACTGATCTGTATGTGCGTGGTGCGTGAGCTGCTGGGCAGCGGTAAGTTCGGCGGCGGCCTGCTGGGCGGCGGCGGACTGGGCAGCGCCCCTGGCATCACCATCTTCCCCGAGGAGTTCGGCATCAAGATCCTGACCATGCCCGTGGGCGGCTTCCTGACGCTGGGCGCCCTCATTGCTCTGATGCAGTGGGCCATGGCCAAGAGCAACGCAAAAAAGGAAAAGGAGGCCAAGTAAGCTATGAAAGTGACTGAACTGTTGGCCATCGCCCTTGGCGCTATCCTGACCAATAACTTTATTTTCTCCCAGTTTTTGGGCATCTGCCCCTTTATGGGCGTGTCCAAGAAGATCGACACCGCTGTCGGTATGGGCGCAGCCGTGACCTTCGTGATGGGTCTGGCCTCCGCCCTGTGCTACCCCGTCAATAAGCTGCTGGACAATCTGGGGCTTGGCTTCATGCAGACCGTGGCCTTCATTCTGGTCATCGCCGGTCTGGTGCAGTTCGTGGAGATGTTCCTGAAGAAGAACATTCCCACCCTGTACGCCGCTCTGGGCGTGTACCTGCCCCTGATCACTACCAACTGCGCCGTTCTGGGCGTGGCTCTGCTGAACACTCAGAACAGCTACAACTTCGTCGCTTCCGTGATCTATGGCATCACCGGCGGTCTGGGCTTCCTGCTGGCTATCTTCCTGTTTGCGGCTGTCCGTGAGCAGCTGGATGTCTCCAGCGAGTGCCCCAAGGCCTTCGAGGGCTTCCCCATCGCACTGGTCACCGCCGGTCTGATGGCGCTGGCCTTCATGGGCTTCAGCGGCCTGCAGGTCTGGTAAGGAGGTAGAAAATCATGGATTTTACAACGATCATCTGGGCGGTCGTGGTTCTGGGCGCTCTGGCCATCGTGTTTGGCCTGATCCTGGCTGTCGCCGCCAAGGTCTTTGAGGTGGAGGTAGACCCCCGCCTGCCGGAGATCCAGGCCTGTCTGGCCGGCGCTAACTGCGGCGGCTGCGGCTATCCCGGCTGCGCCGGCTGCGCCGAGGCCATTCTGGCCGGCAAGGCTCCCGTCACCGCCTGCGCTCCCGCAGGCGCCGAGGGCGCTGCCAAAATCGCTGCCATCATGGGCATGGAGGCTCCCTCCGGCGAGAAGATGGTGGCTCACGTGCTCTGCAACGGCGGCACCAACGCCGTGAAGAACTTCGAGTACCGGGGCGTGCAGGACTGTCTGGCCGCCACCAAGGTCTGCGGCGGCGACGCTCTGGCCTGCAAGTACGGCTGTCTGGGCTTCGGCTCCTGCGTGGCCGCCTGCAAGTTTGATGCGCTCCACATCGGTCCCAACGGCGCTGCCGTGGTGGATAAGGAGAAGTGTACCAACTGCGGTGCCTGCCGTGAGGCCTGTCCCCGGAAGCTCATTGTGGAGGTTCCCTATTCCAAGAAGGTGTTCGTCAACTGCTCCAACAAGGATAAGGGTCCCGCCGTCACCAAGGTCTGCGCCAACTCCTGCATCGGCTGCGGTATGTGCCAGCGCACCTGTAAGTTCGACGCTATCCACGTGGTAAACAACGTGGCCGTCATCGACTACACCAAGTGCAAGGGCTGCACCATGTGCGCCAAGGCCTGCCCCCGCAACGCCATCGAGCCCATCCCCACTCCCGAGGAGAAGGAGAAGTTCAAGGCTGCGCAGAAGGCCGCTGCCGAGAAGAAGGCTGCTGCCGCCAAGGCCGCCGCTGAAAAGGCTGCCGCCGAGAAGGCCGCTGCCCCCAAGGCAGAGTAAGGTCTCCCTATTGATTGAAAAGAGCCGTCACGCTATGCGTGACGGCTCTTTTTACTGCCGGGAGCGCCTGCTGCGATAGCATGAGGGCCGCCGGTGGGCAGCCCTCATGCTTCTCCGGCGAGGGGCAACTGCTGCCCTTAGCTTGCCTTTTGGGCGAAGGAGTTATCCACCAGACGGTCGAAGTCCACCCATTCCTCCTGCTTCAGTTGTCCGGCGGTGGTCATCACTGTCTCCAGCCGCTCCAGCGCCGCCTGCTCCATCACCGGCGTCAGGTTCCATGCGTCGATCTCCCGGTGCCGGGCGCAGACCCGTTCCAGAACCGCCAAATCCGTATCCGGGAACTGTCCGCAGATGGCCTCCGCCACCTCCCGGTCCGTATGCTCCGCCACCCAGCGCTGAGCACGGGCGATGGCGTTGGTGAAGCGCTGCACCGTGCCGGCGTTGGCCGTCAGGTAGCTGCGGTTGGCGAAATAGGCGGTGTAGGGGATCTCACCGCTCTCCTGACCGATGGAGCAGAGGATGTATCCCTTGCCCGCCTGCTCCACCTCCGTGGCGGTGGGCTCGAACAGCGTCACATAGTCCCCACCGCCGCCGGTGAAGGCACCGGCCATCATGTTGAACTGCACCGAGGTGTCCACGGTCACGTCCTCACCGGGGGTCAGTCCGTGCTGGCGCAGGACGTACTCCAGCGTCATCTCCGGCACGCCCCCGGCCCGGCCGCCGATGATGGTGCTGCCCCGCAGGTCCTCCCAGCGGAAGGGGCCGTCGCTGCGGCCCACCAGAAACGAGCCGTCCCGCCGGGTCAGCTGGGCGAAGATCACCGGAGGATCCTCCTTGCCCTGCTGGGCCACGTAGATGCTGGCCTCCGGCCCCGCCAGCCCTATGTCCGCCTGACCGGACACCACGGCGGTCATGACCTTGTCGGCGCCGCCGCCGTTGCTCAGCTCCACCGTCAGGCCCTCATCAGCGAAGAACCCCTGACTGATGGCCACATACTGCGGCGCATAGAATACGGAGTGGGTGACTTCGCTGAGCCGCACCGCAGTGGTCTCCTGCGGTTGGGAGCAGCCCGCCATCGCCGGAAGCACCATACACACCGCCAGCAGGCAGGCAAATACCTTCTTCATGACTGTACCCCCCAAGTTCGATTCAATATTTTCTCCACCCGCAGCACCAGCTGGTACATCACCACCGCCGCCAGCGCCAGGATCAGCACGCTGGTCATCACCAGATCCATGTTGAACACCTGCGACCCGTAGACGATGAGATAGCCCAGCCCTGCACGGGAAACGAGAAACTCGCCCATAATGACGCCCACCCACGACAGACCCACATTTACCTTCAGGGTGTTGAAGAGGGTAGGGCAGTTGGCGGGAAACACCAGCAGCCACAGCATCTGGCTCCGCCTGGCCCCCAGAGAGCGCATGAGCCGCAGCTTCTCCGGGTCTGTGGTCATAAAACCCTGATACATGGTCAGGATGGTGACGATCAGGGAGATGGCCAGCGTCATGACGATGATGGCCCCCATCCCGGCCCCCATCCACACGATAAAGATCGGCCCCAGCGCCGTTTTTGGCAGGGCGTTCAGCACCACCAGATAGGGGTCCAGCACACGGGCCAGCTTCTCCCACCACCACATGGCCACGGCGATGGCGGTTCCCAGCAGCGTTCCGGCGGTGAAGCCCACCACCGTCTCCAGGCATGAGGTGCCAATGTGCCGCCACAGATCCCCGCTGTGCCACAGGCTTTGCAGGGTACCGGCCATGCGGCTGGGGCTGCTGGTGAGGAAGCCATCGCTGAGGCCCAGCCGGGTGGTAAGCTCCCACAGGGCGAACAGACCCGCCAGCAGGCACACCTGCCACAGCCGGATCGACCGCTTTCTCCGGCGGTAGTCCCGCAGATATTGCAGCCGCCGGGGCGAAGGAGCGCTATCCTTCATGCACTTCCAGCTCCTTCCAGATGGACTTGAAATACCCGGCGAAGGCCGGGTGATCCCGCCGCTGCAAGGGCGGCACCCCCTGCAGCTGGGTCAGCCGGTGGATGCTCTTCACCACCGCCGGGCGGTGACTCAGCACCACCACCCGGTCCGACAGGCTGATGGCCTCGGAGATATCATGGGTCACCAGCAGCGCCGTCTTGCCCTCCTGCCGTATGATGCGGTAGATATCCGCCGATACGGCCAGCCTTGTCTGATAGTCCAGCGCCGAAAAGGGCTCATCCAGCAGCAGCACCTTGGGCTGAGCCGCCAGCGTCCGGATCAGGGCGCACCGCTGGCGCATCCCGCCGGAGAGCTGGGAGGGCCGCTTCTGAGCGAAGTCCGCCAGCCCGTAGCGCTCCAGCAGCTCCCGGACATGGGCCTGCCGCTGCGGTGTATTCTCACCCCGTACCGTCAGGCCCAGCGTCACGTTGCCCCAGATGCTGCGCCACTCGAACAGCTGGTCCCGCTGGGGCATGAACCCCACCTTCCGGGAGGGCCCGCACACCGGTTCGCCCTTCAGCTCCACCCGGCCGCCGGTGAGAGGCTCCAGCCCTGCCAACGCCGACAGCAGGGTGGATTTTCCGCAGCCGGAGGGACCCACGATGCTGCAAAATTCCCCCTCCCGCACATCGAAGGAGACATCCCGCAGCGCCTCTACCTCCCCGTCCGGGGACTGGTACACAAAGGCGGCGTGCAGGATCTGTATCATCATATCCGTCCTCCCTTGCCATTGGGCATTGCGCCCGGATCGGAGAATGTCTCTCCGCCCTTATCCTATGCCCCCGATGCGGGGCGGGTCACAGGAAAAGTACCGCTCTGCCGGTGGGCTTTCCGGCGGCGATGGCTTGCCAACTTGGGGACAACGGGAAGGTTTGACGGAGATTTTACGTTTTTTATAAAAAATTAAAAATTAAATTGGAGGTTTCGTGTATTGCAATTGGTCGAAAGTCGGATTATCATAAGAACGTAAACAGAGAGAAAAACACAACAAGGACAAACGGTGAAGCACATGGCACTGAAAAAGAATCTGGATGTGACCATCCACGAAGCATTCCTGGAGGAGATCTTACAGGGCAACTGGAAGCCGGGACAGGCGCTGAATCTGGACGAGCTGGCGGAGCGCTATGGCGTCAGCCGGACTCCCATCCAGCAGGCCCTGAAACGGATGCATACCCAAGGCATGGTGGTCTTTTCCAGCAAGGGACACTTCTCCGTGCCCACCTTCAGTGAGAAGGAGGTCTGCGATATCATCGAGATGCGGCTGCTGCTGGAGCATCAGGCGCTGACGGATATCCAGAACAAGCTCCTGCCCATGGACTTCGAGACGCTGGAGCGTCTGGCGGGGGAGTGTGTCGCCTCCAACAAGACGTCCAACATCGTCCAGACCCGGCGCACCGATCTGGATTTCCACCGGATACTGGTGGAACAGGCCGGGAACCGCTGTCTCAGCGAGGTCTATGACCGAATTCAGGGCCAGTTCATCGTGGCCAACTACCTTCTTACCAGCCACACCCGCTCCCAGCAGCAGGTAGCCTCCGACGACCATGAGCGGCTGCTGGCAGCCCTGAAGGCCGGAAACTTCACCCGAGCCCACGACATCATTGAGGACCACATTCAGGGCGCCTGCCAGAAAATTCTGGCGAAAATGAACGCATAAGCAAAACGATATCCCTTCCCCATCATGGGCGGCCGCCGGGCCGCCAGCCGTACCCAACCGCTATTGGGACAACCTGATGATCTGACCCGAGGGATATCGTTTTTTCTTACCGCATAAAAAATTAAAAATTAAAAATTTTGTATACCCGCCTGCGGTGCAGGCTTGAAGAAATCGTCACCAATTCAAAATGGGAAAGGAAGAACATCATGAAAGTGAAAGAAACCGCCAAGAAGCCCTATGGTATTTGTCCGGCGTCCATGACCATCTGGAACGCTGACCAGACCTACAACAAGAAGGGCATCCTCGGCTCCTATGCCCTGCGGAACAATATGTTCGACGTGGGCGCTATGCTGCTGATCGCCGTGATCGGCTATTTCTTCCTGAAGCTGGAGATCCCTATTGCGCCCATCGTGCTGGCGCTGATTCTGGGGCCGCTGGCGGAGAGCAATCTGCGCCGGTCCCTGCTGTTGAGTCAGGGCAGCGCCTCCATCTTCTTCACCCGGCCCATCTGCATCTTCTTCCTGCTGCTGGCGGTGCTGTCCCTGTGCTGGCCGCTGCTGCGGAAGGCACTGAGCAACCGAAAAAAGGCGGCGTAAGGAGGGACGTATGGCGCACATTCTCAGCTATGGATCGCTGAATCTGGATCTCGTGTATCAGGTCCCTCACTTCGTGCAGGCGGGGGAGACCCTGAGCTCCACCAGCCGCACCGTCCACTGCGGCGGCAAGGGGCTGAACCAGTCCATCGCCGCCGCACGGGCCGGAGGAGCCGTCAGCCACGCCGGAAAGACCGGCGGAGACGGCACCGTTCTGACGGATATCCTGCGGGAGAGTGGGGTGGACACCGCCTTTTTGACCGTAGGCGACGGCCCCAGCGGCCACGCCGTCATTCAGGTGGACCCCTCCGGGCAGAACTGCATCCTGCTCTTCGGCGGCTGCAATCAGGAGATCACCCATGAGGAGATCGACCGGGTGCTGGCGCGCTTTCAGGCAGGGGACTATCTCATCCTGCAAAATGAGATCAACGGCTTGGACTATCTCATGACGCAGGCCGCCCGGCGGGGGCTGCGGATCGTGTTCAATCCCTCCCCCATCGACGAGTCCGTCTCCCGGCTGCCGCTGGGCGAGGCATGGCTGCTGATCTTCAACGAGATCGAGGGAGCCGCTCTGGCGGGCTGCGACGACGAGGAGGGCATCCTGAACACTCTGCGGCGGAGGTGGCCCCGCTGCCGGCTGCTGCTGACGCTGGGTAGCCACGGCTGCGTGTACGACGACGGCCAGCGCCGCCTGCGGCAGGGCATCTATCAGGCGGAGACGGTGGACACCACCGCCGCCGGAGATACCTTCACCGGTTACTTCGTGGCCTGTATGGCGGCGGGGCATCCGGAGGAGGAGTGTCTGGATCTGGCATCCCGTGCGGCGGCCATCGCCGTGTCACGACCCGGCGCCGCTCCGTCTATCCCCACCATGGACGAGGTGCAGCGCTGCACCCTCCGGCGAGGGGAGTAAATCACATACGGTAAACGGCCCCGGAGAGATCTCCGGGGCCGTGCGTTTTGCTGAGGGGGAGTATCGGGCTTTTGCCCACTTTTCCTGCTGTTGACAAAAAGTATGCCGATGGAGAGAAAAAAGAAAAAAGCTGCTGGGAAAAGTAGGCCGCCGGAGGTAATCAGCAGAAAATCTACCCACCGGCAAAACCAGACGACCCACCACCGGACACGCTGACATCCGGCAGCACAAGGAGAGGAGGTATCTCCATAGGAAATACCTCCTCTCTTTGTGCTGAAACCGCAACCCTCACAGGGCGGCGGCGCCGATGATGCCCGCCTCGTTGCCCAGCTTCGCAGCAGCAATGGTGGGGATGGCCCCTTCCCGCTGACCGAAACAGTGGGTGGCCACATACTCCCGGATAGGGGCCAGCAGGGCCTCCCCCTGACGGCTGATGCCGCCCCCCAGCAAAATCATCTCCGGGGCCAGAATATTCACAAAGTCCGTCAGTCCCGCCGCTACATATACGGCGTACTGCGCCACCACCGCCTTAGCGGCGGCGTCCCCCTGCCCGGCGGCATCAAAGGCGGTACGTCCGGTGATCTCCTTCACCTGAGCCAGCAGTGACTCCGGATGCGCCAGCGCCGCCTGCCGGGTCTGGCGGATCAGGGCCGTAGCGGAGGCGTAGGCCTCCCAGCAGCCCCGGCGGCCGCAGGTGCAGGGCTCACCGTCCAGCACCAGCAGCATATGCCCCGCTTCCCCGGCGCCGCCCCGCAGACCGGAGAGAATTTTTCCACGGGAGATGATACCGCTGCCCACGCCGGTTCCCAGCGTAATGAGCACCATATCCTGACAGCCCACGGCGGCCCCGGCCACCACCTCCGCCAGAGCGGCGCAGTTGGCATCGTTGCCCAGCCGAACGGGGATGCCGAACCGCTGGTGCAGCATCCGGCACACCGGTACGTCGAACCAGTTGAGGTTATAGGCCCGCTTCACCACCCCCGTCTGGGGGTCGCAGGCACCGGGGGCGCCAACGCCCATAGAGGCGCAGTCCACCGCCGTGAGCCCCGCCTGCCGCAGAGCCTCCTCCACGGCGTCGCCCATGTCCCGGATGACCTCCTCCGCCGGGCGCTCCGCCCCGGTGGGGACGCTGCGGCGGGCCACGATCTCATAGCGGTCGTTCACCACGCCTACGGCGATGTTGGTGCCGCCCAGATCAATACCGATGCGATACATGAAAACGCTCCTCTCCGAAAACGGGAGCGGTCAGCCGCTCCCGTTGGTCTGTTTTTTCGACAGCTTACTTATTCCGGCGATAGCCGTCCTGCAAATGGGTCACGAAGGAGTTGTTGACACTGACGGTGCGCCCCGTCTCCGAGGACTTGATGCAGCCGAAAATGGTCCGCATGGTGGTCAGCGCCTCCCGCCCGGAGACCTCCGGCTCCCGATCATGCTCCAGTGCGTCGATGAACTCGTCGATGACGCCGGAGCGGGTCTGGTGCTCGAACTGATAGGCGGTGATGGTGTTGTTCAGATCCCGCACCTCGATGGGGGCGGTGAGACTGTTGTAGATCCGCATGACGCCACGGGTGCCGAACAGGCAGGTGGAGTTGCTCTCCTGACCGTATACCGTCCAACTGGCGGCCATGGTGCCGGCAGAGCCGCCGTTCATCCGCAGGATGCATAGGGCGTTGTCGTCCACGCCGATGAGGTGATCCTCCCGGTCGTGCTTGTTGAGGGTCAGGATCTTGGCGGTGGTTTCGATGACCGTCTGCCCCGTCAGATACTGCATCAGATCGATCTTGTGGATGCCCAGATCCGACAAAGCGCCCATAACGGCCTTTTTCTTGTCGAAGAACCAGTTGCCCTCCATGGACCAGCCCTCCGGCCCGGAGGTGCCGAGACCCGTACGGAAGGTGATGACGTCACCGATGACCCCCTGCTCCAGTAGCTCCTTGGCCCGGCGATGCACCGGATCGAAGCGCATATTGTGGCCGATCATCAGATGCCGGTTGTTGAACTCCGCCGCCGCCACCATGGACTCGCACTCCGCCAGCGTTACGGCCATGGGCTTCTCGCACAGCACGTGCTTCCCGGCGTAGAGAGCCGCCGTGGTCATCTCCGCATGGCTGCGGTTCTCCACACACACGGATACGGCGTCGATCTCCGGGTCCTTCAGCAGGTCGAAGTAGGAGTCGTAGACCTTTCCGCCGTATTGGGCGGCCACCTCGTGAGCCCGCTGGCTGTTCTTGTCATAGTAGGCCACCAGCTGTGCGTTGGGGTTGGTGGCATATTCCGGCAGATGGCGCACCTGGGCGATCTTGCCGCAGCCGATGACAGCAACTCGTATCATACCGTTCGCTCCTTTCGCAAAACGCCTGTTGTCGCCCCTATTATAGCAAATCTGCCTGCGGGATGGAATCCCCTTTTTATAGAAAATTTCACCCCGGATGCAGACCGTCCCGCTGTCTGCTTTCAGCCGCCGCATGGCCCGCAGGTTCTCAGGGCGGGACTCGGCTCTCCTCGGCAAAAAGTCTCTTTTCTCGAAATAAGTTTCCAGGTTTACGCATAAAATAACAGCCTGCAACCTCCGCAAATGGCTTATCTACTGGGTTTTGCACAGTTTCCACAGACTTTTCCACCTCGTTATGTCAACACAAAAACCCTCCAAAAAGAGTGGAAATTGTCGATGCAGCGGTGGCCCTCCGGCGGAGTGGTTTTGGGAGGTTATTTTGTGTCTTCCTGACACGGCGGTGAGGGCCGAATAAGCTCCAAAAACACCACCCTTCGGGTGTGTTTTTGGAGCGGGCGACGAGGCTCGAACTCGCTACCGGCATCCCACGAATGGCTGTCGCCATTCGTAGGAGCCCTGCCTCACCTCTTGATTTGACGTGCTTCGCACAGGTCGAGGCAGCGAGTTCTCCGGTGCTGCGGCACATTCCAAAAAGAATACCCCATCCTGTCGGATGGGGTATTCTTTTTGGAGCGGGCGACGAGGCTCGAACTCGCTTCCCGGCATCCCACGAATGGCTGTCGCCATTCGTGGGAGCCCTGCCTCACCTCAGATCAAACGTGCTTCGCACAGGTCGAGGCAGCGACTTCCAGCCTGCCCGCTGTCTCATTCCAAAAGAGAAAATCCCATCCTGACGGATGGGATTTTCTCTTTTGGAGCGGGCGACGAGGCTCGAACTCGCTACCTCGACCTTGGCAAGGTCGCGCTCTACCAGATGAGCTACGCCCGCAAACGCAAGATTGATTATACCTGCGTTTTTCGGATTTGTCAAGCGCTAATTTGCATTTTTTGTATTTTGTTCTGCACCCTCTGCGCTCCCTGCGCCGCTCAGCAGCACCTCAATGATGCCGGCGTTCCCCGAATCCGGGTAGAAATTCACCGTCCATGGCTCCTTGCTCTCCGGCTCTACCTCGGCCTGTATCCGGGTCACCTGCGTGCGGACCTCCTCCGCCTGATGGTCGAAGTAGCCCACCTGCACCACCAGCTCCGCCGCATGGTTCCGTGCGGCCTCCCGCAGCAGATCCCCCAGAGCGGAGGTGCTGGTGATATGCACAATGCCCGCCACCTGAGCCGCCGTGCGGCGATAGCCGACGGTCAGCTGGATGGCGTCATAGTTCCGAGGTGTCTCGTCCACCGTATAGGTCAGGTACTCCACGGCGTAGGCTCCCAGCGGCGTCTCCTTCTGCACCTCCAGACACGCCCGCTCCGCCGCCTGCGGGGCGGGAAGCCCGCTGTCGTCGGGGTAGAGCCAGATGGTTCCCTCCTTGGCCCCGCCGCTGATCAGCACCAGCAGGGCATTCACCAGATCCTGATAGCTCTCCGCCCGGAGGACGGATCGGTCCTCGCTCTCGTAGTAGCTGGAGCTGTGGGGCTCGGTGACGCTGTAATCCCGGTTCAGCAGGGAGCCGCAGCCGGTAAGGGGCAGCATCAGCAGGGCCGCCGCCAGCGCCCATACACGTTTTCTCATGGCCGCACCTTACAGTCCGCCCGGCGCATATACGCCGAAGCCCTCGCCCAGTATCTCGTGGGCGTCGCAGACGATGACAAAGGCGTCGGGATCGATCTCCTGCACCGCCCGCTTCACGGGGATGATCTGTGTCCGGGCGCAGGCGCACAGGATCACCTGCTTGTCCTTGCCGCTGTAAGCGCCCTTGCCCTGCAAAAGTGTCACACCACGATCCAGCTCCAGCAGGCGGTGGGTCAGCTCCTCATGGCGGTCGCTGATGATATAGGCCACCTTGGCGGCATTGGGGCCGTAGACCACCTTGTCGATGGACACGGAGATCAGAGACAGGGAAATCATGCCGTACAGCGCACGGGTCAGATCCCGGAAGATCAGGGCGTAGGTCACCGTCACCAGAATGTCGATGGCAAGACACAGGGTACCGATGCTGAGGCTCTCCAGCTTCAGCTTCAGCAGCCGGGCCGCCAGCTCCGTGCCGCCGGTGGTGGCCCCCTCCCGCAGCATGATGCCGCAGGAGACGCCGATGATGACGCCGCCGTACAGACAGGCCAGAATGGGCTCCATAGGCTTGAAGGTATGCACCGCCGCCAGACCGTCGATCATCAGAGAGCTGACGGCCGTGGCATAGACGGAGGAGAACAGGAAATCCTTGCCGATGAACCGCCAGCCCAGCACGAACAGCGGCACGTTGAGGATAATGACGATGGTGCCGATGGGCAGGCCCGGCAGCAGGTAGTTGATGATCTGTCCCAGACCGGTGAAGCCGCCCACGCTGATGTGGTTGGGGTCAAACATCCAGTTGAACCCCACGGCATACAGGGCGCAGGACGCCGTGATGATGAGATACTGCGTCAGGACGTTCCGTTTCATAGGCTCCTCCTTTTTTCTTACAGCAGGGTCAGCTGCTCCTCGCCCCGGTCCTCCGGCCGCAGGAGAGCGCCGGTACCGGGGATGCTGCGGGCCCGATAGCGGGGGAGATTCACGATACCGGACTCCTCCGGCGTGCAGACTCGCTGCAGCTGGTATTTGGGCTTCAGGGTCATGACCGCCACGCCCTGTGTGGAGCGGGTGGCCTTGGGCAGCAGCAGGGACGTGTGGAAGATCAGCGCTCTGGGCTCCGTGGACAGCAGCGCCAGCTCCCGATCCTCCGTCAGCGGCAGGATGGTCACCAGCCCGCTCTTGTCGGAGTAGGCCCCGGTGAGCTTGCGGCGGTTGGAGACGGTGGCGTAGGCCTTCATCTCCACACGGGCAGCCTTGCCGTTTTCAAAGAAAAACAGCAGATGCCCGCTGTAATCCCCCGGCAGCACCATATAAACTACACTCTCGCCCTCGTCCATGCCCAGCTTCGCCGGCAGATAGTCGCCCAGCACTGATGCCTTGCTGTCCCCGAACTCACTGAGACGGGTCTTGTAGACCTGACACCGGTCGGTGAAGAACATGACCTCAGCGGCATTGGTGGCCTCCGCCTGCTGGCCGGGGCCGTCGCCCTCCTTGTATTTCTGCTCGCCGCTCATCCGCAGGGACTGGGGCGTGATCTTCTTGAAATACCCCTCGCGGGACAGGAACACGGTGACGGGATAGTCCTCCACCTGCTCCTCCTCCCGATACTCCTCTACCTCGTGGCTGTAAATGATCTCGGTTTTCCGGGGCTGGGCGTACTTCTTGCGTACCTGCGTCAGCTCCTCCACCATGATCCTGCGGATGCGGGCGGGCTTTTGCAGGGTGTCCTCCAGATCCTCGATCTCCCCTTGCAGTGTCTCCGTCTCCTGTACCCGCTTGAGGATGTACTCCTTATTGATGTTGCGGAGCTTGATCTCCGCCACGTACTCCGCCTGCTTCTCGTCGATGCCGAAGCCGATCATCAGGTTGGGGATGACCTCGGCCTCCTCCTCCGTCTCCCGGATGATGGCGATGGCCTTGTCGATATCCAGCAGGATGCGCTTCAGGCCCAGCAGCAGATGCAGCTTCTCCTTCTTGCGGGAGAGGATGAAGTATACCCGCCGCCTCACACACTCCGTGCGCCATGCGATCCACTCCTCCAGCAGGGCCTTGACCCCCAGCACACGGGGCATCCCGGCGATGAGGATGTTGAAGTTACAGCTGAAGGTGTCCTGCAGAGGCGTCAGCTTATACAGCTTCTGCATCAGCTTCTCCGGGTCCACCCCCCGCTTGAGGTCGATGGTGAGCTTCAGGCCGCTGAGGTCCGACTCGTCCCGCATATCGCTGATCTCCTTGACCTTGCCGGCCTTCACCAGCTCCGCCACCTTGTCCAGGATCACCTCGATGGAGGTGGAGTAGGGGATCTCGAAGATCTCGATGAGATTCTCCTTCTTGTCATAGCGCCAGCGGGCCCGAACCTTGACGCCGCCCCGGCCGGTGCGGTAAATTTCCGCCAGCTCCGCCGGGTCGCACACCAGCTGTCCGCCGGTGGGAAAATCCGGCGCCAGCAGGGTGGAGGCGATGTCGTGGTCGGGATTTTTCAGCAGGGCGATGGTGGTGTCGCACACCTCCGCCAGATTAAAGCCGCAGATCTGGGAGGCCATGCCCACGGCGATGCCCTGATTGGCCGACACCAGCACGTTGGGATAGGTGGTGGGCAACAGGGTAGGCTCCTTGGTGGTGTTGTCATAGTTGTCCACGAAGTCCACGGCGTCACAGTCCAGATCCCGGAACAGCTCGGCACAGATGGGGGCCAGCTTTGCCTCGGTGTAGCGGCTGGCGGCATAGGCCATGTCACGGGAATAGACCTTGCCGAAGTTGCCCTTGCTGTCCACAAAGGGGTGCAGCAGCGACTCGTTTCCCTTGGCCAGACGCACCATGGTCTCGTAGATGGCCTGATCCCCGTGGGGGTTGAGGCGCATGGTCTGGCCCACGATGTTGGCGGACTTGGTGCGCCCGCCGGTGAGCAGCCCCATCTTGTACATGGTGTACAGCAGCTTCCGGTGGGAGGGCTTGAAGCCGTCGATCTCCGGAATGGCACGGGAGACGATGACGCTCATGGCGTAGGGCATATAGTTCTCGTCCAGTGTGCGGGTGATGGGCTGCTCCACCACCGTCCCCCGCAGCCCCATGACATTGGGATCGGCGGGACGATGGACGGTTTTCTCTTCTGTTTTCTTCTTTGCCATGAAAGATGATTCCTTTCGTATTCAAACTGGCGGGAGAAAGATGACCCCGCCAAAAAACGATCGATTTTAATTTGCGGCGTACCGCACGCGGCAGGGCACATGGGCCCTGCCCTACAAAACGCTGCGCTGCTGGGGGGGCGGACAGAGTCGTTCGCTGGACTTGCACCGCACCTCTTGCAAAAGCAATGTCATTGCGAAGCCAGTGCGCACACTGGCTGTGGCAATCCGTCCCCTCGTCCTCCTCGGCCTCCTTTAGGCAAGGGGGCCATCAACCCCTCCGACGCTTCGCACCCGTCCTCATACCGCATTTCCCAACGCACTTGCTGGAAAAATATTTTCTATCAGTTATCGTTCATCCCAAACCGAATCGACTGTAGCTTTTCTTTCCAAAGGCTCTCGGTATGGATGACCTCGTCATCCGTCAGTGTTTTCGGGAGAATCTGCAAAATGGAAAACTGGAAAAATTTATAACGGTCCGGGTGTGCACAAATCACTTCCTTCATCAGCTTATTGTGTCCGTGCAGTGAATCCACATAAATACGCCACCGCCCCAAAAGACCGTCCTTGCCATAGGCAGAGCCCACATACTGCTGCCCACTCTTGGTATCTACGATCAGATATACTGCATTCACCGCAGACAGGGCTGCCTGCCACAGCTCGTAAACATCCTTGTTTTCCACAACCTCTTTCAGCTCGGCATAAGTAAGCACGACCTTGTCATAGCCGATAAACGGCTTTTTGACCGGGGAGTCAATAGCCAAAACATCCTTCTCCGTGGTGCCCTTTTGGTGCCACGACAGTGCGGCCTTGCCCCACTTAATCACCAGGCGATGCTCGTATTCCTTGAGATTGTCAACGGGCTCCAGGTCAAAGTAATCGTACTTTCCTTCAAAGCGCCCCTCAAGGGGAAAGCCTGCCGGCTCCAAATCCGGTGTGGCTGACACAGCGCCGTTCACCTTGTAGCAGGCAAACAGCCGGGCGGTGGTGCCCTCCCCGCTGACGAACACGCACCAGTAGTCGTACCCCTTGCTGAAGCCGGGCTTTTGAATGCGGGTGTACTCCCATACCATCTGCGGCTCAGAGTAATAACATTTAGAAAAATCCTTATCGCCTAAAGAGTGGCGAATCAGCTTCACCTTGGCCGGGTCTAACCCGGCTTTTTCTAAAATATCCGAAAAGTGTAAAATAGACATAATACGCTCCCTCAGCTCACGTCGATCATGTCCAGATAGCGGCAGCCGTTTTCAGCGATATAGTCCTTCCGGCCGGAGAGGTTGTCCCCCAGCAGCAGGTCAAAGACACGGGCCGTCTCCTCGGCGTCGTCCGGCAGTACCTTCACCAGCCTCCGGGTCTCCGGATTCATGGTGGTCAGCCACATCATCTCCGGGTCGTTCTCGCCCAGTCCCTTGGAGCGATCCACCTTGTACTTCTTGCCCTCCAGCTGGCGCACCACCTCCGCCTTCTCCTTTTCGGAGTAGGCAAACCACGTCTTTTCCTTGCAGGTAATCTCGAACAGCGGCGTCTCGGCAATGTAGACGTAGCCCTCCTTGATGAGGGTGGGGCAGAGCCGGTAGAGCATGGTGAGGATCAGGGTACGGATCTGGAAGCCGTCCACGTCGCCATCGGTGCAGATGACCACCTTGCTCCAGCGGAGGTTGTTCAAATCGAACTGATTCAGCTCCTTGGCGGCCTTTCCCTGCACCTCCACGCCGCAGCCCAGCACCTTCATCAGATCCGTGATGACGTCGCTCTTGAAGATGCGGGGATAGTCCGCCTTCAGGCAGTTGAGGATCTTGCCCCGGACAGGCATCAGCCCCTGAAACTCTGCGTCACGGGATTGCTTGCAGGCACCCAGAGCCGAGTCGCCCTCCACGATATAAATTTCCCGCCGGGACACATCCTTGGTGCGGCAGTCCACGAATTTCTGCACCCGGTTGGCGATGTCGATCTTCTCCGTCAGCTTCTTCCGGGTGTTGAGACGGGTGCGCTCCGCCGTCTCCCGGCTGCGCTTATTCACCAGCACCTGATTGGCGATCCTCTCCGCCGCCTCCCGGTTCTCGATGAAGTACACCTGCAGCTGTTCCCGCAGGAACTCCGACATGGCGTCCTGCACGAACTTGTTGGTGATGGCCTTCTTGGTCTGGTTTTCGTAGCTGGTCTGGGTAGAGAAGTTGCTGCTCACCAGCACCAGACAGTCCTGCACATCGGGGAAGGTGATCTTGCTCTCCCCCTTGGTGTATTTGTTGTTCTCCTTGAGGTACTTGTCAATGGCATAGACGAAGGCCAGACGGGTGGCCTTATCGGGGCTGCCGCCGTACTCCAGAAAGCTGGAGTTGTGGTAGTGCTCGATGAGGTGGACCCGGTTGGAGAAGCACCATGCGATGTTCAGCTTCACCTTGTACTCCGGCTTGTCCGCCCGGTCACGGCCACGGCGCTCCGTCTCCCAGCACACCGGCTCCGTCAGGGGGTCCTCCCCTGCCAGCTCCGCCAGATAGTCCCGGATGCCGTGCTCATAAAGGAAATCCTCCGTCTCGAACTTCCCCGGCGTCACCTCACACCGCAGGCGGAAGGTGACCCCGGCGTTGACCACGGCCTGCCGCCGCAGCACCTCCCGATAGTAGTCCGCCGGGATGTCGATGTCGGTGAACACCTCCAGATCCGGCAGCCAGCGGATGGTGGAGCCGGTATGGCGGCGTTTGAGCTCCGTCACCCGCATCTCCCCGGCGATCTCGCCCCGTTCAAAGTGCAGGCGGTACTCCTTGCCGTCCCGGCAGACAGTGACGTCCATATAGCGGCTGGCGTACTGGGTGGCACAGGAGCCCAGACCGTTGAGCCCCAGCGAGTACTCGTAGTTGTCGCTGTTTTCGTTGTCGTACTTGCCTCCGGCGTACAGCTCGCAGAACACCAGCTCCCAGTTGTAGCGCCCCTCCTTCTCGTTCCAGTCCACGGGACAGCCACGGCCCTGATCCTCCACCTGAATGGAGAGATCGGCAAAGCGGGTCACGGTGATGAGCCGGCCATAGCCTGCACGGGCCTCGTCGATGGCGTTGGAGAGGATCTCGAACATGGCGTGCTCGCAGCCCTCCAGCCCGTCGGAGCCGAAGATGACGCCGGGCCGCTTGCGGACCCGGTCCGCCCCCTTCAGACTGGAGATACTGTCGTTGTCATAGGTTTTCTTCTTGGTCATATATGCCTCCTGCCGGGATAGCTCCCGGTATCGTTCCTTGCAGGCCCACAGAACTTTTTCGGTGGGCAACAGGAATATTTTATCGCATTTTCCCCTTTCTGGCAAGGGTCAGCGTCACCTTTTCCCCAAAGGGCATTTTGCCCCCTTTCATGAGAAAGTCAACACAGGGCTTGCATTTTGCGGAGAAAGGGTCTAAACTTATTGTGTATGTTCTGCGTATCACTCAGGAGGAAAGAACCATGATCCATATCACCGAGGTCACGACCAAGGCGCAGCTGCGCCAGTTCGTGAACTTCCCCATCGACTTATATAGAGACGTTCCCCAGTACATCCCCGGTACATACAGCGACGATCTGGCAGACTGGGACCGTGAGAAAAACCCCGCCTTCAGCTACTGCGAGGCCCGTTGCTGGCTGGCCAGCCGGGATGACGGCACGCTGGTGGGCCGCATCGGTGCCATCCTCAGCCGTAAGTCCAACGACAAGTGGGGTACCCACCGCCTGCGTTTCACGCAGGTGGACTTCATCGACGACCGGGAGGTATCCGCCGCCCTGTTCCAGACGGTGGAGGACTGGGCCCGTCAGCTGGGCTGCACGGAGATCCACGGCCCTCTGGGCTTCACCGACATGGACCGGGAGGGGATGCTGGTGGAGGGCTTTGACCGCACCAGCTGCTTCTTTACCTATTATAACCACCCCTACTATATTGACCACCTGACGGCTCTGGGCTACGGCAAGGACGTGGACTGGACCGAGAATCTCATCTCCGTCCCCACGGACCAGCGGGTCATCCAGCGCTGGGAGAAGATCGCCGCCTATGTTCTGAAGCGGCAGCGCCTGCACATCCATCAGGTGCGCAGCCGTCTGGAGTACCCGCCCCTGATCCGGAAGGTATTCGAGCTGGTGAACGTGGCCTATGCCCCCCTGTACGGCACCGTGGAGCTGTCGGACGACCAGATCCGCAAGTACGCCGGGAAGTTTGCCCCCCTCGTCAAGCCCGAGCTCACCTGCTTCGTCATGGATGAAAATGACGATCTGGTGGCCTTCGGCGTGGCGGCCCCCAGCATCGCCGCCGCCCTGAAAAAGCACGACGGCCGCCTGTTCCCCACCGGCTGGGCGGATGTGCTGAAGGCCTTCCACCGCAACGACACCATCGATCTGCTGCTGATCGCCGTGCGTCCCGACCTCCAGAAAAAGGGCGTCAACGCCGTCATCATCAGCAAGGTCATGCACGGCTGCTTCAAGATCGGCGTAAAGCAGGCGGAGACCGGCCCCATGCTGGAGACCAACGAGAAGGTCCAGACCCAGTGGCAGGACTTCCCGCTGGAGCAGCACAAGCGCCGCCGCTGCTTTGTGAAGGTGCTGACCCCCGCACCGCAGGAGTCTGTCGCTGCAGCCACCGCCCCTGCCGGAGCGGCAGAGTAATTGCTTCCTCCAAGCATAACAGCGCTCCACCGTCATAAATGACGGTGGAGCGCTGTGCTTTTCAGCCTTAATCGTCATCCTTGACCTTCTCCTTTTCGGATAGCTCGTCAAAGGGTACCAGACAGTTGTGGAGCTTCCCCAGATCGTTGCGGCTGGCCGGGTCCGTGGAGCCGCTGTAACAGTAGCCCTCGGTCCGCATATAGGCATTCCAGCGGCGGTGTTCGATGACACGCAGCAGCTGCTTTTCCTCCTCCGTCCGCTCCGCCGGAGGCTTATCTGCACCGGGTACACCCAGCCGCAGCTTCAGCCGATGGTGGATGACCGAGGCGATGGAGGAGCGATAGTTGAACTCATAGCGCCAGAACACATCCTCGTCTCCCCATTTCAGGTGCCGGGTCAGCGCCTCCGCCTCCAGCCGGGAGTGGAGGATGTTGCTCTCGGAGTACAGCATATCCCGTGCGCCCAGAAAATGAAGGTCGTATGGGGTACCCCGGTAGTCGGTGACGGAGGTGAGAGCCACCGTCTTGAAGGGGTCCTGCACCACCGCCAGAATATAGGGGTGGAGACCCCGGCGCTGGCACAGCTCCCGCAGCCGCACCGCCGCCTCGATGTTCCGGGTGTCGCTGCCCAGCGCCACAAACACATATGTCAGCTGCGGCAGCGTCTGCACCAGCTCCAGAAATTCCCGGCTCTCCAGCCGCATCCCGGCGTGTATGCGGATATCGTACTGGGCTTCGCCGGGGATGCGCTGTCCGTTGTGCCGGCGGTCCATCAGCTCCGGACAGCGATAGGTGAACAGCTCCCGTGCGTTAGGCCGGGCGTCCACGGCGGTGAGCCGCAGGTCGTAGCCGTCCATCTGGCCAAACCACGCCAGCGCCTTCAGCATCTCCGTGCCGTACTGGCCCAAGCCCAGCAGCAGCGCCGAGATCTGATGCCCGCCCTCCGGCAGAGGAGCCACCGTCTCGAAGAGCTTCTCCCCCTGCTGATACAGCAGCAGCTGCACCAGTGAGCGCACCTCGTTGACCCGGCGGATCCGCATCCCGTGGGGATCCGCGGACTGGAACAGCAGCTCGCTCTCGGCGCCGGTGGCGAAGAGATAGAGGTACATATTGGAGCGGGTCCCCCACCGGCGGGTCAGCAGCACCGCCTGATGGATGTTCTCTGCCTTGTCCCGGCCCATCAGGAAGAAGTAGACCGGGCGGGAGCGGTCGGAGCGCCGCAGCCGCAGCAGGGCGATGTCTGTCTTGAAGCAGGCGGCCCCCAGCCGGTGGGCGGCAGCCATCTGCTCCCCGAACTCCTCGCTCTCGTTTTCATAGACGTCCGTAAAGACAACGAGTCCCTTGGGATGGGCCGCCTTGATGCTGCCCGCCAGATACAGGGAGTCCTCGTTGAGCTCGGAAAATACATACAGCTCCGTGCAGCGGCGGAAGGCATAGCGCCACAGGGCGGACAGATTCTTGAAGAAGGACAGCACCACACTGAAGGTCAGCAGCGGGCTCACCAGATACACCACAATGGCGGCGCCGAAATAGAGGTCGCTCCACACCGCCGGCTGGGTCATGGCGAACTCATGGATAGGAGCCAGCTCACCGTCCAGCACGAACATCCGCAGGGTGTGGTGTACGGCTCCCAGCAGCGCCTTCATCCACGACAGATGCTCTCCGGCGTAAGCAGCGGCGTACATGGGCAGATGCAGCAGAATGCCGCAGATGAAAAAGCAGACCAGCAGCACCTTCAGGGTCTCGTTGCCGCCGGAGGGACGGAACCTGCGGTGCAGGGAGCGCAGCAGCAGCCCCAGCGCCGCCAGCAGCAGCGCCAGAACGCAGCACAGGAGAATCTGTGGCATGGCAGGCAGCTCCTTTCCGATCAAATCAATATCAGGGGTCCATACCCTTGATGGCATGACCGATATATCGTTATTGTACCCCGCCGGGGGCAGATCTGTCAATGCGGAAGGGCCGCTGTTTTTGCCGTCGGCAGGACGAAACCGGTTCCCCTTGCGCCGGGGCGGGGATTTTGCTATAATGCAGGGAGCAACAGGCCGCTGCGGGCGGCAGGGGAGGGCTGGAATGTTCAAGCGGATGTATCTGGAGATCACCAACGTGTGCAATCTGCGGTGCGCCTTCTGCCCCGGCACCCAGCGGCCCCGGCGGTTCATGACGCCGGAGGAATTCCGACAGCTGGCGGCCCGGCTGCGGCCCTACGGGACGTATCTCATGCTCCACGTCATGGGGGAGCCGCTGCTGCATCCCCAACTGGCGGAGCTGCTGGATATCGCCGGGGAGCTGGACTTTCGGGTGTGCCTTGTGACCAACGGCACGCTGCTTCCCCGGCAGCTGCCCACACTGGAGGGTTCCCCGGCCCTGCACAAGCTCAGCGTCTCCCTCCACAGCTTCGAGGGAAACGGACGGCAGGATGCCGCAGCCCCGTATCTGGAGGGTGTCTGGCAGGCGGCGCAGCGGCTCAGCAGCCGGGGCGTCCTGTGCGCCCTGCGGCTGTGGAACGGCGGCGGACTGGACCGGCGCAACGGAGAGATCCTGTCCTTTCTCTCGGAAAAACTGGGCCGGGACGTAACGGCCCTGCCTACGGACCGTCTGGGCAACCGGCGGCTGGGGGAGGGGCTGTTTCTGGAGCCGGGGGAGCGGTTTGACTGGCCGGATCCGGCGGCTCCGGACAGCGGCACGGAGTTCTGCCACGGCCTGCGGAGTCAGATCGCCGTGCTGTGCGACGGCACGGTGGTTCCCTGCTGTCTGGACAGCGAGGGGCGGCTGGCGCTGGGAAACCTGCACCGGCAGGAGCTGGCGGAGATACTGGCCTCCCCACGAGCCACAGCCATGGCGGCGGGCTTTTCCCGGCGGCAGCCGTCGGAGGAGCTGTGCCGCCGCTGCGGCTACGCTGCACGGTTCAGCCGATGAGAGGCATCGGACGGATGATAGGAGCGATATGGAAGAACAGATACTAAAGCAGCTGGCCCAACCGCTGCTGGCATGGTATGATATCCACCGGCGCATCCTGCCGTGGCGGGAGGAGGTATCCCCCTACCGAACATGGGTGTCGGAGATCATGCTCCAGCAGACCCGTGTGGCGGCGGTGCTGCCGTATTTTCAGCGGTTCATGGAGGCCTTCCCCACGGTGGAGGCTCTGGCCCAGGCCGACACGGAGCGGCTCATGAAGCTGTGGGAGGGGCTGGGCTATTACAGCCGGGCCAGAAATCTGCAAAAGGCGGCCCGCATCCTCACGGAGCAGTACGGTGGCCGCTTCCCGGAGACATACCGGGAGCTGACGGCCCTTCCGGGCATCGGAGACTATACGGCGGGGGCTATCCTCTCCATCGCCTTCGGGCAGGCCGTTCCGGCGGTGGACGGCAACGTGCTGCGTCTGGCGGCACGAATCACCGGCAGCTGTCTGGATGTACTGGATGCCAAAAACCGCAAGATCTTCCGCAGCTGGATGGCGGCGGCCATGTCTCAGGAGCGGCCCGGCGCCTACAATCAGGCGCTGATGGATCTGGGGGCCACGGTGTGCCTGCCGTCGGGAGCGCCTCTGTGCGGGGACTGTCCCGCCGGGGATTTCTGCGTGGCCCGGCAGGAGGGCTGTCAGGCCCGGCTGCCGGTGCGCTCCCCCAAGCGGGAGAAGCGGACGGAGCATCTGACTGTGTTCCTGCTGCGGCGGGGAACTGCGGCGGCGCTGCGGCAGCGTCCGGATACGGGCCTGCTGGCGGGGCTGTGGGAATACCCCCATGTACCGGGTACGCTGACGGAGGCGGAGGCCGCCCGGCAGCTGCAAATGTGGGGGGTAAACCCCACCAAGTGGACAAAAAAGCTGTCAGCCCGGCATATATTCACTCACGTTCGCTGGGAAATGACGGGCTATGTGGTGGAGGTGGACGGCCTTGGACCGGGAGACTGGCTCTGGGCGGAGGCACAGCAGCGGGAGCGGCTGGCCATCCCCTCCGCCTTCGAGAAATTTACCGCAGAGCTGAAAGAGGGAGAATGACATGGCACAGCTATACTTCAAATACGGGGCGATGGGCTCCAGCAAGACCGCCAACGCCCTGATGGCACGGTTCAACTACGAGGAGCGGGGACAGGCCACCCTGCTGGTGAAGCCCCGGCTGGATACACGGGACGGCGACCACATGGTATCCTCCCGCATCGGTCTGACCCACCCCTGCATCTACTTCGACGAGATGCAGCAGATGACGGATGAGCAGCTGCAGCAGTATGCCTGCATCATCGTGGACGAGGCCCAGTTCCTGCAAAAGGCCGATATCTACTATCTGGTGCATCTGGTGGACGACTGCAATATCCCCGTCATGTGCTACGGCCTGCGGGCGGACTTCAAAGGGGAGCTATTCCCCGGCAGCTATCATCTGCTGGTGATGGCAGACAAGCTGGAGGAGGTCAAGACCATCTGCTGGTGCGGCAAGAAGGCCGCCTTCAACGCCCGCTTCGACCAGCACGGCCATGTGGTGAAGGAGGGCGCTCAGGTGGTGCTGGGAGCCAACGACAAGTACATCGGCCTCTGCCGCCGCCACTGGATGGCCGGGGATCTGGGGCCGGACTTCGACATCAACCGGGTATGATCTGTAACATCTGTCCCCGTCGGTGCGGGGCGGAGCGCACCGAGACCTACGGCGGCGGCTTCTGCCGGATGCCCGCCGTGCCGGTCATCGCACGGGCCGGGCTGCACCTGTGGGAGGAGCCGGTGCTCTCCGGCACACGGGGCAGCGGAGCGGTGTTCTTCTCCGGCTGCTCGCTGGGCTGCGTCTACTGCCAGAACCACACCATCTCCGCCGAGGGGGTGGGCAAGGCCGTCACCACGGAGCGGCTGCGGGAGATCTTCCGTGAGCTTATCGCTCAGGGCGCCCACAACATCGACCTCATCACCGCCAGCCACTTCGTCCCCTTCCTGCTGCCGGCGCTGGAGGAGCCTCTGCCGGTGCCGGTGGTGTTCAACTGCGGCGGCTACGAGCGGGTGGAGACGCTGCGTCTGCTGGAAGGAAAAGTGCAGATCTGGCTGCCGGACCTGAAATACGGGCTGGAGGAGCCGGCCCGGCGCTATTCCCACGCCCCAGACTACTTCCCCGTGGCCACGGAGGCCATCCGGGAGATGTTCCGTCAGGTGGGTCCCTGCCGCATGGAGGATGGCCTGCTGCGGCAGGGGGTGGTCATCCGGCATCTGGTGCTGCCGGGACAGCTGGAAAGCACCCGGCGGGTCATCGACTGGGTGGCCCGGACCTTCCGTCCGGGGGAGGTGCTGTTCTCCCTCATGAGCCAGTATACCCCCCAGCCCGGCGCAGAGGGCCCCCTGCGCCGCCATGTGACGGCGGCGGAGTACCGTGCGGCGGCGGAATACATGGAAAACTGCGGTATCGTGGACGGCTTCGTGCAGGAGCGCACCTCCGCCCGTGAGGAGTATACCCCGGCCTTCGACCTGACCGGGGTATAGTGTCGTCGGGTCGTATGAATTGTTTGGTACATTTAGAATGACGAAACCGGTGATTTTCTGCAAATCGCCGGTTTTTTCGTATAAATAGAATGTACTTGGTACAACTTTTTGTTGCAATTTGCGCAGGAATGTGGTACGGTAGAGACGGAACAAAAAGTGCCGTCCCGGACGGCAAAATCGAAGACGTATGCAACATAGGAGGTACCTGTATGAGCTATCCCAAAACCGGCCAGGAGGTCTATGTCAGCCTGAATCTCTCCAACACCATGCTCACCGGCATCGGCAAGGGCACCATCACCCGTGAGGAGGTCTCCGTGGACTATCTGAAGCGGCTGTTTGCCGAGCACGGCGTCATCGTCTCCGCCAAGCCGGAGCAGCACCGCCTGCTGGAGATCGTCAACGCGACCTTTGATCTTGGTCTGGAGCTGCCGGAGGATCTGAAGCTGTTCCAGCTGTCGGAGCAGCACCGCCGTCTGGTGGTCATCAATGTGCAGGGCCTGCGCCGCAAGGGCGGCTCCCTGCTGCCGGAGTATTCCGAGGAGGAGTTCGGCGAGGCCACCTTCACCTTTGTGAAATACTATGTGCAGAGCCGCCACTATGACGAGCTGGTGGAGGAGAACAAGAAGCTGAAGTTCGAGCTGGACCAGGAGGTCGAGTGGCGCAACCGCACCGACAACTGATCCGAACAGGCAGCCAATAAAGGAAGCCGGATATACGGACAGGAGGGCCGCACCCATGGGGTGCGGCCCTCCTGAGCCTGTCAAAAGAGCGGGAGCCTTTCGTCAACGGGGCGGAAGGGTGTGTGCGGGAAACCCGGGAAGGGTGTCCTGCACGATGATGATCCCCATTTTTCAGAGCTTTTTAAAGTTCTGAAAAATGCCTCAGCGTGGCGAAAAGACTTTTTCGCCACGCTGAGGAGGGCCGCACCCATGGGTGCGCCCCTCTGTCCCTTATTTTGTCAAAACACGGGTTCTGATGCCCTCATACCACCCGGTAGTCGCCCTCCTGCGCCCGGCGCAGACGCTCCAGCTTCTCCCGGTTCAGGAGCTCCTGCAGCTCCCCGATGATCTGGTTGGACACCAGAAAGCCACGGGGCGTCAGGCGCCAGCCCTGCTCCGTCCGCTGGGCCAAGCCGTGGTCGGCGTAAACCTCCAGCCGTGCGCCCAAGGGATCGAAGCGCCGGCGGAAGCGGTTTTCAAACTCCCGGATGTTCATGCCCTCCGTGGTACGCAGCCGCAGCATGATGTACTCCATCTCCCGCTCCGAGACGGGGATATGCTCCGACTCCGCCAGCACCAGCTCCCCGGCAATGTACCGATCCAAGTCCCGGATGTAGCCGTAGCGGACGCCGCCAAAGTCGGAGTAGGCGCCGGGGCCGAACCCCGCATACTCCCCCAGTGTCCAGTATTTCAGGTTGTGGCGGGAGGCGTGGCCGGGCCGTGCAAAATTGGAGATCTCATACTGCTCATAGCCGTTTTGCCGCAGATACTCCACGGCGTAGAGATACATATCCGCCTGTGCCTCGTCATCCGGCAGGGTCAGACTGTCCCGCTGCCGGTAGAGGGGCGTTCCCTCCTCCAGCTTCAGCCCGTAGCAGGACAGATGCTCCGGCTGGAGGGTCAGCGCATCGGAGAGGGTCTTTTCCCACTGCTCCATGGTCTGCCCCGGCAGGCCGTAAATCAGGTCCAGACTCACGTCCGGGAATTTGGCCCTCCGGCAGGCGGCCACAGCCTCCTGCACCTGCTGCCATGTGTGGATGCGGCCCAAGGCCCGGAGACAGGCGTCGTCCGTGGACTGGACCCCCAGGGAGATGCGGTTGAAGCCCGCCCGCCGCAGCGTCCGGAGGGCCTTCCAGTCCCCGGCGCTGTCGGGGTTGGCCTCCAGCGTGATCTCGGCGTGGGGATCCACGTGATAGTGCTTCTTTACGGCTTTCAGCAGCTTCACCAACCGCTTCTCCCCCAAATAGCTGGGGGTGCCGCCGCCGAAGTACACCGTGTCCACCGAATGCTGCGCCGCCTGCGGGGCCACCTCGATCAGGTGGCGCTCCAGTGCCGCCGTGTAGGCGTCCATGCGATCCTCCCGCCCGGAGAGGGAGTAGAAGTCGCAGTAGGCGCATTTGGACCTGCAGAAGGGGATGTGCAGATACAGCCCCAGAGGATGCGCTTGCTTGGCCATGGTCATGCGTCCTCCTTGGGGGGCAGGATGATGACGGCCTCGAAGGGACAGTTCACCTTACAGGACCGGCATCCGATGCAGCGGTCCAGATCCACCGTATAAAAGCCGTCCGGCTGCAAAAGAATGCAGTCCATGACGCAGAACATGGTGCAGTAGCCGCAGCCGGTGCAGCTCACCGGGTCGATAATGGCCCGGTCATAGCGTTTTTTCCCGAAGGGATGTGCAGGATCGTACATGATAACACCCGCCTTTCCGTCCCTTCAGTATAGCCTGTTTTGCGCCGTTTGGCAAGATAAAGCGCATTTTTCCGGTGCGGCGGGCCATACTACGGAAGAAAGGATGTGGTGCGGATGGACATGACGCCCAAGGAGTATCAGGCGTATGTGAAGCGGATGCAGAAGAAGTCCCCGCTGGGAAAGGATATGGCGCTGGCCTTCGTCATCGGCGGACTCATCTGCGTGGTGGGACAGGCCATCGGAGACGGCTTCCGGGCGGCGGGGCTGAATACAGAGGACGCCGGGACCGCCACGTCGGTGTCCCTTGTATTCCTGTCGGCGCTGCTGACGGGACTGGGACTTTACCACCGGCTGGCCCGGTTCGGCGGGGCCGGGACGCTGGTGCCCATCACGGGCTTTGCCAATGCCGTGGTATCCCCGGCGCTGGATTTCAAGGCAGAGGGCTTTGTCACCGGCATGGCGGCCAAAATGTTCGTCATTGCCGGCCCGGTGATCGTCTACGGCACACTGGCCAGCGTGGTGTACGGCGCGGTGCTGTGGGCGCTGGGCTGACGCCCTTGGCCAACAAGCTTTCAGTTTTCCACGATGTTGCAGCGACTGCCTGCGCCGCTCCCGGCGGGCAGCAAAAAGCTCCCCGGCATGAGCCGGGGAGCTTTTCATGGAAATCATGGAAACCTTTCATCAGGGCAGATAGTTCAGGGGATCCACCATGGTGCCGTTGCGCTGGATGCGGAAGTCGCAGTGGGAACCGCTGGAGATACCGGTGGAGCCCATGGCGGCGATGGTCTGGCCCTTGTACACGTGGTCGCCCACAGAGACGTAAAGGTCGCTGTTGTGGCCGTACCATGTGATAAAGCCGTTGCCGTGATCGATCTTCACGCAGTAACCCAAGCCGCCGTTCCATCCGGAGTAGATGACGGTTCCGCCGTCGGCGGCGTAGATGGGCGTGCCGTAGGAGTTGGCGATGTCGATGGCCTCATGGTAGCTGCTGGCGCCGCTGATGCCGGTGTTGCGCCCGCCGAAGTAGGAGGTGATGACGCCGTAGCAGGGCCAGCGGAAGGACCCGGTGGGGAACCACGTGGGGCGCTCCTTGGTGCCTCGTGCCTGCCGCTCGGCCATCGGCTCCTTCAGCATCACGGAGGACACCACCTCACGGGCCGTCTCCGTGCCATTGATGACGGTGACGTTGGCGGTGATGTCCGCCTTGCCGTACACACCCTTGCTGAGGACCTCGTAGTCGCCCTCATACATATCCGGGTCGTCCACATATTCCACGCTGTACGCCACGTCCTGCAAATAGCTCTGCCGCTCCACGTTCACCACCGTCAGATACGGCACGGCACGGGAGATGGTCAGCACATCGCCGGTGTGGAGAACGCTGATGTCATAGCCGGGGTTCAGGGCCAGCAGCTCCTCATTGGTCATGCCGTTGTCCTCGGCAATGAGGGACCACACATCGCCGCTCTTAACGGTATAGGTCACCTCACCCGCCTTGGTGGCGTTGAGCTTCTCGGCGATGTAGCCCAGATTCATAATAAGGGACCGGTCCACGTACTCCTGCTTCACCTCCACGTTTTCCACGAAGTAGCAGTCCACGGTGCTGTCGGTGATGTAGCCCTTTTTCAGCTGCTCCAGCAGCTGCTCGATGGCGCCGGGGAAGGTGGTGGCCGCCACCGGCTCCCCCTCCACATACAGCACATAGGCATAATCCACCAGCCCCAGCTGCCGGGTGAGGTTCTCCTCCAGTGCGTCGGTGCTCTCCAGCTCCTTCCGGGCCACGATGCCGGTGCGGACCTCCAGCTTGGCGCTGTCGATGCTGTAATCGGTGTCGGACAGCGTCTGCCGGGTGATTTCCTCCAGCTGATCCACTGCCGCCGAAACACTGCGGGCGCTGTGGACCGTTCCCAGCTCCACGCCGTCATAGCGGGCGGTGGCGCCGATGGTATACATGGACAGGCACACCGCCACGGCCGTCACCGCCACGGCGCCGGCCACAAACACCGCCGGGTGCAGCTTCATGTCCTCGAAGAAGGCCCGCATCCGTCCGCCGGAGCGAATGGCTCCCTTGCGGCGGCGGGTGAGCCGCTCCCGGAGGTCGGAACCCATACGGGGCAGACTGCCCCAGAGGAACAGCAGCAGCTGGCCCAGCTTCCACTCCGTCTCCGGCAGCTGCCGCTGCCGGTTCTGGTGCCGCAGCTCTCGCAGACGCTGCCACCGGCGGCGCAGGGGCTGGCCGATATGGGTCGATACCCACGTCTGCACATCCAGATCCAGCCAGTCCGGATGCTCCTTACAAAACCAGACCCAATCCTTCAGATTCTGCTTCCACCGCTGCCAGATGCTGCGGCGCTCCTCCGAATCGGGACGCTTATTTTCCAATTCCTGTTTCATATGATCGATCCTTGCTAAAAAGTTACAAATTCGTTACAAAGCCTATCATACCACATTTTCCGGGTACGTCAAGACTTTTTTGCATTTCCACCATAGAAACGGCCGATTTTCAACAGGAATTTACACAATTTTCAAATATTTGCGGAAAATATCCCCTTATCCACGGGGCAGCTCCGCCGTCAGTCCGCCGCACAGGGCGTTGGCAGCGAACACGGAGCCGGGGCGCAGGGGATCGATGGTCGTCCCCTCCAGCGTGGTGACGCAGCCCCCGGCCTCCTGCACCAGCAGGCTCCCGGCGGCGAAATCCCACGGGCTGAGCCGACACTCGAAGAATACCTCCGCCCGGCCCGCCGCCACCTGACACAGATCCAGCGCCGCCGCCCCGAACCGACGGTAGTCCAGTCCCCGGTCGTAGAGATACCGCATGATGGCGAAGTGCCGCTCCGTATAGCTGCGGTCATAGATGGTGGAGCCGCACACCACCAGCGAGTGGCCGGGATCCCGTCCGCTGACGTGGATGGCCCGGCCGTTAAGGGTGGCCCCGCCGCCCCGGCGGGCAGCGTACAGCTCCCCGGCCAGCGGCGCATATACCACGGCGTACTCCGCCTGCCCGTCCTTGGCCAGCGCCACGGAGATGTTGGTGTAGGCAAAGCCCCGGACGAAGTTGGTGGTGCCGTCGATGGGGTCCACGATGAAGGTCCACGGTGACGTCAGGGCATCGTGCTGCCCCTCCTCTCCGAAGAAATCCGCCTCCGGCAGCAGGGCCAGCAGCTCCTGCCGCAAAAAGCGCTGTACCGCCAGATCGTACTCCGTCACCAGATCCGCCGGGCCGTTCTTCTCATGGGTGGCCGCCGTCACGTCGTTGGCGCTGCGGACCAGCTCCCCGGCCCGGCGCACAATATCGATGATACTCTCCAGCATAGCTCTTACCTCCTGATGATGCGTCCCGGACGAGCGCCGGTGAGCACACCCTGCTCCAGCACCGGCACGCCCGCCACCAGGACGGTGTCCATCCCCGCCGCCATGCGGCAGGGTTCCTGATACGTTCCTGTTTCCCGGAACTCCTCCGGGTCAAATACGCAGAGATCGGCGTCCATCCCCGCCGCCAGCACACCCTTTCCCGCCAGCCGCAGCCGCTGGGCGGGACGGCTCGTCACCTTGTGGATGGCCTGCTCCCACGTCAGCACGCCCTTCTCCCGGACAAAGTGCTGCAAAAGCCGGGGGAAGGTACCGTACACCCGTGGGTGAGGCATCCCCTCCGTGGGATAGGTGGCATCGGAGATCAGATGGGACAGGGGACTTTGCAGAATGGCGGTGATGTCCTCCTCCGAGGCCATGAAGTCGATCATGGTGATCTCCCCCTGCTCCCGCACCAGCAGGTCGCAGCAGCAGGTCAGGGGATCCTGTCCCGTCATGGCGGCGATCTCCGCCAGACTCTTCCCCAGATAGGGGTGATCCTCCGGGCAGTGGAGGCTGGTCAGATAGATGCCGTCCCAGCCCGCCAGTCTGGCAATGTCGTCGAAGCCCGCCCCGCTCTGGATGCGCTGCGCCAGCTCCCGGCGGGCCGCCGGGTCCGACAGACGGCGCACCACCGCCTCCATGCCTCCCGCCAGAAACTCCGGCGGCAGGATGTGCAGCAGCTGGGTGGAGCCGGCGGTATAGGGGTACACGTCGCACCCCACGTCCAGCCCCTCCTGCCGGGCCTCCTCCAGAAGCTCCAGCACCTGCGGGATCTTCTTTCCCCAGCTGTCCCGGCCCATGGCCTTCAGGTGGGAGATCTGCAGGGGGATACGCAGGGTACGGGCCACCGTCAGCATCTCCCGGACGGAATCCACCACCCCGGCCCCCTCCTGCCGCATATGCACCGTCACCGGCACGTCGCCGCCGCTGAGGGGCCGCAGGGCCTCGATCAGCTCCTGGGTGGTATAGAAGCACTCCGGGGCATAGCCCAGCCCCAGCGACACGCCCACGGCGCCGTCCGAAAGCGCCCGCTCCATGCTGCGGTGGATGGCGTCGTAATGGCGCTTTTCCAATCGCTGGAGGGCGTAGCCCGCCGCATCCGCCCGCAGAACGCCGGCCCCCACCAGCATCCCCGTGTGGATAGGGGCCGGGGGCTGGGAGGCAAAATACCCCGCCAGCGTCTCCGTCTCCAGCTCCGGCGGGGCCTCCCCGGTGATGGGGGCCAGATAGGCCAATATTTCCTCCCGGTGCGCCGGGCCGAAGGGGGCGGCGGACAGACCGCAGTTGCCGTTTACAATGGTGGTCAGCCCCTGCCGCAGCTCCAGTTCTCCGAAGCCGGGACGGAAGGCCGCCGCATCGGCATGGCGATGGATATCGATGAAGCCCGGTGTCACCAGCTTCCCGGCGGCATCCATCACCCGTCGGGCCGGGGTATCCGGCGGCAGCGGCTCCACGGCGGCGATGACGCCGCCCTCCACCGCCACGTCAGCGGAAAAACCGGGGGCTTCGGTGCCGTCTATGACGGTGCCGCCCCGGATCAACAGATCCAGCATGGTCACTGCGCCTCCTTCTGGCGTAAAACAGGCAGCGTCACGGAGAAGCGGTTCAAGCCCTCCTGACTGCGGCAGATGATGTTTCCCCTGTGGTTCTGGACGATAGCCCGTGCAATGGCCAGCCCCAGCCCGAAGCCCGTGCCGGTGCGGCTGCTGTCAGCCCGGTAGAACCGGTCGAACAGGTGGGCCGCCACCTCCGGCGGGATGGGATCGCCGCCGTTTTCCACCGTCAGACAGGCGGTGCGGTCCTGACGGGTCAGGGTCAGGCGGATGTCCGTGCCTTGGGGCGCATACTTCACGGCGTTATCCAGCAAAATGCCCGTCAGACGCTCCAAAGCGTCCCGGTCGCCGGAGACCTGCAAGCCCTCGTCGATGGTATACAGCAGCCGCCGTCCGGATTCAAACACCACCGGCTCGAACCGCAGGGCAGCGTCCGTCACCACGTCCGACAGATCCACCTCGGAGAAGGCCGTCTCCCGCCGGACACTCTCCGCCCGGAACAGGGTCAGCATCTCCTCCACCAGCTTCTTCATCCGCCGGGACTCCGCCCGGATGTTCTCCACATACGTCTGCTCCTCCGCCGGGGCGGACTCCGCCAGCAGGTCGGCGGAGGACAGGATCACCGTCAGGGGCGTTTTCAGCTCATGGCTGGCGTCGGACAGGAAGCGCTGCTGCTCCTGCCACGCCCGCTCCACCGGCCGGGCAGCCACACCGGAGAGCAGATAGCTGCACCCCAGCAGCACCACCAGCGCCGCCAGTGCGATCAGCAGCAGATTCCCCGCCATGGCCCGCAGCGCCGACTGCTCCAGCGTGCTGTCGGTGAAGGCGATGCGGATGGAGAGAGCACCGTCATAGCGCAGATAGCGCAGATGATAGTCCGTCAGCAGGCCGCTCTCCTCCTGCTGGGACAGGCATTCCTGTACCAGCGCCAGCAGAGCCTCCTCGCTGATCTGATAATAGCTGCTGCCCATGACCCGCACCGTGCCGCTGGAATAGACCTCCGTCACAAAGCAGGGCTGGCCGTTCTGTCCGTCGTAGCCCTCGCCCCGCAGGGCCTTCTCCAGCTGCCGGGTGCTGCTCTGCTCCAGACTGCTGCGGGTCGTGAGCATCACTCCGGTGAATACCGCCGCCAGCACCAGCGTCACAAACAGCATACTGATGCCCACGATCTTCCACCGAAGCCTGCGGATCATACCGCTCATGCCCCCACCTCCAGGCAGTAGCCCACCATCCGGTGGGTGCGGATCTTCACGGCGGAGTGCAGATGCTCCAGCTTCCGCCGCAGAAAGGAGATGTAGACCTCCACGTTGTTGTCCTCGGCATCGGAGTCATAGCCCCACACCTTCAGGATCAGCTGTTCCTTGGTGACGATCTGGGGATAGCTGCGGATCAGCAGCTCCATCAGGTCGTACTCCCTCCGGCTCAGCCGCACCTCCCGCTGGCCGCAGCGCAGCAGGAAGGTTCCCGGCTCCAACCGCAGATCGCCGCAGGTAACGGCGTCCTCCTGCCGGGGCTGACCGTCGGTGCGCCGCAGCAGCAGCCGCACGCAGGCCAGCAGCTCCTGCGGCTCAAAGGGCTTGGTGAGATAGTAATCCGCCCCGCTGTCCAGCCCCCGTACCCTGTCCTCCACGCCGCTGCGGGCGGTGAGCATCAGCACCGGCACGGTGTGTCCCTCCTGCCGCAGCCTTTGCAGCAGGGTGAAGCCGTCCATCCCCGGCAGCATGGCGTCCAGCACCACCAGATCGTAAATATCCGAGGCGGCGTTGTCCAGCCCCGACAGACCGTCGCCGCTGATGTCCGCCGTATAGCCCTGCCGGTGCAGCAGCTCCGCCAGCGTCTGGGCCAGCCGGGCCTCATCCTCCACCACCAGTATCCGCATGGGATCACTTCCTTTCCTTGCGTCCGTTTCTCCTGTCAGGCAGCCCCTCCCGGCGGGAGGGGCTGAAATAAGCTTATCCGTTCAAACCGTTGGCCGCCAGTGCCGCCAGCGCCTCCGCCGGGGCCGCAGGCAGCAGATAAATGGTGTCGTCATCATTCACCGTGGCATAATACCCTCCGTCCCGCTGGGCGCCCACCCGCAGCGTCAGCTCCGTCTCTCCGGCAATAGCCCGGTAAGTGACCGTCAGCGTCACCGCCGGCTCCGTCAGCCCGCACAGCTCCGCCACCCCGGTGCTGGGCCGATAGTCGATGCACCGCAGCAGCGTCAGCTGTCCCAGTGCCTCCGTCAGCGTTCCGCTCCATTGGGTCACGTCCTGCCCGCTCCGCAGCCATACGCCCTCCGACGCCGTCAGGCTCAGACTCTTGCCGTCTGCGGCGGTGACAGTCAGGGCGCTGACATTGTCCGCCGTCAGCTGAGGCAGCTTGGGCAGCCGGGCCATGTCATAAATGCCCATGCTCAACGTCCCGTCCACCCCGGCGGGGGAGAGATACACGGCATCCGTCTCGTCCTCCGGCTGGATGTACTGTCCCTCGTCGGTCTGCGTCCCCAGCCAGTAGGTGCGGGTATTGCCCTCGGTGTCCGTCAAACTGATGTAGCGCTTGGTGTCCGAAAGCCCGAACTGGGACAGATCATCGGTATGGGGGAGCGGCGACAGGGCGGCGTAGCCCTGCACCGTGGCCAGCAGCTCCGTCACAATGGACTGCTCCAGCGGGAAATCCCGGTCGTCGCCCCAGTACCACGTATCCTCCTCCCGCACGAACCGCAGCGTCACCGACCCGTTGTAGCACACCAGCTTCGCCGGCTGCTGGGCGGGAGTCCGGCCGTCCGCACCGGCAGCGGGTGTATCTGTGGGGGTGTCACTCTGCTTTTTGCCGCAGCCCACCGTCAGCGCAGCGATCATTACCAGCGCCAGCAGCAGTGCAGCCGCTCTCCGTATATCCATCATAAAAAGTCTCCTTTTGTGTTTTTAGAAGTCCCTGTAATTATTCTATTATACCAAACTTAAACACAGATGAAAAGCCCCGTTCTCACGGAGAGAACGGGGCAAACGGACGGATAGTGGGCTGCGGTCAGTCCCGGTACACCGGGGCGTCGAAATCCCGGACGATCTCATCCCGCCGGGTATCCTGCACGTAGACGTGATTGGTCTCGTCGAAGGCCAGCCGCATGGCGAAGTCCTTGGCCTCGTCGATACTGTCCGTCTCGAAGAACGGCCGGTAGGCCTCCGGCGGCAGATGGGTCTTTTTCCACATCACCTGAAAGCGCATGGTGGGGTTCCTCCTTCATGGGGTGTATTGTTTAGTATACCCCGCCGCCGGGAAAAAAGCAACGGCGGGTTTTACCAAAATTCCACCGCAAAAATCGGAAGAAATCCTAAAAGGGAAATCTCCGAAAAGGCTTTTCCCGGAGGGCGCAGCGGTGTATAATGATATGGTTATGTAAAAAAGGGGGATATTATGGTGAAGATCGGATTTGACAACGAAAAGTATCTGGCCCTGCAGGCCGAGCACATCCGCCAGCGCATGAGCCAGTTCGGCGGCAAGCTGTATCTGGAGTTCGGCGGCAAGCTCTTTGATGACTACCACGCCTCCCGTGTGCTGCCGGGCTTCCAGCCGGACAGTAAGATCCGGATGCTGGAGACCATCCGGGACGACGTGGAGATCGTCATCGCCATCTGTGCCGGAGACATCGAAAAGAACAAGACCCGTGGCGATCTGGGCATCGGCTACGATCAGGACGTGCTGCGGCTCATCGACGTGTTCCGGGGGCTGGGGTTCTATGTGGGCTCCGTGGTCATCACCCAGTACGCCGGGCAGCCTGCGGCGGATGCCTTCATCCACCGGCTGACGGCGCTGGGGGTCCGCAGCTGCCGCCACTATCCCATCGCCGGGTATCCCTCGGACGTGGCCCACATCGTCTCCGACGAGGGCCTGGGCAAAAACGACTACATCGAGACCAGCCGCTCCATCGTGGTGGTGACGGCCCCCGGCCCCGGCAGCGGCAAGATGGCCACCTGCCTGAGCCAGCTGTACCACGACCATAAGCGGGGCATCCGGGCGGGCTATGCCAAGTACGAGACTTTCCCCATCTGGAACCTGCCGCTGAAGCACCCGGTGAATCTGGCCTACGAGGCCGCCACGGCAGACCTCAACGATGTGAATATGATCGACCCCTTCCATTTGGAGGCCTATGGCGAGACCACGGTGAACTACAACCGGGATGTGGAGATCTTCCCGGTGCTCAACGCCATGTTCCAGCGCATCCAGGGTTCCTCCCCCTACCGCTCCCCCACAGACATGGGGGTAAATATGGCGGGCTTCGCCATCGTAGACGACGAGGCCTGCCGGGAGGCCAGCCGCATGGAGATCCTGCGGCGGTACTATGCCGGCATGGTGGACCGGGTCCGGGGCAAGGCCGACGACAGCGTGGTGCGGAAGCTGGAGATCGTCATGCAGCAGGCGGACGTGACGCCGGACATCTGCCCGGCGGTGGCGGCGTCTTTGCAGGTGGCGGAGGCCACGGGGATGCCCGCCGGGGCCATGGTGCTGCCGGACGGCCGCATCGTCACCGGCAAGAACAGCTCCCTGCTGGGGCCGTCGGCGGCGCTTCTGATGAACGCCATTAAGGCCCTTGCCGGCATTGACAAGGATCTGGACCTGCTGCCGGCCTCCATCATCGCCCCCATCAGCGACATGAAAATCTCCCATCTGGGCCACCACAACCCCCGGCTGCACTCCGACGAGGTGCTCATCGCCCTGTCCATCTCCGCCGTCACCAACCCTCTGGCGGAGCTGGTGCTGAAGAAGCTGGACGAGCTGCGGGGCTGCGATGCCCACTTCTCCATCATCCTGTCGGAGGAGGACACGAAGCTGTATAACCGGCTGGGCATCCACGTCAGCTGTGAGCCTAAGTACGAGATCAAGAAGCTGTATCACAAGTAATCGAATCATCTGACCGGGACGGACCTCCGTCCCGGTTTTCGCCCACGAAAGGAGCAAAGCTATGCAGACCATTGCGGAACTTCTGGCGCAGGAGCTGGGAGCCTCTCCTGTCCATGTGCAGAACGTCATCGACCTGCTGGATCAGGGCAACACCATTCCCTTCATCGCCCGCTACCGGAAGGAGCTGCACGGCAGCATGGACGACACCGCCCTGCGGAAGCTGGAGGACCGGCTGAACTATCTTCGGAATCTGGAGCAGCGGCGGCAGGAGGTAAAGTCCGCCATCGAGGGACAGGAGAAGCTGACGCCGGAGCTGGCGGCGGCCATCGACAGCGCCCGGACGCTGGCGGAGGTGGAGGACCTGTACCGCCCCTATAAGCAAAAGCGCCGCACCCGTGCCACCGTGGCCCGTGAAAAGGGACTGGCGCCGCTGGCGGAGCTGCTGCTGGGTCAGCGGCGGGACTGCCCCGACCCCATGCAGGCGGCGCAGGGCTTCATCGACCCAGAGAAAGAGGTGGAGACCGTGGCCGACGCCCTGCAGGGGGCCAACGACATCGTGGCCGAGCTTCTGTCGGATGACGCCGCCATCCGCAAGACCCTGCGGGAGCTGCTGCGCCGTCAGGGGCGGCTGCGGAGCCTGGCCACCGGGGAGGAGGACTCCGTCTACCGACTGTACTACGACTTTGAACAGCTCCTCCCCAAGCTGGCGGGACATCAGATCCTGGCCATCAACCGGGGCGAAAAGGAGGGCTTCCTCTCCGTCACCGTGCTGCTGGACCGGGAGACAGGACTCACCGCCCTGCGCCGGGCGGTGGTCAAGCCCGGCTCTGCGGCCATGGAGTTTATGAAGAGCGCCTGCGAGGACGCCTATGACCGGCTCATCTATCCCTCGCTGGAGCGGGAGGCCCGCAGCGACCTGACGGAGCGGGCCTGCGAGGGGGCCATCCAGACCTTTGCCCTGAACCTGAAGCCCCTGCTGATGCAGCCGCCGGTGAAGGGTCACGTCACCATGGGGCTGGATCCCGGCTATGCCCACGGCTGCAAGGTGGCGGTCATCGACGCCACCGGTAAGGTGCTGGATACCACGGTGGTGTATCCCACCTATGGCCAGCGGCAGAAGCAGGAGGCCATCGCCCGGCTGGGGGCCATGATCCGGCGGCACCATGTGGAGCACATCGCCATCGGCAATGGCACCGCCAGCCGGGAGACGGAGCAGATGGCGGTGGAGCTGATCCATACCTTAGGGGGCGGCGTCAGCTATATGATGGTCAGCGAGGCCGGAGCCTCCGTGTACTCCGCCAGCAAGCTGGCGGCGGAGGAGTTCCCGGAGTATGACGTAAACCTCCGCAGTGCCGTGTCCATCGCCCGCCGGATGCAGGATCCGCTGGCGGAGCTGGTGAAGATCGACCCCAAGGCCATCGGCGTGGGGCAGTACCAGCACGATATGCCCCAGAAGCGGCTGGATGAGACGCTGGGCGGCGTGGTAGAGGATTGCGTCAACGCCGTGGGGGTGGATGTGAATACCGCCTCCGCCAGCCTGCTGGGCCGGGTGGCGGGCCTGAATGGCACCACCGCCAAAAACATCGTCAAATACCGGGAGGAGAACGGAGCCTTCACCACCCGGCGGCAGCTGCTGAAGGTACCCAAGGTAGGCCCCAAGGCCTTTCAGCAGTGCGCCGGCTTCCTGCGGGTGCCGGAGAGCCGCAATGTGCTGGATCACACCGGCGTCCACCCGGAGAGCTATCCGGCGGCGGAGCAGCTGCTGACCCTGTGCGGCTATACGGCGGCGGATGTGGGCGCCGCCGCCATGAGCCAGCTGCCCCAGAAGGTGCGGGCCATGGGGGAGGAAAACACCGCCCGGCAGATCGGCGTAGGCGTTCCCACTTTACAGGATGTGGTGAAGGAGCTGGTGAAGCCCGGACGGGACGTGCGGGACGACCTGCCGGCCCCCATCCTGCGGACCGACGTGCTGGATATCAAGGACTTAAGGCCCGGCATGGAGCTGACAGGGACGGTCCGCAATGTGGTGGACTTCGGCGTATTCGTGGACATCGGCGTCCATCAGGACGGGCTGGTGCATATTTCCCAGATCTGCGACCGCTTCATCAAGCACCCCTCTCAGGCCGTGGCCGTGGGAGACGTGGTGAAGGTAGTGGTGCTGGAGGTAGACGAGAAGAAGCACCGCATCAGCCTCTCCATGCGTCAGGCCGCCGGTAAGAAGTGAGCTGCATCACCCAACGGTAAACCGCCGCACTTGGCGGTAAGCGGCTGCATCCACCGGTAAACCGCCGCACCCAACGGTAAGCTGTCGTCCCGGCAGCTGCGTCGAACGGCCTACAGACATAAAATACCGCCGGCCCTCCGGAAGAAAATTCCGGGGGCCGGCGGTTCTTTCGACTCTCTTGATCCATCCGGCGACCGTCTGTTCTGCACTTGGTACGTTTGATGGCCGTCTGTCCTGTACTCGGTATGTTTGGCAGACTTCTATTCGCCCTTATACTTCCGGCGGGTGGCGAGACCGCCCCGGATATGCCGCTGGGCCTTATTCTCCTCCAGAACCTGCTTCACCTGAAGATACAGCCCCCGATTAAAGGCCGGGAGCCGCTCCGACAGATCCTTGTGGACGGTGGATTTGCTGATGCCGAACTTTTTGGCGGCGGAACGGACGGTCCCACGGCTCTCTATGACGTAAAGGGCGAGATCGCACGCCCGCTGCTCCATGTTGCCTTTGATAGCGCACCACTCCTCAGATGACTTTCCGATATCATCTCTATGCGGAAAAAGGTGCGAAAAGAACCGCAGTACCCAAAGGACATCCCTTGGCCGCTGCGGTTTTGCTCGTCAAGATGAAGATAGAAGAAGTGCTAAAAATCCACACGATCGGCAGAAAGCACACGAAATAATGTTCCGGAAATCACAAACAACGTCGGAAAAGCATATTGACGATGACAAGGAGCACCGGAAATACGTACCGGCCATGACGAATCGTGCCGAAAAGGTGCGCTGGCGATAACAAAATGTGCCGAAAAGCACACTGGCGATGGAAACGCCAAAAAACGTGTTGGCAATGACAAAAACGCCCAATAGATGTGTTTTCCATGGCCAAAAGCAACGGGCAGACACGCCGAACGGCGTGTCTGCCCGTTGCTTCTTTGATCGTATGCCGATTCCAGCCTTTGTGCTTCCTTCCGGGGATCACAGGCCGAAGCCGGGAAGATTCAGACCGCCGGTGAAGCTCTGCATGGAGCTGTTCATGGCCTCGTCCGCCTGGCGCAGGGCCTCGTTCACCGCAGAGATCACCAGATCCTGCAGCATCTCCACATCCTCCGGGTCCACGGCCTCCGGCTTGACGGTCAGGGCCGTCAGCTCCTTCTTGCCGGACACGGTGGCCTGCACCACACCGCCGCCCACTGAGGCGGTAAAGCTGGCGTTTTCCACCGCTTCCTGTGCCGCCGCCATATCCTGCTGCATCTTCAGCAGCTTCTGCTGCATCTGCTGCTGGCGCATGGCGCTTCCGCCGCCGGAGAAGCCTCCCCGTGCGCTGTATCCTTTTGCCATAGCTGAGTATCCTCCTTATTGATCTGTTTTAAGGGTCCGTTTTGTCCGATCCGGGAGCTTCCGGCGGACTGTTTTTGTCCGGTATTTGTCCAGCTTTTGTCCAACCCGATGGACTATTTGATCTTAAAATGCTCCAGCTGGCTGCCGGGGCCGATCAGCTCCTCCAGCCGGTCCTTACTGCCGCCCTCCCAAGGCGGGATGTTCTCCTCCTGCGCCGAGGGCTCCTCCGGCAGAGGGGGACGTTCCTCCTCCGCTTTCGGCTCCGGGGGGCGGGATGGCTCCGCAGGCAGGGGCGGCTCCTCCGGCAGGGGAGGGCGCTCCCCCTCCGGGGTGGGAGTTTGTTCCGGAGCGGGGCGGGGGGGCTTCGGGGCAGAGCGGGTGGACCGGGGGGCAGATGGCGTTTCGCCGCCCACCGTCAGCATCACCCGGATGGGGCTTCCCACGGCGGCGGAGGTGACCTCCTCCAGCACCGCCAGCACCGTGCGGTTATTCAGGGAGTCCCGGACGAAATCGTTGCGGCAGTGGACGGTGAGGCAGTCACCCTCCACGGTGCCGGAGGCCATGTTGAGAAAGACCCGGTGGTTCACCGGCAGGCGGCCCTTGAACTGATCCAGCAGTTGGGTCCACAGGCGGCTGTCGCCGACGGGGGCCGAGGGGGCCGGGTCTGCGGGGGCAGACCTGCGGGGAACTTTAGGGGCTGGCTTTGGGGCGGAGGAGCGCTGCGGCTCCTCCGGGATGTCAAAGACACGCTCCCGGCCCGCCGGTTCGTCGGGCAGAGGCGGCTCCTCCCACGGGACCTCCTCCGGGGCGGGAGGACGCTTCTCCGCCGCGGCAGGGCGGGACTCTGAATCCGCTGAGGGGCGGGACTCCGGGGCAGCGGGACGCTCTGCCGCCGGTTGGGCGGCGGGGCGCTCCCGGCGGGCGGGGACACCCTTTTTCAGCAGCTCCTCCACCCGGTCCAGCCGGGCGCTGAGGGCCGTCAGGTCGCCGCAGAGGCTCTCGTCACACAGCCGCAGCAGGCATAGCTCCACATCCGTCCGAGGCTGGAAGCTGTCCGGCAGGGCAGCACGGGTCCCTTGCAGCGTCTCCGTCAGGTACAGCAGCCGCTGCATGGAGACGTTTCCGGAGAGGCCCGTCAGTGTCTTGGTATCGTACAGCCCGGAGAGCAGGGCGCTGCCCCCCTCCGGCGCCGCTTTGAGAATGGTCATCTCCCGTGCCAGATCGCTGAGCTCCCCCAGCAGAGCGGAGACATCCTTGCCGCTGCGGTACAGCTGATCCAGCAGCAGCAGGGCATCCGGCGTCCGGCGGTCCAGAATACAGCGCATCATCTGCTGGGTCTGGACGCTGCCGGCAAGGCCCAGCACGTCCAGCACGGCACGGCTGGTGAGCTGGCCCTCTGCCACACGGCACTGATCCAGCAGGCTCAGGGCATCCCGCAGGGCGCCCCCCGCCATGCGGGAGAGGATCTCCGCTCCGTCGGCGGTGAGGTCGATCTTCTCGGCCTGAGCGATGTGCAGCAGCTGGCGCTCCATGTCACGAGGCAGGATGCGCTTGAAGGAGAAGCGCTGGCACCGGGAGAGAATGGTGGCCGGGACCTTGTGCAGCTCCGTGGTAGCCAGAATGAACATCAGATGCTCCGGCGGCTCCTCCAGAATCTTCAGCAGAGCGTTGAAGGCCGGGGTGGAGAGCATATGCACCTCGTCGATGATATACACCCGCTTTTTCAGCACGGCAGGAGTATACACCGCCTCCTCCCGCAGCGCACGGACCTGATCCACGCCGTTGTTGCTGGCGGCGTCCAGCTCCGTGATATCCAGCGTGGTGCCGGCATCCACGGCCCGGCAGGCCTCGCACCGGCCGCAGGGCTCACCGTCCACCGGGGACAGGCAGTTCACCGCCTTGGCCAGTATCCGGGCGCAGGTGGTCTTGCCGGTACCCCGTGTGCCGGTAAAGAGATAGGCATGGGCGGTATGGCCCTCGGCCACCTGACGGCGGAGGGTATCCGTGATGTGCTCCTGTCCCACGACCTCGGAAAACACCTTGGGCCGCCACTTGCGGTACAGCGCCTGATACATGGATCTCCTCCTCCCGAAAAAAATTCTCCTCCGTTGACAGCTGTGGAGCCGGCGCCCTCACGGCACATGGATGGTCCCTCTTAATGCTGCTCGGTTCCCCGCCTGACATGATTCGTGGGTATCCATTGCGTGAGACCGGCTCCGCAGCTGTCAGCGGAGGAGAGGTCGTGGCTACTATTTTACTACAACTTTTCCCGCTTGGCAACAGGAAAATTTACCGGGTGACATAGCTGTCGGAGGAGGCGGACTCCACCGCTACCTGCACCAGCCGGGTCACAGGGTCAAAGTCTGCCGGGAGCAGCTTTTGCAGGGCCGCTGCGTCCACGGTGTCCGTATCCACATAGATGCGGTCGAAGTGCTCCGTCAGCAGGGCGAGGGTGACGCCGCCGTCGTTGGCGTCCGCCGTCACCTGATCCCGCACCAGCACCGACAGGGCGGTAGTTTTGGGCAGGGCCTCCCGCACCCCCTCCACGAACACGCTGAGGGTGTCGGTGAGGTTGGTGACGGAGCCGTAGTCGATGCGGTCCAGACGGCCGTGGACAGGATAGGTGCAGTAGTCCAGCAGGATTTCGTCGAAGCCCAATTCGGCGCACTCCTTACACAGCTGCACCAGATACTCCCGTGCAGCTGCCTTGCCGGGGTCCAGCCAGCAGGCGGCGTCATCGTCGTACCACAGCCAGCCGTCGCCGGTCCGCAGCAGTCCCGCCTGGTCGGGCTGGGCGTTGGCAAAGTCCATATCGGCAAAGCAGGCGATGCGGGCCACAGTCCATGTGTCTCCGGAGAGGAGGGTCTTGAGGCTTGTCAGCGTCTCCGGGCCGCCGGTGGTGACAGTGTCCCTGGCGGCGGTCTGCGTGTCATAGGTGACGGTGCCGTCCCGCAGCTTCACCGGGATCACCACCGCCTCCGGGTGCTCCGCCAGCACGGCGGAGGGATCCTCCGTCAGCACGGTGTCCGGCAGCTGGCGGGCGTGAAGCTCCTTCAGCAGAGGGCGCTCCGGCTCGTCGATGATGAGGTTCACGTCATCCGGCGTGGTGTCCTCCGGCTGCTGGGGCTGCTCCGTCTGTCCCTTTTTCAGGAAGGGCAGCTCCAGATGCCGGTGGCCCTCGTCATCGTAGACCATATACTCCTGCGCCACCAAATATCCCACGGCGGCCAGCAGGATCAGCACCAGCACAATGACCAGCGCCAGTTTCCCGTGGTTTCGGCCACGGTAGCTCTGATAACCTCTGGTTGCCATGACGATACCTCCTTTTTCTCAGGTTCAGGGTCGGATGGCATCCAGCTGTGCCACCCGGCGGGCATGGCGTCCGCCCTCGAAGTCGGTGTTCAGAAAGACCTCCACCATGCGCTTGGCCAGATTGGGGCCGGTGATGCCGGCGCCCAGCGCCAGCACGTTGGCATCGTTGTGGCGGCGGGTCATCTCGGCGGACAGGGGGTCGGTGCAGTGGGCGCAGCGGATGCCAGCCACCTTATTGGCGGCGATGGAGATGCCGATACCGGTGGTGCAGATGACAATGCCTTTGTCGCACTGGCCGGAGGCCACCATGCGGCCTACCTTCTCGCCGTACATGGGATAGTCTACGCTCTCGGTGGAGTAGCAGCCCACATCCTCGAAGTCGATGTTGTGCTCCTCCAGCCAGATGAGAATGTCCTGCTTCAGCAGATAGCCGCCGTGATCGCAGCCGATGGCAATTTTCATGGTGTATTCTCCTCTTACAATTCTTTGAACTCCGGCTTTCCGCCGGTAAAGGTGGTGAAGTAGCGGAAGCCGCACTCCCGCAGCAGCTCCTGCCGCTGGCGGATGAAGCAGCCCACATCCTCCGGGTGGTGGGCATCACTGCCCAAGGTGATGATCTCGCCCCCCAGACGGCGGTAGAGCCGCAGGATATCGGCGCCGGGCAATGGCTCGTTTCCACGGTTGGTGTTGCACTCGATGCCCAGCCCCTTGGGGATGATGGTACGGAAGATCTCCTCCACCTGATCCATGTGGTGGGCGAAGGTCATGTGCTCACCGTAGTTTTCGTTAATATACCGCAGGGGCAGGGTCAAGTGGCCCAGCACCTGAAACTTGCCCCATCGGGCCAGCGCCAGCACGTCCTCCAGATAGCTGTCGATGATACTATCATAATACGCTTCGTCGGCTTTTTCAATATAATAGAGGTCTTTGTGGTGAAATTTCTTTCCCGCCATGTGGACGGAGCCGATGACAAAGTCCAGCGGAGGGGCATTCTGCATCAGATGCTCCGCCCGCTGAAAGCTCATGGCGGCCTCTCCCAGCTCCGCTCCCAGCCGCAGGGTAATGCGGTGGCCCCACTGCTCCTGCGCCTGGCGGAACTGGCGGCGGACGGCGTCCCAGTCGAAGTCCCAGCGGGGCTTCTGCTCCGGGCCCCAGTAGACGGTGTCCACGTGGTCCGTCAGGCACAGTTCATCCAGCCCGGCGTCCACGGCGGCCTGCGCCGCCTGTGCCATGGTCTGCCGGCCGTCCTGCGAGCAGGTGGAATGTACGTGATAATCTGCCAGATACATAGGCGTTACTTCTTCTTGAAGAAGCTACGGTGCTTCTCGTAGTTCCCCTCGCTCAAGGTCTCGCTGAATTTCCGCAGGGCATCCTTCTGCTCCCGGTTCAGGTTCCGGGGCGTCTCGATGGTGACGGTGACGTACTGGTCGCCACGGCCCCGGCCGTTGAGGACAGGGATGCCCTTGCCCTTCAGGCGGAACACGGTGCCGGTCTGCGTCCCCTCCGGGATGGTGTACTTCACCTTACCGTCGATGGTGGGGATCTCCAGTTCGGCGCCCAGCACCGCCTGCGTGAAGGTGATGGGGGCCTCGCAGAACACGGCGGTGCCGTCCCGGCGGAACACGTCGTGGGGCTGCACCATCACCGTGACCAGCAGGTCGCCGGCGGGGCCGCCGTTCTTCCCGGCATGGCCCTGTCCCCGCAGGGAGATGGTCTGGCCGTGGTCGATGCCGGCGGGAATGGAGACCTTGATGGTCTTGCGCTTGCGGGTGAAGCCGCCGCCGTGACAGTCGGGGCAGGGCTGGTGGATGATGCGGCCCGTGCCGCCGCACTTGCGGCAGGGGTTGCTGGAGGCGAACACCCCCATGGGCGTCTGGCGGCGGGTCTGCACCACGCCGCTGCCGTGGCACTCGGGGCAGACCTCCGGCGTGGTGCCGGGGGCGCAGCCGCTGCCCTTACAGGTGGCGCACTGCTCCATGCGCTCCACCGTCAGCTCCTTTTCGCAGCCGAAGGCGGCCTCCGTAAAGCTCAGGGATACGCTGACCCGGATGCTCTCACCCCGTTGGGGGCCGTTGCGGCGCTGCTGTTGGCCGCCGAAGCCGCCGCCGAAGAAGCTGCCGAAGATGTCCCCCAGATCACCGAAGTCGAAGCCGCCGAAGCCGCCGCCCTGACCGGCGCCATAGTTGGGATCGGTGCCGGCAAAGCCAAACTGGTCATAGCGGGCCTTCTTCTCCGGGTCGGACAGGACCTCGTTGGCCTCGTTGATCTCCTTGAATTTCTCCTCGGCCTCCTTGTCGCCGGGGTTCATGTCCGGGTGATATTTGCGGGCCAGCTTTTTATAGGCCCGTTTGATCTCGTCCTCGCTGGCGTTTTTGTCTACGCCAAGGACCTCGTAATAGTCTCGTTTTTCTGCCATACCGGCGTTTCTCCCTTCTCCGGGAATATCCGGCGGCCGGAAAGACGGCCGGATATCATCTGGTTCCAAACGCCACAGGAAGGGACAGGAAGTCCTGCCCCTTTCCGGTGGTCAAGCTGCGCTGCGGGGCGCAGGATGCTTACTTATTCTGGTCGTCATCATCCACGACCTTGTAGTCGGCGTCGTAATACTGGCCGCCCTGTGCGCCGGTGTCGCCGCCGGGCTGCTGGGCCGCAGCGTCGCCCTGAGGCGCCTGCTGCTGGTACAGCTTCTCGCTCATCTTATAGAAGGCCTGCGTCAGCTCCTCGGTGGCGGCCTTGATGGCGTCGGTATCCTCGCCCTTCAGGGTCTCCTTCAGCTTGTCGATACCGGCCTGAATGGGGGCCTTCTCGCTCTCGGGCACCTTGTCGCCCACTTCGCTGAGGGTCTTTTCCGCCTGATAGACCATCTGATCGGCCTGATTGCGGACCTCCACCTTCTCCTTGATCTTGGCGTCCTCGGCGGCATACTGCTCGGCTTCCTTCACAGCACGCTCGATATCATCCTTGCTCATGTTGGAGGAGGAGGTGATGGTGATGTGCTGGGCGTTGCCGGTACCCAGATCCTTGGCGGAGACGTTGACGATGCCGTTGGCGTCGATGTCGAAAGTCACCTCGATCTGAGGCACGCCACGGCGGGCCGGAGCGATGCCGTCCAGATGGAAGCGGCCCAGGCTCTTGTTGGCGGCGGCCATTTCACGCTCGCCCTGCAGGACGTTGACCTCCACGGAGGTCTGGTTATCGGCGGCGGTGGAGAAGATCTGGCTCTTCTTTACGGGGATGGTGGTGTTGCGCTCGATGAGGCGGGTGCAGACACCGCCCATGGTCTCGATGCCCAGGGACAGGGGGGTGACGTCCAGCAGCAGCAGGCCCTTGACGTCGCCGGTCAGCACACCGGCCTGCAGGGCGGCACCCATGGCCACGCACTCATCGGGATTGATGCCCTTGAAGGGCTCGCTGCCGGTGAATTTCTTCACGGCCTCCACCACGGCGGGGATACGGCTGGAGCCGCCCACCATCAGCACCTTAGACAGGTCGCTGGCCTTCAGACCGGCGTCGGACATGGCCTGACGCACGGGACCCATGGTGGCATCCACCAGATGGCCGGTGAGCTCGTTGAACTTGGCACGGGTCAGGGTCACGTCCAGATGCTTGGGGCCGGTGGCGTCGGCGGTGATATAGGGGAGGTTGATGTTGCTGCTGGTGACGCCGGACAGCTCGATCTTAGCCTTTTCGGCAGCCTCCTTCAGGCGCTGCATGGCCACCTTGTCGCCGGACAGATCGATGCCGTCGGTGCGCTTGAACTCGCTGACCAGATACTTCATGATGCACTGGTCGAAGTCATCGCCGCCCAGCCGGTTGTTGCCGGCGGTGGCCAGCACCTCGATGACGCCGTCATCGATTTCCAGAATGGAGACATCGAAGGTACCGCCGCCCAGATCGTAGACCATGATCTTCTGGGTCTGCTCCTTATCCACACCGTAGGCCAGAGCGGCGGCGGTGGGCTCGTTGATGATACGCTTGACGTCGAGACCGGCGATCTTGCCGGCGTCCTTGGTGGCCTGACGCTGGGCGTCGGTGAAGTAGGCGGGGACGGTGATGACAGCTTCGGTGACGGGCTGGCCCAGATAGGCCTCGGCGTCGCTCTTCAGCTTTTGCAGGATCATGGCACTGATCTCCTGCGGGGTGTAGCTCTTGCCGTCGATGTTCACACGGTGGTCAGAGCCCATCTCACGCTTGATGGAAGCGATGGTGCGGTCAGGATTGGTGATGGCCTGACGCTTTGCCGTCTGGCCCACCATACGCTCGCCGCTCTTGCTGAAGGCCACCACGGACGGGGTGGTGCGGTTGCCCTCTGCGTTGGGAATCACAACAGCCTCGCCGCCCTCCATGACGGCGACGCAGGAATTGGTCGTACCAAGGTCGATACCGATAACTTTAGACATAATGATTGCCTCCTGATAAGATATATATAGATTGATTTTTTACGGATCGTTACTGCTGGTCCGGGTTCACGGGGATCACGATGGAAGCGATGATATAGGCCAGCAGGCCGCTGCCGCCCATGAAGCCCAGCACCACCCAAGCCAGACGCACCAGCGTGGGGTCGATATTGAAGTAGTCGGCAAGGCCGGAGCACACGCCGCACAGCATTTTATCGTTGACGTTGCGATACAGTCTCTTTCTTTCCATGATGCTTCTCCTTTCAGTTGGCTACCTTGACCATGGCGAACCGGAGGATCTTGTCACCCAGCTGGTAGCCCTGCTGAAGTACCTCCACCACGGTGTTCTCACCGGCGTTCTCGTCCTCGATGTGCATCACGGCATCATGCTTCTGAGGATCGAAGGGCTGGCCCTGTGCCTCGATGCGGGTGACACCCAGCTTCTCCAGCACTGCCAGAAACTGCCGACAGATCAGCTCCATGCCCTGGCGGTGGGGGTCGCCCTCGTCAAACTGGGCAAGGCCACGCTCCAGGTTATCCAGCACCCCCAGAAACTCCTTGACGGTGTCCGCCTTGGCATCGGCGTAGGTATTTTCCTTTTCCTTGGTGGTGCGCTTGCGGTAGTTGTCGTATTCCGCCGCCAGACGCAGATACTTGTCGCTGGCATCGCTGACCATCTTGGCCAGCTGCTCCATCTGCTCCATCTGCTCACGGGTGACGGTAAAGGTCTCCTCCTCGGCGGCCTTTTCCGCAGCCTGCTCCGTTTCCGGAGTGGTGTTGGCCTGCGGCTGCTCCTCCTGAGGGGCGTTCTTCTTTTCCTTCTCGCTCATGACTGTTCCTCCTTGGTAGGCGGCAGCTGCCGCTTTTCAAACATATGACTCAGGCTCTCGGCAAAGCAAGTAAGCCGGGCCGCCACGGATGCATAGTCCATGCGGGTGGGACCTACCACCCCTACCAGCCCACGCATACCGTCACCGATATCGTAGCTGGCAATGACCACGCTGCTCTCCTTCAGAGCGGCATCCACATTCTCCGGCCCGATGAGGATCTGCACCGGGGCGTTGCCTGACGGCACCGGAAGGTTCTGCTTGTTGTCCACCATGAAGGTCATCAGGTCACGGGCCTTGTCGGCGTCCCGGTACTCCGGGAATTTCAGCAGCTGGGTGGTGCCGCCCAGATAGACCTCCTGCCCGGCAGCGTCCTTCAACAGCTGTCCGGCGTATTCGCACACCTGATTCAGCAGCAGGAACCACTTGCCGGACACCTGATCCGACAGGCTCATGAGCCGGGCGTTCATCTCCTCCGGCCCAAGGCCGGTAAAGTGGGTATTCAGCAGGTGACTTATCTCCGTCAGGGCCTCCCGCTCCACCGGCAGCTGCCAGCGAAGCAGCTGGCTCTTGACCCGGCTGTCCGACAGCATGGCCACGGCGATGAAGCTGTCATCGTCCACGGCAATGAGGTCGAACCGCTGCACCGTCACCGCTTGGGTGTGGTCCGCCATGGCATAGGCGGGGTAGCCCACCATGCTGGAGACCATCTGGCCCGCTTGAGCCATCACCTGATCCACCTGAGACATTTTCCCGGTGAGGGAGAGGCGGATGCTCTCGGCCTCCGCCTCCGGCAGCGCACGGCGCTCCATGAGTTCGTTGACGTAGAGCCGGTAGCCCTTGGCGGAGGGAACCCGGCCGGCGGAGGTGTGGGGCTGCTCCAGATAGCCCATCTCCACCAGATCCGCCAGCTCGTTGCGGATGGTGGCGGAGCTGATCCTGCCGGGCATCTTCTCAGCAATGGCCTTGGAGCTCACCGGCTCCGCCGTGGCCACATAGCCGTCCACCACGATCTTTAATATTTGCTTTTTCCGGTCTGTCAATTCCATGATAAAACTCCATTTAGCACTCCTACCTCCTGAGTGCTAAATGGAGTTTACCACCGTGGGCAGGTAAAGTCAATACCCGCAATTTTAATTATTTGTAAACACGTCGCTTACCAGCGCAGGCGGCCGCCCGGCAGCTGCTCCGGGAGCCAGTGCTGGCGCTGCATCACCGGCAGCACCGCCTGAAACAGGAAGCCCAGCAATAAAATTTGCAGCGGCAGGTACAGGGCGTTTTTCACGGCGCTCTGGGTCAGGTAGTAGAGGTAGCCCTTGCTGTACAGGATGGCGCTCCAGAGGGCGCCCAGCAGCACATTCTGGATATTGGTGAGGAGCTTGGCCAGAATGATGCGCCGCCACGTGATTTTAGCCCGGTAGAAAAACAGGGCGTAGATCATGCAGCCGGTGATGGTGGTCAGCATATAGCCGGGGAAATAGGGGTAGCCGCCGGAGGACAGGAAGAAGCTGAGGGTATCCTCGGCGGCGCCGAACACGATCACCGCCAGCGGGCCGCAGACCAGTGAACAGAGGGCTCTGGCCAGAAAGGTAACGCTGAGGGACAGGCTCTCGCCCAGACGGATGGAGCAGTGGCTCAGGACGATACAGGCGGCGATCATCAGGGCCATGAACACCAGACGGCGCAGAGCCTTCAGCTCCCCGGCGGCGCTGCGCCAATAGCCGGGGGACAGGGGATGGGGATAAAGCGGCATAAAAAAACCTCCTCTGATTTGGCAGACCGGACAGGCCGGACAGCCGCACAGAGGAGCGCCGGGGCTTACTGCCCCGGAGATAGCCGCTATGCGGCAGCGGGATGCGGGACCTACACTGCAAGGCGATGCCATTTCGTCCGGCGGACAACTCCCCGTTCCGCCAGCACTATGCCCCCATGGGGGCGACACGCAGATCCCTACTCTGCCTTTGTATGTGTGATGGGTTTAGTATAGCACATCGGCGGGAAAATGCAAGGATAATCGCCGAAGCGCCGCCGGTGGCGGAGAAAGCGAGGCGATTTCGAGGAAGTGTCCCGGTTTTCACGCCCCAAAGGGGCTGGAAACCGGGACACGACGGTGTTCCGAATCGCCGAAGCGCCGCCGGTGGCATACTTTTCCCAGCAGTTCTTTCTTTTTGTCTCCGGCGGCATACTTTTTGTCAACAGCGACAAAAAGTATGCAAAAAACGCCGCCAGAAACCGATGGTTTCTGGCCTTCCTTTCCTCTCAAGAGTTGCGTTCGTTATGGGCCGTAAAGGGAATCGCCTGTGCAACAAACCCGCTGCCGCTCCCTCTCAGGTGAAGGGGCGTGTGGGTCTACCGCTGGGGGAGTACGGATTCCCACGACCAGTCTGCGGACTGGTCTCGGAATGACAGGGGGTGGCAAGGCGGGAAAAGGGCGCTCTCCCCGGTGGGGAGAGCGCCCTTTTGTATGGAAAAATATCAGAGTCTAACTTGCAGCGGTAGGCTTAGCCCTTGACCACGGTGTACCAAACATCGCCGTTGGTCTGAGTCTGAGACACGACCTTGTAACCATCGGCCACGAAGTTGGTGCCGGCACCCTCGGCCGTGCAGTTGGACGGGTCGAAGTTCACGAAGGTACCGCCGTTGATGATGACCTTAGCTGTACCATTCTTGTAAGCGCTGTCCAAGCAGTTGATCAGGAAGTTGTAACCGTAAGTCGGGTTGCTGTACGGCTCGCAGGCGAAGGTACCGCCGTTGATAATGAGGGTACCCTTCTGGACCTGCACAGCAGTACCGCCGCCGTAATAGTAGCCGCCGTTGATGGTGAGGGTTGCACCATTCCGGACGTTGATGCCATAGCCGCCGTTGACGCCGGTATCAATGCCGCCGTTCTCGCCCGCATTGATGGTGGTATCTGCATCGATGATAAGGGCGCAGAAGTTCGTATTGTTGTTGCCCATGTTATCGGGGGTGATGATCTTCTTCTCCAGATTCAGCGTGGTGGGCTGGGAGATGACGATGCGGGCCGCAGCCGTATCCTCAATGTTGTTGGTCTGGATATCCTTGGTAACAGCCACGACGCCGCCGGTGGTCAGAGCCTCCTTCAGTTCCGTAACGTTCGCCACAGGGTAAGTGGCGTTGGCGTCATAGGTGTTATTGAAGCTGTCGCTCTCCACGGTGTCCTGCGTGGCGTAGACGGTGAACTTGACACCCTCCAGCGTCTTATTCATGTACTCGTTGCCGGCGGCCTCGTCCATATGGGCGGATACGGTGATCACTTTGGAAGCACCGCCGTTGGCAGTCAGATGGCCCTCGGTGTTCATGTCAAAGGTTTCCTCGCCAGTCTTATAGGTGAACTTGATGACCTTCAGCAGGCCAGTGTCGCCCTCCAGACCGGTGACGACGATCTTATACTTCAGGGCCAGATTGCCCTTGTTGACGATCTGGAAGGGGGTCAGGGTGTAGGTGCAGCCCGGCTCCCACAGGGGCGTTTTTCCATCTTCGGCGAAAGCGGTACCGTCTTTCGTTGCCCATGCCAGAGTGTCGATCGCCTTGCCAGTCTCATCCTGAATCTCGATATCCAAATTACCGGCCTGAATTTTGTTGACACCCGTGCTTGCGGTGTCGGTGAACCATGCGAAAGTAGCGCCTACCAGCATGGCCAGGCACAGAACCATGGCCATGACGCTGCCCAGCAAGGCCCGTTTGGTACTCTTGCGGTTTGTCATAGTATCTGCCTCCTATTTTTTGCGTGTGACCGATGGAGCGCTCGCACGGGGAATAACTCCTTATCGCCTCGCCTGAAACGATAACCGCCCATGGGCGGTTCGTCACACTGTCTATACACGCATGTTAGCACTCCTTACGGCAAATTGCAAGAGGAGTTGACATTTTTTTGCCGTTTTTTACATAGCGGTTTTACAGCGATTTCACATAAAGCGCCCCTCTCGCAGGGAGAGGGGCGCTCAGGCGGTATATGGGCAGGATCAGCAGCGGACCAGCTCCACCAGCACCTGCACCATTTTCTCCATGGAGGCCACGGGGACGAACTCATGGACGCCGTGGAAGTTGGCGCCGCCGGTGCAGAGGTTGGGGCAGGGGATATCCCGCTCCCAAGAGAGGCGGGCTCCGTCGGTGCCGCCCCGGATGGGAACGATCTCCGGCTCCACACCCACGGCCCGCATGGCGGCACAGGCGTTGTCGATGAGCTCCATGTGGGGCAGCAGCTTTTCCTTCATATTATAGTAGCTGTCCTTCAGCTCCAGCCGGAAGGAACCCTCGCCCCAAACGCCGTTGAGGTAGCGGACGGCGTTTTCCACGAAGGTCTTGCGGGCCTCGAACTTCTCACGGTCGTGGTCACGGATGATGGCGTGGAGCACCACCTCCGTCTCGTTGCCGGAGACGTCGGTGACGTGGTAGAAGCCCTCGTAGCCCTCGGTGTGGGCGGGAGTCTCCGCCTCCGGCAGCAGGGAGATGAACTGATGGGCCATGAGGATTGCGTTTTTCATCTTATCCTTGGCAGAGCCGGGGTGGATGTTGACGCCGTGGACGGTGAGGGTCACGGCGGCGGCGTTGAAGTTCTCGTACTCGATCTCGCCCAGCTCGCCGCCGTCCACGGTATAGGCGGCCTTGGCGGGGAATTTGGCGGGGTCAAAGTGGTCGGCGCCCTTGCCCACCTCCTCGTCTGGGGTGAAGCAGACGGCCACGGTGCGGTGGGGAATCTCCGGGTGGGCCAGCAGGTACTCGCAGGCGGTGACGATCTCCGCCACGCCAGCCTTGTCGTCGGCACCCAGCAGGGTGGTGCCGTCGGTGACGATGAGCTGCTGCCCCACATAGCGGCTGAGGAAGGGGAAGTCCTTCACCCGCAGGCATCCGGTCTTGGCCAGCGGCAGGTCGCCGCCCTGATAGGTGACGATCTGGGGCTGGATGCCGGCGCCGCTGACGGCGGGAGAGGTATCCATATGGGAGATGAGACCCAGCGCCGGGACGTGCTCCTGACCCGGCGTGGCGGGCAGGACGGCGTAGACATAGCCCAGCTGATCCATATGGGCGTTCTCCAGCCCCAGACGGGCCAGTTCGTCGGCCAGATACCGGCCCAGCTCCTTCTGGTGGGCGGTGGTGGGGACGGTGTCGGACGTCTCGCTGGAGGTGGTGTCAAAGGAGACGTATTTCAAAAAACGTTCGGTCACTTGCATGGTGGTTCCTCCTGTATCAGGCATCCCGCAGGATACCGGTATTCTTTGCCTTGTATTGTATCACAGTTTCGGGAAAATACGAGACTTTTTTCGCCGCCGGGGGAGATTTTTCTGCGGCGGCGGGGATTTTTGCTTGAGTAACGGCGGCGGGTGTGCTATACTGACTACTGTATGCGGGCGTGGTGGAATTGGTAGACTCGATGGATTTAGGTGATGTCACCTCAGTGCAGGGTTTTCACCCCATCATTCGCCGTGCTCATTCTTTGGTAAAAGCAGGTCCATCCTGTTTTATAGATGCGGATCAAGCGTTATGCTCCGCCTCGGGCATCCCCTCCCCGAGTAAAAGTAGAGGGCAATAAAATAGCGACAGGAAGCCCTGCCGCTCATATTTGCGGGCGTGGTGGAATTGGTAGACTCGACGGATTTAGGTTCCGTTACCTCAGTGGTGTGCGGGTTCGAGTCCCGCCGCCCGCACCAAGAAAATCTCCCCCGGGAAACCGGGGGAGATTTTCTTATAAACATTCCTTCAATTTATCGCTTCCACAGATAACGTTTTTCCAAGCCGCTTCACCTGTTAGTTTTCCAACAAAGAGGCGGTCGTTGGTATCCATTTTCTGTTTAAGCGCATCCCTCACTTGGACACAGCTATCTTCGGTCTTGATAAGCCACGTGGACTCTGTTACATGCGCCCATGCTTCATAACTCTTAATGGCATTGTACAATGCGTCATAATCTCTGCCAGGCTGTCGCAGGTCGTACTCGATAATTATAGAAGACATCTCTGTTGCCCTCCTTAGTTCAGCGTGTACTCACGCCAAGGAATAACCTGCATCGGCACCTTCGCGAGAAAGTTGACGATGTCGCGTCGCCCAGAGTAAGTAGGAACTCCCCTTGCGTTCTGCGCCATCAGGATGATAGGTACTGGCCCAAATGCACGCACACCGAAGGTTCGCATGGAGTCTGCCTCAGACGGACTGTTCAACACATGCGGCTTAACAACGATGATGCCAAATGTCACGCCCTGCTCTTTAACGAGCGCTCCCTGAAACTTCATCGGCCACCTCCACTGTGCTTGGTCTTGTCGACCAGTGTAAAGGTAGTAGCTCCCGTAGCGACTGGAGGCACACGCTTCCCCGCAACCAGGGTAACCTCTGTTTTCTTTCCTGCTGGACGATACTGTCCAGAGACGGGAGCAACCCCGCCAGTTTTAACTTTCGTAGCCATTTCTCAGGCTCCTTTCACGGTTTAGTTTGAAAGGAGCAGCGCCTGTTTTTTCCTTTCCGTCAACGAATTTCCTATTGCACCCTAACCCAAACTGTGATACGATGTTATTGCCATACGACAAGGCATCACGAGTGCTTTCGTCAACACAGGGGGGCACCGGGGTTTTCGGTGCCCTCTTTTCATTGCCCTTTCATCCTATAAGATAACAGATGTCTCAGTCTGTGTCAAGCGTTGTTTCGCTATTTTTCCCGTTTTTTGCAAAAATGTCTATTAACTATTTGCGGTACGCCCAAAACTCCGACCGTTAGCGACACCTTTTGCAAAAAACGCCCACTACAGATCTTGATGCTGTAGTGGGCGTTCATGTGATTGGTCACCTTTGCACTACGCAAAGCGCGGAACTTCCCCAAAGGCGCGGCGCAAATATTTTTCTGCTATGTTATCGGTAGTACGCGTTCCCGGATAATCACTAATGCGTTTCATAGTGCTCCGGCCGTAACTATCTTTGTTGATGACCCATACTTGATCTCTTCGTACATTATTTTCCGCCAAACCAGTACTGTGAGTGGTACAAATAAGTTGAGCATTTAGGGGGTTCATTTCAGGCGACATGAATAACCCCAAAATGCGCTGCACAATAGTAGGATGCAATCCGTTTTCCAATTCGTCAATGACAATCGGGCAACCAGTTTCAAGTGCTTCAAACAGGAGCGGAAGGATACTAAGCATTTTTATGGTACCGCTTGATTCATATTTTAAGAACGGTAGCAGTATCTGATCCACTTTATCATTGTCTTTGTATACAGCGTGTGTTGATTGGACATCTACTCGAACATTTTTGATGATAAGTTCTCTGCCTTCCAAATCATCTATTGCCATTGGAACTTTTCGTGTATCAACCTTTTCTTCGGTAAACTCTACAGATAGATCATCCATGGTTGGTTCCGCAATGCGCAAAATTCTTAAGCAACGTTGCCGTATGTCTTCCGTAAAGTTTTCTTGAGTTATATTACGTAACCCATTTAAATTAGCCATGTTAACTACAGCAATATTACTAATTGCAGAGACAAGTTTTGAGGCAAGCGGGTTATTAAGAAATGCTGCCATAGACAAGCAAAGGGCTCGGTCTTTAACAACGGAAATGTTTGTTTCAAAAGAAGCTAATTCGGATTTTAGTTCAATACTACTGTATTCCGGAGATGTTCTTAAAAGGATCGTTTCTGTGCGTTTCTTTTTCTTTGTGAGCTTTTCGGACATTATTAGTCCATGATGGACAGAGAACGAGTAGTTGTAAGCAATTCCATCCATTACAATTTCAATTGTATATTCTGTTGGAATATCTTTTCCGCTTACATCAAAAAGGAAATGCTTATCCATTTCACTTGTGCTTAATTTAACTGGCTGTAACTCCAATAACTGAGGATTATTTGATGCGAGCAAAGGAGAAAGGTTAATTAAATTTTGGATTTGAATTATTGCTTTGCAAAAATTAGATTTTCCAGATCCGTTTGCCCCAAAAATATATGAGATTCGATTAAATGTATCGTCTCCATTTGAAAAAGTGTTTTCCAAAAACTCTTTTTTTGACCGGTCAGTAACAGTAGTAAATCTAACCTCATCCGCAAATGGGCCAAAATTCTTGACTCCAAGTGATTTCAATATGATGTTAGTCATACTACATCCCTACCTTTCGCAAGAATTATACTATAGCACTTTCTGTTTGTCAATTCTTGTTCTCGTTTTTTACAGCATTTTTGTAAATATCAAGTTTATCTATATTCCTGCTGATTTTTCGAAAAATATACAATTAAGAAGTCGTTTTAGGACTTTTATTTTGACAGTTTCTGCATTACTATTTCATCAATTTCCAACTCCAGTTTCTGTATTTTCTCCTGTAACGACAAAATGTGGGCGTCGAGGATTGGTTTCCTCAACGCCCACATTTTTTGCAGCTGTGCCAGCTTCTTTAGTTCCACGGCACACTGCTCTCGCACAGTTTCGGTATACTCCTGCACCGCAGCATCCAGCACCTCCTCATGAATACGGTGGGAGGCGCAATAGGTTTTTCCATTCCGATGATACCCACGGCACACATATTCTACACGGCTCTTGCCGTTCCAGCAGCGGATCATAGGAATGAATGTATTCCCGCATTCCCGGCAGGTCAGCAGTCCCGCATAACGGTGCTTGGCCTGATTGCCGTTTGCGGGGCGGGCCTGTTGCTTGAGCAAGCGCTGTACCTGCTCCCATTCCTGTTTTCCTATGATCACAGGAAAGAATCCCTCATGACGATACCAGTCGGTTTTGTCTATATGCTTGGCCTTACCGTTGTTGTATTCTCTGCGATGGTTGTTCAGCACGCCGGTGTACGCCTCCTCCACCAGAATGTTTTTCACACTGGTATATGTCCACAGGAACTGCCCATCACGGGTTTTGTGTGTATGCCGAACCTCTCTGCCGCACCGTTCGGCCCGGAGCTGCGCCGGAGTTTTTCGTCCCCGTTCATTCAAGCGCCGGGCGATTTCCTTCAGTCTGACACCACCCAAATACAGAGGGTAGACCATTCGCACGGTTTCAGCGGCTTCTTCTATGACCTTGATTTCACCGGTGTTTTTATCTTTCCAGTAACCGAAGGGCGGCGTGATCACGATGCCGTCTTTCTGTTTCTGCCGGTATCCCGCCCGGATCTTTTTGCCAATATCCTTTGCATAGTAATCGTTCATCAGGCCACGGACGCCGATGATCAAGTCATCTTCGTCGCGGAATGTATCAACGCCCTCCGTGGCAGAGATTACGCGCACCTGGTGTTCCCGCAGATAATCAATAAACAATGCGGTCTGGGTCCTATGGCGGCCAAGCCGGGATAAGTCTTTTACGATGACAGCGTCAATTTTATCAGCATCCACAGCCGCCGTGAGCTCGTCCAGCCCACGGCGGTTAAATTTCATGCCGCTTACATTATCATCGAATGATTGTCCCACGATGATGTACCCATGCTGCTTGGCAAACGCCTGGCAGATTTCTTGCTGATTCAGCAAAGAGTTCATCTCTTGGTCATCATCGTTTGATAGCCGTACATAGAGCCATACCCGCATCTATTATCACCTACCCCGCATAGTAATCGCCGTAGATCACCGCTCCCAACCTGTCATAGTCAAAATCTGCGGAGGGGAAGCAATCTGTCTGCGCCCCGTTTTCGAAGATGTCGAGATGGTCACGGAAGGGAGCTTTCAGCCGAATCTCCAAATCCAGCTTACCATCTTCTTCGTGAACGAGTATCTTTTCGACCAGCATTCTCAGATGCGCTTCCGACATCTTACCCTCTTGAAGGATATCGTCGATCAGGCTTATGTCCCTTTTTAGCTTGGCCTGTCGGCTGCGGAGCACCTCCGAGACATTTTGCAGTTCTTCGATCTGCTTTCTTGCCTCCGTAATCTGCTCCTCACGCTTTGCAATCATGCGGTCATAGCGTTCCGCATGGGCTTTATCCCGGATGCGTTCCATCAGGATCACCTCCACTTCCTCCTCCAACAGGAGAATGTGTTCTTTCAGCTTGGTTATTTTGCTACTGGCCACAGAAGCCTTTGGCGTCCATTTCTCGATGAGCCTTTCCATCCGTGACCAGTTTTCTTCGTACATTTTCTTTGTTCGCAGGATCTCCGCGCCGATCAATCTGTCTAACGCTTCCTCGTCCACCATGTGAGATGAGCAGTGTTCCTTGCCGTACCGATGGTAGGTGTCGCAGACATAGGCGACCCGTTCCCCGCTTTTCAGCTTAATGCGCTTCCCGATAAAGGTTCGGCCACAGTCCTTGCAGCGAAGCAATCCGCCATACCGGAGGATGCCCCGGTTGGTGCCAGCCCGGACATTTTTCTCTTTGCGCTCTGCAAGGAGCGCTTGAGCCTGCTCCCATATCTCACGGGTCACGATCACTGGCAGATAATTCTCGTGGCGGAACTGCTCCTCCGGGTCTGTGAAGCGGAAGGTCTTATTGATTTTATTGCGCTCGCTCTTGTGGCAGATCAGGGTGCCGATGTAGCTCTCATCTCTCAAGATTCGCGCCACCATCGTTGCGTCCCACAAATATTTTTTGAGGATGCCATCCTGAGTGTTTGGCAGGCGCTTATTTAGCAGTTCCGCCTGCATAAGTGCCGGCGTTTTCCTCCTCTGTCCATTCAGTGTGCGGGCGATGGCCTTCATGCCGCTGCCGCCGACATAGGCGGAGAAGATCAGTCGGACCGTTTCGGCAGCTTCTTCTACGACAACGACCTTTTTTGTGTTCTTATCCTTGAAGTAGCCGAAAGGTGGGATGGTCACGATGCCCTCCTTTTGCTTTTGCCGGTAACCGGTCCGCACACGGCGGCTGCCGTCGCGGGCATAGAAGTCGTTGACCAGCCCCTTGAATCCGATGATGAGATCATCGTTCTCATTAAAAGTATCGATATTTTCTGTTGCGGACAGGACCCGCACATCATGTTCGCGGAGGTAGTCGATAAAGAGCGCGGTCTGTGTCCGGTGACGGCCCAGGCGGGACAGGTCTTTAACGATGATCGCTTCGATCTTGCCCGCTTCGACCACCTCGTAGATTTTGTCGATTCCCTCACGGTTGAAGTGCATACCGCTGACATTGTCATCAAAGGATTCGCCCACCACCTCGTGGTCGTTGCTGACGGCAAAGTTATATATAATTTTCCGCTGATTATTCAGAGAGTTCAGTTCTTCATCCTCATCTCTGGACAGCCGATAATAGAGCCAGACTTTCATAATCGTTCCTTTCCACTATGGTGTGCCGATCATGCACAACACACCATAGCACACAATTTTTTGAATAGCTAACAAAAGAAATCAGGCAACGCCAGATTCTACCTTACCAACAAAATCCGTGGTCTGGTTTGTGTACGGATTATCCACGGCGAGATAGTCGTGAAGCATCAGTTTCAGAAATTCATCGAACTGGTCATCCGTACCCACATAGGAATACATGACGCTTGCGATGTTAGATTCTTTTTTCTTTCGGCCCATAAAACTCCTTCCTCCCGAAACCAATTCGGGCAACAAAAATAGCAGACCGTCACATGGTCTGCTGCCAACTCCGTTCTTCTTCGTGATCGTCCTCTTTCTGACCGAGGGCAATCTTCTTTTCCTTTTCTTTGCGCAGCGTTTTTCTGTCTGCGTGATAATGCATGGTGGTGCTGTCCGTCACAGGCTCAGCAGACTGAGATTGTTCCAGTCTCCAGCCCAGGCCCACCACAGCAGAAACAACGCCGCCAGCGCCATCAGCAGGACTACCCATGTCGGACCATCCAGGTGCGGCAGATGCAGCCTGGGTAGTCTGATATTGGGCAGAGAAGAACGCTTCTCTTTCGGCTTCCCAGCCTGTTCGGCCATCTGCTCCAGATGCTTCAGCACTTTCAGCAGCTCGTCCACCTGTGTCCGGGTCGGGAACTGCTCCAGCAGTTCGCTGGCCTTCTTCAGATAGCCGGTCTGTCTCTCGGCGTGGTAACCCAGCGTGTAGAGGTCGCTCTGCAGATCCCCCCAGTCTTCTTTCGTGGGATGCACTTCGGAAGTAGGTGTCTGCTCCTGTGCCAGGGGTTGCGGCGTGCTCTGTACTGTCAGCGCTGATGTGGTCTGCGCTGTCTGTGCAGGACGGTTCTTCTCCAACAGCTCGTCCATAGATAATTTCTTCTCTGATCCTGAATTCATATTCCATGTTCTCCTTTAGATATTTGTCACCGAACA
>ENA-UEPH01000025-UEPH01000025.1-human-gut-metagenome-genome-assembly--contig:-NODE-25-length-160907-cov-6.646689_pt1 | contig 160907 bp, 117 predicted proteins | sample MGYA00242891_ERZ507898 | MGnify/ENA primary metagenome ERZ507898 (study PRJEB26167, sample SAMN06115411) | human gut metagenome | host: Homo sapiens | place: China:Guizhou | collected 2014-10-15...
TCATACTTGCAAGCATATCGCTGTGCTCGTAATTGCCTCCCCCGTGCGCATGGCAGAGGAGGAGGAAATTACAAAGGCGGTCTGCCTAAATTCAACCGGAATAAAGATAAAAAAGCTGAGGTAAAACCCGAACAGCCTAAACCCGAAGTAGCTAAGGAAATTGTCGAGAAGAAAGAGACCCAATTGCCGGTTGAAGAAGCTCAGCCTATTAATGTTGTACATAGTGATATTTTGGATAAGGATTTGGTATTCAGTCGCACGGAGAATGGAATTATTGTAGAGAAGAAGGCTGATGCGGTTTCTGAAAAATCAAAAGAAACAGAGAAAAAAGAGGAGGAGACCGAGCAACCACAACGAGAACCAGCCGCTCCTAAAAAAGAGCGTAAATTCTTTGATAAGCGTAGCCGGAAACAAGAAAACCAGGATGTTGCCAAGGTCGAAGAAGTGAAAGAAGAGACGAAGGAGGAGAATGTGGCTGAAGAGCAGCAAAAGGCGGAACAACCAGTTGAAAGAATGAATCGTCCGAAATTTATCAAACGTAACAAACGTGTAGAGAGAGACGAGGATACGATTCGTCAAGATGTGGAAGAGGAAGCATTTGATGATACAGAAGATGTTCCTGCTGTTAAAGATGAAACTGAAGGAGAAAATTATGAAACTGTTTCGTCTGAATCCGAAGAAAGAAGAGAGAGTCCCAATAAAATGCGTTTTGACAAGCGCGATAAATATTACGAGTTCGAAGGAATTATTTTGAACTCGGGCGTGTTGGAAATAATGCCTGACGGGTATGGATTCCTGAGATCGTCAGACTACAATTACTTAAATTCTCCGGATGATATATATGTGTCTCAAAGTCAAATCAAGTTGTTTGGTTTGTCAACCGGTGATACCGTGGAAGGAACAGTACGTCCCCCGAAAGAAGGAGAGAAATATTTCCCGTTGATTAAAGTTTCAAAGATTAATGGTAAATCACCGGAAGCCGTGCGTGACCGTATTCCTTTCGATCATTTAACCCCGCTTTTCCCGAATGAGAAGTTTAATTTGACCGGAAGCGGAAGAGCAACGATTTCAACTCGCGTGGTTGATATGTTCGCTCCGATCGGTAAAGGACAACGTGGTTTGATCGTTGCACAGCCGAAAACAGGTAAGACCATGTTGCTGAAAGAGATCGCAAATGCTATTTCGGCTAATCATCCCGAAGTATATCTGATTATATTGTTGATTGACGAGCGCCCGGAGGAGGTAACCGACATGGCCCGTAGCGTGAATGCAGAGGTGATTGCTTCGACTTTCGACGAACCGGCTGAACGTCATGTGAAGGTGGCTAATATCGTGTTGGAGAAAGCGAAACGTATGGTTGAGTGCGGTCACGACGTGGTGATCCTGTTGGATTCAATCACTCGTCTGGCTCGTGCGTATAACACGGTATCTCCGGCATCCGGTAAGGTTCTTTCCGGTGGAGTGGATGCTAACGCGTTACACAAACCGAAACGTTTCTTCGGGGCTGCCCGTAACATCGAGAACGGAGGCTCTTTGACGATTCTGGCGACGGCCTTGACCGAGACCGGTTCCAAGATGGATGATGTGATCTTCGAGGAGTTCAAGGGAACGGGAAACATGGAGTTGCAATTGGATCGCAAATTGTCCAACCGTCGTATTTACCCGGCCGTGGATATTACAGCATCCAGTACGCGTCGTGATGATTTGCTGTTGGAGGATTACACGTTGAATCGCATCTGGATATTGCGTAATTATCTGACGGATATGAATTCCGTGGAAGCTATGCAGTTCGTGAAGGATCGGTTGGAAAAAACGAAATCCAATGAAGAGTTTTTGATTTCTATGAATGATAAATAGTTTATCGGTTTAGATATAGAAAAGAGGCTGTCTGAAAAGTCAATTTACGTAGAACTACCACCCCTAGCCCCTCCTTACACAGGAGGGGAAACCGCTTGGTAATCAACCCTCCCCCTGTGTAAGGGGGAGCCGGAGGGGGTAGTGATTTTATAGGGAAGAGACTTTTCAGATAGCCTCTTTTTTTACATCTTCTCTTCAAGGAGAAGGGAAGTGTGATTTTCCCGGAAGCGATGCTGCAAAGCTTGTATTCCGCCGGGGAAAATCCAGTCTTAATTATGATCTTATTTATGTCCGATAGGGAGTTCATTATCATCATCAAGCATTCATCTTGCATCCCCCTAGCATTCATCCTCGATAAAATTGATTTTTGGATCAACCCTGTTTGTATATTGGGTTCTTTTTGACGTATATTGGCTATCTGTAGAAATATGCTTGAATGATAGGTAGGTATTTATTTACTAATGACATAGTAGATACTTTATATAGTGTTTGGGGGTGGGCATAGTGTTGATTGGTTTTAAATTGCCATGAAAAGTATGTTTTGCAACATCTACATTGCAAAATGTGGCTTTTTTATTACCTTTGCATGGCAAAATAAAAAGAATGGAGAGTTTACGTAACACATATAAGATACTGTTAAAGGAACGTACTTCTGCTATCCGGCGGGGATTGCTCGACACGATTGATACCCGTGCCCGTTTGATTGCGATTAAAGGGAGTCGGGGTGTGGGAAAAACGAATTTTCTTTTGGCTTTTTGCAAAGAGTATTATATGAACGATCCTTCCTGTCTTTACGTGAATATCAATAATTTGTTTTTTGCGATGGAGGGATTATTTAATTTTGTGGAGCGTTTTTACAAGTTGGGTGGAAAAGTTTTATTACTGGACCAAATTCACAAATATCCGAACTGGGATAAAGAGTTGCGCGATGCTTATGACCGTTTCCCTGATTTGCAGATCGTGTTCACGGCCTCTTCGATATTGCGTATCAAATCCAACAAGTATTTGCATGGGATCGTGGAAATGTATAACCTGAGTGGTTTATCGTTTCGGGAATTTCTAGAATTGGAGACGGGATACAAGTTCCCAGTCTATTCGTTCGAGGAGATCGTGGAGAGTCACGAGGAGATCGTGGATGATATATTGGGAAAGGTACGTCCGTTAGCTTTTTTTAATAACTATTTGAAATATGGTTATTATCCCATATATTTGGAAGAGAAATCACATATTGATTATTTGCTGAAAAATATCAACTTAACATTAGAGTTTGATATACCGTACAATAATCAGATTGAACTGAAGTACTTGACGAAATTGAAACAATTGCTTTTTATCGTGGCGAACGGTAACAGTAATATTAATATCAGTAAGTTGAGTACCCAGATTGGTGTTTCCCGTGCAACGGTGTTGAATTACCTGCATTACATGAAGAATGCGAGGTTGTTGACCTTGTTGTTTGACCGGGAGAGTGATGACGAGAATGGATTGAAACCGAACCAAGTGTTTCTGCACAACCCGAACTTGCTGAACGCGGTTTGTTTGGATAAGACGGATTCGACGATGGTCCGGAAATCTTTTTTGATAAGCCAATTGTGTGCCGTGGCGAAATTGAATTATTCGGGAAACGAGGATTTGCTAGTGAACCAGAAGTACGAGGTTTCCGTACGGCAACAAGGAGATAAAGGGCGGGTCCGGGATTCAGTAATTCTGATGACCGATATGATCGAACGGGGAAAGAAGAATGTAATTCCTTTGTGGCTCGCCGGTTTTGTGTATTGAGAGAAATAAAATCTTAAATAGAGTGATCAACTATTGTTAGTTAATGTTTAAAAAAATGGCAAAAGAAAAGAAATTTATCACATGTGATGGTAACGCTGCCGCTGCTCATGTAGCTTACATGTTCAGCGAGGTATCGTGCATCTACCCTATTACTCCGTCGTCTCCGATGGCAGAGTATGTTGACGAATGGGCTGCTAAAGGTAGAAAGAACCTGTTCGGGGAGACTGTAAAAGTGATGGAAATGCAATCAGAGGCAGGTGCTGCCGGGGCCGTTCACGGTTCTCTTCAAGCTGGTGCTTTAACCACGACTTACACGGCTTCTCAAGGATTATTATTAATGATCCCGAATATGTACAAGATTGCAGGAGAGTTACTTCCTTGCGTTTTCCACGTGAGTGCTCGTGCTTTGGCTGCTCATGCTCTTTCTATTTTCGGTGATCACGCAGACGTTTACGCTGCTCGTCAAACCGGTTTCGCGATGTTGGCTTCCGGTTCTGTACAAGAAGTTATGGACCTTTCTGCCGTGTCTCATTTGACCGCTATCAAGTCAAGAGTACCTTTCGTTAATTTCTTTGATGGTTTCCGTACCTCTCACGAGATTCAGAAGATCGAGGAATTGGATATGGAAGATATTCGCGGTTTGGTTGATATGAAGGCTTTGCAGGAATTCCGTGACCGGGCTCAAAATTCTGAGAACCCTGTAACCAAAGGAACTGCACAGAATCCTGACGTTTATTTCCAAGGTAGAGAGGCTGCTAACAAGTTCTATGATGCAGTGCCTGATATGGTGGCTTACTACATGGATGAAATGTCTAAAATCACGGGTCGTACTTATCGTCCGTTTACTTATTACGGGTCTAAAGATGCCGAGAATATCATCATCGCGATGGGTTCAGTGACTGAAACTATCCGTGAAGTGATTGATTATAAGGTAGCAAAAGGCGAGAAAGTGGGTATGATTGCCGTTCACTTGTATCGTCCCTTCTCTGCTAAATATTTCATGGAAGCCGTTCCTGCCACGGTAAAACGCATTGCCGTGCTTGACCGTACGAAAGAGCCGGGAGCTGCCGGTGATCCTTTGTACCTTGACGTGAAAGAGGTATTCTACGGACAGAAGAATGCCCCGGTAATCGTTGGCGGACGTTACGGTTTAGGTTCTAAAGACGTGACTCCGGCGCAAATCATTGCTATCTACAAGAATTTGGAGATGAACGAGCCGAAAAATCAATTCACGGTAGGTATCGTGGATGATGTAACCTTCCATTCTCTTCCTATGGAGGCCGAAGTAAAGGTGAATTCGGATAATATGTACGAGGCTAAATTCTACGGTTTAGGTTCAGACGGTACGGTAGGAGCAAACAAAAACTCTATCAAGATTATCGGAGGTGCAACTAATAAATATTGTCAGGCTTATTTTGCCTATGACTCAAAAAAATCAGGAGGTTTCACGGCTTCTCACCTTCGTTTCGGGGATGAGCCTATCCGTTCGACTTATTTGATAACCACTCCTGACTTCGTGGCTTGTCACGTGCCTGCATACATCCACATGTATGATGTGTTGAAAGGTTTGAAGAGAGGCGGTTCTTTCTTGTTAAACTCTTTGTGGGATGAGAAAGAAGTAGGAAATCACCTTCCGAATGCCATGAAACGTTACTTGGCTGAAAACGAAATTAATTTCTATATTATTAACGGTACGAAGATTGGTCAACAATTAGGCTTGGGTAACCGTACTAACACGATCATGCAGTCTGCTTTCTTCAAGATCACGAACGTAATTCCTTACGAATTAGCCGTGAAGGAGATGAAGAAAGCAATCGACAAATCATACGGAACCAAGGGTGAGGCTGTTCTTAAAATGAACTATGCCGCTGTTGATGCCGGAGGTTTGGATGAGAACGTGGTGAAAGTTGCCGTTCCTGCTGAATGGAAAAACCTGAAAGATGAGAATTGCGCTCACGATGAAAACCGTCCGGAATTTATCCGCAACGTGGTTGACGTGATGAACGCGCAAAAAGGTGACGATCTTCCTGTTAGTGCTTTTGCCGGACGTGAAGACGGAACTTTCCCTGCCGGGACTTCTAAATTCGAGAAACGCGGTATCGCTATCAACGTACCGGAATGGCAAGTGAACAACTGTATCCAATGTAACCAATGTGCTTACGTTTGTCCTCACGCTGCTATTCGTCCGTTCTTGTTGTCGGATGCTGAATTGGCTGCTGCTCCTGCCGGAACAGAAACCAAACCGGCTATCGGTAAAGAATTTGCAGGATACAAGTTCAAGATTCAGGTATCTCCGTTAGACTGTACCGGTTGCGGTAACTGTGCTGACGTGTGTCCTGCTAAGGAGAAAGCGTTGATCATGAAGCCTCTTGAAAGCCAACAGGCTGAGATCGCTCGCTTCGAGTATATGGACAAGAAAGTAGGTTACAAGAAATTGGTTGAACCTAACAACGTGAAGAATTCTCAGTTCCAACAACCGTTATTCGAGTTCTCCGGAGCTTGTGCCGGTTGTGGTGAGACTCCCTATATCAAATTGATCACCCAATTGTTCGGAGAGAGAATGATGGTGGCTAACGCTACCGGATGTACCTCAATCTATGGTGGATCCGCTCCTTCAACCCCGTATTGCACGAATTACGTTTCAGGACGTGGTGTGGCTTGGGCTAACTCCTTGTTCGAGGATAACGCCGAGTACGGTTTCGGTATGGCCGAAGGTGCCAACCGTTTGCGTGAGCGTGCGAAGAGATTGTTGGAAGAAAACCTGTCAACCTTCTCGGCAGAAACTCAGGCTGCAGTTAACGAGTGGCTTGCTGCTTACGAGGATGGCGATAAGACTTTAGTTACCAGCGATAACATGTCTGCTGCTTTGGCTAAAGAAACTTCAGCTGCCGCTAAACAAATCATGGTGTTGAAACCTTACTTCACGAAGAAATCTCAATGGATCTTCGGTGGTGACGGTTGGGCATACGATATCGGTTACGGTGGTTTGGATCACGTGTTGGCTAGCGGTCACAATGTAAACGTGTTGGTTGTAGATACCGAGGTTTATTCTAATACCGGAGGTCAATCTTCTAAATCAACACCCGTGGGAGCCGTGGCTAAATTTGCTGCTAGCGGTAAACGTGTACGCAAGAAAGATTTGGGTGCTATGGCTATGTCATACGGTTATGTTTACGTTGCTCAGGTTGCCATGGGATCTAACCAAGCTCAGTATTTGAAAGCGTTGAAAGAGGCAGAGGCTTACAACGGACCGTCTTTGATTATTGCTTACGCTCCGTGTATTAACCATGGATTGAAGGCTAGCATGGGTAAATCTCAGGCTGAAGAGAAGAAGGCTGTAGAATGCGGATACTGGCAGTTATATCGTTACAACCCGATGTTGGAGGAAGAAGGCAAGAATCCGTTCCAATTGGATTCCAAGGAACCGGATTATAGCAAATTCCGTGACTATTTGATGGGTGAAGTTCGTTTCAACTCGTTGGTAAAAGCTGCTCCGGAAGAAGCCGAGAAGTTGTTTGCCAAGACCGAGGCTGACGCAAAATGGCGTTACGAAGGTTACAAACGTCGTGCTGAAATGAAATACGGCGAATAATATTCACAATATTATAATTGAGAAGAGATCGCTCGAAAGTATTTTCGGGCGATCTTCTTTTTTTCGAGAATATTCCTTTCTGGCTATGAATAGAACGATTTGCATTATTCGAGAATCTTTTTTCGTTTGTTCTGATAATTGACAAATATTATAACTCTATTTTATAAAAATGACTAAATGCAAGTTATGGGTAATGTCGACTTTCGCGGAATCCATTCGGCGAGTGAAAGATGGGGAAATTGAAGATTGATAAATTATATTGTTTTTGTGGAATGCCTTTTTCTTTTTCTAAGATTATCCTTTATGGCATAAAGGAGGTCTATCTTTATATAATCAGAGTTTTTGTTTCGAATTGTTGCGGAATATGCAATAATTCAATGATTAGGATATTTGAATCTCTAAAATCAAGCAAAATATCGTTTTATCTTGCTCTATCAGAAACGTTTTGAAAATGAATACACCTTAAATAATACAAATACTCGAACGACAGATTGTATATTTGTGATATCAAAGTATAAGGCGAAAAGCTTTATTTTGAATGGATTAATTTAGATGTAGAATAAACGTATATAGAGTAAGTGAATATAAAAATATATATCATTTTTATTAGCATGGTATGCTTGTTTGCCTCTTGCATAGAGGAGCCTTTGACGTCAGAAGAGACGGATGGGGCAACAGCGTATATGCTTGTGCGAGGTGGTAATTTGCTAAGTTCGACGGATTCTCGTGATAACGAAATCAATACACTTAGAATACTTGCCTTCAGCGTGACGGGACGTTGCGTGAGTAATGTATTGTATCATGCAACATTGAACGAAACGATACAACATCCCATTAATGAAGGGAATTATGATTTCGTGTTTTTAGCCAATGAACCGGATTCGTATGCTATTCAAAATGCGTTGAACTCGGTGACTCGATATGCCGATTTGCGTAATATCAAGTATCCCGAATCGTGTTTTGATTCGGACGTGGCGATTCCGATGTACCAGGAGATAAAAGATGTGAACATTATTCGTGGTGGTGGGGGAGCGCAGGTTGGTGACGGACCGGTCGTGAACCCGCTTGTGCTTAAGTTGGAAAGACTAGCTTCACGAGTAGATATCGTGTTGGAAGCCGAGGAGGATTTGACGGCTTATTTCACGGGTGTCACTTTTTCAGGTATACCGGATGGAATCAAACTGACTTTGAATGATAACGGGACTTTTGATAGAAATGTAACCCGTAAATATACATTGACGGATGATGCTGGTTATTTCACTAGTGTAATTCCGAATGCCGAACAACAGGGGCGAGGGATAGTATGGGTTAGAAAGATTACCCGTTTTATCCTTCCTTTCAATAATTTCTCCCCGGTAGATGATGCGGACAAGGCTTTCGAGTTAACCGTGGATATGAAGGATCGGTATAGTCCTTCCTGTAAGCTGAAGATCGCGACGAACGGTGTGGATGGGGCCACGAAAGATAATTACACGTTACCTTTTAATTCGGCTCTTCTTCTCACGGGGATTATTCAAATTCCAATGGAGCTTAATGTAAAGGTAACTCCTTGGGGAGAAGAAGAACATGATTGGCAGATGGGAAATTATTACTTGAATGTTTCCGAGGTCAACGTGAGTATCACGGATTTCAATGGTGCGCGAATAACTTTTTCATCTAATATGCCGAAAGTGCATGTTTTACCGAACTTGTATGTTGGGGAGAGCGGAACGATGCTTACTGAAAAGGTATTCAATGATTTGGTTTTTACGCCCGTGGTGAACAACCCTTGGTTTCCACAATATGGAACCCCGATGTTCGACGGGAAAATAATGAGATACGAAACGTCTCGTTTTAGTTATGTATATGATACCGAATCGAAAACAGGTACGGGGTACATGGACATCTTGTTGGATGAATATAATGAAATACATGATAAAACATTCCGGCTTATTCTGTCCGGTGAAGTCGATGGAGGAGGAAAATTACAACGGGAAATCAAGGTGCATACCCGGCAGGAAGGTTATCGTTTTGATGCAATTTATTGGGCTGGATATTATGTCGGGGCTTTTTCTAGGGATAATGAAACAGGTGAACGTATTATCACGGGACAAAAACCAAGGCTCGAAAATACGACGGACTTGGGCGAGTGGCAGGTGTGGGTAGAGCGGGGAGCGGGAGATATTGTCTTGAGTACCACCCCTAGTTTTGATCCGTCTGTCGGTACGGATATGCCCGGTGATGCAGAGAATTACCCGGTTCGTCCTAACGAGTTCAAATCGCATGAAGCCGGAAGTTATGTCACGGGAAGAGGCCGGGTTTATTTTCGTGTCGCGTGGAAAGACAAGAATCCTAATCCAGTGATCGACAACGGGCTCAGACAACCGAGATATGCCGTGATATGTTTGTCTCATAGGTGGTCGGCCGGCTGGGAACCTTCTACACGTATTTATATACGACAAGGTGAAGCTGCCGATTATTTGATGACTCGTGAGGAAAATATTGCGCTTGGCCCCTTGGCCGGTAAATCCCGGACTGAAGCGAGTAAAATATCGGTTTTCAATTTAACGGCTCCTGGATATAAAAATGGTGGTGAAGCTAATTATTATGATCTGTCACAGGTAAAGAGTGCCGAATTCGTGAAATTCCCGAGCCAGGCAGGGGCATTCTTTCAGTGGACGTCAGCGAGTCATCCGCGCAGGGCATATCATCCCACGAATCCTGTTGTCGATTATTTTTCCACGAATGATTGGGATGGAACCCTAGAGGTTCAACCGATATGGGATAATGGCACGGGAACCGAGTATATGTGGAATCAAAAGGCTGTATCCGAGGTTTGTCCCCCGGGGTATCATCGCCCGAATGATGGGTACACGGACCAAGTTTCGTATAACGGGCCGTATCCGAACTTCAAACGTTTCTGGCCGACACCGGTAATGGAACGTACCACTCATGCTGGTGATGCTGCTGATGGTAGCAATGATCAGGTATATTCAAAGCAGATCGAGAAATCGGAATGGAGGCAGTCGTTGGCACTTAATCCCGTTGTAGGAGAATTATTGTACGGGTTTGAGGCCGAGCTTGATGTTCAATATGGAGGACGGGAAGGGTGGAAAATTTATCGTTACCCGACCTCTCCGGTATTTAACGAGGATGAATCACAGGAAAAAAATATAAAAGCCAAAGATGGTTTCTACGCGGATGGTTATTTCGATCGTCGTCCGATCCAGAAACAGAGGATAGCGGATGGAACTGATCGTTACGGGGTTAGTGTCAAGACCTCCCAGGTTGCTTACCGGGGATGCGTGTTCTATAATCCAACGACAGGAGCCTCCGTGTTCTTGCCTGCAGGTGGACGTAGGGAATCTGCAGGAGGTCGATTGATGTATGCCGGAGAGACTGGTTATTACTGGACTTCTTCAGCATCACCGATATTCCCGAACTCTTTCTACAATGCATGGGCTCAAGAGAGTCGCGGAAGTTTCGTGGGGAGTGTATCAACCTCGGTTTCAACAGGTAATTTAATCAGGTGTTTCCGGGATAATTGAACAAAAGGATATATGGGATACATAAATACATATTATCTATTTATTCGATGCATGAAAGATGAGGTCATGGAAGATCTAATTTCGTTTTTTATGAAATCGGGATATGGAGATTTATATTTTCGGAGAGCGTATTCCATATTTTTTTATCGATTTGTTCATCATATTAAAAAAGTAAATGTTTTTTCTTTAATCAGAGTTTCTATTTCAAATAGTTGCGGAATATGAAACCTTTCCAAGATTGGAATATTGAAATCTCTAAATTCAAGTAAAACATTGTTTTTACTTACTTCATTAGAAACGTTTCGAGTGACAAATACACTTTAAAAAGCACAAATACTTGTATGACAGATGATATTTTTGTAATATCAAATATAGAGCGAAAAGCTTTATTATGAATGGATTAATTTGGATGTCGAACAAACTTATATAGAGCAAATGAATAAAAGAATACATATCATTTTTGTTAGCATGGTATGCTTGCTTGCCTCTTGCATAGAGGAGCCCTTGAAGTCTGAAGAGACGGATGGAGCAACAGCATATTTGCTTGTACGGAGTGGTAATTTGCTAAGTTCGACAGATTCCCGTGACAACGAAATCAATACACTTAGAATACTTGCCTTCAGCGTGACGGGACGTTGCGTGAGTAACGCGTTGTATAATGCAACTTTGAACGAAACGATACAACATCCCATTGATGAAGGAAATTATGATTTCGTGTTTTTAGCCAATGAACCGGATTCGTATGCTATTCAAAATGCGTTGAATGCCGTGGCTCGATATTCCGATCTGGGTAATATCAAGTATACCGAGTCGTGTTTTGATTCGGATGTGGCGATTCCGATGTTTCAAGAGGTAAAGGATGTAAACGTTCTTTCCACTGGAGGAGCGCAAGTGGGTGACGGGCCGATAGTGAATCCGCTTTTGCTTAAATTGGAGCGACTTGCTTCACGAGTGGATATCGTGTTGGAAGCCGAGGAAGATTTGACGGCTTATTTCACGGGTGTTACTTTTTCCGGTATACCGGATGGAATTAAGTTGATGTCTGCTGATAATAGTGCATTTGATAGAAATATAACCCGTAAATATACATTGACGGATGATGCTGATTATTTTTCTAGTGCAACTCCGAACGCGGAACAACAAAGTCGGGGGATTGTATGGGTTCGGAAGATTACCCGATTTATCATGCCTTTCAATAACTTCACTCCGGTAGATAACGCGGACAAAGCTTTTGAGTTGACCGTGGATATGGTCAACCGGTATAGTCCTTCCTGTAAATTGAAGATCGCGACGAACGGCGTGGATGGTGCCTCGAAAGATAACTACACGTTACCTTTTAATTCGGCCCTTCTTCTTACGGGAGTGGTCAAGGTGCCTTTGGAACTTAACGTGAAAATAACTCCTTGGGGGGAGGAACAACATAACTGGCAAGTGGGCGATCGTTATTTGAATGTTTCCGAGATTAACGTGAACATCACGGATTATAATGCTGCTCGAATTACGTTCTCTTCGAATATGCCCGTGGTAAAGGTATTACCTGATGTGTTTGTCAATAATAGTTTGCAAACGCTGGAAACGGGGAAGGTATTTAATGATTTGATCCTTGCAGCCGGGGAAACGTCCACGACGCGTTTTGCATACACGTATGATGCCGTTCGTGGAGAAGGATCCGGATACATGGATATCTTGTTGGATGAATATAATATGGATATTGGAACTTTCCTCGCGAATCAAAACGGGCGACATACTATTTTTGGACTTGTTCTGTCCGCGGAAGATGAAAATGGAGGGAATCAATTGCAGCGGGAAATAAAAGTTAATACAAGCCAATATGGTGTTCGTGTAGTGGGAAATCAATGGACCGGGCTGGCGTATGTAGGTACTTTCCACCGGGAGAATGAAGTGGGTGAGCGGATCATTTCCACGCAGGTCCCTAGGTTAACCAATCAGGGTAATGCTATAGGATATTGGGATGTCGTGGTGGATGATCCTTACAAGAGTCAGATTATATTGAGTACGACTCCAAGTTTTGATCCTTATGCCGGAACGGATACTCCCGGGGAACCGGAGGATTACTCTGTTCGTCCGAATGAATACAAGAGGGTAGAAGTGGATAACGATGGAACTAAAATAACAGGAAAAGGGCGAATCTATTTCCGGGTTGGCTGGAGAGGACCGAATCCCAATTCGGGAGGTGCGGGGCAGAAACTTCCGAGATATGCAACGATCACGGTCACTTTCACGCAAGCGGGGACTGCCGCGGGTGGTTGGCGTCCTTCCTACAAAATATATCTCCGTCAGGGAGAGGCCGATGATTATATCATGAAACCGGAGACAACGATAGCTGACGGACCATTAAAAGATCAGTCACGTAATTATGCGAGAAAGTTCTCCGCGTTCAACCTGACGGATCCGGATATGAAAAATGAAGATGATAGTTATTCGTTATTATACGCGCAAACACCGAAAAGGCAGGGCGTTTTTGTAGATTATCCGACTCAAGCGGGAGCTTTCTACCAGTGGGGATTGCCTAAAACTGATAATTCGCTGACGGGTTATTTCCGTCGGGCTTATCATCCGGCGCAACCGGCTGCAACCGGTTATCCTTCAACGGGATATTGGTCACAGAATTATGTGTCGAAAATTCCGATGTGGGCTTCCTCCGGACCAGGAGCGACGACCGCATACGAATACGGGTACGGAAGTGAATTTGAAATTTGCCCAACGGGGTATCATCGTCCGTCGGACGGGTATATTGATCAAACCGCGTATAATGGTAAATATTCTAATTTCAGATGGACGAGTCCTCAGCCTCCATATAGTCCCACGGATATCGTGTATGTGGATTTTGAAGGCCTCGTGATTACACAAGTTGATTATTCCGGTCAAATCGCAACTTCCGAATGGAGGCATTCTTTATGGAAAAATCCTTGGGCGGGAGAGAGCGTGTCTGGAACGGGAACTGCTACCGTGGGTAAAGATACTCCCAACGAGAAAACGGTAGTACGGGAAAGAACTTCCCCGGCGTACGTGGAAAATAAAGATATATATTTATTATATGGATTTTATGCCGATGGTTATTATGACCGACGCCCGATGAAGGTTCAACCCTCTACAACTACGGCTAACACCCGTTTGGCTGTATCTGTGAATAGTCCCAGTGTTGCCTATCGCGGGTCCGTGGTTTATAATCCGGAGACAGATGCTTCGGTGTTTTTTCCGGGAGCGGGTCGAAGAAAGAATAATGATAACGGGAAGTTGGAATCTCCCAGTGGTACGGCGTATTATTGGACTTCAACCATGGCTCCGACACCTCCCACGGGAACAGGTCGGGATAATCAAGCAGCTTGGTCGATTGAGTTGAACTATAGCGGTCCCGGTCATGTGTATACGATGACAACTTATGGTTATTCTATTCGTTGTGTGAAGGATGAAGTGATTTACGTAAGATAATGAATGAAGGAATGAAACTGGTAAATAAATATATCTTTGGCTTGTTCGCGTTACTGGCTTTGCTATCGGCTTGTTCGATACGCGAGGATGTAACGAATGAACCTCCCACGGTTGCGGATACGAAAGTCCGGTTCGAGCTTTTCACGAAAGCCGGGACTTATGGGCTTCCTGTTTCTCGTGCCGGGGCGGAGGAGAGCACGGTTGATAGACAACCTTGGGTTCTTGTTTTTCAGGGAACGGGAGGGACGGCTAATTTCGTAGAGGCGGTTCGGGCAGAGCTATATAATAATAAAACGTATGTATACTTGGAAAAACAGGCTGGTACTTGTCAACTATTGATATTGGCGAATCCTCCGAGTCAATTTTACGTGAATGGTACAGGATATGCTTACACGTCAGATAATTTTGCGAATGTATTGGGTGGTCGTGATCTTGAATACGCTTGTCAGAATTTACTCTCGGAAGCGTTGAGTAATCCGCGGAATACTGTTCCATACGTCGGACAAAAATTGCCAATGAGTGATTTGGTTAATGTCCCCAAGATAGATGTTAGTGTAACGATCCCCCAGATAAACTTGGAACGTGTTGTTGGGAAAATAATCGTGAGGAACACGGACCCCGATTTTATTCTGAAAGGAATTGCATCGGTGATGAACGCGCCCAAACAGGGAATGTTCTATAATTTGACTGGAATCCTGCAGCAAAATCTGGGTACGGGGAATTTGGTCGAATACAGAGAGGGTGATGATATGTATGATGCTGATATCGTGAAGGCTGAAAATATCGTCGGGGGACAGGGTACGGATGCATCCCCGCTTTATCTATATGAATCGCATACACAAACGAATGATACGTATTTAATTATTCGGGGAACTTACAAGGGAGGAACTTATTTCTACAAGATGGCATTTGTTGATGATGATCTTAACGTGTTAAGTATTTTGCGAAACACCGAGTACGTGTTCACGATTACCTCCGTTCGGGGAGAAGGTTTCGCCACGGCGTTAGATGCCATGGAATCTTTGGCATCGAATACCAACTTGGATTTCTCGGTTCTGGTGAGGGATGATTCGAGCTACGAGATGATGAGTAATAACGAGTACTATCTGGGTGTTTCAAACTCTCATTTCGAGGTGTACACTCTTGCGAATTCGAAAGATGTTTATACGGCATTTACTCTTATAACAGATTGTAAAACCGAATTCCCGGACCGACATATGCTTATCACCTCGTCGGAAAGTGGTTTGGATATTATTTCTCCGGTTGGAGGAATCATTCCGGTTAACACCACGGCTCCTTGTAACGTGGAGATAAAGATGGCGGTGGGATTTACATCCGGGGAGATTGAGGTGTACCTTGGAAATTTGAGAAAGATTATAACTGTTACGAGGAAAGATCGGGTTGGATACAGGGGGACGACGATTACAGAGTTTATAGAGAATGGATATTATATTTCTGCCCACGTGGAGGATTATAATAATCATAAATGGCTACAACTGGCTCCAGGAGACGGGATTGTCCGTAATGATCCGGATTTTATATACGTGGATGACGGGAAGATTACCTTGAACGTCGGGAGGGGTTCGTCAAGTGTGAGGAGTGGAACGATATATGTTTCGGCGAGGAAAGACAACAACACCCAAAGGATAAAAGTTCATATAAGTCAAACGGAGGTACCACCGAGTTAGGTCTTGATATAGATTAATGATAAAAAGAGAATAATGAAAAAGATACAACTAATACTTATTGTTTTGCTGGCTTGCTGCGTGCTACCGAAAGTTCAAGCACAGAAAATCGGGATAAAAAGCAACTTGCTATACGACGCGACCACGACCTTTAATCTCGGGTTAGAACTCGGGTTAGCCCGGAAATGGACACTGGATATACCGGTGAACTACAACCCGTGGAAATTTAGTGATGGTGCGCGCTTGCGGCATTGGGGCATTCAACCGGAAATCCGTTACTGGTTCTGCGAGCGATTCCGGCGTACGTTTGTCGGGTTGCACGGGCATTACGCGGACTTCAATGTAGGAGGTTTCCCCGATTGGTCTTTTATCAGCAAGAATATGCAGGAGAATAGATACGAGGGGCATCTTTACGGGGCCGGAGTCTCGGTCGGTCACGCGTGGATTCTGAAAAAACGCTGGGGAATCGAGGCCACCGTCGGGTTCGGGTATGCTCGCATTGTCTATGACAAATATCCTTGTACGGAATGTGGTTCCATGATCAAGTCAAGCAATAAAGACTATTTCGGACCCACGAAGGTTGGCATTTCATTAATCTACTTAATAAAATAAAGCATGAGAATGATGACACGATATATAACTTTAGCATGGGTAGTTCTTCTGTTGGGGACTTTAACTACCGTTGCCCAGTCAAAATCTTCCTATAACGGGACGATTGGCATTACCCCGGTTCGGGTGTTACAGGCCGGAGAAACGCTGCACGTGGAAATGGATTTTATCCTGGATCACGTAAAGGTCCGGTCGGCTGGGGCCGTGGATTTGATCCCGCGTCTGGTGTCGTCAACCGACACGCTGGAGCTTCCCCGCGTTTCTCTAAAAGGGCGTAACGAGTATGCAAATTACGAGCGTGTGCGATCCCTGATGAGTAGAGCCGAGGATGCCACCTATCTTGTTCCTTACCGCGTGGATAAAAGCGTTAGGACCGAGAGCCGGACGATCGAGTACAGGCACACGTTGCCTTACGAGTCGTGGATGGCTGGGGCTCGCTTGGAAGTTCAACGTGACGAGTGCGGTTGTGGCGAAATTGCGTGGATGGACGTGGTGAAAGTGGATACGGTGACTCTGGACGTGATTCCCGTTCCTTATCAGGTGATTCCTTACCTGGCATACGTGCAACCTGTTCCGGAACCCGTGAAAAACCGTGAGAAACAAGTGGAAATGTTCCTTGATTTCGTGGTGAACCAGACAGTTATTCGTCCGGAATACATGAATAATCCCAGGGAGTTGGCAAAAATTCATGCCATGATCGACGAATTGCGTGTCGACAAGGATATCACGATCAAACGATTGAATATCATCGGTTACGCTTCACCGGAAGGTTCGCTGGCCAATAATAAACGTTTGTCCGAGGGACGGGCTTTAGCGCTGAAAAATTATCTGTCAAGTCGCTACACGTTTGCACCTTCTCTTTACCATATCGTTTTCGGTGGTGAGAACTGGGAAGGGTTGAGAAAAGCGTTGGTGAATCTGGATATAGAATACAAGAGTGAAGTCGAAGCCGTGATTAATTTCTATGACGGACAGGAGAGGAAAATCCGTTTGATGAGCTTGCGTGGCGGGGAGCCTTACCGTTACTTGCTCCGGAATATCTACCCGACATTGCGTGTGGCTATTGGTAAGGCCGAGTATCAGGTGAAGAACTTCAACGTGGAAGAGGCTCGTGAGGTGATCAAGATACGTCCGCAAAACTTGAGTCTAAATGAAATGTACTTGGTGGCGAACACCTACTCGAACGGATCGCAGGAGTTTATCGACGTGTTCGAGACGGCGGTACGATTGTTCCCGGAGGACGATGTGGCCCGACTCAACGCAGCGGCGGCAGCCCTTTCTCGTAGAGATACGATAACGGCGGAGCGTTACCTGGGACTGGTGAAACAGAAAGGATTGCCGGAGTACGCTAATGCGGCGGGAGTGTTGGCTCTTCTCAAGGGCGATTACGATACAGCCGCGCGATTCCTTCAAGCAGCCATGAATGCCGGGCTCGAAGTAGCAGGTAAAAATATGGAAGAACTTGAAAAGAAAAGAATAAATGCTATTGAGATAAATTCAAGAGTGAATAATAAACAAACCAATCAGTAATAATTAAATTTTGTAACTATGAAGAAGATGTATTTTTTAGCAGCGGCACTATTAGTCTTGTTGTTTGCTGCATGTAGTAAGGATCATGTTAATCTTGACGATGACGATGGTCTCGTGACAAGTTTGACCGGTGATGCTTGGGTGTCGATAAATGTTTCGAACAAATCGCAGGGAAGAGCGTTGCATGACCCGAATTATCAAATGGGAACTCCGGCTGAAACAACTGTGGGAGAAGTCCGGGCGATATTCTTTGATGAGAATGAAGCGGTGACGGAAGATAAAATATTGTCTACCGACGAGGCTGGCACTCCGGGGCAGGCAACAGGTAGTACGGGAAAAGCATTCCAGGTTCCGGCAAAATCCAAAAGTATTTTGATCATCACGAATCCTGTTGACAATTTGCCTGCAAAAGGATCTTTTGCTAACTTCACAGCCTTCAATAAGGCTATTAATGAGCTCGATGTTTCGAAGGTTTCTACTGCCAATAAGTTTATGATGACGAATGCCAAAGGTGGTTTGGAGCCTCATTATGAAGACCTGCGTCTCTATAATTCGGCCGAGAAAGCACAAGCGAAGCCTTTAGCGATTCGTGTAGACCGGGTTGTGGCAAAAGTGAGAGTATATTTGGAAGCTGAACAGTTGGCAGATCGTGCTGGTGATGCAATACCTAATGTTGGTAATGGTGCCACTATCTATGATCCGGAGTGGACATTGAACGTGAGAAATAAATGGTATTTCCCCGTGTCGGAACGTGTTTATTCTTGGGTAGAAAATAAATATGGATGTGAGTCTCCTTTTGATCAATATGATCTTGGTTCTTACAGAATAGATCCCAATTATGACACTCAGATTGATCCGGAAGTGAATAAAGCAGGATATGATGCGCAATATCATTATTTTTATGATGCGGATGCAGCGATTGCGAATAAAATTCCTTGGAAATCGGCAAAAGCTAATAACACGGCAGCGGAGTATTGTTTGGAGAATACCCAGACAGAGGAGCATAACGACTGGGCTTATACAACCCAAGTATTGTTTAAGGTTGTTTTCATGCCGAATGAATTGAAATTGCCTAATAGTGATGAGTATTACGATAATGCGGCAGATAATGTAGATAATGGAGAACTAGCTTTTGGCGAGGATTGGATCATGCTTGACGGAGGTTACTACACGTGGGATTTGCTGATGAAGTATATCGAGGTTGAGATGGAAAGTAGATATTACGATCAGGATGCTGATGAAGTTAACACGCCTATCGCTAAAGCATTGAATGTTTATTTGAAAGCTATTGGTCTGGCGGAAGTAGATATTCCTGCGTTCGACGAACATGTTGATCCTGCTGATCAAATTGCGGGAGTTATGGATGATTTCGTTGCTCTAAAAGGTAATGTTAAGACTCACGGGGCAGACCGTCATGGTGTTGTAACTTACTACAAGGGTGGTGTGAACTATTATCCGATCATGATCAAGCATGATGATACGGAAGAGGTTGACAATGAATTTGGAGAATTCGGTGTTGTTCGTAATTCTGTTTACGATATAAGAATAACCAAGGTATTTAACCCGGGTTACCCGACAATTCCAGATCCGAATCCGAACATTCCGGATGAAACTGGAAACATCTACTTGGCTGTTAGAATTGATATCAATCCTTGGACTTGGTATTCTCAAGTTGAACAGTTATAATAAATCTGATGACTTATTATTTGTGGGGAGCAATCCCTGTTCCCCACAAATTTATTCCTTTTAAAATAGGGGGAAACACGTTGTTCATCATTAGTAAATTGAAATGTCAAAAAAGAAAGATATGAAGCTCAGAAGTCATATAAATTTATTAATTCTCGGAATCCTTATGATTAGTTCAGGGATATTCCTGTCCTGCGATGCCTTCAATGAAGATTTGCCGGAATGTCGCTTGTTCGTCAAGTTCAAATATGACTACAACATGCAATCTGTTTGCTCTTTTCACGTGCAAGTAGATAAAGTGGAGCTTTACGTTTTTGACAAGGATGGTAAATTCCTTTTTCAACAAGCGGAGGAAGGGGAGCCATTGACAACGGGTAGCTATTTGATGAATTTGGAATTGCCTGTCGGTGAATACAAATTGATGGCTTGGGCCGGTGCTCACGATTCATACGATATTCCCGTCTTGACTCCGGGAGATCCGATCTCGGCCTTGGAATTAAAATTGAAACGGGAGATCTCTCTCGTTGTGGATAAAGAATTGGAACCACTATGGTACGGGGAAATCTTGGATGTTAATTTCACGGGAACAACGAATCAGGTGGAAACAATCAATTTGATAAAAGATACGAATAAAGTGACATTCATTTTCCAGTTCCTTGCGGATGACGAACCGTTGAACTTGGAAGATTACAAGTACGAGATTATAGAATCGAACGGGTACATGAATCATCAGAATCAATTGAAGGATGACGATGTGCTTAGCTATTATCCTTATTACAAGGAGCAAATGAGTACTTCGGCCGTGAGATTAGGATTGAACACGATGCGTTTGATGAATGATCGGCAAAATCGCTTTGTCGTGACAGAAAAATCAACGGGAAAGAAAGTATTTAATGTCAGTCTTTCCGATTATTTCGCCAAAACACAGGATCCTGGTAGTACTTGGGGGACGCAGGAATATTTTGACCGTCAGGATGCGTGGCATGTCGTTTTCTATCTTAACGCTTCATGGATAGCGGTAAGAATCGACATCAACGACTGGACGTGGCGTTCTCAGGAAGAGGGGGATGTGTAGTCATTGTGTTTTGATCTTGTAAGGAATAAGCGAGTAATAGAGTCCACGAGGGAGAATATTACCCGCTTTATTATTTTATTTGATCAGGATGAAGTCGATATTCACGTCATCCACCTTTTTTGTATCTTTATTGTAGCGTAGGCTACTTAGTATGACCCGGATATCCCCGGTGTCAAAAAATGCAAGACGCTTTTTATTTTTTTCAAAGGCTTCTTCCATCAGGTTCGTGTCGAGAGGTATTTGTTGTTTAAACCATTCCATCACGTCGAATTCCACGAGGAGAGAGTCATTCTGGTAAATTCGTAATACCCCGCTGTCGTTCCAATATTCATAATGCATGGGGGTCTTTGTGTATTGGTATATTTTTCGGAGTATGCGGTAGTCCTGTATGTTTAAGGAGTCAATAGGATTAAAGCTGCAATAAATCGTGTTGTTATAGTATATTCCTTCTACTATTTTGTTTTGTTCGGCAGGAGTGAAGAGAGAGTCGAGCATGGCTTGCGAGTTCGAGAAGCCTAGTATTTCTTTCGTCAGACTGTCAGACTCTTGGTAACGATATATTTTTGCATGATTAACGTACGTGATACTGTGATACATCACACGTCCTTCAACGATTCTCAGGGAATCCTCTTTCGGGGAGAGTGTCATTAAACGCTTTTCGGCCGTTTTGAATCTCTTGACTTGCGAGTTTATACCTAAATCATCCGCCGAGAGGCCGGGAATGTACGTGAAAAGAGCTAGCGCCCCGATGGCGGCGATCGTTAATATCGTGTAATTCCGATTGTGGCGGGCGAAGAATAGCATGGTGGATAGGGTGATGAGTATGGCCGTCAGTACCAGATAGATGCGGGCTTCTGTCAGTCCGTATTCTGATACCCTGTAAACGATACTGATCCATAACATGACTAAAGCCGGTAGCGTCCACCAACTGTAGTGACCGTAAAACCAGTTATATATTCTTTTTTGTAATAACGGTTGTATGCTTTTGCCGATAAGCAGAACGGTAATGAAACTGATACCCATGTACGATAATCCTCCTTTGGGTAAGGACCAGAGTACGATTATTTTCACGAAATAGATATACAAGATGGCCGTGTAGATCAGTAGAGCCGGGGTGAGGATGTAGTTCACGACGAGATCAACGAACCGGATAATCGCGTGTTCTCGTGTTCCCGTGATATTGAACGCGATAAATAGTAACGGGCATATAAATACAAAAGCAACCGTGGAAGAATACTCGGTGAAATAACGTTCGAGATCTCCCCAGATTTCGAAAATATACGTGATCGAGAAAAATATGGCTAGCGACAATAGCCAGGCAAGAGTGGCGATGAGTAGTGCGAATAGGACATCCCCGATATAGTTTATGACATTCCGGACGTAAGGTTCATCCCTGAAACATCCCCGGTGAAGGAATATCATCAGTTGACTGATAATCAGAGCCACGTTGTACGAGGAATGCATCGGGGCCGGTTGCCACAACCAGAAGAGAGGTACGATGATGATGCTGGCGAAATAAATCCAGCGATAAACTCTTTGATGTGTCCAATGGTTTATGGCATAGATCATGCAAAAACAGATGGGAAACGTCCACCCGAATTCGCGGATATCTGTTATTTTCGCGATATCCAACCAGATAATGATCCAGTAAAACATGGATACGACAATCTCCACCGGAGCTTGCGTGATAGCATTCTTTAGTTTTTCAGTGAAGTGATGTAATTTGAAACGCATGATTTTCTTATTTTAATGATAACAAATATAAAATAAAATTCATGTAATTTCAATATAGCGTATGCGTTTCAAGTAAATCCCCTTTTAATCCGCTCGAATAATGTCAAACCCTACGATTCGTTTATCTTTCCTGAAAAATTGGATGAAATATGCCGGGGTGGAATTTCCGATGTACGCACCCGAATAGCCGATTCTCGTGAAATGTATCATGTCGCCCGAACACGAAAAATATAAATCTCTCGGACTTCTGTCTAGGGGGTAATCCGAGGGTGAATACCGTTTAAATGTGTAACTGGGAGTGTAGTCATATACTGAAAAATAGTACACGGGTTTCGGGGGTAACTTGAAACTGAAATCTACTTTCGGGTTGACACGGTTCAAGTCGATGTCAAATTTGTGGCGGGCTAACTTGATTAAATGCATGGAGTCCGCCGCACTGAATTGCATCCGGAAGGTTTTATCAAGAGAAAAGCTATCGCGTAATGTTACGCGTGGTGATTTTTTCAGATAGTTGTATTTGGTCTTGTCTGAAAAGTGCTTTTGTAGTAAACTTTTTTCAGTTTTGAGATCACGGTCCCCTTTGTTTGCCTTGGTCTGGGCCGGGAGGTAAACGGGTATCAGGAATGAAATAACGCAGATAAAAATAATATGCTTCATGACTCAAAGAATTATTTGAACTACCACCCCTGTCCCCTCCTTACACAGGCGGGGAAATCGCTTGGTAATCAGCTCTTCCCCTGTGTAAGGGGGGAGCCGGAGGGGGTAGTCGTTGCTCGCGAATCCGACTTTTTCCATGCCCTCTGTTTATAGAGGGAGTACCCCGAAGGGGGAGGGAGTTAAAAAAGATTTTTAACATCCCCTCGTGAAGAAAGGCGTTATTTAAATGTTAGTTTGAAATACTGGTCGTTCGAGTAGGCATCTTTTCCGGGCGAGGCGAAAAAGACGTAGAGGTGTAAAGGTTTGCCCGATTTCCGGTCCACGTGGAAAACTGCTTTTTCGTCTTTTCGGGTTGCGGAAATGCCTTCCAAGAGAGCCGGGCTGAAAGAGTTATTGTTGTAAATGGCGATAACTCCTAGCGTGTCATTGTCATGGGACGTGGTGTGTTCCAGGTGATTTGTCCACGTGAGTGTGACACGATCCTCCAGGTCGATTTCTGCTTGCATGTTGAGTGCTTGGGGAAGTTCTCCGTGTGTCATTTGTAGTTTCGAGAAATCCCCGATTTTACCGTTCGGGAGGAACACGTTCATATTCAATTTCCGGAATAAGCTATACCGGTCATACGGGGTGGGGATTGCCGCTACCCGCCAGATTTCGATAATGGGAGTTTCTTTTAGGTGGGAATAAAACCGGACAATGATCGTCAATCTGCGGCGTGATTTTTGTTGTGCTTCCGTGTTTGCATCATGATATTCGAGGGGTGTCGAGCGAACCCGAGTTTGCCCTTTTACATCGTAAGTGATAAGATTCCCGTATTTTCCCTGAAGTTTGCCAAGAGGCGATTTGCATTTTGCCATGTTTTTGATTTTTAAATGAATAATTTATTTACCTGTTTAGGATTAGATCAGGGCGTGAATGGGGTATGTTGGGGGCCAAGAGAATATTCTTTTCTGATTTATGATAGGAATAAAGACGACTTAACTAGTCTATGTCTCGTCTTTATCTTGTCTATATCTCGTCTTTGATGCCTGAACTTTGCCTTATCACGATTTGATCTCACCTCGATCTTGGATAAAATTACAAAATGTAAGGTGAGGAATCCTAATTTCTTCGAGGAAAAATGGTTTCCCCTTTCTGATCGAAGGAACACTGGAGGAAGACTGGCTTTGATCGTGTAGATTGAAAAGTTAAATATGAGTAAAATATTTGTCTTTATGTAATAATGCTATTTTTCGCTGCGCGTTTCCCGATTTTTTTTGATCCGGGGTAACCCTTGGGAGGGAAAAAGCGTAAGGTGTAAAAATTAAATAATAGAGATTATGGATTTGAATAAAATGTTGAATTTGACCGGGATGGTCGCTCTTGTGACGGGAGGCGGCAATGGGATCGGTTGCGGAAGTGCGCGAATCTTGGCGGAAGCGGGAGCCGACGTGGTGATTGGTGACGTGAACTTGGCAGATGCAGAGGAAGTGGCTGAAGATATACGGAATATGGGGCGTCGGGCCTTGGCGTTGAAATGTGACGTGACGAAAGATATGGATTTGATGAATCTCGTGGAGCGCACGATCGTGGACTTCGGAAAGTTGAATATCCTCGTGAATAACGTGGGAGTTGGTGGCGGTGGCCGGGAGAATCCTTTCCGGGTGACCGTGGATTATTTTGAACATATTTTTAAGGTGAATGTTTTCAGTTCATGGCGCTTGTGCCAGTTGGTCGTGCCTTACATGAAACAGGCGGGATACGGTTCGATCGTGAACATTACTTCCATGGGAAGTATCAACCGGAGCCCGAACATGAGTGCTTATGCCTCTTCGAAAGCGGCGTTGAATCACATGACGGCAAATTTGGCGATGGATTTCGGACCGGATGTCCGGATTAATGCCGTCGGTCCCGGGGCCGTGAAGACTCGTGCGTTGGAATCTGTAATGACTCCAGAGATCGAGCGCAAGATGTTGGCCCACACGCCGATCAAGCGATTGGGGGTGATCGAGGATATTGCCGGAGCGGTTCTTTTCTTTGCGGCCCCGATTTCCAGTTGGGTTACGGGACAGGTACTGTTCGTGAACGGGGGTGGGGTGCAGACATTGGATTAAGTAAATCGCCGGGAAAACGTTTGTTTTATTCTACGCTTGATCCCAACTTGTTTTATCTTCTTCGTAAACGGGGAATCCTTTTATCCCGGGTCTTTTTGAGCCTGCAATTCTTTGATTTCTTTGTTGAGGAATATGGATAGAACGGTTCGTAGGATAACCACCCCGCCAAGGATCGCCAGTTCATTCAAGCTGGGTTCGAGAACCGTTTTGAGAATGTCGGAAGCGATAAGAAATTCGAGCCCTAGTAAAAGATAGGTACCCAAGTCCGCCCGGAGCTCACGTGTCGCGGTGAAAGAATAGCGCCCCGTGATTCTTCGGGTTTCATTGCGTAAAAATGCACAGAAAGCGATGATTGCCCCGTAGATAACAATGATGAGGCTGATGATGCTTATTCCGGTGGATAAAATTTCAAGATATTGCATAATTTTCATGTTGTCGTGTTTGTCTATAATGCTTCGTGCTAATTACTTGACTTGTCCTAAAAGATAGAACTTGTGAGTATAATCCGATTGATTCCCCGTAGGTTATTCCAAGAAGCGATACTCGTTAGGTGTATATCCGACGATTTTTTTGAAAGCCCTGCTGAAATACTGCGGGTACTGGTAGCCTAAATCGTAAGCTATCTCGCTGATTGTTTTGTTTGAATCCGCGAGCATGGTTTTTGCCGTGTTCATCGTTTTCTGCTGGATATACTCTTGTGCAGATTTGCCCGTTTCCTTTTTGATCAAGTCTCCGAAATAGTTTGAAGAGAGGTGCAACTGCTCCGCGCAATAGGCAACGGTGGGAGTCCCGAGGCGTTTCGGGTTCTCCGAGGTAAAGTAATTGTCCAGCATCTCCTCGAAAGTACCGAGTATATCCTTGTTTGCCTTTTTCCGGGTAATGAATTGGCGGTCGTAGAAACGGGTACAGTAGTTAAGTAGCAATTCGATGGCCGAGGCGATGATGAGATTGCTGTGTTTGTCGGTTCCCCCTTTTATCTCCTCGTCAATTTTCATCATGCAGTCTATGATGGTCTGGCGTTCCTGTTTTGACAAGTGTAACGCTTCATTGACCGCGTAAGAAAAGAAGGTATAATCTTTTATATGTCGTCCGAGCTGGGTGCCGTGCAGTAATTCGGGACTGAAATATAAGCACCATCCTTTTGCCTTGTATGTCGACCCGTCCTCTGGATTTCCGAGGACCTGCCCCGGAGACACGAAAACAAGCGTGTTTTCCTGGTAGTCATACTCCTGACGTCCGTATTTCAAACTATCGGCACACATGATGTCTTTCAGGAAGATCACGTACAGCCCGAAATTCTTCCGGCAGTGGCGTACGGGAGTTGCGATTTGTGAACCTTCGAGCACGTTGACTAAAGGATGGCGGGTTTCAATCCCCCAGTGATCGTTGTAGTCCTTGACCGTTTCTATATTTACAATCTTTTCCATACCAGATATTTGTCTTTTGTCTGAATACAAAAATAACATATTTCTCGAACAAACCCTTGTAATCAGTAAAAGTTATACTTCAATCCGTAATTTGGATACTATTTTTCCGTGTGGAACGAGATAATTTTGTGTTGTAAAATTAACGTAGATGAATTTTTAAGAGGAATAGAACATGAATGATGTTATCACGATCGACCTGTTTAACAAGCTCACGGGACAGGATACGCTGCATCCATTGGTTAGCCTTGCAGACTTGTCCGGTGATGAATTGCAAGATGACTTGCGTATGCCGTGCAATTTCTATGCGCTGGTTTGTCGGCAGGGCAACGGGGAAACGATTACCCCGTCGCGAACATTGCTGTGGCTGGTCAATCCGGGAGAAATATTCGAGATCCCTTCCGCCGGACATCGGCAGGCACGGGGATACACGGGCGTGCTCTTTCATCCGGACCTGCTTTGTGACACCCCGTTGGAACGGAATATCGGGAATTATCCTTGTCGTTGTCGCTGCCGTGGCACCCTGTCCGAACGAGAACAGCAGATTATCGCCGGATGTTTGCGGGAGATAGGTAAGGAGCTGCACCATGCTATCGACCGGCACAGCAGCACGATCATCGTGTCGCACATCGAGTTGTTATTAAATTATTGCACGCGCTTTTGTAGTCAAACTAAAATACGATAATATGAAACCAAAAATTATTTGTCATATTTTCTCGTCCGTGGATGGACGACTGTTGAACGAACGCTGGACGCGGCCTTATGACGGGAAAGCTCCCGGCGAAATTTGTGGCGTGTATGCCGAAGTTGGTAAAGAGTTGAGGACGCAAGCATGGATGTTCGGTAAGAACACCCTGCAACAACTCTACTTCCCGGAGGTGTTCATTCATGCGGAAAAAGACGAGACGCGAGATGTTACAACTTATTTAGGACATCGTGCATCTGAAAGGCTTTTTGTCGTGGCCGACCCGACCGGAGAAATTACCTATACGTCCGATACGGTGCGCGGTGACAATATCGTTACTATCCTTGGCGAACAGGTGTCTGGGAGCTATTTAAAGCACTTGCGCGATATGGGCATTTCATACCTGTTTGCAGGGACGGACGGTTGTGATTTGCCGCTTGCCATGCATAAGTTGCGTGCGGAATTCGGTATCAGATCACTTACGCTGCAAGGCGGTGGAATGATAAACGGCTCTTTTCTGAAAGCGGGCTTGCTGGATGAATTAAGCCTGCTTGTTTATCCGGGTATCGACGGGTTGGCGGGTGTTCCTTCCATCTTTGAATATTTGGGTGGAGAAGAGGAATTTCCCGCTTCCGGGCAGGCGTTGGAACTGTTGGATGCATCCGTGTTGGAAAATGGAGTGGTAAAGCTTCATTATAAATTTCATAGAATTTAAGAGTACCATTATAGTTTTATCATGTTCGGTTGCTGCAAGCACTTATCGAGGGACAAAATATTCGGGACATAGAAAGGGGATATAGGTTACCAGTAAAAGTTATACATCAATCCGTAATTTGGGTAGTCTCTTGTTAAATCACATGGTGTAATTTTGTACAGGATAAAGTAATGAATTAAAAAAGAGAATAATATGAAACTAAAAAACAAATTTGCCGCCTTGTTGCTTTGCTTGGTTTCACCGGCAGGAGAGGTCGTGGCACAGACTCCAAGAATGGAACGAATGATGGATAAAAAACAACAGAACATCGTGACGCTTGCCGCGTTGACGGCGGTGGGAGATCTTGACGGGCTGAAAGTCGCGTTAGGCACGAGCCTCACGGACGGCATGACCGTTAACGAGGTGAAAGAAGTACTGGTGCATACCTATGCTTATTGCGGTTTTCCGCGTTCACTGCGTGGCCTGCAGACCCTCGTTACCGTGTTGGACGAGCGTGAGGCAAAAGGTATCACGGACAACCGGGGACGTGAGGCTTCCCCGATCACAGACGCCCGTGGTAAGTATGAACGCGGGAGGGATATTCTTGCGAAAATCTCCGGGGTGCCTGCTGACGCACCGAAAGCCGATTATGCCGTGTTAGCGCCTGAAATCGAGGTTTTTCTCAAAGAACATCTCTTTGCAGACCTCTTTGAACGGGACGTGTTGACTTATGTGGAAAGGGAATTGGCTACTGTTGCCGTGATTGCCGCCCTGGGCAAGGGCGTGGAACCGATGCTTTGCGGACACATGGGCATCGCTATGAACGTGGGAGTTACGCCCGATCAATTATATAATTTGCTTGCCTTGATCGAGAAAAATGTTGGACGAGGGGAGGCTGACGGTGGACGGCAAGTGTTGAACGAGTTGTTGCAAGGTAAAGGGCTGGCTACCTACTCCGACGCACCGGTCAACACGTTGGAGAACGGTGTGAAGATGCAAAAAGTGACCTTCCGCAATCGTTTCTTGATAGACGTGGTGGGCGATCTTTATTTGCCCGAGGATTATGACGGGACTAAAAAGTATGCTGCTATTATCGTGGGGCACCCTTTTGGCGGGGTGAAGGAGCAGACTTCGGGATTACATGCGCGTAAGCTGGCGGAATTGGGCTACGTGACGCTGGCTTTCGATGCTTCCTATTACGGGGAGAGTGGCGGTTATCCTCGTCGTATCGAGTCTCCCGAAACTCGGGTGGAGGATTTCAGTGCGGCTGTTGATTTTATGAGCAATCACCCGGCGGTGGATGCGGGGCGAATCGGTGTTATCGGCATTTGTGGCGGTGGTTGCTATTCTGTTAGTGCGGCGCAAATAGACCACCGTATTAAGGCTCTTGCCACGATCAGCATGTACGACATGGGACGTGCTCGCCGTCAGGGGGTAGGAGACGTGATGACCTACGAGCAGCGGATGCAGTCGCTTGATGCCATCGGGGAGCAACGCACGGCGGAATACGGTGGTGCGGCTCGCAAGGATATTCGTGCCTTGCCTGAGAAGGTGGACGAGCATACGCCGAAATACGCCATCGACTTTCTGGATTATTACGATAATCCGCAACGTGGCCAGCATCCTAATTCAACGGGTTACTATTCCTACACGAGTCTCGCTCCGATGATGAATTTCTTCCCTTTCGCACAGATTGAAACGATTTCTCCGCGCCCGTTGTTGTTTATCGTGGGGGAGAACGCCGTTTCCGCGTATTTCTCGGAGGATGCTTACGCGAAAGCTGCTGAACCAAAGGAACTTTTCGTCGTGCCTGGTGCCACGCATGTTGATTTGTATGACCGACCGGAATATTTGGAAATCACCTTGCCCAAATTGGACCGTTTTTTCAAACAATATCTCAAATAAAAAACGATAGATGATATGAATAAATTATGTGTTATCACGGTAACGATCTTGATGGGTGCTTGTTGCAATAATCAATCCGTGGAGAATGATAGACGACATGATGTTTTCCCAAAAGGCGAATTGATGGTAAACAACCCGAATTTCACGGGGGATGCGTGGCTTGAAATGTTCGTGACGAAAGCTGATTCGACCGACTGTACGGTAGGTAACGTGACCTTTGCTCCAGGTGTGCGTAATAGTTGGCATTCTCATCCGGGAGGTCAAATTTTGCTCTGCACTTCCGGGGAGGGGCGTTACCAGGAAAAAGGCAAACCCGTGCAGGTTCTCAAGCCCGGTGATGTGGTGAAGATTGCTCCCGATGTGGTGCATTGGCACGGGGCGGCCCCCGACAAAGAGTTTACGCACGTGGCCATTGGCACGCAAGTGTCTAAAGGTCCGGCACGATGGTATGAGCCGGTAACGGATGAAGAGTATTATAATAAATAGATAAAGCGTATGAAAAGATTATTAATCATTTCGGTTTTATTTTTTTATTTGACGGCAATAGCTGCTTGTTCAAAGGATGATGAATCCAGAGAAGAGATAGAGATGCCCAACCAGCTTTCAGGTAAAAGCAAAACCCTCGTGACTTATTTTTCCGCTACCGGAACCACGTTGGGTGTGGCAAAGCGCATCGTGGAGCTAACCGGAGCCGATGTGTATCGCATAGAGCCAGCCACGGCCTATGCTTCCGATCCTTATGATGATTCGGACAAGATTCAGGATGAAGCTTACAACGACCGTCGTCCTGCTATTGCCAACCTGCCGGATGCGGACGTGATAGCCGGGTATGACACTATTTTCGTCGGTTCGCCCATCTGGTGGCACCAGCCGGCCATGGTTGTTTGCACGTTCTTGGATGCTTATGATCTGGAAGATAAGGTTATTATCCCGTTTTTCACTTACGGCTCCACGACTTATTTGAACGAGTCCATGCAGAAAATTTATAAGCTTACCCCAGATTCTAAACATATTCCTGCCACGCTTCCCGAAGATCTGGACGCGGATGATATCACCACGCCGGGACGTCCCGATGACAGCGGTATCGACATGCCGGGCCGGGCTAGCGGTACGGAAGCATGGCTTCGTAGAATCGGGATCATTGAATAACTCTTAAATAGAAGAATATGAAAAAGAAATTATATATTATCGGAATGTTGTTAATCGTTCTCAGTGCTACTTTCTATTGTTTCGCTGGTAGCCATGAAGATACGATTACTGTTGCGGAAGACGTGTTAAGTGGGGTGCAGGGGGAGTCATCTGTTTCTGCCCGTGCTGACGGGAGAGTGCTTGTTGCCTACTTCTCTGTTCCAGAGACGGATGGTGTAGACGCCTCCTCCGGTGCCAGTCGAGTGGTTTCTGACGGCAAGGTGTTGGGTAACACGCAATACGTTGCCACCGTTATCCGCGAAGCAACGGGAGGTGACTTGTTCGAGATCAAGACCGTCCGGACTTATCCCGGTTCGCACAAGGCTCTGATTGATGCCGCCAAAGAAGAAATTGATAGCGGGGCCCGTCCCAAACTGGCCACGCGTATTGAGAATCTGAAAGACTACGATGTTATCTTCATCGGCTTCCCCAATTGGTGGTATGATATGCCGATGCCGCTCTACACGTTCTTTGATGAGTACGATTTTAGCGGGAAAACCATCGTGCCGTTCTGTACGCATGGTGGCAGTCGTTTCTCCGGGGCAATCAAGACTATCCGTGAACTGGAAAAAGGGGCAACGGTGCTTGACGGGTATGCCGTTTCCCGTGACCGTGTGGCTGATTCAAAAGACGGAATCCTGAAGTGGCTGGAGAAGATCGGGATGAAGAAATAATCTTTATCTTTCTAAAGTATAAAAAGAGATAGCGATTTTATTTAGTCGTTATCTCTTTTCTGTTATATTGGGGATCATAAACAAGTCAAGTGACGATTTAGAAATGAGTATGTTATTCAATGATTAAAATAGTTATTGATGAAATCTGTCGTTTTTCGTTAAAATGTTTATCTTTGGGGGACTGTTAAAAATAAATCACTTACTATAAAGAAACAATGGAGCAGGAAAACAAACAATTGAATTCACTCCCGGATAATGCGTACCGGGAACTCGCCCCCGGCGAGGAGTACAAGCCGATGATGCCGGCGAACACGAAACCCAAGGAGGTTACGCCGTATTCGGTAACATTCGGTATTATCATGGCGATCATCTTTTCCGCGGCGGCGGCTTACCTGGGTTTGAAAGTAGGACAGGTGTTCGAGGCTGCTATCCCGATCGCTATTATTGCCGTCGGCGTGGGCAATATGCTGGGGAAGAAAAATATGTTGGGACAGAACGTGATTATCCAGTCTATCGGGGCTAGTTCCGGGGTGATCGTGGCCGGGGCAATTTTTACGCTTCCGGCTCTTTATATTTTAGGACTGGAGGCTCAATTCTACCAGATATTCCTTTCCTCTTTGTTCGGAGGTATTTTGGGTATCTTGTTGTTGATCCCTTTCCGGAAGTATTTCGTGAAGGATATGCACGGTAAATACCCCTTCCCGGAGGCCACGGCAACGACGGAAGTGCTGGTATCCGGTGAGAAGAAAGGTAACCAGGCGAAATTATTGGCCGTGAGCGGTCTGATCGGAGGATTGTATGATTTCTGCGTGAGTACTTTCGGTTGGTGGGCGGAAGGAATCTCTACCCGTATCATGGGTTGGGGTGAAATGCTTGCCGATAAGGTGAAAGTGGTATTTAAGATTAACACGGGTGCGGCTGTACTCGGTTTAGGATATATTATCGGGTTGAAATACGCGGCGATTATTTGTGCCGGTTCGTTCACGGTGTGGTTCGTGTTGATACCCTTTATCAGTCACTTTGCCGATGGGCAGACGTTGGCTGTCGGAGAGGGAATCTCTATACTTTTGAGGGATATGACCCCGGAACAGATTTTCTCTAATTATGCTCGTCACATCGGTATTGGCGGTATCGCCATGGCCGGGGTTATCGGTATTATCCGTTCTTCTGGGATTATTAAACAAGCGTTGGGATTGGCTGTCAGTGAACTGGGTGGTAAGAAAAACGTGGAAAGAAACGTGGAGCGCACGCAACGGGATATCTCAATGAAATTTATTCTTTCGGGAATTATTTCCGTGTTGATCGCTACTTTCGTGTTTTTCCAATTCGGCGTGTTAGGAAACTTGACGCACACGATTATCGCTACTTTGATCGTGTTTATCATTTCGTTTTTGTTTACGACGGTTGCGGCTAACGCTATTGCTATCGTGGGTTCGAACCCGGTATCAGGTATGACGTTGATGACCTTGATCTTGAGTTCGTTGGTGTTAGTGAGTGCCGGGTTGAGCGGGACAAGCGGTATGATGGCGGCCATGATTATCGGTGGTGTGGTTTGTACGGCGTTGTCTATGGCCGGAGGTTTTATTACTGACTTGAAAATCGGTTATTGGTTGGGAACGACTCCTGCTAAACAGGAAGGTTGGAAGTTCTTGGGTACGGCTGTTTCTGCTGCCACGATTGCCGGGGTGATGATGGTGTTGAACCAGACTTACGGTTTCGTTGGAGAAAATGCGCTGGTGGCCCCGCAGGCAAACGCTATGGCTGCGGTGATCAAGCCGTTGATGGAAGGTGGAGCAACACCTTGGTTGTTATACTTTGCCGGGGCGGCCTTGGCATTGATTCTGACGATGATCGGGGTTCCGGCCTTGGCGTTCGCTCTGGGTATGTTTATTCCCTTGGATTTGAACACCCCGTTGTTGATCGGAGGTTTGGTTAGCTGGTATGTAGGAACTCGTAGTAAAGATGAGAACGTGAATAAGGCTCGTCGCGAACGCGGTACGTTGATCGCTTCCGGGTTTATTGCCGGTGGTGCTTTGATGGGTGTAATCAGCGCGATACTGAAATATTGCGGTGCCGATTGGTTTATGACTTGGAGTGGTGCAGAGATATTGGCTGTCGTGATGTATATCCTGATCATCCTTTATTTTATTTACGACTCGATGAAGGCTAAGAATATTGAGTGATTTCGTGATTGATGATTCAGAGATTAATGAATCTAATAGTTGTATCACTGAATCATTGAATCGGAAATCACAGAATCATGAAATCATAAATCTAAAATATAATAAAGATGGATTTGAAAGATCGTTTTTTGAAATACGTGAGTTTCGACACGCAGAGTGACGAGATGAGCGAGACTTTCCCGTCCACGGAAAAGCAAAAGGTGTTGTTAAAATATCTGGTTGAGGAGATGAAATCTCTAGGGTTGACCGAGGTGGAAATGGATGAGCATAGTTATGCTATGGGAACCATTCCGGCTACACCCGGTTACGAGAATCGTCCGGTGATCGGTTTCATTTCTCACGTGGACACGAGCCCGGATATGAGTGGGGCGAATATCAAACCGCAAATTATCGAGAATTATGACGGGATGGATATCCGTTTGAACGAGAACCTGATGATGACGGTGAAGGATTTCCCGGAATTGACCGCTTTCAAGGGACACACGTTGATTACCACGGACGGGACTACTTTGTTGGGGGCTGATGATAAGGCCGGTGTTGCCGAGATCATGACAGCTGCCGAGTATTTGATGACTCACCCGGAGATCAAGCACGGGAAGATTCGCATCGGGTTCACGCCGGACGAGGAAGTCGGTCGTGGGGTGGATTATTTCAACGTGGAGAAATTCGGGGCCAAGTTTGCTTACACGATAGACGGCGGTTTCGAGGGAGAATTGGAGTTCGAGAATTTCAACGCTGCCAGTGCTAAGGTGACTATTCAGGGACGTAACGTGCATCCGGGATATGCCAAGGATAAGATGATTAACGCTTTGCAGGTGGCTGCTGACGTGAATAGCTTGTTGCCCGCTTGGGAACGTCCGGAACATACTGACGGCTATGAGGGTTTCTATCATCTGGTAGGTTTGAGCGGTTCGGTGGAGAACGCGGAGATCAGTTATATTATCCGAGATCATAATCGGGAGAAGTTCGAGGCCAAGAAACAATTCATGACAAAGGTGGTAGAGCTTTTGACCGAGAAATATGGCGAGGGTGTGTTAACCCTGACCTTGAAGGATCAGTATTATAACATGCGTGAGATGGTGGAACCGCATCCGGAAGTGATCGACAAGGCTTTCAAGGCCATGCAACAAGCCGGGGTAACCCCGATCGTTCGCCCGATTCGCGGGGGAACCGATGGTGCCCGTCTTTCATACATGGGATTGCCTTGCCCGAACTTGTTCACGGGCGGTATGAATTTCCACGGTAAATTCGAGTATTGTTCTTTGGACACGATGAAACGTGCAGAGCAGACCATTTTGAACCTGATTCAACTTTGGGCAGAATAATTTTTTAGATACCGGAAAAGCACCTAGGGACAATTGTCGTCTAGGTGCTTTTTTGTAAAAAGATAGGAATATGAATAAATGGGGTATTTTGTTTATCTTGTTATGTGTTGTGTGGGCATGTGATAAGAAAGAGGAGGATAAACCTTCGGAACCGAGATACGTGGTATTGACACAGGTCTCCCGACATTTCAATATGTTAGGTAACGGTTCGACTGAAATGAAAGAGTATAAAGAGGTATATTCGTATAATTCTTATGGATACGAGAATGGTTGTGCTTTTTACGAGGACGGGGTGAAGGTGGAAGAACGTGGGAATTATCGGCATGACGAACTGGGACGAGTTGTGTATTGGGAAACAGCATTAACCGATGGTACGAAGGGATTCTTTTGGGATTATTCTTATACTCCTTCCGGGAAATTGTCGGTAGAACGTAAAGTTTATTTCACGATAGAAGAGGGTGGTATGGAGAAAGAGCCGTTGATTTACAAGACGGAATATAGCTACAACGGGCAGGATTTGGAGAATTGTGTTTTTGCCTATATGAATGACGAGTTGAATTATAAACGTGATAATTATCAATATAATGTTGCCGGGCAGTTGTTAGCTTTTGATGAATTTGACAAGAATGGAAATTTAAGGGCTACTTATCGTGACACTTATGATCCGTCGGGTCGGCTTTTAAAAAGTGAAATTGTGATGAAAATTATTGAATGGAGTTCCGTGTATGAATATACTTATGATTCTTCCGGAAGAGTTGCTTCCATGAAGACTTATTCTAATGGAAAATATGACGGGGAAACTAAAGATTACCGTTATGATGAAGCCGGAAATAAGTTGTCTTCGAAAGCCTATGATGCTGCGGGAAATTTGATGTCGGAGTTTGAGTACACGTACCAGAAATTTGAATAGAAAAGATATTAATGATAAATAACACACCTGTAGCGGGACAAGCTACACTTTTTCCTTTCACTCCCCCGAAGCATTCGGATGATTTGTGTATTCCGGTTCAGACGTGGGAGTTTTTGTGCCACACGTTGTATTTGAAGCGGTATCCTTTTTTGCTCGGTCCAAAGGGATGCGGGAAGTCGTCGATTGCCAAGGAGTTGGCAGATGCGATGGGGATGGAGTATTTTGCTTTTGATATGGGACAGGCGTTCAAGCCGAAGAAGATGTTCGTGGGCGGTTTGATTATCGGGGATGACGGGAAGACGAAGGCCGTACGTTCGGAGTTCTTCAAGGCTTTCGTGTCGACGAAGCCGACATTGATCTTCCTGGACGAGTTGACCCGTACGCCTATGGTGGCGGCGAATTTCCTGATGACGATACTGGATCGGCAACAGTCTTATATTTACGATGAGGATTCCGGGAAACGTTATAATAAGGGTGCGAACGTGCTTTTCGTGGCGGCGGGAAACGTGGGTTTTGCTTACGTGTCGACGCAACGTTTGGATACGGCTTTTGAAGATCGGTTTATCAAGGTTCGGTTGAATTACCTGACAGCGGCAGAGGAGGCGGCCCTGATCCGGGCTCGTTTCCCAAAGGTGACGCGAGATGCGGCTATACAGTTGGCAAAGGTAGCTGAAGTTTTGCGTTTGGCCGAGCAGAAAGAGACCTTGTCTGTTTCGCTTTCTACCCGTCAGGTACTGGATGCGGCGGCTTATATCCCGTTAGGATACATGTTGGGCGAGGTGATCGAGCGGGTGATCCTCACGAATTACGTGATCACGGGAGAGGAGACGGTGGCTCGTTCGTTGATACAGACACTTTGAAAGCACGATCATGGATTTTCGACGAATAGAAGAGATATACGAAGAGCAGTTTATAGACCGGGATTGGTGGGGGAATTTCCCGACGGCTCGGAATTTGCTGGATCGGGATTTGGGGACGACGGATTTGTTGAAATTGATCCCGGTGTGCGCGAAGATTGCTTTTCACGTGACGGGGGAAATTCCCAAATTGGTACTTTCAAATAAAGTGCCCAGTTTGTCGATGAATCCCAAGTATATAGCTTTAAACTTGAAGTTGTTGCGTTTGGGGGTGTCGGATGAGACAAGGGTGTTCGTTTTCTTCGGTTATTTCGTACACGAGTTGGGACATTTGATTTATACCGGGAAAGAGGTGGCGGAATTGACCGAAGAGGAGTTACGGTATACCCCGATGCACTATGATATGATCCATTTTATCGAGGATCGACGGGTGGAGTCCAAGTTGGTGCGGGATTTTCCCGGTTACCACTATTACCTGTACGCGGCTCGTAAAATGGGGCTGGCGATGGGATTGAATGCCGTGGAGAATTACATGGGATTTTATGGCGGGCAAAGCGAGGATGGGATACACCGGGGTGTTGACGGTTCGGAGGCTTTGTATGATTATATCTGTTCCAAGATATTGTATCCTAATCTGTTGGATGAAAGTAGTTATATGCGGGAGGTGTTGTCTTTTCCGGGGAATGACGGGAAGGTGCGACAGGTAAATGCTATATTGAAGTCGATCAAGGATTACGCGGAGCTGACTTACAAGGAGGTTGTTTGGTATGCTGCTTTGTTGACGGAATTATTCGTGCAAAAAGAGTATTGTCCGGATAATTTCTTTTTGCAGGAAATGAAGAAAGCGATGAAGGGGATCGAGGATTTCAAGGCGGACCGACAGATAAAAATGGCCGAGTCGGTTATCCGGGATTTACGGAAGACGTTGAACACGGAACCGGTTTATTCCCCCCAGTTGTACGTGAGCTCGGAACGTTCCAAGTTGGAATGGAAGGGGACGTTGGGCGTCTGTGACCGGATTGAGGAGTTCGAGGCGGATGTGGCCGAGATTTCCGATGATTTGTTGAACCGGGCAAAGGAGTTGGCTGCCAAGATACAGTTGAGTCTGGCGATGTTTTCGGGAAAGATGGATCGGACTCGGGTGATTTACGAGCAGGATTCCGGGGAACTGGATGAGGATGAGTTGTACCAGTCCCGCTATAACCGGAATATATTCTTCGAGGAGGTGACGGCTCCTTCGGCGATATTGGAGGTCGTGATACTTCTGGACCTTTCGGGTTCCATGTGTACGGGGGATAAGATTCCCACGCAGATCGTGATCTCGTCGGCACTGGCGTTAGCTTTTAATAAATACCCGAACGTGGTGTATTATTCGATCTACGGGCATCGGTGCGGGGACGAGGGAATCGAGGTGATTCGCTTTCATGAACGGGGAGAGAAATTGCAGTTAGGGAAATTGTTTTCCCAACAAGCGTTGAATGCCAATGCGGACGGGTATGCCATGCTGTACTGTTTCGATAAGTTTAAGTCAGACGCCAAGAACAAGTTGTTTTTTATGATTTCCGACGGGGCTCCTTCGGCCACGGGATACGACGGGGAAGATGCTCGGGAACACGTGTGGGAAGTCGTGCGGGAAGGGAAAAAGAGAGGAATAGAAGTCTTGTCCGTCGGGATTGATAATTTTGATCAGGCGGATATGTACGAGGAGTTTATCCCGTATTCCGGACCTGAAATCACGACCAAAATCTCCCAGTGGATTCGTAAGAAATTCATGTCGCTGGCGGATGATAATTCGTTTTAAAATCAAAAACAGCACCGTTTCCGATGCTGTTTTTGATTTTTATAACCCCAGTTTCTTGCGTATTGCTTTGGGGATGGCGTCTTTGTGAACCAGGATAGCCACGGTTTGCAGGCGGCAGAAAGGTTCGGACATGTAGAGGTAACCGCCGAACGGGTTACGATCTTCTCCCCATGAATTCTTGGTTTTATAGTATATTGTTCCGTTCTGGTCTTTCAACATTCCGGTAATGTGCATCAAGTGATCGTCTGTTGTTTGACGGTTGTTGAAGGTGAATTGACGTTTGGCATCGTCCACTTTCATTTCCGGGATGGGAGATTCGAAGGATTGCATTTTGCGTTCCCTGTCTTTTTGGCTAAGGGTGGTCCACTTGTCGATTTCGGCATTAATCATTTCTTCCGGGTTGTTTGTCGGGAGAATAGCCAGACCGTTCGGGTGGCTGAATCCGCTATGGCTTACATCCCCGTCCCAGCACACGGAATAACCGTTTTTGAGGGCGTTGTTCATGACTTCCATAAGCTCGTCTATCGGGAGATTGTAATAGCGGGCATGCATCCAGTTGTCGGGAATGGTAAGTTCCACTTCTTCGTAGAAAGGATACATCTGATACGAGGTAAGTTCCACGTAATCATCCAAGTTCAGATCCAGGGATTGAGCGAATGTTTGCGGGGTATATTCTTTTCCCTCGTAAGTGAACGTTTCCGGAGCATCACCGAGATAAGCCTCGATGTATCTCATGAAACCTTTCGTCCACACGGGAGTAATTTGTCTGTTCGGGTTCTTGTTTACTGCGTCGAGGATACCTTGCAGGGCAGCCACCATTTCTGAATGAATGTGGAAATCCCGTCCGTATTGCAATCCGGTGTACACGTTTTCGGGCACGATACCATATTTCTTTATCATGGCCAGCACGTCATGGGCCTGTCCGCCTTCACTGAAATTGGTCTTCCCGTGGAATTGGATGTAACGTAATCCTTTTTCGTAATAAGCATTTTTCGCCACGAACAGTTCGGCCAGATCATACACGGGTTTCCCTTTGCGTAGGAGTTCCGTTTCAAGGAACGAGATTGCCGCGTAATCCCAGCATGTACCCACGCTTTGCTGGTTCTTGACTGGGGTTGTTTTCAAATCGGCTACCGTGGTAAAATTGTAACCGGAACGGGGGCCTCCCTTTTGGGCGAATAAGGTCGTGCTGATTGCCGAGAGCAAAATCACGACGCATAGCGATAAATTTCTAATCATATCTGAGTTATTTTTAGTATTTTTACGTTGGCGACGAAGGTAATCAAAATAATCTATATCTTTACCTTGTTTTTGTGAGCGAGGAAAAAATACATTTAAATATAAATCATTTATTCATGAAAAAGAGTGTTATATTACTTTTGAGTGTCACCGTTTTGGCGACATCTTGCAAGGAAAGTGCAAAACAGCCGGGAAACCCGCTGATGCAGAAATTTGAAACTCCGTTTCAGACACCTCCTTTTGATAAGATCAAGCTGGCTGATTATAAGCCGGCTTTCGAGGAAGGAATGAAACAACACAAGGCCGAGATCGAGGCTATCGTGAACAACCCGGAAGAACCGACTTTCGAGAACACGATCGTCGCTCTTGACAAGTCCGGGGAGTTGTTGAATCAGGCTTCGTCGATTTTCTTCAATTTGTATGCTGCCATGACGAACGAGGAAATGCAACAATTGGCCATGGAGCTTAGTCCTGCGGTTACGGCTCACGGGGATGAGATCAACATGAATCCGAAATTATTTGCTCGGATCAAGACGTTGTATGACAAACGGGAAACGCTAGGATTGGATTCGTTGGCCTTGCGCACGTTAGAATTGTATTATGATGATTTCGTGCGGGGTGGTGCTAATCTGAACGAGGCTGACAAGGCTAAAATGATGCAGCTCAATGGTGAACTGGCCAAGTTGAGTTTGCAGTTCGGGGACAATCTTTTGAAGGAGACGAATGCTTTTACGCTGGTGGTAGATAACGAGAACGATTTGGTCGGACTTCCGGAAACCGCTATTGCCGCTGCTGCTGCCGAGGCCAAGAACCGGGGTATGGAAGGTAAATGGGTATTCACGGTTCAGAAACCGAGCATGCTTCCGTTCCTTACCTATGCCAAGAATCGGGATTTGCGTGAAAAGTTGTACAAGGGATACTACATGCGGGGAAATAATAACAATGCTAATGATAACAAGGCGGTATTGGCTAAAATGGTGAACTTGAGAACCGAGAAGGCGAAGTTGTTAGGTTTCGACACCTATGCCGATTACGTGATTGACGTGAACATGGCGAAGACCCCGAAAGAGGTTTATGATTTCTTGGGACGGGTGTGGACTCCCGCTTTGAAGGTTGCCAAACAAGAGTTAGCAGAAATGCAGGCGATTGCTAATAAAGAAGGGTTGAAAGCCAAGTTGGAAAGTTGGGATTGGTGGTATTATGCCGAGAAATTGCGGAAACAGAAATACGATTTGGATGAATCGGAAATGGCTCCTTACTTGAAGTTGGAGAATGTACGGGACGGGATGTTCCAGGTTGCCAATAAGTTGTATGGGATTACTTTGGAAAAGAGAACCGATATTCCCTTGTACCAATCGGAGGTTGAAACTTACGAGGTGAAGGATGTTGACGGTTCTTCTTTGGGGATTTTGTACTTGGATTATTTCACTCGCGCCAGCAAATCGGCAGGAGCTTGGATGACTGAATTCCGTCATTACACGAAAGTGGACGGGAAGGAGGAGATGCCACTAGTATCCGTGGTGTACAATTTCTCCCCGGCCGTGGGCGATGCTCCCGTGTTGTTGAGTTGGGATGACACGGAAACCATGTTCCATGAATTCGGACATGCCCTACACGGGTTCTTTATCCGGGGGGATTACAAGCGGATTGCCGGGACTATTCCTCAGGATATGATCGAATTGCCCTCGCAGGTAATGGAAAACTGGGCGAGTGAACCTGAAGTATTGAAAATGTATGCTAAACATTACCAGACGGGTGAACCGATGCCGGATGTCTTGATTCAGAAGATACAGGAGAGCGGTCATTTTAACCAGGGGTTTGCAACCGTGGAATATATCGCGGCTTCTTTGCTGGATATGGATTGGTATTCCCAGTCAGAGGTAAAAGATTTTGATGTAAACGCTTTCGAGAAAGCTTCCATGGATAAATACGGTTTGATCAAGGAGATTTTACCGCGTTATCGTTCCACGTATTTCTCTCATATATTTGATGGGGGATATTGTGCCGGGTACTACGTGTATCTTTGGGCAGAGGTCTTGGATGCGGATGCGTTCCAGGCATTCAAGTCTTCCGGGGATATCTATAATAAAGATTTGGCGGCTAAATTTAGAAAGTATGTTTTGTCGGAAGGAGGGTATGATGATCCGATGAAGCAATACATTAAATTCCGTGGGCAGCATCCGACGGAAGATCCTTTGTTGATGAAGAGAGGGTTGAAATAATTTTTATAGATGAGGGCGTGTCAAAAGTGTTTTTCTGTAACTCCCTCCCGGCTTCGCCGTGTTACCTCTATAAATAGAGGGAGAGCTAAGTTGCTCTCTGTCTTTGACTAGAGGTACCAGCTTTTCTGCTGGTTACGAGGCCGCTGAAAAAGTCAGTTTTGAGAGAACCAACTACCCCTTCCGGCTCCCCCTTACACAGGGGGAGAGTTGATTACCAAGCGGTTTCCCCGCCTGTGTAAGGAGGGGGCCAGGGGTGGTAGTTCAAGGTTATGGGACTTTTTCAGCGGTCTCGTAATTAGTGGAGAAGTTGGCAGCGGAGTTGACACTGGAGTTTTTAGAAAAGAAAACGGACTTTTGACATGTCCTCATTTATTTGTTTAAGTGGGTTTGTATGAGAAGTTTGGGTGTATGTGGACTTATTGTTTGTGTGATCCTGTTGTTCGGGAAAACGCTTTATTCTTCTGAAAAGTATGCGGGAAAGGCTGTTTATCTGATAGATTCGGTAGACGGGCAACCGGAAAGAATTGTCGTGGAAGGTGTTGTTTATGACACGGAAGGGGAGACGATGGTCGGGGTCAATATTCTTGAACGAGGGACGACTAATGGGGTAATCACGGATCGGGACGGAAGATTCTCGATACGGGTGAATCCGAAAGGAACATTACTCGTCTCTTTTGTCGGCTATAAAACAAAATTTGTCTCTTATGACGGGAGGGATAAGCTTCAAATCATTTTGGAGCAGGAGTACGTGTTATTGGATGACGTGATCGTGACGGCGTTGGGAATCCGTAAACAGGAAACCTCGTTGGCGTATGCTACGGCTCGGGTAAACAAGGATGAACTGGTGCGGGTGAAGGACCCGAACATGATCGTGGCACTGATGGGAAAGATTGCGGGGATGCAGGTAAACAAGAGTGCTTCGGGAATAGGCGGTTCCGCGAAAGTGATCATGCGGGGTAATCGTTCGGTTGCCGGGAACAATCAGCCATTGTACGTGATTGACGGCGTGCCGATGTTGAATGAAAGCAGTGAACAGCCCAACACGGCTATCGGGGGTACGGCCGATGCCGGAAACCGGGATGCGGGGGATGGTATTTCTAATTTGAACCCGGAAGATATCGAGAGTATCAGCATACTAAAAGGGGCTCCGGCTGCCGCTCTTTACGGGACGCAGGCGGCTAACGGGGTGATATTGATTACCACGAAACGAGGACTTGCCGGAAAACAGGAAGTGGTGTTCTCTTCCAACCTGACGTTTGATAAGGCGATGTGTTTGCCTGAATTGCAAAATCATTACGGGGAAAGTGATGTCGTCGAGAGCTGGGGCGAACGGGAAGATATATGCGGGAGTAATCCGATTACCTCTTTTTTCAAGACAGGAGTGATGGCAATTAATACTTTGGCGCTGACTACCGGAAATGAGCGGGTGCAGACCTATTTCTCTTACGGGAACACGACCGGAAAAGGAATTCTGGAGACACATCGTTTGACACGACATAATATAAACCTTCGGGAAACGGCGAGTTTCTTCGAGGGACGCCTGAACGTGGACGGGAACGTGAACCTGTTGAGTCAGGTGACAAAAAATAGTCCTGTGCCGGGTGGTTTTTACATGAATCCATTGGTGGGGTTGTATCGTTTTCCCCGGGGGAAGGATATTTCCGAGTACAAGGAACATTTTGAGGTGCGGGATGAGACACGTCATCTTGACGTGCAGAACTGGCATGCCCCAACCGAGGATTTCGAGCAAAATCCTTACTGGATACTCAATCGAATCACGAGTCGGGCCAAGCGTGTTCGGGCGATTGTTTCCGTGGGGCTGAACCTGAGGATCACGGAGGATCTCGCTGTGCAGGCACGGGGGAGCATGGATTACGTGACTGATAAATTCCGTCAGAAATTTTATGCCTCCACGGCTCCCGCTCTTGCCGGGAGTAATGGCCGGTATATCGAATCGGATTACGAGCAGGAGTTGACTTACGGGGACGTGATCGGTACGTATAAGAAAAAATGGAATGATTTCTCGTTGAATGTTTCTTTGGGGGCCAGCATAAACAATAACAAGGTAAACGAATTGAGGTATGATTCGAAAACAGCGTCGTTGAAATACGCGAACGTGTTTAATATTGCCAACATCAACATGACGACATCGGCGTACATCACGCAGCGAATTGATGCTACTCGTCAGATACAGTCCGTGTTCGGCACGGCTCAGTTCGGGTTCCGGAAATTCCTGTTTCTGGATGTTTCGGCCCGGAATGACTGGAGTTCGACGTTGGCTTTCACCTCGCATGAATCAACTGGTTTTTTCTATCCCTCTTTCGGGGTATCCCTGTTGATAGATCAGTTGTTTAAACTGCCGGGGTGGGTAAACTTCGGGAAATTGCGTGGTGCGTGGAGTAAAGTCGGGAATGATATCCCGTTGTACATCACCAACCCGGTGGCACACGTGTTGGCCGGGGGTGGAATACAGGCCTCCGACGCGGCTCCTTTCGAGGAAATGCAACCCGAAGTAAACCGGTCTTTGGAGTTCGGCACGGAATGGAAATGCTTGAATAATCGTTTGCATTTGGATTTTACTTATTATCGAACGTGTACCCGTAATCAGTTTTTTAAATTAGCGGCCGAGGATGGGGACGAGTATGCTTATCGTTACGTGAATGCCGGGAATATCCGGAACGAGGGAGTCGAACTTCTTGTGGAAGGTGAACCGGTCGTGGCTTCGGGTTTTACGTGGAAAACAGGTGTAAATTACGCTTTTAACAAAAACAAGGTGATCCGTTTGCATAAAGAATTGCCGGTATTTCAATACGGGCCTTACGGGTTCTCTTCCAGTTATGCCATGAAGTTGAAAGAGGGAGGCGCTTTCGGGGATATATACGGGAAGGCTTTCAAGCGGGACGAGAAGGGTAACATCTTGTACGAGACGGAAGGAGATCGGGAAGGGCTCCCCGTGGTGGAAGGTGACGGGAACACGATAAAGGTAGGGAATGCCAATCCGAAATTCACGTTAAGTTGGTTGAATACTTTCTCGTACAAGGGCTTCGTGTTGAATTTCTTGATAGACGGGCGTGTCGGGGGAAAAGTGCTTTCCCAGACACAGGCAGATATGGATATGTTCGGGGTTACTAGGGTGACGGGGAAAGCTAGGGATCGGGGATACGTGATGTTGGAAGGGCGTAAGATCACGAACGTGAAAGGATTCTATAAATCAATCGTGGGTGGACGTGCGGGAGTGACGGAGTATTATATGTATGACGCGACGAATTTCCGGTTGCGGGAACTCTCGCTGGCTTATACCTTGCCGAAACGGTGGATGGAGAAGACGCGGGTGTTTAAAGAAGTTCAATTGGCTTTTGTTGCCCGTAACTTGTTCTTTATCTATAAAAATGCGCCTTTTGACCCGGATCTGATTCTTTCCACGGGCAATGATAACCAGGCAATAGATTCCTACGGAATGCCGACCACGAGGACGACAGGATTTAATTTACGGGTAACATTTTAACCGGATTGGGAGATGAGAAAAAAGTTGCTGATATATGTTGTAGCTTGGTTCGGGTTGATCGCTTGTACCGGGCATTTTAAGGATCTGAATACCGACAAGACCGGGATCACGAACGAGGATATGCAAATTGACTTGAATCATTTGGGGATACCTCTGAATGTTATTCAGCAGGGGATATATTTCAATTATGATTTCGGGAAAGGGAAGAACTGGCCTTATCAATTGATGCAAAATCTGAGTGCCGATATGTTTTGCGGGTACATGCACGATTACAAACCGTTGAACGGGGGAACGCACAACTCGGATTATAATTTGCAGGACGGGTGGAATGCTACTTTGTGGGAGAATACGTATGCCTATATCATGCCGCAGATCAAACGGTTGGAGGATTCGACAAGAATAAAATATCCTTCCGTGTATGCCGTTACCCAAATACTGAAAGTAGAAATCATGCATCGGGTATCCGATTATTACGGGCCTGTTATTTACAAGAATTTCGGGAACGAGCGGGCCCTTTACGAACCGGATACGCAGGAGGACGTTTACCAGTTCTTTTTGAATGACCTGAAGGATGCCGTGGATGTCCTGCGAGAATATGCCGCGGATACCGACGAGGAGCCCGAATTTTCGAAGTTTGATATATTGCTTGACGGGACCGCGCTATCGTGGATTAAATTCGCCAATTCCTTGCGTCTTCGTTTGGCGGTACGTGTGGCAATGGCTGATCCGGAGAAAGCACGCCGGGAGTTCGTCGCCGCGTTGACTGACGAACATGGCGTGCTGGAAGAGCCTTTCGAGTTGGTGAAAGTCTCCACGGAAAACGGCTACACGAACCCGCTGGGTGAAATTAACCGGGTGTGGGGCGAAGCGTATATGAACGCTTCCATGGAATCTATATTGAACGGGTATGATGATCCCCGGCGGAATGTGTTCTTCGAGCCTTGTCCGGATGATGTTTTGTTTGCCGATGGGGTGGGACATGATTCGGTTCGGGTAGCTTTGAAAGGACAGTACCGGGGAATCCGTCAGGGAACGATGTTTGCCCACACGTTCTATTCTGCTCTTTCCCGCGTGTATGTTAACACGAACACGGATGCCATTTTGATGACCGCCGCGGAAGTCTGGTTCCTGCGGGCGGAGGCTGCTTTACGGGGATGGACTTCGGAAACCGCCGGGATTTGTTATGAACGGGGGGTGAAATGTTCTTTCTCGCAATGGCAGGTCCCGGACGCGGAGGAGTATTTGCAAGGTGATCGTCTTGCGGCCGATTTCACGGATGCTTTCACGCCGGAGAATAACATCAAGGCTCGTTGTCTCGTTTCACCCCGTTGGGACGAGAGCGCGTCGAATGAAATTAAGTTGGAAAAAATCATTACTCAAAAATGGTTGGCCATATTCCCGGAAGGATGCGAAGCTTGGGCCGAGCAGCGTCGTACGGGCTACCCCAGGCTTTTCCCGGTGAAGTATAATAATAGTCGTAACGGGTGTGTCGACACGGAAATCATGATCCGGCGTTTGAATTTCCCGGCTTCGCTGCTTGATTCGGGGATGAAACAGTACGAGATGCTCGTGGATGCCCTCGGTGGCACGGATGACGCGGGAACTCGTTTGTGGTGGGATGCCGGAAAAAACTTTTGAACAGGAACTTATCATATACTTTAAAAATTTGGTTGAAAATATTGAAACCTTATCATCTTCTTTTCGTTTCTATAGGTGTTTAAAACGAAATAAAATAAACCACTAAATACTTATAGTTATGATGAAAGGAAATATCGGTTTAGATGCTGCAATGATTAAATCCAGCAAAACCATTTTGAATAACCTGTTAGCAGATCACTTTGTTTTACTTGCTAAAACCTGGAATTACCACTGGAATATGAAAGGCCCGAGCTTCAGATCTTATCACACTTTTCTGGAAGATCTTTACAATGGCCTGATTGAAGACATCGACAGCATAGCCGAGCGTGTTCGTGATTTGGACGAACGTCCTATCGGTTCCTTGAAAGGATGCTTGGAACACAATCGCATTAAAGAACACGATGATGAAAAACCGCTTCCCGATGCAAAGGGTATGTTGGCTGCTTTGTTAGACGACAACGCCGAGGTGATTCGTCAGATTCGTACGGATTTGGAAACCATGGATAAAGAAGGATCAAAGGACTTCGGAACATCCAATTTCTTGGAAGACATGATCGAGAAGAAGGAAAAAGTTACTTGGATGATCCGGGCCCATTTGGAATAGGGATAGATTTTTTTGTTATTAGTGAATGAAGGGAGACTTTCGTGCGGTCAGTAGAAATACAACCGGGACGGAAGTCTTTCTCATTTTATAGCTATAAAATACCATTTCGTTTTAGAATATCTTGTAATTCTTTATTCGAAATATTGTCCTGTTCAGATTTGTCGTAGATAAAATGTAATCCGATTTGTTTTTCTGTTTGAGAAAGGGTTATAATAACAGTTATAACTCTTGCACCTCCGCTTTTACCTTTCCTCTTGGATTTTATGGCCATGCGAACTTTATGGATTCCATGCCCTAAATCTACACCCGTTTCGGGGGCTTTGAGAAGTTCCCTCGCGAGTTCGGTTATATCCTGTTTTAATGATTTGTATCGTTTGGCTAGTCTTTTGGCTTCCCGATCAAAAATAGGGTATGTTTTGAGACTATAATTCATTAAGCAAGTCTTCTAAAGGTTTCCCTTCTAATTTTCCTTCTTGAGCTTGTTTCATTTCCTTACAGGCTTCATCAAAATCGGCTAATATTTCAGCTTTAGTTCGGTAGGGAACCCTTTCTTCTGCAACAATATCTATATTTTTTTCTTCTTGATGTAGCAATTTTTTTATTTTTTCTAGGATATTGATATCATTCACGTCAAGAATTCGACGGATTAATTCGTTTTTTTCAGCTTCTAATGTCATTGCTGCCATATCCTGTTCTCCTTTCATATAAATGTCTAGTTTATGCAAAGGTAAGGAAGTTTTATAGATTATCCAATTTATTCTGTAAGGGATATCGTCATGTACTATCTCGATGTTTTTGTATCTTCGTGGCACGTAATTTTAGCAACATGAACGATAAACAGATTAGCGATGTCCTGATTCATTGGTACGAGGCGAACAGGAGGGATTTACCTTGGCGTGATACTACCGACCCTTATCTGATATGGATTTCGGAGATTATTCTCCAGCAGACGCGGGTTGTGCAGGGATTGGATTATTTTTATCGCTTTACACGCCGTTTCCCGGACGTGCGTTCTTTGGCGGAAGCGGATGAGGACGAGGTGATGAAATATTGGCAGGGATTGGGATATTACAGCCGGGCTCGTAACTTGCATGCTGCGGCACGACAAATCATGGACCAATTCGGGGGCGTGTTTCCCCGGACGAGAGAAGAGGTGTTGTCCTTGAAAGGGATCGGGGATTACACGGCTGCTGCAATATGTTCTTTTGCTTATCGTCAGCCTTACGCCACGGTGGATGGGAATGTCTATCGGGTGTTAGCCCGACTTTTCAATATTGATCTGCCGATTGACGGCGGGGAGGGAAAGAAGTATTTCACCGAACTGGCTCAATCCTTGTTGGATTCTCGTCGTCCTGATCTTTTTAACCAGGCGATGATGGAGTTCGGTGCGCTGCAATGCGTTCCGAAATCACCGGATTGCGTTCGTTGCCCTTTGAACGATAAATGCCGGGCGCTTGCATCCGGTCAGGTGGAACGGCTTCCGGTGAAAGCGGGTAAAACGGTAGTGAAACCCCGTTATTTTAATTACCTGCACGTTCACGCCCGGGGAGAAACGTTGTTATCGAAACGCACGGGAAATGATATCTGGCGGAACCTGTATGAATTTCCGTTGATAGAAACGGGGCGTCCCCTGACTTTCGGGGAATTGCAACAAACGGAAGAGTTTCAGCATTTATTTCACGAGATAGAGGACGTGGAAGTTATCCGGGAGGTCGTGGCGAAAAAGCATGTCTTGTCTCATCGGGTGATTTATGCCGTTTTTTACGAAATCCGGGTAGACGTTTTCTCCCCGGAAATGGAGAAATATTTGAGGGTAAAAGATGCGAACGTGGAGGATTACGCTGTCTCTCGTCTCGTGCAGTCCTACTTGGAGACGAGAGAAAGTTTACTTTTTTAATTAGTAATAATCTAAAAAAAAGCATATATTTGTCTTCATGCGAATGGATGACCAGCAAATTATAGACGCGTTTGTTAAAAACCGACGGGACGGGATTCGGGCGTTGTTTGAGCGCTATTATCGGCCGCTAGTGATTTATGCCAGCAATTTAATTCATGACGACACGATGGCCGAGGATCTCGTGCAGGAGTTTTTCGTGCGGTTATGGGAGGATAATTACTTGGAACACGTGACGGATAAAGCTTTGAGCTCGTATCTTTTTTCTTCCGTTCGCAATAGCTGTTACACTTACGGCCACAAAAGGGATGTCTTGCGGAAAAGAGTGGATTATACCGGTCTTGAAATCGAGGAAAAAATGGCGGCCTCGATCAGTCAGGAAATTGTCGAACGTGTAACACAGGCTATCCAACGGATGCCGGAACAAACGGGGAGAGTGTTGGATTGTATTTTAATGCGGGATATGAAATACCAGGAGACGGCCGACGAGTTGCAAGTGTCGTTGAATACCGTGAAAACTTTGTTACGCAACGGGATGCGTGTATTACGTGAAGTGATGCAGCAGGATAAGGATTTGATTATGCTCTTCGTTTTATGGCATCAGCACATGTGAACTTCCCGGTGAATTGGACTGGGGATGCTTTAGTATAAAGCTATCTTCTATTATGATTCGCTTTATTGTTTATAGGGTGTTCATTATCACCATGAAGCATGCATCTTGCATTCATGGAGCATTCCCCTTCGATTCGTATTATAGGTCGGATATAATTTATTTGCTTTAGGTATGCCTTTTCTGGGTAGCGTGAAGGTACGGGTGTAACAAGGTGGAGATCGTGGAATAAGGCGTATCCACGGGCAAGGGGTATTTCTTCCTGTACGTGTCGTCATTTCGCCAGTTCCTCCGGTGACCTTCACTAGTGTTTCGCCAGTAAGTTGATTGAAAGTTAACTGAAAGTTGATTGAAAGTTAATTAGCCGGATCGTTAATTTTTTATTGATCTTTTCTTGACTATTAGTTGATATATAAGTGGGACACCGAAGGGGGGCTCCGGAGATAGCGGCGGGTCACGGGTGTTTGTCTATAATTTCATGTTAGTGTTGTAAGGGGTTGTTTAATAATGTATTAGTCTCGTAGTGTAATAAAATTTTGAAAAAAATCATGTTTGATTCACCCGTTTTGATTTTTTTTTAGTCCTACTGGTAAAAATAAATAGTATGGCAATATCGGATTATATAGAGGATTTGATTTACCGGGTTCTTTCCGGGGAAGCGGGTAAGGCCGAGCGGGAAGAGTTTGAAGAGTGGTTGTCTGCAAGCGAGGAACATCAAATGTTTTTTCGAGAGGTAGAACGGGCTTGGCATACGGGAAAATATACGCTGAAATGGGAAAACGTACAGGCCAGTGAAGCGTGGCAGGCCTTGGAGCGGAAGCATGATCGCCGGAGGCGGAATCGCGTGCTGCGGATCTGTTGGCGGGTAGCGGCCGCGGTGGTGGTGGTTGTCGGGACAATTTTTGCTTTCTGGCAATTGGATCAGGAACGGGAGCCGGGGAAAGTGGCTCAAGGTACGGTGGTGAAAGCTGGCGAGTCGAAAGCTGTATTGGTACTTTCCACGGGAGAAAAGATTGTTCTGGGTGAGAGCGTTTCGGATTTAATTCGGGAAGGCGGGATGAGTATCCGGCAGGAAAAAGAGCAGATTAATTATGATGCTAAAGTTGGTGATCTCGCGGGAGAGGTGGTTTATAACGAATTGATCGTACCCGTGGGCGGGGAGTATCGTTTGCTGTTATCCGACGGGACGATGGTTTACATGAATTCCGAATCCCGCTTGAAATATCCGGTATGTTTTGTCGGGGATAAGCGGGTTGTCGAGTTGGAGGGGGAGGCTTATTTCGACGTGGCCCGTGATGAAAAATGCCCTTTTATCGTTCATACGAATCTGGTAAACGTGGATGTGTTGGGAACGAGTTTTAACGTGATGGCCTACAAGGTCGACAACCGGATAGAGGTTACTCTGGTGAAGGGAAAAGTCAATGTCACTTGTGGAGAAGCCCGGAAGATGCTGGAGCCTAATCAACAGTTCGTGTTGAATAATGAAAACGGGGAATGTGTTGTTCGGGAGGTGAACGTGGATACATTTATTGATTGGAAGAATGGTATATTGAATTTTGATGCCTTGCCGTTGGGCGAGTTGAGCGAGAAATTGGGGCGGTGGTATGGCGTGAAATTCTTTTTCACAAACGAGAAGTTGAAGCAACTGAAGTTCTCGGGCGCCGTGAAGAAATATAATGATATTGATTATATTCTTTCCTTGATCGAGGCAACCACGAATGTAACGTTTACGATGAAAGCCGATGTTATAATTGTTAATGAAAAATAGAGTTAGGAATAGTTTAAATCGAGGGAATAAAAATACCGGAAAGTATTAGGACCACGTTCCGGTATTCACTCCCTAGAGAGTATCAAGTATCACTTAATTTACAAATGTATGAAAAAAAGTAATGTCTTGTGGCTTATTTTCTCAAAAAATAAGCGGCAACAATTCTTTCGAGTTATGAGGCTAATAGGTATTCTATGCGTGTGCTTCACGTGTACGCTATCGGCGACCGTGACGGCACAACAGAAATTGAGCATGAAGTTGGGGGAAACGTCGATCAAGACGGTATTCGAGGAGATTCGCAGGCAAACGAACAGGATCGTGATTTATAATGATGACCGGTTGGCGTTGCGGCAGAAGGTGAATGCCGATTTTGAGAATCTTGAATTAAAAGAGGTTTTGGATCGTATTTTGGTGGGTAGTAATATGACTTACCGCTTCGTGGATGATTATATCGTGATTGTTCCCGCGGCGAAAATGGGTAGGGATAGTTCGATTACACGGTACACGATAAAAGGAAAGGTCGTGGATAAAAGGGGAGAACCCGTGCCGGGTGTGACCGTGCGTTTGGATAGTACGACGTTGGGGACGGCCACGGATCTGAACGGGGAGTTCTCTTTGACCTTGTCGATGAACAAGGGGACTTTGGTGTTTTCTTTTATCGGGATGAAGACCCGGAAAGTGGCGTATACGGGGCAAAAATCTCTTCACGTGGTGATGGAAGAAGACGCGACGGAAGTGGAAGAGGTGGTTGTGAACGGTTATTTTTCGAAGAGCAAGGAAAGTTTCACGGGTAACGTGGTCTCCGTGAGCAAGGAGGAATTGGCGAAAGTTTCTTCCAATAATCTGATCAGTGCCTTGCAGGTGTTTGATCCCTCGTTCCGGTTACGGGAAAACGTGGATATGGGTTCAGATCCGAATAGTTTACCCGATTTCCGAATCCGCGGTAATTCCGGTTTCGGGACGGGGCGAGTGTCCGAGGCATCGCTTCGGAATGATCCTAATCTCCCTACATTTATCTTGGATGGTTACGAGGTTAATGTGGAGAAGATTTTCGACTTGAATATTGATCGTATCGAAAATGTCACGATATTGAAGGATGCTTCGGCCACGGCTATTTACGGTTCGCGTGCGGCGAACGGGGTTGTGGTCGTGACGACGAAGGCTCCGGAACCCGGTCAGTTGAGAGTGGCTTATAACTTGAACGTGGCGATTACGGCTCCGGATTTATCGGATTATGACTTGATGAATGCCCGTGAGAAGTTACAGGCGGAGTTGGATGCGGGATTGTACGATTCTGACGATATTTCTTCCCAACAATTGTTGAGGATGGATTACGCGGAACGTTTGGAGCGTGTGCAGAAAGGGGTTAACACGTACTGGTTGTCTAAACCGTTGGAAATAGCCGTCGGACACAAGCATTCGCTGTACGTGGAAGGTGGAGACCAGAGCGTGCGTTATGGCATTGATTTGAATTACCAGGCTAATCCCGGGGTGATGAAGAAGTCCGAGCGGGATCGCTTCGGGGTAGGATTCTTGCTGTCTTACAATTTGAATAATAAGCTGTTGTTCCGGAATAAACTGACGGTTGATAAGATGAAAGCTAATGGTTCTCCTTACGGATCGTTCCGGGAGTTCGGTAAGGCGAATCCTTACGAGCAGGCTTATGACGAGGACGGGCATTTGATCCTGTCTTTCCAGCCGCATGTAGCGACGTCACGTCGTTTCCCGAATCCCTTGTACGAGTCGACGTTAAATCACAAGGATTTCTCGACCTACACGGAATGGACGGATAATTTCGATCTGGATTGGTATATGAATGATTATTTCCGTCTAAAAGCCCGGTTGTCTTATTCGGAACGGACGGATAAGCAAGAGAAGTTCACGGACCCGGAATCGAGCGAATATAATAAATACGAGTATCAGGAAGGGGAAGGAATCCTGAAAAAAGGCGAGGCATACAGTTTTCAGGAAAAAAGTTCTAATCTGGATTTGAATGTGGTGTTGAGTTATAACCGACAATTCGGACAACATTATTTGAGTGCCGTTCTAGGAGCTAATGTCATAGAATCACGTTTCGCGAATGAATCTTATAGCGTGATCGGTTTCCCCACGGGAAGTATGGATTATATCTCGTTTGGAAAAGAGTTTAAGGATTTATCTCCGGACGGGGAAGAGGGATTATCCCGTTTGGTCGGGGCGTTTATGAACTTGAATTACACGTGGAATAATATTTATTTGCTGGATCTTTCGGGACGTTATGACGGTTCTTCCAAGTTCGGTTCGAATAAGAGATATGCCCCGTTCTGGTCGGTGGGTATCGGTTGGAATATTCATAACGAGAAGTTTTTCGGGGGACTCACGAGTGTTATCAATCACTTGAAGATCACGGCGAACGTGGGAGCCACGGGGAAGGCTTCTTTTGAAGCTTACGAGGCGCAGGATGTGTACGAGTATTATAAGGGACAGTGGTATGCCGGAGGTTTGGGCGTGATCATGAACAACATGGGAAACACGAATCTGCAATGGGAGAAAACGAAGACTTTCGACGGGAATTTTGAAATCCAATTCAAAGACGGTTTGGTTAGCTTGGATGCCAATTATTACGTGAAGAGAACGAAAGATTTATTAGCCGATATCACGATTCCCTTGTCTTCAGGTTTCGAAAGTTATCGGGATAATCTGGGCGAATTGGAGAATAAAGGATTTGAGATTTCTTTGCGCGGTTTTATCTTGAGGAATAAAGACGTGGTGTTGAACGTGTTCGGTTCTATCGCTCACAATAAGAACGTGATCAAGAAAATTGCCAATTCACTGGAGACTTATAATAAGAAAGTGGATGATGAGCAGGATAATTATGAACCGGGATGGGGTGAGTCTATCGAGACGGCCAAACCTATGGTGCAGTTCAAGGAGGGACAGTCGTCGACGGCCATTTATGCCGTGAAGTCGCATGGGATTAACCCGATGAACGGTAAAGAGGTTTTCGAGGATCTTAACGGTAATTTGACTTACAAGTGGAGTGCTGCTAACAAAATTGTGTGTGGCGACACGGAGCCTAAAGTTTCCGGGGCTTTTGGCCTGAACGCGGACTGGAAGGGTTTTAACCTGAACATGAGTTTTCTGTACCAATGCGGGGGACAGGTGTATAACCAGACGCTGGTGGACCGGGTGGAAGATGCCGATTTGAATTATAACGTGGATCGCCGGGTGATGAAGGGCAGATGGAAGAAGCCGGGAGATCATACCTTCTTCAAAGATATCAAGAACCGGGAAAGAACGGAAGTTTCTTCTCGTTTCGTGCAGGATGAGAACGTGCTGCAACTTAAATCGTTGTCGCTGTCTTATTCTTTCCCCCAACAGTTAATCGGGAAATGGGGAATGGAACGCTTGAAGTTGAACTTTTTGATGGAGGATGTGTTCCGTTTGTCGAGTGTTAAACGGGAACGGGGATTGGATTACCCGTTTGCACGCACGTTTAATCTGGGCTTACAAGTGCAGTTTTAATTCTGTTGAATGTAAAAAATGAAGTATATGAAAAATAAAGTTATAATGGTTGTCGCGTTGTTCGTGTTTACCGTGGTGAACAGTGGCTGTGATAACTGGTTGGACGTGACGCCACAGGCGCAGGTGAATGCGGATAAGTTGTTTTCTCAACCCAAGGGTTTCGAGAATGCGTTGTACGGGATATATACATCCATGACCGACCCGGCTATATACGGGACTCACATGACTTTCGGGATGATGGACGTGCTGGCACAGTATTACAAGGTACACACGGATAGGTATCACGATTTGTACGAGGGGGCGAGGTATAATTATAATAATTCGGCCGTGCAGGACGTGATTCGCGGCATGTGGCTGAAATCATATAATAGTATCGCGAATTGTAACGTGTTGCTGGATTATCTGGGGGAGAAATCTCCTTCTTTTTTCGAGGGAGACAGGTATAAATACCTGTTGGCGGAGACCATTGCCATACGGGCTTATTTGCATTTTGATCTGTTAAGAGCCTTTGCCCCGTCGTGGAAAAAGGACAAGGATGCTTTGTGCTTGCCTTATGCTGATAATTTCACGGATAAGGTACACGGGCAACGTAAGACCAGCGAGATCGTGACCTTGATCTTGAGTGATCTGGATAGTGCCCGCAATATGTTGAAAAGTATTGATCCGGCTCGTGAGGAGGGATTCAAGGATATGTATAATCATTACGTGACCGAACTTGGCGAGGAATTCACTTCAGCTAGGGCATACCGGTTGAATTATTGGGCGATTACCGGTTTGATGGCCCGCGTGTATCATTACATGGGGGATGCTAGAGCTTATACTTATGCACGGGAGGTTATCCAGGCGCAAGAAGATGGATATTTTGTATTTACCGAGGAGAGTGCTTTAAGTGCCCCTTTGAAATCACGGGATGTTGTCATGCAGAATGAGATTTTATTTGCTTTAAACTTTCCGGGGGTTCATGATCTGTGGTATTCTTATGATGCCGGTAGTAGCCAGTTTGCAATTAATGATAAGGCATCAATCTATCCTTCTTCAGATGATTTTAGAAAAGAGTATTTGATTGTTTCCAATGATCGGGGGAATGAGGTTTCGGTGAAATATGCCGATGTGAAGTCCGAGAATGGAGGGAAAGTTCCGATGATTCGTTTGTCCGAGATGTATCTGATCGCGGCAGAAAGTGGTTTCAAGACGCATAAAACCGATGCGATTGAATGTTTGAAAACTTTGCGTGAGATACGTGGGATTGACGGGACGATTTCAGCGTCTATTTTGGAGGATGAATTCGTGAAAGAGTTGACGAAGGAGGCTCGCCGGGAGTTTTTGGGTGAAGGCCAGATGTTTTACTGGTACAAACGTCTGGGGCTTCCCGTGGATCAGGGAAATACGACCGTGACGCTTGATCCGGTGCAGTTTTGCCTGCCGTTACCCGCCACGGAGGTGGAATTCGGGGGACGAAAAGAAGATTATTTAAAAGGTTTGTAACGATTAAATGATTGAATTATGAAGATTTTATATGTAATGATTTTAGTCCTCTTTTTCGGGTTGTTTTCTTGCTCGGAAGCAGAGTTGAAAGGATATGCTTCGGACGATTATATCCAGTTTTATAAGTCCGCGGCGGATAGTACCGTTTTTTCGTTTGCTTATGACGAGACGTTGGAGTCGGGAGTGGTGAGTTTGAAACTGAATCTGATTTCTCCCGTGGTAGACCGGGAGCGAGCATACACGGTGAATTTTTTGGAAGCCGAGAGTTCTGCAAAAGTGGGTGTGGATTTTGAATTGCCAACGGGCGACCAGAAAGTGCTGGCAAATGATTCGATTGCCTGGTTTGAGGTGAACGTGAAACGAAATAAGAATTTGCAAAAGGCCGTGACGGCTGTTTTTGAGATTGGCGAGTCGGCTGATTTCAGGCCGGGTATGGTGAGTAACCGTAAGGCTCGTGTCGTGATCACGAATGAGTTAACACGTCCGGAGTGGTGGAATGAATGGCACGAACAGAACGGTTTGGGAAAATATTCGGATTTGAAATACCGGACTTTTATGCGGGAGATGAAAGTGCATGATTTAACCTTGATAGCGGACGGCGGTGAAATGGATTATTCAACGATGCGTGCCTACGTGTTGAAGTTTAAATACTGGTTACAGGACAACCCGACGCCTGACGAGGACGGGAGTACGATGAGTGTTGCGATGAGAGGCTAATGAATAAAGAACATGTTATGAAGAAAATAGGTATGTTTTTCATCACGGTAATCGTCGTGTTGGTTACCGGATGTTACGAGGATAAAGGAAATTATGATTATAAAGAGATGCCGAAAGTGTCGGTAGACGGGCTTGAAAGTAGTTATAACGTGTACGTGGGAGATCTTTTCGTGGTTAAGCCCGAGGTGGCTTGGGAAAATGGAGAACCGGAAAATCTTTCTTATGCATGGAGAGTGAATAATGTTGTCATTTCGGAGAAAAAAGATCTGGATTTTACAGTCGGTGGTATTCCCGTGAAGGCCGGGTTGTATGCCGAGTACACGATTAAAGATGAAGATACGGGCGTGGAGCATATTTTCCCGTTCCGGGTTTCTGTCTTCTCCACGTTTTATTCCGGTTGGATGTTACTGGCGGATAAGGGAAGTACATCCGAGTTGTCGTACGTGCGGGATGACGGGGAGTTATTCCCGGATGTCTATAAGCTGGTCAACGGGAATGATTTGTCGGGAGGGGCATACGCGCTTATGGAGCATTGGTTGCCTTGGTCGGAGGAGATTGGACAGATTTTCGTGGCTTGTCAGGACGGGGCCGATTATTCGGTGGAAATTGACGGGAATAGTTTTGAAAAAATGGTGGCGACGAAAGACGAGTTCGTGGGGGAACGCCCTGCAAACTTTAAGCCGATGAGCATGAAATGCGTGGCAAATTATGATTATTTGGTAAGTAACGGGAAATTGTACGTTCGATATATCGAATCTACTTATAACGCGCTTTATCAGGACGGTTTGTTTCCGAATTTCCCGTATCCGGGTGATTACGAATTGACAGGATGGGGAATGCGAGGTAATCTGGTGTTTAGTAACGATATTATCTATTTTGATAAAAAGTCTTCAAGTTATCTTTTGGCCCGGAATGGGGAGTTATCACGGTTTGATTACACGAATGATTCGGAAAAGGCGTTTAAACCTTCGGACATGGGGAAGACGGTTCTGGACGGGGGAGCGATCTCCACGGGAACACCTACTGACGAGTTTCTTACTATTTTGAAAGATAATAATGAGAACCGGGTGTATGTACAGAAGTTTAAGTTTTCGGGATGGGGAGCCAAAAAGTACACGTCCCAGTCGGAAGTGGAATTTCCAGATCCCTCGATTATCGGGGAGGAGACGAAGTTTGCCGTTTGTCAGAATCGTCCTTACGTGTACATCGCTTCGGGAAACGTGTTGTATGTCTACAATCACAAGGATAATAGCTTGAAACCTTTGCGTTCTGATTTTGGACGGAAGATATTGGATATAGCATGTTGTCCCACGAATTTTGAACGTCTTGGAGTCGTGCTGGTAAATGCCGGTGATGCTTCGAAAAGTGACTTCATGGAACTGGATGTTTCTGTTGTGGGAGGAGGAAAGACGGTCGAGGGAATGGAACATCTTGGCAAATTCGGGCCTGTCGTGGATATCGTTTACAAGGTCGGGAATCAGTGGGATGTACCCTATTAAAAAGGGCGTGTAAATTCGGGAGTTCTAAATTCAAGAGATTTGAAATAAAAAATGTAATAGGAGACCGTGTGTTGATCGGACGGGCGGTCTCCATTAAAATGTATGGTCAATGAAATTATTAATATACGTGTTGTTGCTTGGGAGCCTAGTGATGAATGCTTGTCGGCATGCTGAACCCGGAAGTTTCACGATTACCGGGGAAATGAAGGGATTGCCGGAAGGTATGGTGAAGTTATACACGAATCCTCCAAGTAATTTGTTATTGGATAGTTGCGAGATTAAAGACGGGAAATACTTTTTAAAAGGGAGCATTTCTCAGGCTCAATCCGGTTTGTTATTTTTTGATATGAAGCCGGAATACCAGACTTTGGGGGCTTCGATGGTTTCTATTTTTATAGAACCGCAGGACATGAAGGTGTACAGCGAATTGAAGAACGTGAAGAAAACGTTGAAGATCACGTCGGCACCGATTAACGAGGCGATCGGGATGTACAATGATTATTTAAATTCGTTACCGGAGAAGAAACAGGTGTCAGAACTGAACGGGAAGATTCAGGTTGCCTTTTCCGAAGCCCGGATGGATGAGGTTCGCGTGTTGAGCCGGGCAAGGGATTCTTTGCAGATGGTGTTGATAGATCGTTTGTTCGCGCATGATCCGCAAGCAACTAGAAGCCCTGCCGCGGCCTATCTGGTATCCCAGTTGGCGGCTTCCCTTGATGTGCAGCAACGAGGGGAAATTGTCGAGAAGTTTGATACGGCGTTGACCGATTCATATTATTTAAACGGGATGCAGGAAAGCGTGGAACGGGAGAGAGCGTTGCAACCGGGAAAGCCTTTTCCTGATTTTCGGGTGTTTGACAAGGAGGGTAAAGAGTATACTTTAGCTGATTTCCGGGGTAAGTACCTGTTCGTCGAGTTTAGTGCTTCTTGGTGTGGTTGGTGTAAAAAGGAGATTCCTTTTATCCGAAAAGCATATCACGCGCTAAAGGATAAAAATATAACCTTTGTTACCTTGATGATGGATGACAAGAAAGAGGCTTGGTTACACGAGATTGAGGCGTTTGATATCGAGTGGCTTAGTTTGTCGGATTTGAAGGGGATGAGAAATAGTCCGTTGACAAAAGCCTATAATTTAGGAGGGATTCCGGACTCGTTCGTGGTTGATTCGGAAGGGCGGATCGTATGTCGGGATTTGAGGGGAGACGAGGTATTGGAGAGGTTGTCTGCATTGTGTAATTAATTGAAATGAATCATGTATAAAATATTAATCGGTATATTTTTGTCCGTCTTGTGTTTACGAGCGGAGTGTCAGATGCGTTTTGAAGAGGGAAGTTTCACGAGTGTCTTGGAAAAGGCAAAACAAGAGAAGCGGATGGTATTCGTGGATTGTTATACCAGTTGGTGCGGGCCGTGTAAACTGATGTTGCAGGATGTATTTAGCCGGGAAGATGTCGGGCAATTTATGAATGCGCGTTTCGTGAATTTAAAATTGGATATGGAGAAAGGTGAGGGGCCGGAATTGGCACGGAAGTATCAGGTTAAAGTTTATCCGACTTTCTTGATATTAAACGAGAACGGGGAGGTGATTCACCGGATGGTAGGGGGAATGAAAGTGGAGGATTTTTTGCAAAACGTGCAGGATGGCACGGGGGAATATTCTTTGTATTCTTATGAAAAGAGATACGCTGGTGGGGAACGTGATTCGCGGTTCGTGTATAAATACATTGAGACGCTTTCCAAAGCTTTTATGAAAGAACGGATGGAGCAGGTATTACACGAGTACTGGGCGACATTGGCAAATCAGGAAAAGAGTAATCGGGAAAATTGGTCGCTGGTGAAACGCTTCGTACGTGACCCGTTGTTGCCGGAGTACGAGTATCTTTTAGAGCATAAAGGGGATTTCGAAGCTGTTGTCGGGAAAGAGAACGTGGATCGCAAAATATATGATGATCTCTATCCCTTGATAGCCAATAATTGTAACGAGATAATTTTTAACGAGAAAGCGGATGCTTCTCAACTTTTAGCGTCATATAAAAGATGGATTACAATATCGAATATTGAACGCGGGGATTATTTGTCGGATATCGTGGATTTCACGGAAGCTTTCTTGGCGGATGATTTGAAGAAAGCGTTGAAGATGTATGATAAGAAATTTGCTCTATTGGATAATGATGCTCGTTTTAGTGCTACCTTGCAGTTGAATTGCATGTTGCTTCGTAAAGGGGATGCCCGAACGTGTAAGCGTGGTTTGGATTCGATATTGAAAACAATGAAGGCTTGCGGGTGGTCGGAGGAAAACCCGATGTTTGCTTCAGTGATTTCCGGATTGAAAGATAAATTAAAAGATAAAAAATGATGAATAGGTTATTGATTTTATTGGCAGGATGTTTATTCTGTTTTTCTTGCGCATCCCGGACGGATGGTTTTAAGGTGAAAATGCATTTGGGGAATGCTCCGGATTGCGAGGTGTTCGTGAGTGAAAGAGTTCCGAACCCAACCCGGTGGTACGTGGACACGTTGGAGTTGAAGGACGGAGAATTGGTTTATACCGGTAAGGTGGATTACCCGCGTCTGGTGTCGTTCGTTTTGAAAAAGGGAGAAGATGATTTCATGGGATCTTTCAGTATATTTTTGGATAATAGCGAGGTCGACATTCGGGGTGATTTTAATGATTTGAAGAATTTGACAATTAGCGGGAGTAAGGCGAATGACGAGTTTGTCGCTATCGAGAAAAACGGCCAGAAAGTGATGAAAGAGTATGGAAGAATCGGTTATGAACGTAGTCAGGCTTTCAAAGATAACCGGGCTTTGTATGATTCTTTGACAGTACCTTATCAACAGGCTTACGATAAAGTCGTGGAGTATCTTCTTGCACTTCCGGGGTATGCTCGTAGTGAGGTGGCTCCTTATTTTGTTTCCGAATATATACATGCTGATAATATCCCTTTGATGGAAAAAGCCTTGAGCGCGTTTGATGCCTCGCTGGCTGATAATGCATATCTTGCGAGTTGTCGGGAGAAATTGGAAAAGGAGAAAAGGGTACAACCCGGCACTCCTGCTTATGATTTCACGCTGGAGGATATCGAGGGAAACGTGTATAAATTATCTGATTTCCGGGGAAAATACGTGTTGTTGGAATTTAGTGCCTCTTGGTGTGGTTGGTGCAAGTTGGAAATCCCTTTTCTTGAAACCGTGTATAATAACACGAAGGGGAAGGATTTCGTGATGTTCACGATTAATTTGGATGACGAGCGTGGCAAATGGGAGCAAGACGTGAAACAGCATAATTTGCCCTGGAAGGTGATATCGGATTTGAGAGCGTTTGAAAGTCCTGTTGCTAGAAATTATAATGTAAGCGGTATTCCTATGATTTATTTGATTGATCCCGACGGGAAGATTAAAGAGAAAGGATTGCGCCGGGAAGAGATGATAGCGTATATTAACGGGTTGTTTGATTGATGCGGTGCTTTTCACCTTCTAAGGAAATCCTCTTGTAATTTCATGATAATCCCCTTTTTCAATGCTTTTTTCATGTACGATCTTTTTTTGCTATTTTCGGGATAAAGGAAAGATACTGTTGAAGGCTTGTGAGAGGGGGATTATTATTTCAGATTTAGAGAGGGATACGGGGACGATTTTTGTTTTTCTGTACAAGATTAGTATTTTAGCGAACGTTTTTGTACCTTTGTCGTAGAAGTGGAATGAAATGAAGGCTTTTTTAAAATATGGCGTGTTGCTGCTTTTGGCGGTTATCTACTTGGCTCAGCGAGTGGATGCACCCCGACATACGTTGAAAGTGATCGGGTTGGAACGTGTCGTGTCTAACGAGAAAGAAGCCTTGGAGCAGTTGGCGATGCTGACGGCTCAGAACGGAAACGCTTTGCCCGTGAACACGGTGCATGATGGGGTGAATGTACATCCCAATTTCCGTTACTTGCCTAGAAATAGCTTCTTGGCCCAAGTCGAGGAGCATAATAAAGTAATTCAACCTTATTTCAAGTACGTAGAGAATTATTATCGAGACTCTTTCGCGTCAAGGCAGGATGTGGGATATTATGTCTTTGCCTTGCGTGAAATTATTGTATGATTCCGGTTTGTTTATGGGAAAACTTTGCCTGTTAGTTGACAGGGCAAAGCGGTGTTTCACGTGCTGATGTATCGGGACTGGAACACGAGCATGTTGAATGCTTGAATAAATAAATCATTTTTAATCATATAATAATAAAAAAGTCATGAGTGAGAATAAATTTGAATATATTGACGATGCGATCTTGAATGTAGATACAGATAAAATTGAGAAAAAGAAAAAGTCTCCGGTGAAACCGGTGGCGTTGTTAATCCTTGGAGCCGCTATTCTTTGGTACGGGGCGAATTATATAAACACGGCACAGAGCGACACGCTTTCTTCCGTGGTTATTATGATCGGTTTAGGTATTGCTGCATGGGGAATTGTGGCCTTCTTGGTGAAGAAAGAACGTTACGTGTACAAACCGACAGGCAAATCGTTGAAGAAACATAAAGTATACGTTGCAGCCAATCAATCTTCACAATTGTCCCAGATCGTGGAACAGAATAAATTTGATGATTTGCAATCATTGACCCGTTCCGGCCAGTCTAACTTGAGTTTGGAGGTATTCTGTAGCGAGGACGAGCAATACGCGTTGTTGCAAGTGATGGAGTTTGTTCCTTATAACGACGTGCCGATGACTCCCGTGAAAATATGCGAGGGAACTCACGCGAAGCAAGTGGCTTATTTTCTAAAATAGACATACTAAAAAACGAGTTTTATGGCCGGGGGATATTTCTTCCGGCCATATTGTTTTTTAGTATTTGGTAGGTTCGGGTATAATAGGGATGCTGAGTTAATGTTTACAACTTGTTTGAATATTTCGAAGGAATAGTTATTTTTGTAGCATTATGGGTGCTATAATACAGTCGGATAAAGAATTTGAGGCGTTTTTTCGAGAGAATTTTTCTGCCGTGTATGCTTTTATGAAACGCTACACGCAAGATGACGAATTGGCTGCAGATTTGGCACAGGAAACATTTATTCGGGTTTTTGAAAGACGAGAAGAGATTGTATCTGTTGATTACGGTAAAGCTTTTTTGTACACGGTAGCACGGCATTTGTATTGGAATCATTGCAAGCATCAGCGAGCAATGGAGAACTATTTTGCTCAATTGGACGAGAACGATACGGATGATTATGATTTTTTGCAGGAAGTTACCCGACAGGAGACGATTCGTATTTTGTATACCGCTATAGATCAATTGCCCCCCCAGAGTCGTCGAGTGATTTTGTTGAATTTGGAAGGAAAGAATAATAACGAGGTCGCCGGGGAACTGAAGATATCCGTGAACACGGTGAAGTTTTTGAAAAAGTCTGCTTACGAGACGTTAAGAGGTTTATTATCCAAGAATTACTTCTTTGTTTTGATGTTTCTTTTGGGGGAGTAAATGTTAAAAACACTTTTTCTTTGATTTTTTTTTGCGATTTGACCTACCCACTTTTCATTTGAAGTAATCTCTATGATAAAAATAACAAATGAAATGATATGGATTTGTTAAAACATCGATTGGAAATAGCCCGGATGATTGCGGAAGAGTTGACCGAAACGATTGATGAAAAGGATCGGATCGAGTTGGCACGATGGTTGGAAGAAGATGTTCGACACCGGGTAGAATACGAGAAGATCCGTGAATCTTTGGGTGTGGAAAATGATGCGTGGAAGGAACAGGAGAAGGGAAGACTATTGATTGATACTCGTTGGAGAATGGTGAAATCCCGTACTATAAGGAAGAAAAAACGGTGGATGACGTGGAGCAGATATGCCGCGGCTATTTTAGTTCCTTTGTGTATCGGAGTTATTTGGTTCATGAATAAGGATGAAGGGCGTGAGGTGAAAACTGTTGTTGTCGCGGAAATCGAACATGGAAGTGCGAAAGCCCGACTTGAACTTGCTGATGGGAGAAAAGTGAATTTGGATCAAGAGACTTGTTTGCAATTGGAAGAGGTTGACGGGACTAAGATTTTAACCACGGATAATATGGTGAAATATGCCGGACGAGATTCTTTGGCAGCATGTTCTATGGAGATGAAATATAACACGTTGATTGTCCCTCGGGGGGGAGAATTTGCGTTGGAATTAATGGATGGGACTCGCGTGTGGTTGAATGCAGAATCAAAATTACGTTACCCGGTCAATTTTGTCGGTAACGAGCGGAGGGTTGAAATGGCAGGTGAGGTTTATTTTGAAGTGGCGAAGAATGAGGAAAAACCTTTTATCGTGACGGTGAACGGCGTGGATATTTGCGTGCTGGGAACAAGTTTTAATGTATCGGCTTATCAAGAGCGTGTGATTACAACTTTGGTTGAGGGACGAGTGCGATTGACCCGGGGAAATGAACACGTGGTTTTGGCTCCTAACGAGCAGGCTGTATGGTCTGGTGATGGTTTTGACGTGAGACAAGTGGATGCTCGTAATTATGTTTTATGGAAGGAGGGTATATTTTATTTCGAGGATGTTGATTTGGAGACTATTCTGGACGATATGTCTCGTTGGTATAACGTGAATATTTTTTACGTGAACCCGGCATTGAAAGTCAAGAAATTTTCGGTCGAGATTAAACGTTACGAGAATATTAATGAGATATTAAGAAGAATAGAACAAACAAAACGTGTGAAATTTGAAATAAAGGATAGGACTATAAACGTGTACGAATAAAAAAAGACAGATAACACCCCCATGCTATCTGCCTGAATACATTCAATATTTAATTCAATGTAAAACTCAAGAACAAAGTTATGAAAAAAAAATGTAACTCGAGTGGTCTTATGCGAATAAGGCTGCGAAAAATGTTATTAATTATGAAATTTTTGTGTCTTTTCGTCTTGCTTTCGGTTTCTGTGTCTGCGGCAAGTTATTCGCAAAATGCGAGATTTTCCCTTTCGTTGGAGAATGTCGCTTTGACAGATATCTTTTCGACGATACGAAAAAGTAGTGAATTCACGTTTATCTATAATATGGATGATGTGAGAAATATCCGGGTGAAATCACTTCATGTTCAAAAAGCTACCGTTCAGGAAATTCTGGATGAGGTGCTTCGGAATACCGGGTTTGTTTACCAGATTGAAGATCACGTGATCGTGATTCAACCACAGGACACGAAGGAGAAAAAGAATTCCGTGACCGTGCAAGGATGGGTGCGTGATAAGCAAAAAGTGCCACTTCCGGGCGTGACGGTGAGAATGGTGGGCGTGAGTCTCGGTACGGCAACGAATGCCAGGGGATGGTTTTCTATTGATTTGCCCGTGTTGAAAGGGAAGTTGGAATTTTCTTTCGTGGGATACAAGAAGCAGCAAGTCGAATTCTCTGAAAAGACGGATACTTTACAGATCGTGTTGGAGGAGGATTTGCAGCAGGTGGAAGAGGTCGTTGTGACAGGGATTTTCAACAAGCCGAAGGAGAGTTTCACGGGGGCGGTAACTTCCGTAACAAAAGAGGATTTGAAGGTAAATTTTTCACGAAATTTAATTCAGACATTGGCCAATATTGATGCTAGTTTATTGATCGTTCAGAATAACGAAATGGGGTCGGATCCGAATACACTACCCGAGATTCAATTGCGTGGGGCATCCACGATGTTGGATATTTCTGACTTGGAGAATCAGAAAAAACGTCCGGAATATAATCAACCGTTGTTTATCATGGATGGTTTCGAGGTAGATTTGGAGCGAGTGATGGATTTAAATCAAAATGATATAGAGAGTATTACTATATTGAAAGATGCGAGTGCTACTTCTTTGTATGGATCTCGTGGAGCTAATGGTGTAATTATTATTACAACGACTTTAGCGAGTGCCGGGGCTTTAACCGTGTCCTACGAAGGACGTTTGAATCTTCAAATTCCGGATTTTAGCACGTATGATAACCTGATGACAGCTGCAGAGAAATTTGAAGTGGAGAAATTATATGGCGTGTGGGATAATTTGAGTTCGAATTTACCGAATGGACAAAAGTATGAAGATGCTTATAAAGAGATAGAAGCGGCTATTGCTGATGGGTTAAATTACAATTGGCTGAAAGTACCAACGCGTACAGGTGTTGGGCAGAATCACGCTTTGCGTTTTATGGGTAGTCAAGAAAGTTGGAATTATGCGTTGAGTTTGTCGTACGATGATACCAAAGGTTCAATGAAAGAATCTGATCGTAAAAATTTCAATGGGATGATGCAATTGGGATGGCGTAATGATAAGTGGAACGTGCGACAGAGTCTTTCCGTTGGTATCAACAAGAGTCAGGATTCTCCTTATGGCCAATTTTCCTATTATGTACAGATGAATCGATATTGGGAGCCGTATGATGAGAACGGGAAGCCGGTGGACAGTTTTTATCATCCTACGAGTAATTATGCTATTGATAATCCGTTATATGATCATGCCGTTGGGGTGTGGAATAAAACGAAATATACAAACTTGCGTAGTAATACGATGGTTGACTTTATTATCACTCCACATTTGAAAGCAACGGCAACATTAGGATTAAATCGTAAGAGTAAAACTGCTGATTCTTTTATTCCACCAGAACATACGAGATTTCAGTACGTGACGGATATTGAGAAAAAGGGATCTTTTGCCCGTGGTGAGAGTGAAGAGACTATGTGGCAGGGACGTTTTGCATTGAATTATAATGATATTTTTCGGGAAAAGCATATGGTAACATTGGGAGCTAGTGCAGAATTAAGCGAGACAACCACGGATGACATCCAGTGGAGTGCGGTTGGGTATATTTCTTCTAATGTAAGTCATCCGGGAATGTCGATGTCCTATCCGAGTACGGGTGGAACTAGTGGAAGTGAAAGTACTGTACGTAGAGCATCCTTGATCGCTACCGCCAACTATTATTACGATCAACGTTATTTTATGGATTTATCTATTAATTATAATGGAGCTTCCTCTTTTGGTAAAAATAACCGATTCCAATATTTCTATTCTCTAGGGGCAGGATGGGTCGTTAGTAATGAGACGTTTGTGAAAGAACATTTGCCTTTTCTTGATGAGATGCGTCTCCGTTATTCTTTTGGGGTAACGGGAAATATGTTTGTTTCACCAGAAAAATCTTTGGAAGTTTTCGACAGAAATTCATCTTATACTTATTTGGGTGGTATCGCTTGGAGTTTGAATCAGTTTGCAAATCCGGAGTTGGAACAACAGAATACCTATCAACATAATGCCGGTTTGGATTTGAAATTATTCAATAGTCGTATAACGGTTTCATTAAATTATTACAATTATTTAACCAATAATACCTTGACAGATATGAATTTACCAATCTCTCATGGTTTTGAGCGTATTATAGGAAATGTCGGGAAGATTCGAAATGAGGGATTGGATGGAAATATAAACGTGGGGTTATATCGTGATACAGAGAAAAAGGTAAACTGGACATTGAATGCGTCTTTCTCCAAACGGAAAAATACAGTGGTGAAATTGTCTGAAGGTTTCAAAGAACGGATTAGTATGCATAACAGATCAATGTCAACGAATACTGATTTTATAAAATATCAAGAAGGACGTTCCTTGGATGCTATTTATGGTTTGCGTACGGTGGGAGTTGATCCCACGTCAGGACAACGTGTTTTTTTGAAAAAGGATGGAGTCACCACTACTTTAGATCAGAATGCAGATGATCTGGTTTATTTGGGAGATCATCAACCGAAGTTGAACGGAACTTTTAGTACTTCATTTTATTATGGTGGTTTTAACTTTACCATCGGATTTGGGGTGAGATGGGGAGGAAAAGCTATAAACCAGACGGAAATGTCCAAGGGGGAGAATGCGGGATTAACGTATAATCTGGATCGTCGAATGACGAAGTATAGTTGGAAACAGGTTGGTGATCAAGCTCGTTATAAAAATAAATACGGTGATTATGGAAAGTTAAGCACATATACATGTGACGCTTTTGTACATAAGGATAATGTTTTTAGTTGTAATAATATCAATCTTACCTATATGTTCTCGCAGGATTGGTTTAAAAGAGCTACGGGATTACAAAGTTTGTCGATCTCGGCTTATTTGTCGGATATCTTCTATTTTTCAACTATAGAACGGGAAAGAGGAACCAGTTATCCATTCTCCATTAATCCTAATTTTTCAATTTCATGTACATTTTAAAAAACAACGTTATGATGAAAAAGTTTATGTATACAATGGGTCTGGGAGTAACGATGATGATGAGTGCCTGCACGGATTGGTTAACCGTGCAACCGGAAACTTCCATGACAGCGGAGACGTTATTTCAAACGGACAATGGGGTAAAATATGGATTAAATGGTGCATATTTACTTGCGAGCCAGACTGTTTATGGGCCTTCCGGATATTTCGGGGGAAACAGTATTGTTGAGAATATGGCTAACACGTATCTTTATGCTATAAATACGGATGGTTATAATTGGGCCAATCATACTTATGAACAAACGGATTCCCAAAAGACGGTAAATGGATATACTTTTCAATATCCGTATAAAATTATCGCTAATTTGAATTCTTTGCTAAAAGAAATGGCTCCTAATCGAGATGAGATAACTCCGGAAGTATATAGCATGGTACGTGGCGAAGCTTTCGCATTACGTGCTTGTTGTCATTTCGATTTGTTACGAACGTATGGTCCAGTTCCTTCGAAAGTGGAGGCGGGGAAAAAGTATTTGCCTTATGTACGGGTAAATGATGCAGGAAATTATGAATATCATACTTTTGACCAATTTATGGAATACGTGCAGGCGGATTTGGATAGTGCCGAGTTTTTATTGGAGAAGTATGATCCTGTTTTAACGACAAATATTTCTTATACAGAATCTTCGTATTCTACGTGGTCTTACCGTAAGAGCCGCATGAATTATTATGGCGTGTTGGGATTGCAAGCTCGTGTGGCATTGTGGCTTGGAGATAAAGAAGAAGCATTGCGTTATGCTCAATTGGTTAAGGAAGCTAAGGATTCACAAGAGTCGTGGGCTCAATTACAATTCAAATTAACAACTCCAAGTGATGATGTGAATAGTTTTTATACTACCGATTTGTCGCATTATTCAGAGCATATTTGTGGTGTGAAATGTGAGACATTTGATTTTAGTAGTTCGGCGTGGGCTAGAGCGACCTTGTCGAATGAGCCAGATTTTGGAAAAGTGTTATATGGTGAAAATTATAAGGATGATTTACGTTACCAACATTTTTGGAGAACTGGATCTGGAACATGGTATGCACCGGATGGAAGTATTTTGCCTGAATATAATGTGCAGAGCATCACGATTAATAAATATAGCCAGTTTTTAGCAAATTCAACAAACAGTTGTAAGGATAACTTCCCGATCATGCGTCTTCCTGAAATTTATTTCATTATCATGGAGTGTGGTACGTTGGAGGAAGCCAATACCCTTTATCAAGAATATTGTGCTGCTCGTAATATAGAGTATGTTGCATTAACGGAGAGTGATCGTCAAGAACGCATTATATTGGAAAGTATTCGGGAGTATGTGGGTGAAGGACAAAACTTCTTCACATATAAACGAAATAACGTGAAACGTATGATTGGTGCTGTAACAGATTGTTCTGATAATCAATATATCGTGCCTATTCCGGAAGCAGAGTATTTAGATGTAAAATAGTAAAATTATGAAGAATATAATAATAATGATATGTTGTGCATGTTTCTTGTTGGGAGCATGTGATAAAGCGGAAGTTCCTTCTATTTATGCCGGACCGAATGGAATTAATTTCTATTATGACCAAGAGGGGCCTTATGATGCCGATCCTTACCCTAATTCAAATAAGGAGGGATCTTTGTCATCTTCCCAACCGACAGATACTCTGTGGTTCAAGATTTTGGTGATGGGGAATGTAAGTGATAAAGAACGAAAGTTTTCGTTAAAACAGAGTGAGCTTTCAGCTTCGGATAGTCTCCATTATTATACGGGATTGACTCCTCAAGTGGAAGTGGCCGTACCCGGTGTAAATTATGTGGCTTTTGATGATCCTCGGATGGAGCAATATTACGTGATTCCTCCTCATACGTCGGAGTTATTGGTTCCGGTGATTTTGTTGCGGGATCCGAATGCCGTGTTCGTTTCCTTCAGTATAAAGTATAGATTACATTTTGAGATAGTTCCGAATGATGAGGTGAAAATTTTGGATTCAAGATTTTATAGAGGAACTGCTAAATTTACACAGTGGAATTGGTAATATAAGTTTTGGAAGCGTAAAACTACGCTTCCAAACATTATTGTTTATTTTCTATCTATGATATCCTTATTCACATAAACTGAATTAATACGAGATGCTTTAATAAGGTGTGGAGCGAACAAGTAAGAAATACCATGTTAAAGGTCTGTTTGAAGAATTTTGTGAATGTGGTGATTCCGAATTTATAAAGAGGTTTGTAAAATCTATAAGGTTTATAAAGTTCATAAAGTTGGGCTGGTAAGGTCGATTTATGGACTTTAAGGAGATGTATTGTATATTATTTAATTAAAAATGAAGAAATGAAAAAGTTTGTATTGTTATTTTTCTGTATGTTTTTAATGGTACGCTTGTTTGCACAGACGAATTTTCGAGAGTTGAATCTGGCGAAAGCTTTGGAGAGTGCAAATAGCGAGGGAAAGATGGTGTTGGTGGATTGTTACACTTCGTGGTGCGGACCATGTAAGATAATGGCTTCAAAAATATTGCCGCAGAAAGAAGTGGGAGATTTCTTGAACGAGCGGTTTGTGTGTGTGAAGTATGACATGGAGAAAGGGGAAGGGCCTGAAATAGCGAAAAAGTATGGCGTGGAGGCTTATCCGACATTTTTGTTATTGAGGGCCGACGGGACCTTGATACAACCGCTTGTTGGAATGACTTCAACGGGAGAAGAGTTTGTTTACAAGGTGAAACTTGCGTTAGGAGATATCTCGACGGTGAAGATGGATTCGTTGTACGCTAGCGGGAATCGGATGACCCGTTTTGTGCTGTCGTATTTGAAGGCTTTGCAGGCGACAAAGCAATTCGATAAAGCTCGGACTGTTTCGAACGAGCTGGTGAAGTCTTTGAATGATAGTCAGAAGGCGTATGTTACTTATTGGTTTATTTATGAGGATATTAATATTTCGCCAATCGGTTCGGAAAACATGGAGTATTTGTTAGAACATGTGGATAATTTCCGAAAAGGCGTGGGCGTGGAGCCCGTGAATGCGAAATTGGCAGCATTATTTGAAACACGGTTGGAGGATATTCTTCGTGGGCGAAACAAAAATGCCTCGTTGACAGAAGTGGAGAAGATTGGGCAACAATTGGAAGCGTGTAACTTACCGGGAAGGGAAGATTTGTCGGATTACGTGGTTTTGGCGAAAGCCATGATCACGAAGGATGCCGGGCAGGCATTGCCCGTGTGCAAGAAATTGTTTATCCCGATGTCTGACGAGAAGTTGGCTTATTTGTATTTTCACCCGATACTGACGTTGAAGGGGAAATGGAGCGATGCTCATAAGAAGGAGTTGGACAAGATGTCAAAAGAATTGTCCAAACGGGTAAAGAATGTGGTGTTGAAGGATGGTCTACTGAACTTCGCTAATGCGATGATTCCGAATTTGTAGAGATTATAAAGTTCATGAAGTCCATAAGGTCGGGACGAAAAGTTCGAGAGGCCTTATGGACTTTATCAAATTGTTTCGTATGAAGAAAATATTGTTTGTTTTGGTTGTTGTGATCTGTGAGTTACTTCCCTTTTGGGGAGGGGGGCAAGAGGTAAAAAAGAGTGAGGACGGGGCGAGAGTGACCGTATTGAAAAAAGGTGATCTTTGTCCGGAGTTTGTTTTTAAAGATATGCAGGGAGAAGAGGTTACCTTGAAACAGTTTCGAGGAAAGTATGTGGTGATAGATGTCTGGGCTTCGTGGTGTTACCCATGCAAGCGGGAATTTCCGAATTTGAAAAGGTTGGAGGAAAAGTACAAGGGGAAGAATATTGTATTCGTGAGTATATCTTGTGACCAGTCGGAGAGGAGATGGCAAAATGAACTCGGTTTCTTGCGAGATAAACTTATCAGACAATGGTGGGCGGAGGATGGCGATTTTATGAAAGCGTTTCAGATCGTAGCGATTCCTCGCTTGATATTGTTGGACAAGAAAGGGCAGGTGATAGATTTTAGTTTGCCGCAACCTTCAGATGCGAAATTTGAGAAAATATTGAATAAATTGAAAGGATTGTAGGATATATGATTTTTGATAAAATAAAAATAGGGGTAATTTGTAGTCTACTTTTGTGTGGTTGTAACCGGTTTGCACGAGAAGGAGAGTTCACGTTAACGGTCACGATGTCGGAAACAGATCCTAGGAATAAACTTTATTTGTTTTACAAGGGAGAGAATGATAGTGCCCGGGTGGATTCAGCTGTTTACGAGGAGGGCAAATTCATGTTGAAAGGACGTGTCGCTTATCCGCAACGGGCGGTGATGCGAGTTATGTGGGGGGATCAACGACAGCCGGAGGCTTTTGAAGATGGGGTGGATTATACAAATGATGCGATATTCGTGTTTCTCGAAAAAGGAGAGATACGGGTTGCCGCAAATAAGACGTTGAGGGGAGCCGTGGTGAGCGGAACTCCTTCGAATAATGATTTTCAGGTTTACACGGATAGTATTCGGTTTTATCGTGATTGGTTGGATGACTATCGCGAGAGATTCGGGAAAGCTTACCGGGATCGGGACGGGGAGGCATTAGATAGTTTGAACAAGGAAAATATAGTTGTCAAGAAAAAAAAGTTTGAGGTAGAGAAGAAATATTTTGATTGTCACCCAGGATCTCTCGTGTCGTTGGATTGGTTAGTAAGGAGTTATAATATAGCCCGGGAGAAGTCAACGATTCTTCCTTTATTTGAATCGTTGAGTGAACAGGTAAAAAATTCGATACCGGGGAGAAAGTATAAGGAATTATTGTGTACGACTTTATCCGTCGAGCCGGGTAATCTGGCTCCCGATTTCACGGCGGAGGACGTGATGGGAAAAAACGTCATGTTAAGTTCTTTTCGGGGACAATATGTGTTACTGGATTTTTGGGCCTCGTGGTGCGGACCTTGTCGTCGAGAGAACGTGAACGTGTTGAGGGTGTACGAGCGTTTTAAAGAGAAAGGTTTTGCGGTCGTGGGGTATTCTTTGGATTCTTCCGAGAAATCGTGGCAGAATGCCGTGAAACAAGATTCGTTGCCGTGGGTACAATTGTCGGGATTGGGTGTTGTTTGTGTTGATGTGGCTAAATTGTACGGGGTGAGCGCCATACCTAGTAATTTCTTGATTGATCCGGAAGGAAAAATTCTTGCCGTAGATTTGAGAGGAGAAGAGTTGGAAAAGGCGTTGGAACAAGTTCTTGAATCAAGGGAGTGGTAGAATGTTGGAAAATAAGAGAAATTTTTGGCACGTGGTGATACCTCTTTTTGCTTTTTGAAATGTCATACGTATGAATAACAGAATTAAATTAAAATTATGGGGTATTATTGTAGATTATTATGTGTCGTTTTGTTCGGCGTTTTGTTCGGTATAAAGTGTCAGGCACAACAAAAAGGTGATGTCGTTTATCGTGATTACACCCGTCAGGAGGCGGCTTTACTTGATTCGTTGAAACGGGAAGGTGTGATGTCGTTGTTTAAAGGGATAAACGAATTGAAGAAACAGGTATTGGAGGTGAAAGAGAGTACTCCCGTAAATGTTAGACCTCGACGGGAGGAAAGACGGAAGATGGCGCCGGAAGAAATTATTAAGCGGAGACGGGAAAGCGTGTTGATGGTGAATAAATATTTGCGGGCAATGGCAGGGCCGGAAATGGTTACCGGTTGGGCCACGGCTGTCGTGTTGTCTGAGGATGGAATTTGTGTGACGAATTACCACGTGTTCTGGGAATTGCTGGATGCGAAGGTGAAGTTGAATCCGCGGGATAGTATTATGTTCGTGGCCACGGAAAACGGCCGGGTGTACCCGATCACGGAAGTTTTGAGTTTTAACCGGGCGGCAGATATGGCTTTTTTCAAGATTGACACTCGTGGCGATGTGTTGGTCCCGATGCCTTTGGGATGTGATCTGCCGGTAGGGGCAAACGTGCATCTGTTGAGTAACCCGGAGGGATACCCGTACGCTTACACGCAAGGAGTTGTGTCTCGGACGATTACGTTGAATCCGGCGGATCCTTTTGCCAACCGGATGGAAATGACGGCGGATTTTGCCAAGGGATCAAGTGGCGGGCCTATCATGGATGACCGGGGGAATATGGTGGCGATGGTGTCTTGCATACGGGCAATATATTATTCTCAGCAGCCGCCTTATTACTTGCAGATGAATGTGAAATTAACGGTTCCAGTGAGTTCAATTAGAAAGTTGATTCAAACAAAATAAGAAGAGACTGTCAGAAAAGTCCATTTACGTTCAACTATCACCCCTAACTCCTCCTTGTACAAGCGGGGAAATCGCTTGGGAATCAACCTTCCCTTGTGTATGGGGGGAGCTGAAGGGGGTAGAATCTTTTCATAAAAGAGACTTTCTAGATATCCTTTTTGTGTATTCCTAGTTCTGAAGCCACTTGGAACATGTATTGTCGGGCTTCTTCAGGATTATTGCCGATAATGCCGTCAAGGATAGCCTCTTTGATGGCATTTTTAATCTCCCCGATCGCTTTACATGGCGGAAGTTGGAATGTTTCCATAATCTCTTCGCCACTAACGGGAGGTTGAAAGTTACGGACAGCGTCTTTTTCTTCCACTTCTTTTAGTTTTTGGCGTACAATCTGGAAGTTTGCCATGAAACGACGGACTTTTTCTGCGTTCTTGGAGGTAATGTCTGCTTCTGCAAGGGTCATGAGATCGTCGATGTCGTCCCCGGCGTCGAATAACAAGCGTCGTACTGCCGAATCGGTTACCGTATCTTCAGAAAGAACGATCGGGCGCATGTGCAAAGAAACCAATTTTTGCACGTACTTCATTTTTTCATTCTGCGGTAGTTTTAGGCGGTTGAATAATTTGCCAACCATGCGTTCACCGATGTGGTTGTGCCCGTAGAAGGTCCAGCCTTGTCCTGGAATGAATTTCTTAGTTACCGGTTTAGCGATGTCATGCAACAAGGCTGCCCAGCGTAACCAAAGATTATCGGATACCCGGCTGACGGAATCCACCACGGTCAGCGTGTGGAAGAAATTATCTTTGTGTCCGATACCGTCCACGTGTTCAACACCTTTTAGAGCGGATAGTTCCGGGAAAAATACGTCCAACAGTCCGGATTGTTCCAGTAATTTTAATCCCACGGAAGGTTTGGGGGAAGCCATGATCTTGTTGAATTCGTCCATGATTCGCTCTTTGGAGACGATTTTTAGCCGTTCTTTGTTAGCGATAATGCTTTCAAACGTGATGGCATCAATGGTGAAATTCAATTGTGAGGCAAAACGAACGGCTCGCATCATGCGTAACGGATCGTCGGAAAACGTGATGAGCGGGTCAAGAGGGGTTTTTAGTATACCGTCCTCCAAATCTTGAAGTCCCCCGAACGGGTCCACAAGTGTTCCGTAGTTTTCTTGGTTCAAAGATATGGCCAGAGCGTTGATCGTGAAATCGCGACGTTTCTGGTCGTCATCAATGGTTCCTTCTTCCACGATGGGTTTACGGGATTCCCGGTGATAGGATTCCTTGCGAGCTCCCACGAATTCAATTTCAACCCCTTTGTAACGAAACATGGCGGTCCCGAAGTTCTTGAACACGGAAACGGTTAAATCCCCGAGTTGTTTGGCAGCCGTCTCAGCCAATTCAATGCCACTTCCCAAGACAACGATGTCGATGTCCTTGGAGGGGCGTTTTAATATCAGGTCGCGTACGTATCCCCCGATAACATAAATTTCCAACCCTTTCTCTGCCGCAATACCGGATAATATTTTAAAAATAGGATGAGTTAACTGCATATATTATTAATCCATAAAGTCTATAAGGTTCATAAGGTTTGCCTAACAAGTTAATTTGCTTTCAACTACCACCCCTAACCCCTCCTTACACAGGCGGGGAAACCGCTTGGTAATCATCTCTCCCCCTGTGTAAGGGGGAGCCGAAGGGGGTAGTCGTTCATGTAAGCGACTTTTTAGATAACCCATAACGTTATTCTGCGTACAAAATTATCAAGATATTCCTTACCGACCAAATAATTTGATTTTGATTTACCGGGATACCTCTTTTTCGATATATTTGTAAGTATGTATTAAAGAAAATTATGGATAGAGAAAGAAGATTAGCAGCATTGTTTGATTTGGATGGTGTCGTGCTTGATACGGAAGGACAATATGATCATTTCTGGAGTGAACAAGGGAAACGTTATCACCCGGAGATTCCGGAGTTTAACCGAAAAATAAAAGGACAGACGATTGATAAAATACTAGAGGATCATTTCACTGGAAATGTAGAGTTGCAACAGCAGATTCTCCGGGAATTGGACGAGTTTGAATGTAAAATGGATTATCCTTACGTGTTGGGGGTGGAGAAGTTTATTCGTGTGCTTCAGAAGCATGGCGTGAGAACAGCCTTGGTGACTAGTTCGAACAACAAGAAAATGTCCTATGTCATGAAAGCTCATCCCGAATTCACGGAGTTATTCGAGCGTATGATTACTGCGGATAAGATTACCCGTTCCAAACCGGACCCGGAGTGTTATTTGTTAGCTGCACGGGAGTTGCAGATGGAGGTTGATGCTTGCTGTGTTTTTGAAGACTCTTTTTCCGGAATCGAAGCAGGGAGTCGTGCCGGGATGAAGGTTGTGGGTTTGGCAACCACGAACCCGAAAGAGAAGATACAGGAAAAAGTAGATTGGGTCATTCCCGATTTCACGGGATGCGTGTATGATGAATTTGTAGATTTGATGGATAAAAAAGAAAGCATCATTTGATGATGCTTTCTTTTTTTATATATCCGGGGTAATTTGTTTACACGATCCCAGAGAAGCCCATGAATGCCATAGCCAGTAATCCGGCTGTTACCAAGGCGATAGGAGTACCTTTCATGCCTTGCGGGATGGAGGATAGTTCCAGTTGTTCCCGGATTCCGGCGAAGATGGTCAATGCCAACCCGAAACCGATAGCAGTAGAAGCGGCAAATACAACGGATTCCAACAGGTTATAATCTTTTTGAATCACCATGATGGCCACACCGAGCACGGCACAGTTCGTCGTGATCAAGGGTAAGAATACCCCTAAAGCCTGATAGAGTGAGGGACTCACTTTTTTTAAGATGATTTCCACCATTTGCACGAGGGCAGCGATGATCAGGATGAAAACGATTGTTTGCATGAATCCGATACTGAGCGGGTCGAGTACGGTTTTTTGCACGATAAAAGTTACCAGGGTTGCCAGAATCATCACAAACGTAACGGCTCCTGTCATACCGAGTGCCGTGGGTACATTCTTGGAAACCCCGAGGAACGGGCATATCCCCAAGAACTGGGCCAACACGATATTGTTGACAAATACTGCAGCTATAAATATAAAAACGTATTCCATGTTTCTAATTTTAGATTTCAGATCTTAGATTTCAGATTGTTTTTAGTTTACAATTTAAAATCTAAAATTCACAATTAGTTGGTTTTTCTTATTCTATTGATAAATGCAATCAAGTAACCCAGAGCGATGAATGCTCCCGGAGCCAGCACGAAGACTAACATCCCGTAATTTTCATTGTACAGGGTCATGTTGAATATCTTTCCACTTCCTAGAATCTCACGGATGCATCCTAACAAGGTTAGAGCCATCGTGAATCCCAAGCCTATTCCCGCCCCGTCCAACATGGAGGGGATGGCTTTGTTTTTGGAAGCAAACGATTCGGCGCGTCCCAACACGATACAGTTGACCACGATCAACGGGATAAATAATCCCAGAGACTCGTGTAAGCTGGGTAAATAGGCTGCCATACACATATCCACGACGGTAACGAACGCTGCAATAATCACGATAAAGCCGGGAATCCGGATTTTGTCGGGAATCAAGTTTGCCACGAGCGAGATTGCCAGGTTGGATAACACTAGAACGAAAGCCGTGGCTAATCCCATCCCCAAGCCGTTGATGGCCGAGGTGGTAACTCCCAGCGTGGGACACATCCCAAGCAGGAGCACGAAAGTAGGATTTTCTTTGAAGAACCCTTTGGTAAAATTCTGCCAGTTGTTCATATCTTTATTCTTTCATTGATTCAACTTCATTATTGGGCATTTTCAGCTAATGCCTTTGCTGCCCGGTTTACTGCATCCAGGAAAGCCCGCGATGAAATGGTCGCTGCCGTGATGGCATCTACATTTCCTCCGTCTTTGGATACTTGTAATCCGGTTGTTCCGGGGTTCTTTCCAGTAATATCACCCTTGGCACCTTTCACGAACCAAGTATCCATTTTAGAACCTAATCCGGGAGTTTCTTTGTGTTCCAGTACCGAGTAATTGTAAATGGTTCCGTCGGGATTGAAACCGACCATCAACCAGATTTTTCCCCCGAAACCGTTGTTCGTGTAAGTCTTGATGGCGGTTCCTACCAGGTTGCCGCCTTTTTTTGCCTCGTAAAATTGTAGTGTTCCCCCGTCGGGAGTTTCTACCGTGCGGGTATCTGCCATCGGGTCATTATCGAATTCCGGTACAACGGCCCGTATTGCTTGTACTTGTTTTTCTATTTTTACTTTTTCAATCAGTCCCGACGTGAGCGTGTTTACAACACCCACGGCAGCCGAGGAAACTAGTGTTACCAAGAATAACACCAGTACCATATTTTTAAAGCTTGATTCTAATTTCTTTCCCATCGTCTTGTGATTTTAAATTTTAGATTTTAAATTTTAAATTTCGGAAGTAATTAATTTACAATCTACAATTTACAATTTAAAATCGAACGGGTTTACAATATCTGTTTATTAGCGGGGTAAATCCGTTCATGATCAGAATGGCGAAAGACATTCCTTCCGGGTAAGCCCCGAATACACGGATAATCACGGTTAATAACCCGATCCCGACACCGTAAATAAGCATTCCTTTATGTGTCATGGGAGAGGTTACGTAATCCGTGGCCATAAAGATTGCTCCCAACATCATACCTCCCGTGAAGAGATGGAAAATAGGGCCGGCAAAATGTTCCGGGTTTGCCAGATTCAAGATTCCGGAGAACACGATCACGGTGGCAAAAATAGCGATCGGGATGTGCCAGCTAATGATTTTCCGGATCAGCATGTAAGCGAACCCGAGCAGAAGTCCGAGAGCGGCTACTTCTCCCAAGCTACCCCCGATATTACCGATAATCAGGTTACCCGTGGTGAACCCACCGGAGGCGAGTGCGTCACTGATGGTCTGTCCGCTTTTAACGGCCTCTTTCACGAGAGCTAATGGGGTAGCCCCGGTTACGGCATCCGTGGTTGCGAATCCGTTCGGAACGGGCCAAGAGGTCATCTGTACCGGGAACGAGATCAACAGGAATACACGTCCCACGAGTGCGGGGTTGAAAATATTGTTTCCTAATCCTCCGAAACTCATTTTACCGATTCCGATGGCAACGAGAGCCCCGATTACCACGATCCACAACGGGAGCGAGGAGGGAAGGTTGAAAGCCAGCAAAACACCCGTGATGATGGCCGATCCGTCCCATATCGTGGGACGTTGTTTCATAAGATATTTTTGGATAACGTATTCGAATACGAGACAGGCTACTACCGAGGTCAGGGTTACCAGAATAGCTCCCAGCCCGAAAAACACGATAGAAAAGATAAATGTAGGGATCAATGCGATGAGCACGCCGTACATGTTTTTTTCTATCGAATCCCCGCCGTGAATGTGGGGGGAGGGGGATATGGTGAAATTACTCATACTAATTATTTTAGATTTTAGATTTTAAATTGAAGAAAGATAAATTTACAATCTACAATTTAAAATTGATTTAGTTTTTTCTCGCACGTATCATTTGTCCGGTTTTGGCTTTAGCCAAACGGATCACGTCAAGTAAAGGACGATTGGCCGGACAGGTGAAACTGCATGAACCGCATTCGATGCAATCCATTACTTTCTCTGCTTCCAGTGCCTCTAGTTTGGCGTGTTCTCCGAGCAACATCAAATAATAGGGTTCCAACCCCATGGGACACACGTTGACGCACTTCGAACAACGGATGCAATTCCGGTATTCTTTGCGGGAAGATTCTTCCTGACGCATGAGCAAAATTCCACTCGTCCCTTTCGTGACGGGAATATTCGTGTTCGTCAATGCTTTTCCCATCATGGGCCCACCACCAATCACCTTACCTGTGTTTTCGGGAAGACCTCCGGCTGCTTCTATCAATTGGGAAATTGGGGTTCCGATGCGGCAGAGATAGTTACCCGGCTCTTTCAATGCTTTTCCGGTAACTGTTACTACTCGCTCGAATAGCGGTTTGTTTTTCATCACGGCTTCATAGACGGCGTAGACTGTACCCACGTTTTGTACCACGGCTCCGACAGCGATCGGAAGCCCTCCGGACGGGACGAATTTTCCCGTGACAGCCTGGATGAGTTGTTTTTCACCTCCTTGAGGGTATTGTATTTTTAACGGGCAAATTTCGATGCCTTCGGCCAATCTGGCGTGTTTTCCCAGTTCTTCGATGGCGTCTTTTTTGTTATTCTCGATACCCACGATCGCGCGTTTCACGCCCAGGGCTTTCATGATCAATTCGATTCCCGTGATCAGTTCTTTGCCGTGTTCCAGCATCAGGCGATGGTCTGCCGTGAGGTAAGGCTCGCATTCCACCCCGTTAATAATGAGTACTTCGGCCGTACTTCCGGGAGGAGGGGATAGTTTTACCTGTGTCGGGAAGGTTGCACCACCCATGCCGACGATTCCGGCCGCGCTGATAGCTTTTAAGATCTCTTCTTTTGTGAAATCACCGGGATGTTTGGAGGCCGGGTCTTTCAGTATATTCTCATCCCATTCGTCTCCCTCGACCTTGATCGTGATCGCCGGGCGCGGGTAACCGCTGGCATCTATCACGGGATCAAGCGACACGATGGTTCCTGAAACGGAACTGTGAATATTTGCCGAGATAAAACCGGCAGCCTGACCGATGAGTTGTCCTACTTTTACCTGATCACCCTTTTTTACCACGGGTGTGGCGGGAGCCCCGATATGCTGTGATAATGGAATGATTACTTGTTCGGGGAGGGGAAGAGTGATGATTTCCCCTTGTGCTGATAATTTATTTTCTGGCGGGTGTACACCTCCAATTTTAAATGTCTTGAGCACGGTATTCAATTTTAGATTAATAGCCTTTTTAATTTGTTGATTTTAGATTAAGTGATTTCCTCGCACGTTTCCCTCGCTCTTTATAATCACTGAATCATACAATCGGTAATCTCAGAATATTTAATATTCTAAATTTGTTTTTCTTCCGCGGGTTCCGTGATTTTTCGCGGAGGGAAGTTCACTTCATGAATGGCATGAGTCGGGCAAACGCTGACGCATTTCCGGCAAAGTCTACATTTGCGGAAGTCGATGTATGCCAGGTTGTTTTCGAGGGTTATGGCCTCAAATGGGCATTCTTTCACGCACTTGCCACATCCGATACAAGCCACTGTACAGGCTTTGCGGGCGATATTTCCCTTGTCCTTGTTCACGCAGCAAACGAAGACTCGCCGATCTTTCGGCCCTTTGTTTCGCAACTCGATGATGTTTCTCGGACAGGCTTTCACGCAAGCACCACAAGCCACGCACTTCTCGTCAGTAACGACCGGTAGACCGTTGGTATCCATGTGAATGGCATCAAACGGACAGGCCGTCACGCAATCCCCGCATCCCAGGCAACCGAACGTGCAATCGGTCTCTCCCCGGTAAAGGGAATGTTCGATAGCGCATGATTTGTAACCGTCGTATTGGCTGGTACGCTGGCGATGCTCGCACGTGCCATTGCATCTTACAACGGCTATTTGCGGGGTCTGGGCAGTTACTTCCATGCCTAAAGCTGTTGCAACTTTCGCCATCGTTTCCGCTCCTCCAACCGGACAAAACAGTCCATCCAACGTAGTGGCTTTTACCGTGGCTTCCGCGAATCCCCTACACCCGGGTTTGCCGCATCCGCCACAATTTGCCCCGGGTAAAATGCTTTCCACGGTATCAATTCTAGGGTCTTCCTCGACCTTGAACTTTTGCGCGACAAAATAAAGAATCACAGCAGACGCGACTCCTATGGCGCATAAAGAAATAATGGTGTAAATAATGGTAGTAGTCATCATAAGGTATTTGTTTTGTCTCCTCTAGTTCTGTAATAGCGCTCGTAAAGTTATTATTTTTTTTCAAGGTTATGCTATTTTAACCTTAAATTTTATCTTTTGGGCGAACTTGTCCCGGAGTAAATACAAGGTGATAAAGTATATCGCCATGGTCAGAAGTGATAGCGTGGCGGCCATGACTTCACTGAACCCGGCGAGGACGAGCAATGTCAGGATGACAATGATTAAGGCGGATGGAACGATGTAAGCCAAGAGTACGGAAAGCATCGCGTTTCCGGTACTGGCGCTGACGATAACCTTGTCGCCAACTTTTACATTCGTGTTCGGTTTTTCTGCCGTGATGTTTTTTTGCGTGACTTCCGATAACCCGCAGGCCCCTTTGGAATGACAGGCCGCGCAAGCCGATTGATTTTGTATCGCAACGATAATATAGGTATCCGCCACTTTTATCACGATGCCATCGTGTTCAATTGTATTTTTTGCCATAATCTGGTTCTTTGGTAAGTGACAAATATAATAAAAAACCATCCTTGAGCAAGGATGGTTTTCATGTTTATTTCTTTCGCATAAATACTTGGATGGGAACACCCGTGAATTTCCAGTGTTCCCGTATCTTGTTTTCCAGGAAACGTTTGTAGGGGTCTTTCACGTACTGCGGCAGGTTACAGTAAAACGCGAATGCCGGGGTTTTGGTCGGCAATTGGGTCACGTATTTGATGCGGACATATTTCCCTTTCAAGCTGGGTGGGGGATAATTCTCGATCTCTTCGAGCATCACCCGGTTGAACTCGGAGGTTTTCAGTTTTTGTTTCCGGTTCTCGTAGGTTTCAATGGCGGCCTCAAGCGCTTTTAGCAGACGTTGTTTCGTGAGTGCCGAGGTGAAAATGATCTGCACGTCGTTGAACGGGGCCATTTTAGACCGCAGTTCTTTTTCGAAATTGATCGTCGTCTTGTTGTCTTTTTCGATCAGGTCCCACTTGTTCACGAGTACGACTACTCCTTTTTGATTTCGTTCGATGAGGTGGAATATGTTCAAGTCCTGGGCTTCCATTCCCCGGGTGGCATCAATCAGCAACATGCACACGTCGCTATCCTCGATAGCCCGGATGGAACGCATCACGGAATAGAATTCCACGTCTTCGTTCACCTTTGCTTTCTTACGTAACCCGGCCGTGTCAACCAACAGGAAGTCGTGTCCGAAACGATTGTAGCGGGTGGTGATCGTGTCACGTGTCGTTCCGGCAACCTCGGTGACTATATTTCTTTCCTCGCCGATAAGCGCGTTGATTGTGGATGATTTCCCCACGTTGGGACGTCCCACGATCGCGATCTTCGGGAGCTCTTCGGTTTCTTCCAAAGGTTCTGCCGAGAAATGAGATACCAGTTTATCCAGCAACTCGCCTGTTCCCGAACCGTTCATGGAGGATATGGGGAAGATTTCTTCACCAACACCGAGTTTATAAAATTCATGCACGTCGTAGAGACGTTCCCCGTTGTCGACCTTGTTGGCCACGAGGTAAATTGGTTTCTCCACTTTTCGTAGCATGCGGGCAAAACTGTAATCCAGGTCCGTAATCCCCAGTTCTACGTCACACACGAACAGGATCACGTCGGCTTCGTCCATCGCCAACAATACTTGTTTATTTATTTCTTCCTCGAAAATATCCGAACTATTAGAGACGTATCCACCGGTGTCGATTACCGAGAATTCTTTCCCGTTCCAATCCGATTTCCCGTAGTTCCGGTCACGGGTAACCCCGCTTTCCTCGTTCACGATGGCTTTACGTCCACCGACCAGGCGATTGAAAAGTGTTGATTTTCCCACGTTGGGACGTCCTACTATTGCAACAATATTACTCATAATCAGTTAAAAGTTAAAAGCTAAAAACTAAAAGTTTATTTGTATAGGTTGTCGCGTGTCAACTTTTAGCTTTTACTTGTTAGTTTTTAGTTATTAAAGTTGTTTGTACCCGAAGCGTTTCAGGTCGTTTTCCTTGCTTCGCCAGTCTTTCAGGACTTTGACGTACAGGTTGAGAAATACTTTTTTCCCAAAGAAGGCTTCGATGTCAATCCGGGCTTCCGTGCCCACTTTTTTCAGGGCGGTTCCCTGATGTCCGATGATAATGCCTTTCTGGGAGTCCCGTTCCACGTTGATAACAGCCATGATGTTGATGCGTTTGGGCTCTTCCTTGAATTCCTCCACGACAACTTCCACGGAATACGGGATTTCCTTGTCGTAGTTCAGCAATATCTTTTCCCGGATGATCTCGGTCACGAAGAATCGGGCCGGCATGTCGGTCATCTCTTCTTTGTCGAAATAGGGTTCACCCACGGGTAATAGTTCAAGAATTCTCTTGTACAAATTATCGACATTAAAATTCTCGGTGGCAGAGATCGGGAATATTTCTGCTTGCGGGATGATCTCTTTCCACTTGTCGAACAGGCTATCCAGCTTGTCGGGGGTGGTCAGGTCGATCTTGTTTAATACCAGTAAAATCGGCACCGTGCTTTGTTTCACTTTCTCGATAAAGTCCGCATTCTTCTCGAAGTTTTCCACCACATCGGTCACGTAAAGAATGATGTCAGCGTCGATGATGGCGGTTTTCGAGAAATCCAGCATGTATTCCTGCATCTTGTAGCTGGGTTTCACGACTCCCGGGGTATCCGAGAACACAATCTGGAAATCCTCCCCGTTCACGATCCCTTTAATCCGGTGACGCGTGGTTTGGGATTTGGACGTGATAATTGATAATTTCTCCCCGACCAACCGATTCATCAGGGTGGATTTTCCCACGTTGGGGTTTCCTAGTATGTTGACAAAACCTGCTCTATGCTCCATTTACTTAAAAATTAATTGGGCACAAAGGTACGATAACTAATTGAAAATTGAAAGGGTAAACTTGAATGATACTATAAATTTTCGATACTCTAGCTTCTATGAATCTTCTATCTAGCTTCCATCTACCTTCTAGCAGGGTAGATGGGGGCCAGATAAATGATTGTTGTCGCTAGTTAGCTGTATGATTGTGATATTAACTCGTGTAACTTGATAATAAACAATAGGGGTTGAAGTTGCCGGACAGGCAGGTTCAATCGCGTTATTTATAAATATAGGTGATTTTCTCCGTGTCTGCCGGGTTCGCTTTGTTCGTCTTGGTAATCCAAGCCCCGGTCTGATCGTAGGTGTATTGATAGTTCGGGTTGATTTGATTGCCTAACTCGTCGTAAACGATCGTGAGGGTTCCGGAGATTTTCTCGTTCTGCATGTTCTCTTTCGTGTAGGAGATGTTTGTCAGGTAACCGAAAGGATTGTATGTGTACTCGCTGGTTTCTTTCATGACGGGTTGGTTGGTGTCCGGTCGCGTGTTTACCCATGTTTTGCGACTGATCCGTCCGTTGGCATCATACGTGCAATCCGTTTGCGCGCGAATCTGGCCGTTCTGGTATTCTTGCGTGCGGGTGATTTGCCCGTTATTGTTGTAGTAATCCATGTTGTTTTTACCGTTACTCCATTTCGTGTTTTTCATGACGGGATGTCCTGTTATGTCGTACTGGTAACTGACCTGGCGCAAGGTTTTGTTGGAAAGGGTATCCACGGTTTCTTCTTCGTAGCATTTCCCGCTATTGTTGTATTTGAAGGTGGTGACGATCACTTTCAGGGGAGAGGGGTGCATCGCGGTGGCATCTTTTTTCAATTCTGTACTTTGAATGATTTGTGATAAGTTGCCTTGAGGGGTGTACTTATAAGTGGTCGTGACGAGAGTGTCGTTGGCTGTACGGGTTTCACGCGTGATTTTATCTCCCTTGTAATATTTGGTAATATTGGGGGCGTTCCAAATCATGGAGTCGATAAATCGGTTTCTAAGTTGTTGTGCCTTGTCTCGGAATGTCTTGTATTTATGTGTTTGTAAATAGGTTTTCACGAGTGGAAGACGAGCGGACGAGTCAACGCGGGTGATCAGGATAACGAGATCTATACTGTCGTTCGTGTAATCGACTTCCGATAGGTATTTTCGGGGACAACCACTCAGGTAAGGACAGTTGATGTAGGCGTTAATACAACTTTTTTGTATTTCCGGGGATGTCGCTTTCCGGATTGCTTCGAACAGGTAGTCGTCGTAAATCTTTTGCACGTCGGTCAGGTAGGGACGGGCTTCTTTGGAATTGGTGTAGAATACTTTCAGCGTGGAGTCGTTGAAATAAGCGAGGATGGTGGAGTCGTTTTTCATGCTGCACGCTTGTTTGTAGAGCAAGTCGTTATATATTTTTACTACTTCCGCGTAATTGTACGCCTTGTTGAAATCCTGGAAATAGCTTTTACATTTGGCCTGATCGGGGGCTGCTTGTAAATCCGCGAATTGAACCCTTTCTTTGAGGTGTATGATTGCCAGGTAGACGTCGGGATCAATGTTGTATTTGTATTCCGAGATTTGGGCGAGTAGGATTCTGGAATCTTTAAGTTGTTCTTGCGAGGCCGATAGCAGGGCGAATATCGTGGAGTCGGCTTTGTGTAGAAACGTGTTGAAGTCCAGATTGACATCCTTGCAGAAGGCTCGAACCCTCGCGCCCCCGTCCTGTTGTTGAATGGTCATGCTACTTTTCAAGTAAGGTTCGATGGCGTTAAAGCTTGGGGCGAGTAATAGTTTTTCGAGCGCGTCGGCCAGGGTTATTTCATTCTTGTAGGTGGTTGCGCTCTTGGAATCGAGTCTCTCCCTTAGGCGGGTGTACTTGTCGCTGTCCGAGCGAGCGATGAATTCGTATAATCTTTCAACACGACCTTGTTTTTGCGCCTGGACGTTCGAGCAAAAACTGCTGGTGAGGATCGTGAAAACGACAATGATAAAATATGAGTTTCTCATAGTGATGTTATTTTATAATTCTAATATAATTTGGCTAGTTTACGATGAGAGCCAAGTCGTGGACTGCTTTTCGAGAGTGAAAAAAAGAGTCTCTATTTATCTTGGTTCTCTTGCAGTTAACGTATTTTCGTTATCTTTGTTGCATAAAAAAATTGAAATATAATTATGATTGTAGATGTACTGGCTAATAGCGAGCGGATTGAAAGGTTGAATCCGTATTTTAAGGCTGTTTTTGACTATATAAAAACACATGATTTGACAGGTATGCCCGTGGGAAGGATTGATATCGCCGGGGATGATGCCTATATAAAGATCGAGGACGCGAAGGGACGTGAGGTGAAGGATGCCGTTTACGAGCGGCATGACAAGTATATTGATATACAGATGCCGTTGAGCGGGGTCGAGGGATACGGTTGGAAGGCCAAGAGTCTTTTGGGCGAGGAGAGGGCGCCATACGATGCTGTCGGGGATTTTACTTTCTACCGGGACCCAGTGGGCTCCGTGTTTACGCTCGCTCCCGGAGAGTTCGTGATCTTTTTCCCGGAGGATGCTCACGCCCCCTGTATCGGGGAAGGAGTGATCCGGAAGATGGTGGCGAAGATTAAAAAATAGGTCTGTAAAGTCCATAAGGTTCATAAAGTCTATAAAGTCAGTGGACCCCCGCGGGGCGCTTGGTTCATGGCAGTGTCTGCTGCCAGATAGCAGGATAAAGGATCATGGAAGTCTTCAATTATAAATTTTGAATGTTATGAAGAAAAAGTATAAGATATTATTGGCAGTGGTGGTTATTTTGGTGGTGGTTTATTTTTGTTTGCCTTATTACGCGAGGCAGGCGTTGATTTACTGGTACCCGTCAATTGATGACTTGTCGATGTTCGAGAAGCACACGGTACGAAAGGCCGATTCGAGTTGGATGTGGGGGATAGCCAAGGATTATAATACTTACGAGTTAAGTCCGGAGGATAACGCGTACCTGGATGATTTCCGCACGGTTTCTTTCTTGGTGATTCAGAATGATAGTATTGTTTACGAGGAGTATCGTTCCGGGTGGAACGACACGAAGACTTCAAATATCTTTTCGTCCACCAAGAGTATTGTCGGTCTGCTGGTGGGGGCTGCTTATGACGAGGGGAAGATCGCCAGCCTGGACGATCCGGTCGGGAAGTACATACCGGAATTCAACGAGGGGAAGAAGAAGAATATCACGATTCGTCATTTGCTGACGATGAGTGGCGGGTTGAACTGGGACGAGGCTTACGCTTCGTTGTTCTCGGTTACCACGCACGGGTATTACGGGAATGATCTTTACGACCTGGTGACCGGGTTGGACGTGATCGAGGAACCGGGGAAACAGTTCTCTTACCGGAGTGGCGATACGCAGATTCTGGCTTTTGTCGTGGAGAAGGCGACCGGGAAGAGTATTAGCGATTACGCGGAGGAGAAGTTGTGGCGGCCGATGCAAGCCAGTCAGGATGCTTATTGGTTGTTGGACAAGAAGGACGGGGACGAGAAGTCGTTTTGCTGTTTTCATACCACGGCGAGGGAAATTGCCCGTTTTGCCCGCCTGATGCTTCATCACGGGAACTGGAACGGGAAGCAGTTGATCTCGGAGGAGTATATCGACGAGGCGATGAGTCCGGCAGGTTACCTGAAGGACGAGTGGGGAAAGGATTCATTGGATTATTACGGTTTCCAGATTTGGATCATGAATTACAAGGGGCAGCGTAATCCTTATTTCCGGGGTATGCTGGGACAATATATTATCGCTATTCCCGAAAGGAACGTTATTATCGTACGGTTGGGACATAAAAAAGACGAGGAGCGGATTCGGGAAACCACGAGAGACGTGTATCGTTACATGGATATCGGGACGAAGATTCTGGATAGTCGAGAATAATATTTATTTGGATTTTGAAAATCATTTTATACTTTTACACCAATATTGTGTGTAAAAGTATAAAGTTATGACATTTGTCGGAGAGAATAAAGAAAAGGCTTTTACTGCGGTTTTTGATAAGAATTACGAGACCTTGTGTTTGTATGCAGTGAGGTTTACCGAGGATCTCGTGGAAGCGGAGGATGTGGTGCAGGAGGCGTTCGTGCGTTTTTGGGAAATGTATCGGGATCGCTTAACCGTCGAGAATGCTCGGCCTTTATTGTACCGTATGGTTCGGAATATGTGTGTTGATCGTGCTAGAGCAAAACGATGGAGTACTGTGGATGCGGAAGTGATGGCTGATCAACTGGTATATTATTTTCAACCGGAATCCGAGGGGGACTCTAAGATTGATTTGTTGATGGAGGCGGTCAGGAATTTACCTGAAAAGTGCCAACAAGTGCTTATTGCCATTTGTTTTAACGAGAAAAAATACAAAGAGGTGGCGGAAGAGATGTCGGTTTCCGTTAACACGGTAAAAACGCAGTTGGCTAGGGCTTTAAAGTTGTTGAGAGAGGGGCTGAACAAGGAGGATTTCGAGTTGTTCCTTACTTTTTTTATATTTTCTTGCTAATTCTTTTCACCCATTCTTTTACTTTTTCCGTTGTATTATTAAACGATCCTTTAATAATATCTTGAATTTACCCTATTTGCTACTTTTTATTTTGAATTGTAAATTCATTTTGACGCTTATAATCAGTTAATTAAAAAAAGTATTCTTCATCTTCTATTTTCCTGCAATAATCGATCATTTTTTAAGATTTTATGATGAGCGAAAATTGGGAAGAGATTATATGGAGAGCGTTGCGGGGCGAGTGTTCTGCGGAGGAGTTGGATCGGTTACAAGATTGGCGTAACGAGTTTTTTGGGAACGAACGAGTGTACGAGGAAATGGAGGAGTTTGCCGAGATGGGAACCTTTCTGAAAGGGGTGGATTCGTTGCATAAAGATCAAGCATTGGAGAATGTTTTGAAGCGAACGAGGCGGGGGGCGGTTACTCGTTTCCGGTGGTTGCGTTACGCCGCCGCTATCTTGTTTCCATTGTTGTTGGTCGGGACATTGGTTTACCTTTTTGAGGTTAGGGAGTGGTCGGGCAAGGAGTTGCCCGGACCTGTCGCCAAACAGATTTTGCCCGGGGGACCTAAGGCTGTTCTTTATCTTTCGGACGGGCGGGTGGTTGATTTGAACCGAGTGGCCGATTCAGTTATCATGGACGGGAGTTCTGGGCATAAAATCGCATTGTCGAAAGAGGTAAATGCGTTGAATTATAGTCAGGTGGCAACGAGTTGCGGGAAGGCAAGTGAATTGGTGTATAACCGGATCGAGGTACCTCGGGGTGGAGAGTATATGCTGGTGTTGTCCGACGGGACCAAGGTTTGGTTGAACTCGGAGACGCGGTTGGAATATCCGCTCGTGTTCGGTGATGCTAGTCGGGACGTGCGATTGAGCGGGGAGGCTTATTTCGAGGTGACGAGGGATACGGCAAGACGTTTTAACGTGATGATGGAGGGGGCGACAATCGAGGTGACGGGTACTTCTTTTAATGCGTCTTGCTACCCGGGGGATGGGCGGTGTGATGCCGTGTTGGAAAGCGGTAAGATCAATTTATTGACAGATCACGGGACTACCGTTGTCAGTGTGGGGGAATGTGCTTCTTATGATATCGCTTCGGGGAAGGTTCGAGTGGAGGCGGTTGACTTGAAGTATTTCACGTCATGGCGATACGGGACGTTTTATTTTTATGACACGCCATTGTCGGATATCGTGCAAAAGTTGGGACGTTGGTACAATGTGAATTTCAAGTTTGCCGACGATTCGTTGCGGGAGGTGTGTTTTTCGGGAGCGGCTTTGCGGAGCAAGCCTATCGATTTTATGCTTGAGTTGTTGACAAGTACGCAATCATTAAATTTTGATATACAGGAGGATGGAACTATCGTGATATACAGGAAATAAAAAGAGGAAGAATTGGACCTCTTCCCCTTTTTTGTTTAAATAAATCTCTCCGGCAAGAGAGAATTAATAACTAATAGTACACAAATCTATGAAAAAAAAGTCAAAGGATGGCACTTTTCTGTTTGGAAAAGTGGTGCACAAATTTTGGAAAATTATGCGATTGCAGCTATTGATTATTTTTGTGACTCTGTTCCAGCTACATGCCGAGAACAGCTACACGCAGCAAAAGGTGAGCATTTTGTTTAAGGATGCCGCGATTGAGGATGTGATCCGGGAGGTCGAGGCCCAGTCGGGTTACGTGGTGGTGTATAATAACACGTTGTTGAGGACGGTGAAACGTGTTACGGTTACCTTGCGGAACGTGAATGCCGTGGAGGCTTTGAATAAGGCTTTGCAGGGAAGTGGGTTACATTGTAAGTTGGTGGAGGATTTCCTGGTAATTGCCAAGGGAGAGGCGAAGACGGCCCCGGAGGATGACAAGGGAAAGAAGATTGAGGGACGGGTGACGGACAAGGATAAGATGCCGTTACCGGGGGTAACCGTGTTAGTGAAGGGGACGAAATTGGGCGTGGTAACCGACACAGCCGGGAGATTCCAATTGACGTTACCCTTGGAGAAAGAGGTGACTTTACAATTCTCTTTTATCGGGATGAAGTCGCAAGAGGTGAAGATTAAGGATTATAAGCCGCTTATGGTGGTGTTGGAAGAGGAGGCAACGGAGGTGGAAGAGGTCGTGGTGAACGGTATTTTCTCCCGGAAAGCGGGAAGTTTTACCGGTTCGGCCTTGACGATGAAAGGGGAGGATTTGAAACGGGTGAGTAATTCGAACGTGTTTGCCAGTTTGAAGAATCTCGATCCTTCTTTGATGATTTTTGATAATCTGGAGTTCGGTTCCGACCCGAACAAGATGCCCACGATGGCTTTGCGAGGGAAGACCGCTTTTGAGCTGGAATCGGATGATATTGATTTGAAAGGAAGTTATGCGAATGACCCGAACGCTCCTTTGTTTATTCTGGACGGTTTTGAGGCTTCGGTTCAGAAAATTGCCGATTTGGATATGAACCGGGTGGAGTCGTTGACGATCTTGAAAGATGCTTCGGCAAAGGCTATCTACGGTTCCAAGGCGGCCAACGGTGTGATCGTGATCGAGACGAAAAAGAACACCGAGTCTTCATTGCGGATTTCATATAGCGGGAGCGTGGAGATTCAAGCACCCGATCTTTCTTCTTACAACCTGACGAATGCGGCGCAGAAATTGGAGATCGAGAAAGATGCCGGGTTGTATTACGATAAGAATCTTTCGACCTTGTTCAATTTACAAAAGGATTATAACAAGAAGTTGGCGGCCGTGGTATCCGGTATCGACACGGATTGGTTATCAAAGCCACTGCGCAATGGTGTCGGGACGAAACATGGTATTTCTTTCGAGATGGGAAATGAACGGTTGAACCTGATCGTCGGGTTTAGCTATAATAATATTCAAGGGACGATGAAGGGGTCCGACCGCACGAATTACGAGGGGAGTGTGTCGATTTCGTATCGTTACAAGGGATTGAATTTCAGGGATAATCTGGCGATCACGTCCAACGTGGCGAATGATTCGCCTTACGGGGCGTTCAGCGAGTATGCGGCGTTGAATCCTTACCTGACCCCGTATGATGAGAAGGGGAACCTGGTACAGAATGCCAATATCATTCCGGGAAGCGATAATTTCGTCGAGAATCCCTTGTACAACGCTTCTTTAAACACGAAGTTAGCGAGTAAGTATATTGACGTGACGAATAACTTTAGCGTGGAGTGGATGATCGTGATGGGTTGGAAAGTGACGGGACGTTTCGGGGTGACTGAGAAACGCGTACGGGCGGATGAGTTCTACCCGGCGAATCATTTGAAATTCAGGAGTAATTCCGGAGAGGATTTGTTCCGGAAGGGAAGTTATAAGATGAACGAGGGCGAGGAGAAACGATTGAGCGGGGACGTGAACATGCAGTTTTCGAAAGAACTCGCCGAGAAGCATTACGTGTTTGCCAATGCCGGTTTTACTTTATCGGAGGCTTATTACGAGGAGTTAATTTACGAGGCGGAAGGTTTCCCTCACGACCGGATGAATGATATCATTTTCGCCCGCCAGTACGTGAAGGATTCTAAACCCACGGGACGGGAGTCCACGATCCGGGATATTGCCGTGCTGTTTGCTGGTAACTATGCCTATGATAATCGTTTTCTCTTGGACGGTTCTTTCCGAACGAGTGCTTCCAGTCAATACGGGAAGAATAATCGTTGGGGACAGTTCTGGAGTGTCGGCGTGGGGTGGAATATTCATAACGAGACGTGGATGAGGGATTCTAAGATTCAGCAATTGAAGTTGCGGGGGTCTGTCGGGTATACCGGGGCGCAGAGTAGCGAGGCGTATGCTTCACTGGCTACTTACGAGTACGATCTGGATCGGGTGTACATGGGATTTCTGGGATCGAAGTTGAAAGCCATGCGTAACGAGGATTTGAAGTGGAAGGAGAAGTTTGATTATAACGTGGGGTTGGATTTTAATATCGGGCGTTTGTTGAGCGTGAAGTTTGATTACTATATCGGGAAAACGAAGAATAACGTGTTGGATTTTGACCTTCCCACTTATACCGGGTTCAAAACGGTGAAAGAGAACGTGGGGGACGTGGAAAACAAGGGGTTTGATGTCCGCTTGAGCGTCACGCCGTGGAATATGCCGAAGGAACGAGGTTATTTCACGATTACCACGGCTATTTCACGCAACAAGAATAAGATTACCGGGGTGTCTACCGCCATGAAGAATTACAACGAGAAGCAGGACGAGAAAGCGAGTAGCAAGTTTTATAATAGACCGGTGCAGAAGTACTATGACGGGGTTTCCCTGGACGCGATCTGGGCGGTTCGTTCTTTGGGGATAGACCCGACGAACGGGCAGGAAATTTATCTGGACAAGAACGGGAACCGGACGTACACGTACCGGGTCTCCGATCAGGTGGTCTGCGGTGACAAGTTGCCTGATTTCCAAGGAACGGCCGGGTTCATGTTTAGTTACAAGGGGATCGAGTTGAACGCGACGTTCCGTTTCCAGTACGGGGCACAGATGTATAACCAGACGTTGGTGGACAAGGTGGAAAATGCCTCGCTTAAAAATAACGTGGACAAACGCGTGTACGATGGTCGTTGGCGTAATCCGGGAGACTTGAAACCTTACAAGACGTTGGGAAACGTGTGGGTGGAAGAGGAGAGTGAGTATAAAGATGAAAAGACACAGTCAACGTCCCGTTTCGTGCAGGATCGTAACGAATTGAGTCTTTCTTCCCTGAGGGTGGGGTATGATTTCTGGAAGCATGATTTCATCAAGAAAGTATCCATGGAGCGTTTGAGAATCGAGTTTTACATGAATGATGTATTTATGTTGTCGTCGATCAAGACGGAAAGGGGTACTTCTTATCCTTTCGCCAGATCGTTCAACTTTGCTATACAAGCTACATTTTAATACTATTGATTATGAAGAAAGTACGTGATATATTTTGTGTTTTACTGTTGTTCTGCACGACGATGTCTTGCGAGAACTGGTTGGACGTGGACCCGAAGACGGAGATAAAGTCCGAATTGATGTTCCAGTCCGTGAGCGGGTTCAAGGATGCCTTGATCGGGGTTTACCTGACGTTACGCGATCCGGAATTATACGGCCGGGAGGCCACGTGGGGATTCGTGGATGCTATCGGGCAACAAACGGACGTGCAGGATCAGTCTTCCGCTTATTATAATGCTACCCGTTATAATTATTCCCAGACTTCGGGCGTGTCCGATGCCCTTTGGTCCAAGGCTTTTAATGCTATTGTCAACCTGAATAATATGTTGGAGAATCTGGACGCGCAGGAGAATCTGTTTACCCCGGCCACTTACGGGGTGTTGAAGGGGGAAGCGTTGGGGTTACGGGCATTTCTGCATTTTGATTTGGTGCGGTTATTCGGCTGGGGCAATTTGGCGAAGAAACCGGAGAATCTGGAGAAGTTGTGTATGCCTTACATGACGAAGTATGACAAAATGTTATCCGATCAATTGACGGTAGGTGAGGTGTTGGCCCGTATCGAGGAGGATTTACAAGAGTCGATAGCGTTACTGAACGATAATGATCCTTATGGGTTGGCTCCCAAGCCGGATGATTATGATTTGCCGAACGAGGATAAGTTTTTCGACAACCGGGAAAAACGGTTTAATTATTGGGCGGCGGTGTGTACGCTGGCCCGCGTGTACATGTGGATGGGCAAAAAGAGTGAAGCGTTAGAGTTGGCGAATTCCTTTATTGAAAAAGGTGGCCGTACTTCTTGGATTGATTCGTACACGATTGATGCCTATTATCCGAAGGATCGGGATTTGACTTTTTCAAGAGAGCATGTCTTTGCCCTGGATATCGCAGAGCTTTTCGAGACGATAAAGCATTATATTAATCCTGATGCGAACGATCCTAACCGGAATGCAGATTTATTGTGTCATTCGAGTGAGCGAGCGAAGAAGTTGTTCGAGGCGGAGGACGGGAAAAGTACGGACTATCGTTATAATCACTGGTACAACACGGTAAATAATTATTTCGACGGGTGGGCTTTCTATAAATACTGGGAGGTGGAAGATTACGTGCACGGAAGTGTATTACCCTTGATCCGGAAACCGGAGATGTATTATATTGCTGCGGAATGTTTGCTGGGAACTGGCAATGACGCTGACCGGATAAAGGCAATCGAGATTCTCAACACGGTAAGAAGTAACCGGGGGCTTGCGAAGCTGGGAAACGATATGACGGCGGGAACGGTGCAGGATGAGATCACGAAAGAGTATCAACGAGAATTTATCGGGGAGGGACAGTTATTCTATTATTACAAACGCTTAGGATTTGAGAAAATTCCTTATGCCACGAAAGCGGGCAGTGATGCGGTTTACGTGATTCCGTTACCCTCGGGAGATGTCGGTTTGGGGGGAATGGAAGATTACAAGAAAAAGTAATGAATTATAAAGAGTACGCATATGAAAAGTATGAAACAGATGATAATCAGGTTGATGATGGCGGCATTGGCGGTATGTGCGTTTATGTCGTGCGAGCAAGAAGAGACCATGATGTACCAGCAGGCGGCGGGTGTGAAATTTATGTACCAGGCCACGGATGAGTATAGTTTCGTGGATAATTACGGGGAAACGGTACACTTGTATTACATCACGGTTGCCACGACGGGAGATTCGGTTGATTATGAACGGAAGGTGTCGATCGCTTTGGTGGAGGATGACACGAATTACGTGAACACGGCTCGTCCGGAACAGTACAAGTTGTTGGAAGGCGTGGTTCCTGCCGGGTCTTTCGCAGGTGAGGTTCCCGTTGAGATTCATTGCACGCCGGACATGAGCGACAGTAGTTTCGTGGTGAATATAAAACTGGTACCTAACGAGGATTTCCCGCTTGCCGGTTTTGATAAGCGTTATTTCGAGTTGTCAATGACGAATCAGTTGGTTAAACCCAAGAACTGGGGTAATCTTGCCTTCTATTTCGGGCAACAATTCTCGATAAGTTGGTATCGCTTTATCCTGAACGTGTTGGATGTGTCGTATATTCCTTATCCGACGGCACAGGAAGGAGACGAGAAGTGGAGTTACAATCAACTCTTGGCGAATGCGGGGAAAGTGAAGGCTGCGTTGATCCAGTATAACCGGGAGCATCCGAACGATCCCCTGCGACATGAAGACGGGGATTATGCGGGCGATGAGGTGAAAATGCCTTAACGGGATGCTTTTAGAATAATGTTTAATATCGTAAAGAAGATGATAATGAAAAGAATATCGATATTTTTATTACTATACATGGCTTTCGTGGCAATGTCTTGTTACGATGATAATTCGGCCAAGGATTTCAAAATCGTGAAACCTATCGTGATCGAATTTGCCGGGGCGGAGACTTCCGTGAAGATTTTTCAATTTGATACATTGGAGATTAACCCGATTATTTACAAGAATGGCGTGTCCGACGAGAATTTGACATACGAATGGAAGATTCAGGGAAACGAGTATCCCGAGACTGTTTTGTCGACCAAGATGACATTTTGTGAACCTATTTCAGCAGCCCCGAACAGTAAGGCGTATGATTTAATCTTGACTGTGACCGATAAAACGACTGATATCCAAGAATTTTCCCGGATATCGGTGACCGTGGAAAGTTCTTTGGGCGAGGGATTACTGGTTGCCGACACGCGTGACGGGAAGACGGCAGATGTGTCTTTGATTATGGCGATGAACTTTACCCGCGGATTATTGGAGAAAAATAATAAAGTATACCGAAATATTTATTCGTCTGTAAATCAACATAACCTGAATGGATTAGTGAAAGATATGCAGTCACTTGTGAAAAGTGATTCCCGAACATTGACTATATTGACGGAATCAGATATTTATCGAGTTGATCCTTTTGAATTTGCGGATTGGGAGATGAATAATGATCTTTTCTTTGTGCCGATCGAGGGAGAAATGCATCCTGAGGGGATGATGGTGAAGGATTACGGGGGCATGGAATACCTGAAAATAGACGGTAAATTGTATCCGCGAAATTCATCGTGGGGGAATTTGTATTATAATTTTTACATGTTCATGCCTGATTTAAGTGACTATAACATAAGTCAGATGTTGATTTGCGGGGTATATTATTACGCTACACCTTATGCTTTTGATGAAATTAAGAGTCAATTTGTACAAGTGAATAGTTATTCGGATGGTTTTTTACAGTTTCGGGAACAGAAGCCGGGGTTGTTGTTTGACGTGAATAACGTGGGACCGTATGATGCGATATACATGGGAGAAGGAGAAAATACGCAGTTGATGACCGTTTTTAAGGCTGAGCAAGGGAACGATTATTGGCTTGCCGCCATGCAGACCAAGGAGGAGGATAACGGGACTAATTTACCCACGGGACGATACGTGTTGACGAATTGTTCTGGTATCAATGAAGCTGTCGGCTTTGCCGCTTCCCCGATCTCGAATGATTTTTACTATGCGACAAAAGATCAGATTTACACGATAGCACTGGGAGAGTCTCAAAACGTGACATCGGAAAGTCGCTATACCGTGGATAAGGAGCGGGACGGGGAAATTACTTCCATGATGATGTGGCGGGGAGAATATGGCCGGATGAACGTGTCTAGCGAGAGTAGTTCTACCGGGATCACGACACAAAATGCACAGTATCGTATGTTGATTATCACGACTTACAAGGAATCAACCGGGGAAGGGAAAGTGATTACCATCCCGATTGTCAAGTTGAGAAGCGGTACGTTGGAACCGAATCGGGAGATTCACGGGAGATACGAGGGATTTGGCCGGATTACGAAAGTGGCCTATAATAAAGTGGGTAACTAAAATGAACGATTTTATGAGAACAAGATTAAGAAATATGACTTGTCTGTTATTATTGACAGTGGGTTGGGTGGCTTGTAATGATGACGATGATAATAACGTGAAGGTGGGTGTACGTCCGGTTAACCCCGTGCGCGTGAGCGAGATTACCGGGCATAATGATCACTGGGGTGATTACACGTTGAAGATTCAATACACGAACGACAAGGTGGCAGGCATGAGCCGTTACGATAAAGACGGGTATCGGAAAGGAGGGCTTTCGGTGACGAAGGAACAGGGCGTCACGACGTATGCCGTGAATGATTACGTGTATAACGTGGATGTCGATTCTATCGCCCGGCTGGACACTTGGTTGAAAGGAAAATACGGGGTGGGGAATTACTCGCTGGAAGATAGTATCCCCACGATAGCCAGGACGTTGTACAAGGTTGACGTGACGCTTGACGAGGAGAGCACGGTCACGCAACAGGTGTTCAGTTATTATATTCCCAAAACCGAGTTCGGGACCGGGGATGATTTTGATAATACCTACACGTTGGATTACAAGGAGACTTTTATTTACGAGTACGGGGAAGGTATCTCAATCGTGAATTCTCGTTCTTTTCATGACACCTATGCCCCGGATGATGCTAAGAATTACGTGACTCGCGCTCTTTATAAATACGAGTACGAGTATGACGGGAACCGGATCGTGACGAACCGGATTTACCGGGTGAACAATCATAGCGAGGAGAGTTGGGATTTGATAGACGAGCGGGCGTACGCGTATTCCGGTAACGGTTTGATGTCGGTGAAAGGCGACGGGTATTCGCTGGAAAGGATTTATAGTGATGCCCGGGCCTTTTCGTTGAACCTGAACGGGGCAGCGACTTCCTACACGTTGAACGAATACGGGTTCCTGATTAAAAGCGATAATGGCAAGGGCGAGGTGATGAACGTGACTTACGAGCCCGGGAACGGTAATTTTTATCACCTGTACCGGTTGGATCGGGAACAGGAAGGTTTCCCGGTTATAAAATAGTGATGCGTGTTGTTTAGAGGGTGGGGCAGAAGTTTTTTTGCTTGCTAATACTACCCCCTCCAGCTTCCCCTTACACGGGTAAAGTGTTGATTACCAAGCATTCCTTGCACGGGAATGGGGTGATAACCAAGCGGTTTTTCCCCCCGTGTAAGGGGGAGCCGGAGGGGGTAGTTACACGGAATAGACTTTTGCCTCGTCCCTCTTTAAATTTTAAGCGGAAAAATATGGCAAGTTGTTTGAGATGTTTGATCTTGTTTTTATTCTTGGGGAACGTTGTCCTCGCGGGAGACAATAAAGTGCGTTGCGTTATTCGTGGCGAGTTGGTCGGGATGGATGCGAAGGAGGTGCTTCTGGTGGATGCGACGGTGGATTCCCGTTATCACGGGACGTATGTTCCGGTGAAGGATGGTCGCTTTGAACACGTGCTGGAATTGCCGCACGTGGAAGGTTATAAATTGATTTTCGTGACCCGTGACCCGAGGGTGTGGTATACCGTCCCGTTCATGGTGGAGGACGGGGAGGTATGTATCACGGTGAATGCTGATAAGAGTTACACGATACGGGGAGGGGAATTTAACGAGAGGTACCGGGACTACCGGGAGTTGCGACTGCGAGAGGTCGGGTGGAAGCGCTTTACTTTCATGCATGAATTTTGCACGGGACGATGGGATGAATTGTACTATTTCCTGGTGGTGGAGGAGTTGCAGAGACGGCAGGTGTATCAAGACGAGCCGGATGACGAGCTGGAAAAGGCTTACCGGGTGTTGGCGGTGAAATTCCCTTCCAGTGATTATACCCGTCTGGGGAAGATGTTACTCGATGGTTTCCGGGAAATCCGGCCGGGAGGGCGCTACGTGGAGTTCGAGGCCCCGGATTTGGAGGGGCGCGTGGTGGAGGTCTCGGACGTGATCCGGGGGAAAGTTGCCGTTATTGATTTGTGGGCTTCCTGGTGTATGCCTTGCCGGGCGAAGGCAAAGGCGATGATCCCGCTTTACGAGAAGTATAAGGATCGGGGGTTCGAGATCGTTGGTGTGGCGCGGGAGTTCAAGAACACGGATCGCGTGAGACAGGCGATAGAACAGGACGGGTATCCCTGGCTGCAATTGATCGAGTTGGATGATAGTCGCCGGATATGGACTCGTTACATGCTGGGGAATGCCGGGGGAGGCGTGTTTCTAGTTGATCGGGACGGGACGATTTTAGCCGTGAACCCGAAACCGGAGGAGGTACAAAGTATATTGGAGCGAATATTATGAAAATATTTTATTTTTAGAATAAAAAATACCTGTTCGATATTAGGCTCGTTTTTAGTTAAAAATGGCCTAATTTTTATTACATATATTCACGTATTTTAAATACCTCTATAACCCGCGCTAGACGTGGGCTAGAGGGGGTATTCTACTGGTATTTTACTGGTATTCTACTGGTGTTTTACTGGTCGTTATACAGTAGAAATGCGGTAAAAAAATGATATTTTACCAGAAGAATGATGTTTGTAGCCCGTTTGTTGAATTTGTAGTGATCGTGTTTGAATCCTTGATAAATGTCTCGCGGGGAAAAGTGTGGGGGATAATTTTTATTTGCAGTTACTGATTTGCGTGAATAGCGAGACGGGTGGAGACACGGGTTGCGGTGAGTTGCATGTATACACTATTCAGGATGGTAACGCGGCTCCCGTGAAATTCGGAAGTTTTACCGGGTTGGGTAGAATCGTGGGTGTGGCTTTTAAAGAGAAATAAAACTCCTACTCCCTCCAACTCCCCCTTACACGGGGGGAGGGTTGATAACCAAGCGGTTTCCCCTCCCGTGTAAGGAGGGGGTAGGGGTGGTAGTTGAATGCGTGCATTCTTTTGATTATTTGTGTTTTCCGCAGCCTCCGCAGCCGGTGCATTCGTGCTCTTCGTTCACGACAGCAGGATCACCGTGTCCGCCTCTTTGACCGCCACGCTTGTCCATCATCTCTTTGCGGCGTTTCTCCATTTCCTGTTTTCTCTTTTCCTGGTTAGCGACGTAAGTTTTGTATTGGTCGTCGGTGAGGATTTTCTTTAGAGAAGCGTTTTGTTGGTCTTCTATTTTCTTCATGTGGAACATCACGGAATCACGTTGACCTTGATATTTCTTCATGAGTTCGCCTCTTTGCTTGAAGTTCTCGGTGAGTAAATCTTTCACCTGTTTCTCTTGTTGCTCGTTGAGCTTCAGTTCGGTCTTCATTTGCTCGACGGATTTCTTTATCATTTCTTCCGGGTTCATTTGCCCTCTTTGGCCGCGATGTTGTGGACCTTGCGCGTTTACTCCTAATGTCATCAATAGGAATAGAGATGAAATAATTAAGGTTACTGTTTTCATACTTTGTTTTATTAACGTTTATAATGGCATGAAATTTAGGATTTTAAGGTAGTCTGTAAATTACATGCGTTTTTAAAATGCATTTGCTCTTATGACAAGATACGGGCGAAAAGGTTTATTGGTTACTGTTCCATTTTCTTGAAAAAACTTTATATTTGTGAGATAGATAAACGACATTGAATCGTGTGGCCGGGAACGGGTGGATGTGTAACCTTGTAATAATGAAGTCAATTTGGGTGATAAGGAGGTAAATATAGTTCTGGAGTTCTCTCGCGGAGGGGAAAAGGCTTTTCGGATGTTGTACGACCGTTACGTGGTGGCGTTGCGTTATTTTGCCGCTAAATACGTGGATGACGAGGCCGCTATTGAAGATGTCGTGCAGGATGCTTTCGTGGCGTTGTGGGAGAAGAGAACGGAATTCCGGGTGGAGAATGCCGTGAAATCCTATTTGTACAAGGCGGTGCGAAATGATTGCCTGAACTTGATCCGGCACCGGCAGGTGGAGAATAAATACGCGGAGGAAATGATCGTGGAGGATAACCAGTCGGAGTTTTTTCTGGATCGGGTACTGGAATCCGAGATATTTCAAGTATTGCTTTCCGTGTTTGACGAGTTGTCCCCGGCGTGTAAGGAGGTCTACCAGATGAGCCTGGACGGGATGAGTCACGAGAAGATTGCCGAGAAACTGGGTATTTCGATCAACACGGTCAAGAAGCACAAGAATAACGCGAATCATTACATGAAAGAACGATTGAAAAATGTGTTGTCTCTGTTATTATGGATTTCCTGAAGGTGTGAAGAGGGGACTGTTTACACTGGGAATTATTGTATGCTCTTTGCTGGCACGAGGGCAACAGCGGGAGTATAAGATTTGGTTTGACCAGCCAAATGACACGAGCGGCATGGCCGTGTGGCTGAAAAGCAAGAGTTTAACGAATGCCGGCGATGTCATGCGGAATCCCGACCGGCAATGGGAATCCCGTTCCCTGCCCTTGGGAAACGGGAGTTTGGGGGTTAATGTAATGGGATCGGTCAACGTGGAGAGAATCACGCTTAACGAGAAAACTTTATGGCGGGGCGGGCCTAACACGACAAAAGGTGCTGCTTGTTATTGGAACGCGAACAAGCAATCGGCACACGTGTTGAGAGATATACGACAGGCTTTCGCGGAAGGTGATTTCGACGAGGCGGCACGGCTTACCCGCCGGAATTTTAACGGTTGGGTTCCTTACGAATCGTGCGCCGAGGAGCCTTCCCGTTTCGGGAGTTTCACGACGATGGGGGAGTTTCACGTGCGGACGGGTATTGACGAGCGAGGGATAGAAGACTACAAGCGGGTATTGTCGCTCGATTCGGCCATGACCGTCGTGCGATTCCGGAAGGATGGGGTGAATTATCGTCGGGAATGTTTTATCTCGTACCCCGATCAGGTGATGGTGATAAGATTCTCGGCAGATAGGAGGGGGAGGCAACATCTGGTTTTCACGTATACTCCTAATCCCGTTTCTAGCGGGGAGATCCGGGCCGATAGGAAGAGGGCGGCTATTATTTACACGGGGCAATTGGATAATAATCACATGAAGTATGCCGTCGCGGTGCGGGCCGTGCTGAAGGGGGGAAGCGTGTCGAACACGGGGGGGAAGCTTCGGGTTGAAGGAGCCGACGAGGTGGTTTTTCTCGTGTCGGCAGCGACGGATTACAAGATGAATTTCGACCCGGATTTTGATGATCCGGGAACATACGTCGGGAATGATCCCGTGGGTGTCGTTCGGCAGAGACAGGAAAAAGCCGGGGGGAAGGGGTACGAACGATTGTTGAGAAGACATTACCGGGATTATTCCGCCTTGTTCGATCGGGTGAAGTTGCGTTTAAACCCGGCTGTCGGCGAGGTCGATTTACCCACGAACGAGCGGTTGGAGCGTTATCGTCAGGGACAGCCTGATCCTTACCTGGAGGAGTTGTACTACCAGTTCGGACGTTACCTGTTGATAGCTAGTTCCCGTCCGGGAACGATGCCCGCCAATTTGCAGGGCTTGTGGCATAATAACGTGGACGGGCCTTGGCGGGTGGACTACCATAATAATATTAATCTCCAGATGAATTACTGGCCGGCTTGTCCCGCGAACCTGTCCGAATGTATGTTGCCGTTGGTTGATTTTATCCGTACCCTGCAGAAACCGGGAGCCGTGACGGCCAAGGCTTACTTCGGGGCGAGGGGGTGGACGACTTCCATTTCCGGGAATATATTCGGTTTCACTTCTCCCTTGAGTAGCGAGGATATGACTTGGAATTTCTGCCCGATGGCCGGTCCTTGGCTGGCAACGCACGTGTGGGAGTATTATGATTTCACGAGAGACCGGGATTTCTTGCGGGAGATAGGTTATGATATTATCAAAAATAGCGCCCGTTTCACGGTGGATTATCTCTGGCATCGTCCGGACGGTTCTTACACGGCAGCCCCGTCCACCTCGCCGGAACATGGCCCGGTTGACGAGGGTGCCACTTTCGTTCATGCCGTGGCCCGGGAGATATTAATGGATGCCGTCGAGGCGAGCCGGGTTCTGGATGTCGACGGGCGGGAACGAGCCGGGTGGGAGCGGGTGTTGGAAAGGCTTGTACCTTACCGGGTGGGGCGCTACGGGCAGTTGATGGAATGGGCAAGGGATATTGATGACCCGAAGGACGCTCATCGTCACGTGAATCATCTTTTCGGTTTACATCCGGGACACACGATTTCTCCGGTGAGTACGCCCGAATTGGCGAGGGCCGCGCGGGTAGTACTGGAGCATCGGGGAGATTTCGCGACGGGGTGGAGCATGGGATGGAAATTGAATCAATGGGCCCGCTTGCATGACGGGAATCATGCTTACACGTTGTATCGTAATTTGTTGAAAAATGGTACGTTGGATAACTTGTGGGACACGCATCCCCCTTTCCAGATTGATGGTAATTTCGGGGGCGCGGCGGGTGTCACGGAAATGTTATTGCAAAGTCACATGGGTTTTATTCACCTGCTTCCGGCTTTACCGGACACGTGGCAGGAAGGGGAGATCGCGGGGCTTCGTGCCCGCGGTGGTTTTGAGGTGTCGATCAGGTGGAAGAATGGCTGTTTGACCGAAGCGATCATTGTTTCAAAAGCCGGGACGCTTTGTTCTGTACGTTATGGGGATCGGGTTTTCTCGTTTCCTACCCACCGGGGAAAATCTTACCGGGTCGTGTTGAACCCGTCGAAAGACGGGATTACGCTAGAGCAATGAAGTATTAACGCTCTCACGTTGTTCCCTCGTGGGCTCTTTGTAGCCGGGAAATAAGGTGACGGGAAGAGGATATGGCTAGTGTTAAATTTACTTATTCCCCGCTAAAATGGCGGTTATGTGGCGGTTATGTGGCGGCTAAATGACGGTCAAGCCCGGAGATAATCGGGTAATCGTGTGGTAATAATCAGGGAACATGGTTGGGTATCCCCGGTTTTGTTCCGGGAAAAGGTGAATTTAAAGCCGTTGATAATCAGTGGTAATTAATGAAAATTAAAAAAAAGAGCATTTTTGTATTACACCAAATGGACTTTAGCGTGCTTTAGTATAAACCAAAGCATGAGAGTATGCAGTTACGAGATGATGATAAAATAAAGCAATTGATTCTGGACCATGCACGGGGAGAACTGGACGAGGCGGGAGAACGGGAATTGGAGACGTGGCGGGAGAAACGGGTGGAAAACGAGGAGATGTTTCAACGCGTGATGTCGATGGAGAATCTGGAACAAGGATTTCTTCGATTCGTGAAGAGTCCGGGGGCCGAGGAAAAGACGTGGAACGGGATACTGGCCCGGACAACCCGGAAAGCCGCGAGGGTGAATCGTTTGAGATGGATCAGGTACGCGGCGATGATCGCGTTGCCGTTAATTGTCGGGGGAATGATTTATTTCATGTCAGGTTCTTCCGACAAGCATGAAGTGATTGCCGGGTCTGTGCAGATATTGCCGGGTAAAGCCAAGGCGGAACTGGTGCTTCCGGGAGGGGATAGAGTGTTGTTGGGTGAAGGGGGTAATTCTTCGGTGTGGAACGGGGTTCGGAGTAGCGGAGATACATTGTATTACCGGGAATCGGAGGAGCTACAACCGGACGAGAAGGAAGAGTTGCACGTGTTGCGGGTGCCAAGGGGAGGTGAGTACACGTTGGTGTTGGCCGACGGGACGACCGTTTACTTGAACGCGGAATCGGAATTGAGATACCCGAAACAATTCAAGGGGGAGAACCGGAAAGTGATACTGGTCGGGGAGGCTTATTTCGACGTGTATCATAACGAGCAACAACCTTTCCTCGTGGAAGCCGGTGGTATGGAAGTTCGGGTGTTGGGGACGTCATTCGGGGTTCGGGCCTATCCGGAAGAGGAAAACGTTTTGACCACGCTTGTACAGGGGAAGGTGAACGTGGAGGCTGACGGGCGGGTGGTGAGATTGCAGCCCGGGGAGCAGGCGGATTACGATAAGGCGGATAAGCTGTTGACCACGGCGAAAGTGGATGTCAACCTGTTTGTCGGGTGGAAAGACGGGCGTTTGATCTTTGATAATGCTCCCTTGGAGGTGATCCTCGCGGAATTGGGGCGTTGGTATTCTTTTGATGTATTCTACGCGAACGAGAATTTAAAACAGATTCCCTACTCGTTGAATGTCAGGAAAGACGAGCATATCTCCGGGGTGTTGAAGTTGATCGAGAGAACCCGGAAGGTGAAATTTGAAATAAATAATCAAACAATCATAGTGAAATAACGACAAGGAGCAGTGCTGCAAACACTGCCCCAAGTCATAATTCATCCTGCTGCAAACAGGAATTGAAATATTGTCGAATCTTAATTACAAAGTTATGGAAAAAAAATGTTATGCCTATATGGATAGGCATAGAAAATTAATGAAGCTAATTCTAATGATGAAAGCAACATTTATTTTGTCGGTTTTGTTTGCACTACAAGTGCATGCTGGGGTCTATTCCCAAGAAGTACGAGTGAGCATGGAGCTCGAGGGTGTCTCGATAAAACAGATCATTAACGAGATTAAGTTGCGCACGGAGTTTAGTTTCGTGTACAGTGATGCTGATTTGAAGGGAATAGAAAATCGAAATGTTGTGTTTAAAGACGCCACGGTTGTTGATATCTTGAATAGTTGTTTGAAAGGTACCGGGCTAAAATATTCTATTGAGGAAAAAACGATTGTGATTTGGAAGGAGTTTGTTCGGTTGGAGAAGAAAGTGGAAGAAAAGATTGTTAAAGGAGTGGTGGTAGACAAGCAGGGAATTCCTTTACCGGGAACGACGGTTGTGTTGAAAGGTACGGTTTCGGGTGTCGTGTCGGATTCCGTTGGATGTTTCCAAATCAAATTGCCGGAGCATGGGATGCATGTACTCGTTTTTTCATTTGTAGGTATGAAAAAACAGGAAATCCCGGTAGCGGGTAAGAGTTTTATCCGGGTGACGATGGAAGAGGATAGTGAAAACCTGTCCGACGTGGTGGTTACCGGTTACCAGACGATTTCCAAGGAACGGGCAACGGGTGCTTACTCGATTGTGGATGAGCAGGCGTTGAGACAGAAACCGACTTCTAATCTTGCACAGGCATTGGTCGGGTTGGTGCCGGGATTGACGGTGGTGAGTGCCCCGGTGGATGGTCAGGTACGTTTTGCCATCCGGGGACAGGGAACGATATCGCAAATCGGTATGGGGGGAGCTAATTTCAAGCCGGACAATGATCCGCTGATCGTGGTAGACGGTTTCCCTATTAGTGGTTATATGCTTGAAAGTGATCCGTTTTCATCCATTAATCCGAATGATGTGGAGTCAGTTACGGTGTTGAAGGATGCTGCCGCGACTTCCATTTACGGGGCGCGTGCGGCCAACGGGGTGATCGTGATTACCACGAAGAAAGGCAGGGGTGGAAACAGGCTGGAGCTCACGGCGGATGCTTACTGGTCTGTGAGTTCCCGGGCTGATTTGGGTTATCTGTTCAACATGGCTTCGGCGGAGAATCAATTTCGCTTTGAGGAGTTAATGCATAAATACGACCCGATTAATTTTGCGAGTAATGACCCTTACACGAAGCTTTCAGCGCGGCGGCGGTATATGTCGGCACCATACAGTATGTTGTACGAGCGAGATAGTAAAAAGAATCTAACCGCGGAGGAGTATGAGGCTAAAAAACAGGAACTTGTCAAACTGGGAAATCGGGGGGTATGGAAAGATGATTTGAACGAGTATATTTTCCGGCGGATGGTGCGTCAGCAGTATAACGTGTCGTTGCGGGGGACAACGGAGAAACTGGATTATGCTTTTTCGGCTTCTTATGACGATGAGGACAGTTACCTGCAAGAAAATGGCAGTCAGCGTGTGTTGCTGAACTTGACCGGAAATGCCCGGTTGACGAGAAACCTGACATTCGAACTGGCGCTGAACACGATGTTCGGGAAGGAGGAAAACAACGGTACGAGTATTGAAAGTATGCGGGGATGGCTTAGCCCGTGGACGCGTTTGGCGGATGAGGAGGGGCAGTTTGTGCATGTGCCAACTTCTCAGACTGTATACGAGCCTCTGTTGATGTCGGGGAAATATTACGCGGGCAAGACTCCGGTAGATTGGACTTATAATCCTGTTGTCGACCGGGATTACACGGATAACTATTCCAAGACAATGAATTACAGGGTACAAGGTGGTTTTGACTACCGGACTACCTGGGGATTGAAAGTGAGTGCTAAAGGGCAGTATGAACAGCGGCGGTATAACAAGCATGTCTCTTACGAGACGGAATCGTTTTACGTGAGGAATTTGTATAACACGTATGCCGAACTGCAGGAGACGGGAAGGTATATCTCTTATTTCCCGAACGGGGGTGTGTTTTCCAACGAGGGGCATACTTATGAGGCTTACAATTTGCGAGGACAGGTGGATTATAGCATGGTGAAAGATAAACAAGCGTTTAATATCCTGGTGGGATCGGAGGTTATTTCCGCCACGACGGAAGCGGACCCGAAAGTGACACGTTACGGGTATAATAAGTATACCAATTCCGTGTTAACGGAGCTGGATTACGTGACGAAAAGAGACAATATTTTCGGGGTATCCGGATACATGCCTTATGAGAAGCTAGGAAGTCTGTCGACTTTAGAGGATCGTTTCTTCTCGGTGTATGCCAATGCGGCTTATACCTATGACGACCGTTATTCGTTGACAGTCAGTTTCCGTACGGATGCTTCCAATTTCCAGGCGGAAGATGTGCGTGATAAATTCTCTCCATTCTGGTCTGTCGGTGCCAGCTGGTTGATTTCGAACGAGCTTTTCATGCAGCAGGTGTCTTGGGTAGATCAGTTGAAATTGCGCGCATCGTACGGTATCGCTGGAGTGGCGGCTGGTAAGCGGGGAACGTCCAGCGTGACGACGGTGGCGGTGCATCCGGGTAATCTCATTTATTCGGGGAATGAATCTTTTAACACGATTGCGGCACGCGGCAACAATACACTGACGTGGGAGAAGTCGCGGACGCTCAATATCGGTGTAGATGTGGCACTTTTCGGGCATAAATTGAGCGGTAACGTGGAGTTTTATAATAAGTATTCTTATGATGTGTTGGCGACGACAACGGTGCCGGTAATTTCGCAGGGGGAGAATTCCATGTTGTTGAATAACGCGGAGATATTGAACCGGGGTGTGGAGTTTTCAATCGGTTCGAACTTGCCTGTCGCGGGGGATTTGAAGTGGAGTGGGATGATGAATTATTCATACAATCATAATGAGTTGAAAAAATTCGGCTATACGGGGCCTTATATGCCTGTTGGTACCCCTTACGTGGTAGGACACCCGATCGGTTCTGTCAGTGTGCTGAAGCCGGTGGGGTATACGCCCGAAGGTTATGTGTTGTTGGAAGGGAGAGATGGTGCCCGGGAGACCATCTTGGACTATTCTTCCTCGCACGTGATGGATTACGTGATTCCCCGGGAAGGACAGACGTTTAATGATAATAACTGGGTTTATTATTTAGGACCGATGGAACCGACGAGTTCATTGAGTTTTAGTAACCAGTTTAATTGGAAAGGGGTGACGTTCTCTTTCATGATTACAGGGCAGTTTGGTTATTATGTTATGAATAGTTATTATGATAGTTTTTCGCCCGATCGCAGAAATCTTGCTGCTTATTCTAAACATCTGGACAAGGCTTTTGAGGTGTATGACAAGGGATATGCTAACCAGGCGTCTTATTCCGAATTGCCGCTTTATACTGATGGAAATGTGGAAGCTTTCCGGGGAGGGCTGGCATATTCTGCCACGATAGGGGCTGCCATGTATTTCAGGAATAATTTAATGAAAGGAGACCATATCCGTTTAAACGAGGTGTTTTTGGGGTATGATCTGCCGCAAAGCTTGTTGGCGAAACAAGGGGTGTTTAATCATATAAATGTTTACGCGCAGGCGAGTAATTTAGGGCTGATTTGGAGTGCCAACGGGAAAATGGATCCTAATTATCCTCTTGGGAGTTTGAAACCGATGCCTGTTTTTACGTTTGGTTTGAGACTCGGTTTTAAGAGTTGGTAAAATGAGTGTGAATAAATTAACTGTAAGGAATATGAAAAAAATATATACAATCGTCACCCTGTTGGGAGCTATGATATTGAGTTCGTGCAGTGATTTTCTGGATGAGCCTACGGACAAGTCGGGTAGTGCTTACATTTATCACATGGATCAGCTTTATGGTTTGACAGGCAGCATAGATCTTTATTTGTTTGATAAAGTTGATAATATAACCGGGGAGGGAGTTTCTTCCGGTGCTTACCTAACGGAATTTCTTCCGCTGACGGATGCAGTGGAACTGACACCGGAGTTTTACGTGTACGGGTTGTTGTCGAGCGAGTCGACCACTTATGAAGCGTATTGCTGGCAAGGAAAAACATTGACAACTTCAGATTGGATGTTATGGACCTGGACTCCGGTTTGGGAACGGATTTATCGTTTCAATACGGTATTGGAATATCTGGATAAGGTGGTGCAGACGACCGAGGCAGTCCGTAATCAAGTGGAGGGCGAGGCGCGTTTCGGGAGGGCATATTATCATTTTATGCTGTTGACGCAGTATTGCCTGTGGGGGGATGATAAACCGGGCATCGGTTATCGGGATAATACCATGGCAGGGGAGATTCCGGGCCGGGAGACGGTTGGCTATACGCTGAAACATATCTATGAGGATTTGAAACTGGCAGAAGAAGCGTTGACCAAAGCGGGACGTACGGCGTTTGACCGGGTACATAATTTCCGTCCGACGGTACCGACGGTGCAGGCGTTCCGGGCGCGGGTAGCCCTGTATCGGGGGGATTACGAGTTGGCATTGCAGAATGCTACGAATGCGTTGAAAGTCCACAGTACATTGGTGGATTTTAAAAATGAACCTGAATACGAGTTGACACCGTGGAGTTTTATTAGTATACTGGATGAAGCGGGTGAGCCGGTGGATGAAATCGTTATAAGTTCGATGTTTGATTTGGAGGACATGGATACAGAGGCGGTAGCGAAATATGAAGAGTTATATTTACCCAATGTATCTTGGGAAGGTTTAGGGGGAACCTGCCCGATTTCAGAGTCATTTTATAATCTTTGGGATCGGGAGAATGATGCTCGCTGGATTTATTTCTATAGTTCTTGTACGCCGCTTTTGATGGCTTACGCTAATCTTGTCGAATTGGATGAAGATACTTGGACAGAATATATCAGTTATGAAAATTGGCAACATTTGAAACCTTGGAATTTGTATAGTTATTCGCGTTTCTCCGGTAATTCGCTTATTGGTATGACGACGGCAGAAATGTATCTGATAAAGGCCGAGTGTGAGGCGCGGAGTGGTGATACGGGGACGGCAGCAGAGACGTTGAAAACGTTGCGTTACACCCGTTTTATGGATGAAGCATCAGCTGAGGATGGTGTTACCGGAAGCGTGCAGGATGTGTTGGACGAGCGTTTGCGCAAGATGGGAGCTTTCTGGAGGTTCTATGATGTTAAACGTCTGAATGGGGCGGAGAATGCCGGTATTTCTATTCGCCGCGAAATTTTGACTAATCCTGCCGATTTGGGTACATGTGTTCAACTGGAAATTACTCCGGACGACCCGCGTTGGGCGTTGCCTTTCTATACATTTGAAGCTGAGACGATGGGCTGGGAACAGAATGCAGGTTGGGAATAAAAACTAGTTGATTTATAAGATGAAGGGTGGATAAATTATTGAATGAATAGAGATTTGTAATTAATTTTGAAGTAATATGAAAATGGAAAAATATTTGATGTTGTTGGTGATGAGTGTGTTGTTTGCCTGTAATAGTCAGGCCGGATATGTACTGAAAGGTGTGTTTAAAGGAGCTGGAGACGGGAAAGCCGTATTGATGATGGGTAAACAAGTGATTTGCGATACGGTGGAGATGAAGGCAGGGAAGTTTGTGTTTGAAGGAGAAACACCACATGTGGGATTCGCCTTGGTGGTGGTGGCTCCGGAAGGAAAGGAAGCGGTTCAGATAAGTTTGGTGTTGGAGAACAGTCGGATTGAGATGCGAGGAAATTGGAAAAATGTGGGAATGAATGAAGAAGGAGACTTGATTGTTAAAGGAATGACCGTTACCGGATCCAGGAATCATGATGTAGAACGGGAATTGAGCGAGCAGTATAGAGTGGTGGAGGCATTACCGGAGTTTAAGAAATATGCAGAACTGGCAAAAAAAGTGTTGGATACCCCGGAAATATTGGAAGATACAACTTTTTTTTGGATGTATAGAAAAGAGTTTGATGCGTATATGGCGCGGGTGAAGGAAGAGCAATTGAAGATTATGGCAGCTAACCCTTCCGTGGAAGCGGCTGCTTACTGGTTGTGTTTCATGATGAATGAAATGCCATTGGAGGAGTTGGAATTGGTTTTTGGCCAGTTTGATGCGAAGGTGCGGGAGAGCGAGTTTGCGCGTGAAGTGCGGGAGAATGTTGAGCTGAGACGGCGGGTTGAGCCGGGACGCCCAGCTCATGAATTTACACTGGCGCAGCGGGACAGTTCGTTGGTAAGCCTTTCTGATTTCCGGGGTAAAGTAGTGGTACTTGACTTTTGGGCAAGTTGGTGTAAACCTTGCCGGGCTTCTTTTTCTTGGGTACGGGAGTTTTACGAGGAATATCGGGAGAAAGGGGTAGAAATTATTGGGGTGAGTATTGATGCGAACAAGGCTTCGTGGGAAAAAGCGCTGGATGAAGAAAAGTTACCGTGGCTACAAGTGATTGACGAGACTCTGAAAGGAGGGAATTATCGGGTAGGTGAATTGTACCACGTGTTGGCGGTACCGATGTTTGTAGTGGTGGACAAGGAAGGGATGATTGTGGTACGGGCACACATGGAGAAGGAGGAATTGGCGGCAGTGGTGGACAAAGCGTTGAAGAGATAAATCTATGGGATTGTATTAAACAGGGATTAAGAGGATGTAAATTGAACCGTGTTAGCAAAGTTAATATGCTGATGCGGTTTAATTTATATCCTCTAAAGTTTGAAGACCGGTTATAAATTATTGTAGACCGTGTCGTGAAAGACTTACATTCGATCTATCTCATTCATAGGAATCCCCGTGAACTCAGAAATGTTTACCGAAGATATTCCTTTTGATTTCAATTTTCGAGTGATATCCAACGCTTCTCTTTTTCACCTTCAGCTTTTCCTCAGTGACTTGCATATCGTGATCTTCTCCCCGAGAAGTGTCGTTATAAGACCTTCCAGTACCGAGAAATTGGCTTTGTCGCGGAGTAGGCGTTTCATCGCCCAGTCAAAACGGATATAGCTTGCCATAAGTATAGAATATTTATAAAGATAATTGTTACTCTACATACAAAGGTACAATTATTTATCCTTCCGAGACATAAATGCCCTGCGTCAGTTACTTGACCTTAATCTTTTTCCCTTTCGATTCATTGTGAAAGCGGTCGACGGCAGTCACCACGTAGCGGTATTTCGTGCGGGTGGCGGGAAGATAACATTCCGTGTATCGGGTGATGGCGGCGATTTTCGAGGGATCGTCGAGGTTGATACTTTGGCCGGGGGCAAAGCGGTAGATCACGAAATACTGGGAATTGCGAGGGTCTTCACGGTCACCGCGGGTCATCCATGTCAGCGTGTAGCCTTCTTTTGTCCTGGTGAGGCGGGTGTTGCTTATCTTTTTCGGGCGTCCCTTGTACATGTGGGTGTAGGCTGGGATAAGTGCCGTGTGGCGGTGATAGTGTTCTTTGAGGCTGTCGGCGATCCCGGTGTTATTCCAGAGAATCTCGTTAGCGGGCCAGAAGCAGTTACCCTGCACGTGGCGTAAGGAACGGGCTAATTCCATTTTCCGGGTGAGATCCCCGGCTTTCATCGTGCGGGCCACGTCCTGCCCGATGTACAAGTGAATATCGTGGGCATTTTTGTCCCACCATTTGGCCAGCGTGATGTAATCGGCTGCCGGGTGCCCGATCTCCCAGTATACCTGTGGAATATTATAGTCGATCCATTTCTTTTCCACCCAAAGCGTCACGTCGGCATACAGGTTATCGTAATTCTGTAAACCGTTGGTGTTACTTCCGCTACCATCAGGGGTACTCTTTTTATTCCGGTAGATCCCAAAAGGGCTGATCCCGAAACGCACCCACGCTTTGGTTTTCACGATCGTGTGTTTCAGTTCCCGGATCAACTGGTTCACGTTCTCCCTGCGCCAGTCATCCCGTTCTTCCGGCTTGTATCCTTTTTGCATTCCGTAAGCGCGAAAACTGTCATCGTCCGGGAAAGGCATCCCGTTCACTGGATACGGGTAGAAATAGTCGTCCATGTGGATCGCATCCACGTCATAGCGGCTCACGATGTCCTGCACGACCCGACAGATGTATTTACGACAAGCGGGTAATCCCGGATCAAAAAGTAGTTGTTTGTTGTAGGTTACGAACCACTCTGGATGTTCGTGGAAGACGTGGGAGTCTGCCAGCATGGAAGTACCGGAAGTTCCGGCACGGAAGGGGTTGAGCCAGGCGTGGAATTCCATGTTACGGCGATGGCACTCTTGGATGAGGAATGCCATGGGGTCGAACATCGGGTTGGGGGCAACGCCTTGTTTGCCCGTGCAGAAACGGCTCCAGGGTTCGATTTCCGATTGGTACCAAGCGTCGGCTTCCGGTCGCACCTGAAAGATGATGGCGTTGATACCGCACGCTTGCAGTAAGTCGAGTTTACGGATAAAATCAGCTTTCATTTCTTCGGGGCTCATGCAGGCGTATTCGCCTTGGAATACCGTTTGAATCCATGCCCCGCGAAATTCACGTTTCGGGGATTCTTGCGCCGATAGGGTTATGATGCCCGCGAATAGAAATAGAATGAATAACCGGATATGTTTCATGCGTGTGAATTTATTTAGAATGCCGCGAATATACGTATTTCCCGGAATAAAAGAAAGGGAGACCCTGATGTCTCCCTAAAGTGATGGATTTAGATGTACTATGGTGTGAATGGGGTCAGGGCGACCCCGGGCAGGATTAATCCAAGGATTGGATTAATTGTTCCATTTGTGCTTTCATATCTTGTGCTTCTTTTGAATCTTTTTTTGGTTTCTGCGAGATGACTTGCCGGGCACATTCCAGCGATTTGTCCCGCAAGCCCATTTCGTGATACAAGTTTGCCAGCAGGAAATTGGGATATACCATACCGGGCAGCATGTGATGTGCTTTTTGGAAGTTTTGTTCCGCCAGTTGGTATAGACCTAACGCTTGGTAACTTTTACCGATACGATTGTATATCATCGGGTCGGGAATCGTTTGTACCACTTGCTGCAGGATTTCGATACTTTTTTCGTGTTGCCCGCTTTGTGCTAGGGCATGGCCGTATTCCTCCAGAAGACGGGGATGTCGTAGTGTGTTGGTTAGCGGGGCGTATATTTTGGCAGCCGTGGCGTATATTTTCATGTTATAGTAAAGACGGCCATGTGCCCATTCCTTGTAAGTTTGGTATTGGGATAATTGCGGGTACACGATTGCGGTCGTGATTCCGACTAGCACGACTGTCGCCAGTGATGGTACGAACTTGGGAAGTTTTCTTCGGTCGGGAAGAATATCTGATGTCCCGAGAGTGATAAGTAATATCAACACGATAGCGAGTGACAGGGATTTTACCGGGGAACTGAGGAATCCCGTGATCGTGAAAGCGATTAATGCTCCCGTGATGGCCAGTTTTTCGGGGTGTCTTTTCTGATCCCGGAAACTCCTGACGAGAACCGTTCCGATAAGACTCGCGAAGAGTAAGAATCCGATGATCCCGTTTTCCGCGGTAATCCGGATAAAATCATTTACCGGGCGATTCGGGTTTGTTGCCAGGAGTGTTTCCCGTTCACCGTGTTCACCTTGTTCGAAATACATGGATTGAAAGTCTCCGAATACTTTGTGAAAATTACCGATTCCCACGCCGAGCAGGGGGTGTTCACTCACGACCTGCAAGGATATTTTCCAGGTCAACAAATGCTCGTCGACCTTGTCTTTTTGTAACAGGTAGAAACCAGAGAAGAGCCCGCCAACGGCCAATAAAAGGGATGATATGAATATGATCGCCCGTTTACGGTTATTCAAGAATACATTTTTCACGATCGTGTGAATGTTCAACTTGAAGTATAGGACGAATAAACCGCTGCATCCGGCCACGAACCAGGCTATCGGTTCCGCGGTGAAAGGGAGAATGGATAATATCCCGATCAACCCGAATGCGGATAACAGGAATAAAAGGATCTCGTCGATCGTTTCTACTTTCGTGTGCTCCGCGCTTTCTTCCAGGTTATATTGCGTGATTCTGGTCTTTAATTTTTTATATAGCGTGATAGTCCAGTAAAGGGCTATCGGTAGCGTGATCGCCAGCAGGATGGCGTAAGCGTAGGGGCTGTAGATGGAACCCGTGAGCTTGAATTCTTTTGGCGAATCGGGTATATAAGCGTATAACTGGAAATATCCCCAGATTACTTCCAACAGCGCGAGGGCGATGATCACGAAATGAAATGCCTTGGCTGCGTTTTTATAATGGTTGAAAAAAATGTCAAAGAAGAAAAAGGAAATGACTAGTAGCAAAAATATTTTCGCGTTCATCATTTCCATGTTAGAGTTTCGGGATATGTCAATAATCACTACAGTCATGATCCCTATCATTATTGACTTGGTTAAATCGATGCTAGCGATCGACTTGAAGTAAAAAGCTAGTAAAAATGTTATCAGTCCCGCGACCGATAACGCTGAATAGAACCAGAAATACTTGGCAATCGTGATACCGTTCATGCTGTCGGGGTCAGTCACCAGTATCGTCGATACCAGTAAAAGAAAGCCTGTAAAAGCGATCGGGTATACTATGTTCTGTATTCGTTGGGTCATCTTCTATTCTCGCTGTTTGATTCCTCGTGTGTGTTATTTTTTGTTGTTTCCTTGTTTTATTTGTTTTGATTTTGAGGTCCTTGGAAGGGTTTTCCTGTTAGGGATTACCGATCCAAGGCTCAAAATACCCCCACGGAAAATTAATCCAATGTATGTTTGATCAACACTGAATTAGGATTATTTGTTAAGCCATAAATGGCATTTTCTTCTTTGTTGTAAGAAATAGAGGTGAACGGATCTCTTAGTAAATAAGTGCGAACGTGATTGCCCTCCCAGTCGAACACAACGATCCGCTCACCATATATCATCAGGTCTTTGTATTGCTGGTAACTTCTACCGGAATACAAGGCGAATATGTAATCATCGCTTACCTCGACGTCACGAAATCCGTAAAGATTGCCCGCGGAATATGCAACCGGGTTTCTCCTACTTTTAAGTGTGGCTTTCGGAGAATATAGATTCAGCTCGGTGATGCGAGTGATGTTACAAGGTATGAGAGAGCAAAAATCTATAATACCGCTTAGCATATTCGCGCAGACAAATTTCGTTCCATCTGGTTTTATCTTGATAATGTTACTAGCAAATAGAGCGCTCATCAGCGTGTCGCTTACTGAACGATAGGTCGGGATTTTAGGGAAATCCAGGAAAAATTCTTCTTTGCCGTCATCCATCAACGCGTATCGCCCATCGGTAAACACCCCGGTCGAGATGATTGTGGAGCCGTATTTTGACACGCAAAGATGTTTTTTGTCTTTTGGCATGTCGATGAATTTCGGGCCGAATCCCGGTTGTCCGAATTGATTCATGTCGAATTCAACCAACCGATCGTTGCCGTAGTCATAAGCCGTGAGCATTCCTTTCGTATCGAGATTCATCGTGAGAATATATAGTCCCCGATCAGCCCCCATACCAACTGGCAGGTAACTACCCAAGACTTTTCCTTTTTCGTTATATATCGAAATCTTGTTCAACCCTTCTTGATCCAGCACGATAAATAAAGAATCCTTTTTTATTACTTTAGTCGGGTTATAAATCCCGATTTCTTCAAGATTGATTCTTCCATCAAGTTTGTTTAAAGTTACGGCACGACTTGTACTAAACAAGGGATTATCTTGTTTCGGAGTATTATGTTTCTCGTCAGAGCAACTAAATGCGAGAAATGAGGCTAAAATTGTATATAATATCTTTTTCATAACAAATGATTCTAAGGGATTGATAAACCAACTGAGTAGACAGGGTTTCCGTCTTCATCGAAAGTAAAACATAAACCACCGGGTGCAGTACATGGATTGTTGCTTCCTGATTCATCCGCACCCAATGCTTCAACATTCTGAATTTTTATATCTATATTCGTGGAATCTTTTCTTAGACTCACATTTTGTAGTGTCAGTACTAAGACAATAGATATAAATAGTGTGATTAATATTGTTTTTCTCATTTGTTTTGGTTTTGATGCGAGACAAAGATAAAGTATCGGAATGGTTTAATTTGTACCAAATTTGTACCAATTTTTAGTTAATAGACGTTAATGTTTTTGAGCGATTTTATATGTGAAATAGAGAATAATTTCTATATTTTTGCGTGGATTTATAAAACTGTGGTATATGAATAGAAAGATTTATATTGTTTGGGGTGTCGTGATTTTTGCTATACTCTGCTTACTGATATTTCAACGGTTCTGGCTAAATCGAACGATTGAATTCAAGAAAGTAGAATATTTGAATTTGGTAAATAATACGTTGTTGGAGATTGTGGAATCTGATTTTGAAGAGTATATAATGCGTAATCAGGCAAAAGGAGAGAATCCTGTTATTATAAGTGTGAATTCAAATGAAAGTCTTGTGAAGTTTGTTTTGAAGGGAGATACAACAGTTCTTAACTATGATAAGGATTACGGATATTCGAGTATTCCACGTAAAGTCTGTTATGATTTAATAAAAGAGCAGGCAACAGAAAATATTCTCATGTTAGATAGTATTTGTACATCAATCTTTGATCGTAAGGGGATAAAAGAAGAATATATATTAGAACTGATAAATACTGAGAGTGGTGAAATTCTCGCTTCTACCGAAAAGAGTTCTTCTAAAATTAAACGGCGTCTTGTTTCACGTGTAGTAGAATTGGGACTGAATAGTCATCATGGCGTGATTGTTTATTTTGACACTCCTTATAAGGCATTTTTCCGAGATATGACCGGAGCTCTAGTTAGTTCTTTCCTTTTATTGGGCTTGTTGTTTTTCTGCTTATATTATCAGATTAAGACGATCGTTGCTCAATATCGTGAATCTAAAATTCGTGAAGAATTCATGAGTAGTTTGGTTCACGAGTTAAAATTACCTTTAGCCACGGTGCAGAATGCCGTAACGAGCGTGAAATCGAATGGTGTTGAAAATTTAAAGGAAGAGCAACTTAAGTATTTAGATATCACGTATGAACGGACTGATATCTTGAATAAAACTGTTCATAAATTATTATCTGTTTGGAAACAAGGTTTTAAAATATCATGGAATAAATTAAATTTGCGCGTAACTATTGATTCACTTGTCGCTTTATTTGATCCCGTGTTGATCGGGAAGAACGTGACAATAAAGGTCAATTATCAATTGAGTGTTGACGTGATTGAAGCTGATGATATGCATTTCCCGAATGCGATAAGCAATTTGATCGAAAACGCGATTAAGTATTCGGGAGATCCGGCTGAAGTCGAAATTGAATGCAAGGAGGTCGAGGGGATGGTCGCTATCGCGGTTAAAGATAACGGGATCGGTATTCCCAAGAAATTTCAAGAGAAGATTTTCGACCGTTATTTCAGGGTGCAGCGCGTTCGTTCGACAGATGTACACAGTTTCGGGTTAGGGTTAAGTTACGTGAAACAAGTCATTGAGGCTCACGAGGGAGTGATCCGGTTAAAGAGCGAGGTGGGAGAGGGTACTACTTTTACCGTGATGATTCCTTTGATTAAAGATGAAAACAATTAACAGTAGACGAACGGGAAGATGATTAAAATTTTGTACGCGGAAGATGATGCCATACAGGCGAAGATGTGTATTGACTATTTGGAAAAGGCCGGATATCAGGTTTTCCACGCGGCCGATGGAGCGCAAGCGTTGAGCTTGTACCAGAAGGAATCTCCTGATTTGATATTGATGGACGTGGTTATGCCTCAAATGACCGGGTTCGAGGTGGCTAAAATTATTCGCCGGGAAAACGTGTCGATTCCCATCTTGTTTATCAGTTCCTTGCCGGGAGGTCAGTGTGCTATCGACGGTTTCCACTCTGGGGCCGACGATTACATTCGGAAAGAAGTTCTTCTGGAAGAGGTTGTTCTACGAATAGAACGCTGCTTGAAAAACGTTGAACCGCAAAAGGACGAGATGGATTTTCTGGTAATTACCGATGGCGTGTGGTTCGATCCTGTACGTCGTAACCTGACGAAAGACAATGAAGTCTACCAGTTGACTCCCATAGAAGCGAGAATCTTGAAAGCGCTGTGCGTGAATAAAAATCAATTTTTAGATAAGGAGTATCTATTGCGTGAGGGGTGGGGAAACGGTTTTGAAGAATCGTATCGTTATCTGGATAAAGTGATTTCCCGGTTAAGAAAATATTTCCCCAAGAACGCCGAGGCCGCCATTCTTACCTCGTGGGGAAAAGGCTTCGGGTTGATAATCAAGAAAAAGAAGAAAAAAGGGGCGTGAAGTAACGATTATTTCTTCGAATAACTCTTGTAATCCTCGATAAGACCCTCGCACATCCAGTTGGCAAGGGCTTGGCGGTTGTCTTTCAGGAGGAAGCGTTGTTGGTCCCGGCTGTTTTGGATGTTGCCCAGTTCGACGAAGACGGCGACTGGGTGGGTTTGCTTGATGACGTACAGGTCACGGGGAGAGACTGTGCCCGAGAAACCCCGGAGGGGTTGGTGTTTGTCGTATTTGCGGTTGAATACTTCCTGTAGGGTGTGGGCGAGGTGTTTGCCCTTGGTGCTACTCTCGTAGTGGTAGAAGAACACGTCGATTTGCTTGCTTTCGCTCCGGCTATCGAGGTGGATGAAGAGGGCACGGCGGTAGGGTTCCTTGTCTTTTTTGAATAGCTCGTTGATTTTATCGCTACGTTGCTGCAGACGCTTGATCTGGTTGAGGGGGATCGGTTGCCCCATGCAAGTTTCCCGGTCGCTGACGGCAAGGAATTTGTCGTCCCGGATACCGTCCTTCGCGTCTTGGATGATGATGTGTACTTTCGCTCCTTTCGACAGTAGGTTGCGGGCCAGTCGGAGCATGATGTCATAGGCGTACTCGTCCTCGTGCAGCGGGTGACCTTGGAGTTCACCGATAGCTCCCGGGTCGGGGCCACCGTGACCGCTCACGAGGTAGAAGCATGCCCCGTTCAGTTCGTCGGAATCAATGGCGTATTTGGCCTGTTGTTCCCCGAAAAGAGGTTCGTACCCCTCGTTGTTCACGGGGGGAAGGGTATAAGTGACGCCTAGTTTGAGGTTGTTGTTCTTGTCTAGTTTACTCTGATTCAGTTCGATGAATTTATCCATGTGGAATGGTTTCGTGCGGTTGAAACGTTTTAGGAATTGCAGTACGCCTTCTCCCTTGTTTGGTTTGGCTGTTTCCTGGGCGGAAATGGGAAGTGCGAACAGAACGAGGAGTAGAATCGTGTATAAAGCGAGCAAGTGTTTCATTGACTAAATTTTGTGACAAAGATAGGGATTAAGTTTATAAAGTCCATGACGGAGAAATTTAGAATTTAGAATAAAAAAGTACTGGCCTTGTATGGTGGGGATTTAAAATTGATAAACTTTTGCGGGTGCTTTGTTTTTTGGTTCTGAATAGATTGAAATGAATTTTAAAAAAAGCAATAATATTGACCGATGACGCAACTTTTTAAAAATATAAGCATCCTATAAGTGTATTAAAAAAAACAGCTATGAGAAATAAAACATGGAAATTTGCACTTATTTGTTCGTTGATCGTGATGGCTTTTACGGCTTGTGACGATGATGACGAATATTATTACGTGGGCGGTGGAAGCTCATGGATTAGTTATGGTAACCTCGAAAAAATTGATAACGGGACCCGTTCTAAATTTGCTATTCGCCGGGATGATGGCAGTCGGTTGATCGTGACGGAAGGGTTACCGATTAATTTTGACGAGGCCACGGATGATCTTCGGGTGTACGCGAACTACTCTATCGTGGGAAGCGAGCGGGACGAGACCGGGTTGGAAGGCCGGATGAACTATTACATTCGTCTTTACCGGCTTCGTGACGTGTTGACGAAAGATCCCGTGAAGCAATCCTTTATAAACGAGGATGAGGAACAACGGCAAGACAGCATTGGTAATGATCCGATTAACGTTCGGGAAGCGTGGTTCGGTGGTAGATACCTGAATGTCGAGTTTAATATTCCAGTAACATCGGACTCGAAAGTTCAACATTTTATCAATCTGGTACAGGATGATGTGGTGGCTCACAATGACACTGTTTACGTGACTTTGCGTCATAATGCTTACGGTGAAAAACCTGACACGGGTAACGATCGCGGGAATTACTTCTGGGCTCGGGGACAGGTTTCTTTCGATCTGACTTCCATCGTACCCGAGGGACAAAAGTCAGTTCCGGTGAAATTAATCTGGACCGAGTACGAAAAGAATTTCTCGGGAACGATCACGCGTGAGGATAGCGGGACTTACACGTTGTCCGGTACGAGCGAGGCGGAAGCAGATAAAGGATTGAACCAAGATAACAGTAAGATGGTTGAGAGCGAGAAAGAGGCGAATTGCGAGGTGAAGTAAAGAATATACGACTTTCCTCGTGTACGGGAAATAGGGGAAAGTAGGTATATAAAAGGGAGACCACGGGTAAGGGTCTCCCTTTTGCTATTTATGAGGAGTATTTTCGCCGGACTCTAATCGGTGTTCCACCTGTATGTTGATAATATGCCGGGGAAAAATTAGGGATAAGTGTACGCACCACATCGGCAACTTATCGGTAACTTATCGGCAACTTATCGTTAACTTACACTTGGGACTGGGTCGCAAGTGCTGATATATAGGAGAATAACCTCTTGGAGAGAGAAAGTAGTGTTTAAAAATGTTAATACGAGAGCTATGAGGGAGGTGATTGGGAGGTGGCGGGGTTTGTTTAAGAAAAATGGTTTCGTGCAACTTTTACTATAAAAGAGTGAGGGGCTTAAAAGTTTGAAATACTTTTGGCCCCTCTCTCGGTTAGAAGTGAAATCTTGATACTGTATTTTTTAGAATATACCGAATTTTATCCCGGCAAAATAAGTTCTGGGTAAGCCCGGACCGTAGATATAACCGGAATCCCGGAATTCTCCTTTATCAAAATCATTCTGGTAGCAGTCGAACACGTTTTGCACGCCCGCGTTGACTTGTATCGTGTAGCCGTTGCGGACTTTGATGTCGTAGGCGAGTTTTAACGTGGCGTCAAAGAAGGAATCAGTTTTCTTCAGCACGTCCTTTTCTATATACCCGGCCGAGTGCCCGACGTACATGGGACCGGTGTAAGTTCCGGAGAGTGCCGTCGAGAAGTTTTTGAAAGGGAGCAGGTTCAGCGTGACGTACCCGTATTCGTCGGGCGAACGCAATAGTTTGCGACAGGCTGCCACGTCCGGGTCTTTGCTCCAGGCCACGGGTTCATCGTATTTGCTACTTTGCAGGGTAGCCCCGAATTGGAGTTGCACGGATTTGTGCGGTGCGATTTTTCCCTCTAGGTTGAACCCCTTGACCACGGCATCCGAACCGTTGCGGCGTTCCAGTATTTTGTTCTCGTCGTCCGATTCGATTTCTTCCAGCACGAACGGGTTGTGTAGGCTCGTGTAGAAGCCTTCTAGCAAGAGGTTGATTTGCACGGGGCCCCAGGTGGTGTAGTAATCCACGGATGCGCTATAACTGCGGGAACGTTCGGTTTTCAGGTTTTCAGCCACTTGTATCAGTGTGACTTCCCCCCCGACGGCCGCCACGTGAAGGTCTTCGTCATACGTCTGCGGAGCTCGGAATCCCTCGGAATAACTTGCCCGCAAGCTGAGATCGGCGATCGGGTTGTAACGAATGTTCAAACGGGGACTGAATATCGGGTCATCAAGTTGTGAATTCTTGTCCAGACGTCCGCCCAGCAAGAAGCTGAAACGTGCGGTTTTCCATTCGTTCTGGAGGTAGGCGCTGTACACGGATACTTCCTGGTTGATTTCCCGGTGATATCCCAGCATGAGATCGTTCAGTTTGTTGTAGGAATACTCGACTCCCGCGGTGAGAGAGGAGGGCAAGAAGAGGAAGTTGTCGAAGTCGTGGGAGTATTGGGCCCCGCCAACGACGGTGAAGTCCGTGGTTTTTCCGTAGGCGTTCGTGTCCCGTCCGGCACCATAGTAAGATTCCCGCCCGATGTTTTGTAGGGAGGTGTACACGTTCAAGCGATGTTTATAATCCTTTGACGAGAGGGTGTAGTTCAGGCTCCCGCCGTGGATGTTGTGGTCGGCTTGTTCGGCAACATCGGCTTCGTGTGGAGGACGGTCGAAATTGTTTCCTCCGCGACGGAATTCCTTGATGTGGTGGTATTCCAGCGTGAATTTACTGAAATGAGTCGGTTTGTAATAGGTTTTGAATCCGAGCGTGGTGCTGTTTATTTTTCCTAGTTCGGAGAATCCGTCGTCATCGTGATCATAGGGTTGGCGATCCCGTACCATTCCGAACAGGTAGATCCCGGCATCGCGTTGATCGTTGACGATCGCCCCGTTGAAGGAGGTGACGTTATCGAAACTTTCACCATCTATCGCGGAGAGGGTATGTCCTACTTGGAAGAAATTGTATAAAGGGTCTTTCGTGATGATGTTAACTGTTCCCGCAATCGCATTGGCTCCGAAGAGCGCGGAACCTCCGCCTCGTAAGATTTCAACTCGCTCGACCATGTTGGCGGGGATTTGTTCCAGCCCGTAGACCCCGGCGAGGGAACTACACATGGGGCGACTGTCGATCAGGATCTGGGAGTAAGGGCCGTCCAGCCCGTTGATGCGTACTTGTTGAAAACCGCAGTTCTGGCAGTTGTTTTCTACCCGTAATCCCGGCTGGAAGTTTAATCCCTGGGAGAGGCACACGGAGTTTGTGTTTTCGAATACTTTGGGTGATAGTACGTTGACGATTACCGGGGCTTCTCGTCGGTCGGTCTCGTTCCGGTTGGCGGTGACCACGGCTCCGTCAAGCATGACGGCATCCTCGCTGACCTCAAAGTTGATTTCCTGGGTTTTCCCTTTGGTAATCAAGACTTCTTTTTCAACGCTTTTGTAGCCCACGCCTTGCACGCGTAACGTGTATTTTCCCACGGGTAGGTTTTTCAAGAAGAAGTGTCCGGTTTCGTCGGTTGCGGTGCCGATATTGGTTCCTTTTAACAGGATGGTCATGAAAGGGAGATGTTCCCCGGTTTCCTTTAATATGATGTGTCCGGTGATATGAGCATCGGTTGTTTTTTTTACGGTATTTTCCTCGTCTGCCCGGCTGTAAAGGGCGGGTAGAAGTAATATAATAAGCGTAAGTAAGTTTTTCATTCGCACGTAATTGTTTGTCGCCTTCGGCGAGTTGCAGGTTACAGGTTTGCAGGTTGCAAGTTGTTCCTGCGCATCCGATATGGCGTTTGGTTTATTTTTATAAAATGAACACACAAATTTGCCAGACTGAATTTTTTGTTCAGCGGATAGGTGCATGATACGTCCTTCACCCTTGTTTATGGGGTGTATATTGTGAAATTCTAGTCTGTGATGATAATTATGCGTAAATGGGAGGAGCCCGTAACAGGCTTAGGGTGAATGTTTGTCTGTCGGGGGCTTCTACACGGCTCTTGACATGATAGTGTCTTTTGGCAACAAAGAACGGAATCGAGATGGCAAGAGCCACGCTGACGAGCGTGATGAAGTTACTCAATTGGGCAATCAAGGTCAATTCTTTGGTTGTGTGCGTGTGATTGGCATTCCCGTCCGAATCGGAGCCTCCGCAGAAAAAGTGGGAGTGAACGATCGTTACCCCGTTAACCACGTGATAGTGTGAGAAAAATGTGATACTCCCGTAGTAGCTCAAGAATAGAGCTAGTAAGAATAAGTGTATCAATTTATTTACATTTTCTCGACGCATACATTAGTTTTAGTTTTACAAATGTAGACGATTTCTAAATAGTGCGATGATTTATTCTCTTAAATATTTATTAAATTTAGGAATGTATGCGATCTTCCCGGTTTGAATTGTTCGGAAATTCCGAATAGTTGCTTTTTGTTGATTCGTCTTTTGGGATAGTTGAAAGTCTTAATAAAAGGACTAAAAGAGGCTGTCTGAAAAATCTCTTCCTTATAAAATCACTACCCCCTCCGGCTCCCCCTTGCAAGGGAGGAGAGTTTGTTGGTGGGAGAAACCTCCTTAAATAGAGGGAGAGTTGATTACCAAGCGGTTTCCCCTCCTGTGTAAGGAGGGGAAAGGGATGGTAGTTCTATGTAAATTGACTTTTCAGACAGCTTCTTCTGACTCGATTTCTTTTTTAATCCCGGGTAATCGTGATCGTGTTGCCGGGTAGCGTTGCGGTAATCGAGTTGTCGTACATGGCCGAGCAGGTGATTGCCGGAAGCAGGTAGGTCCCGGAATACGCCGCGTTAAAGCGTAGTTTGAATGTCTTCGATTGGCCTTGGTTGAGCGAGAAATAGAGGTATGCCCGGTCGTCCCGGATATCCACGTTGTCGGCTCCCTGGAAGGGGTTCACGCCCGTGGTGAGACGTTCGTTCAGGAATTCGAATCCGGAGGGGAACATGAAGGTTAATGCTAGTTCTTCATAAAGCCCGATGTTTCCAGTGTTCCGAATCGTGATTTCGGCTACGATGTCTTCTCCCTGTTTGTAATTCGGCTCGTTGTTGCGGGTCCCGTTGCGATAATAGTTGACGGTCATGTCCAGTCCGGCCATTTCGCTTTGGGTGATCACGCCCAGCGGGGTCGAACTGTTGATTGTCCGCACGTGGAGGGTGCCCGATGTGTTGTTTTTCACGGTGACTTCCGATTTATTGTTTTTGACCGTTAATTCTCGTTGTAATACGGTTTTCGGGGTCTTCACGTTCTCTTTCCCGATCTGTACGTCGATGCCGTTACCGTCCTTGAAATAGCGTCCCACGTAGTTCCCGATAGCACACAGGCCGAAGGCACTTTCTTGGGTACTCAGCCATTCGTTGGAGGCAAATTTGCGAGCCATTTTCTGCATCAGTTTATAAGCCTCGTCTTTCATGTCCATGTTGACCATGCTTTGCATGATGATGGCGTTGTCCCGGAGATCGGAACCGTAACATCTTCCAAGTTGACGATACAATTCGGCTTCTGCCGGGAGATTGGCGATCAGGGCACGGGCAATCTTGTCGTGTTTGCCGAGGGCATACGCTCCGGCTAGTTGCCAACGGGCAATCGGGTTTTTATACGTGTCTTCCTTCATCCGGTTCATGGCGGCCATGTTAGGTTTCCCGGCTAGGGCCAGAACGTACAGGCGGTAGGATTGTTCGATTTCCGAGTAGTAATCGTTTCGACGCCACGCGTTTGCTTGCTTGGCCAGATAGTCGAGTGCCGATGTCTTCATGGAAGTCGGAATCCGGTAACCGGATTTCTCGGCTTGGATCAGGAAGTCGGTGATGTAGGTGCTTACCCAGTCGGATACGTAGTTCGAGTTCGTCCAGTAGCTGAATCCCCCGTTGCTTAACTGGTAATTGCGCAGGCGGGAGATCACGTCTTTCACGTGGAGTTCGGCCGTCACTTTCTGGGCTTCGCTGAGGTCCATCAATCGGTCGAGCATCAGTTGCGGGAACACGGCCGAGGTGATCTGCTCGCCGCATCCGTGCGGGTAGCGAATCAGGTAGTTGAGCCGTTGTTCGAGGTTCAAGGCCGGGATAGAGGTGATTTCCAGGAAAGAGGCGGGCTCCAATCCCTCCATGGTGTTATTGAATGTGATGGATTCGCCGCTTGCCACTTCACGGGCATCTACCCGGGTCACTTTCGGGTTCGGGATGCGAATGTCAACATCACAACTGAAATGAGCTTGCTCCGAGCCGCTTTGTGCCGTGAAAGTCAAGGTCGATTTCCCGACATTCTCTTTTATTTTGACTTTGAAGAACACGATCTGCTCGCCCGTGCTTGTGAAATGAACCTCTTTGCTGGCAGGTTCGATGATCTCGATCTTGTTGTCGGTTTTGATGTTCACGGTCACGTTCTTGATGTTGTCTTTCATCGCGAACAGGGTGACGGGGATTTCGATCACGTCTCCCGGGGTGAACAAGCGGGGCATGGTCACGTTGAGCATCAACGGTTTGTTTACTTTGGTATCTTGCGAGGCGGAACCGTAACGTCCCCGGTCTTCGGCAACCACCATGGTGCGGACTTCACCGATGTATTCGGGCATCTGGAAGGTGTGAGTTTTCTTTTCCCCGCTCTTGATCGTGAAAGGACCTTTGAAGATCACGACAGGGGTAAACCGGTCGCTCTTGTGATTTTCTTCCGGGTTCAAGGCTTCGTCACCTCCTACGGCAAAGGCTTTTTCCAATCGGCCACCGAACGCCCCGATAACATCATCGTAGAAGTCCCAGGTTTTCACGCCTAAAGCTTCTCTGGCGTAGAATGCCGGGAACGGGTTCGGGGTTTTGAACGAGGTGATCGCGAGCAATCCCTCGTCAACGATGGCGATTGAATAGGTCATGGGTTTACCGTCTTTTTCACTGACGGAAACGGTGAATTCTTGCGATGGCCGGAGTTCTTGGGCCATGTCTATTTTAGGTGTCAGGCGTAGGTTCGGATCGTCGATATTGATATTTAGTACCCCGTATAGGCGGATCGGTTTGTCGTTGTTCCGGTTTTTATGGGGTTGTATCAATGACACGTTGATGTAGATATTGGGACACATCTCGCTGGTGGTTTCTACTTCGAAAGAGGTGGAGCCGGCAGCCGTGGGTACCCGGAAAATGTCTTTTACAGTCTTTCCGTTCTCGACGCTCACGAGAGCCACGCTACCTTCGGAAGAAGGGAAGGTGACCTTTATTTTTTCTCCGGCCCGGTAGGCTTTTTTATCACTTGTCAGGGTGAGCAATGTGGCCATTCCCGGTATGTTCATGTCGTTGCGCCATGAACTGATGTAGAAGGTCGTTCCGGAGGAGTGTCCCGATGTTTTGTCTCGGGCAATCACGTAGTAGCGTCCCCATTGGTCGCAAGTGATATTCACGTTGAATTTTCCGTCCTGACTCTTGACGGTTTTGGCAAATACCGGTTTCCGGTAGGAGCGGTTGACGTACGACCCGATGTTGTCTCTCTCGGAATCCCACCACCAGCGCCATTCCAGCGTGTAGACTTCAACTTCGATGTCGCTGCCGGAGACGGGTTTACCATTGGCGGAAAGCACGGCTCCGGAGATCGGGATCGGTTTTCCGGCCGAGTACCAGTTGTCGTCGGAATCCGGAAGTTTTAATCCGACGTATTCTTTGTAAGGTGAGTATTTGAACCCGGCTGTCGTGATACTGAAATCCCCACCGGGTTCGAATACCCGTGTGGTGAGCAGGGCGTTCAACATCCCCGGGGCGTTCTCCGTGCTGATTTCGTCAGCCGACAAAGTGAAGTTACCCTCTTTATCCGTCTGACCGTCAAAGAACGTGGTGGTCGTGGAGTTGAAATAGCGGGAACGATCGTCAAAACTGTATCCCTTGTAGCCGGGGAACGTGGTGTTACCCTGGGAAAGTTTCAGTTCGGTAATAACTTTCAGCGAGCTGGTTTTCGCTCCATGCAGCCAACGGGTCTGCACGGGAATGTCGTTGTCCGAAATCCCGACTCCCAGTACCTCGTTCGGTAAGTTGGTCACGATGCTGAGGCGGTTGGGTTTTATACTTTCAATTCGTACGGTTTTCGAGAAGGAGACCCCACCGATGCGAATGACAGCTCGCCAATACCCCGTGATGGCTTGTTCGTCGGTCTTGAACGTGAAGCAATATAGCCCGTGTTCGTTGCGTCCTTCTTTTTTGGTTTGCACCACGTTACCGTTCGGGTCGTAAAGTTCGGCAATGATCGGGTGTCCCACGGGGATCACGTTTTCTTTGTCTTCGAGCATGAAGGAGAGGTGAATCTCGTTGCCCGGACGCCACACGCCCCGTTCGCCGTAAATGAAGCCTTTTATTCCTTGTTGCACGATTTCACCACTCACGTCGAAATTGCTGTATGATAGAGAAGTGGCATCGTTTACTTTCAAGTAAGCCTTGTCGTTGCCTTTGGATGCAAGTACGATAAAAGGTTTGCCTTGTACGCGGGTGATGGCGATTCCGGCGGAATTCGTGGTTGTTGAATCAATCTTCTGATTCTGGAAGTTGTAGAAGAATATCTTGCAGTTTTCGACCGGGGCCGCGGAGAGCAGGTCGTTCACGACTACCACGTATTTGCCGTCACTCCCGGCTTTGGCGGTTATGCCGAGCGAGGTCACGACCATGTTCTTGCTGGGGAAACGATCTGATACATAATAGTAAGAGTTGGAACAGGGATCGTCCCGTTCTTCCCATGAATAGTCGGAGGGATAACCGTAATAGTAGTCATAATCGTAATCGTATTCGTTGTCAGCCGACGAGTCCCAATCTTCTTCTATGATCCTGTCTTGAGCCTCGGTGGCACAGGCCAGCGTGGTATATGATTTCCTGAATTTCAATTGTACCCGGTAAATCACACCTTTTTCCAGTTGGATGTGATCGGCAAGATTGATCGTGTAGTCTTGCCATTTGTTCGTGTTGGCTGGTTGTCCCTCTTTGGTGAGCGGGATTTTTTTGTCAAGGATGATTCGTCCTACCCGGCGTAGTTGATAATCGCTGCTATAATTGTAGGAACCTTCTTGCAGGTAGAAGTTCATGTTCTGGTTGAATACTTTCACTACCCGCAGTTGCACGGCTTTCAGGGCCACGGCCGAGAACGGGATCAGTACATTCCCTTCTGCCGGGGTGAACGTGCCTTCCCCGATAAAGGTCACGGCAGGTTTAGCCGAGGCAAAACTGACGTTGAAGGTCGCGTCTGATTGCAGTTTTTCACCAATGGAGTTTTTGATTCCTTTGAAGACGTTCACTTGCACAACGCCCTGCATCTTGTCCCGTTCGTTGGAATATACCCGAATGATGTTGCCCTGCACGTTAAAGTTCAGGCGGTTGATACCGTCCACGGTAATTAATCCCTGTAAGTCTTGACTGGCATCCACGTTGTCCGAGAAGGTGACGTCTATGGTTTGCGAGTTCTCGTCACTGGCTTTTACTTCCAGCACGGAGAATATTTTCGAACCGGGAATCTCGACAATACAGTCATTCCCGTTCTTTACTTTTTTGTCAAATGTAAATTCCAGGGATTGGGTATCATCGGTACGGGCGATGTCGTGAATCCTGAAATAATGAATATAAGGCGTGTGTTCCCATTCCGGGGTTTGTGTCTGCCCGTTCAGTGTGGCTTTCACGAGTTTTTCTATTTCGGCCGGGGCGGTGATATCCGAGTTGGTGATCGACGCCCGGTAGGAGAATTTGTTATTATCCGCGGGATCAACACTTAGGCTACCCTCTTGGAAAGCGTACACGAGAGGGAGAACTTTGATATTGAAACGGAAGGTTGATAAATCGGAAGGAACTTTGCATAGTTTATTCAGGTACAGGCTCACCTCGTATGTCTGTCCGTTTTTCAACGGGGCCGTCGGGGTAAATTCAATGATGTTCCCGTCTCGTAAGGATACGGTTCCCTCTACTTTCGGGGAGATTTTCAATAACTTTTCTGCTTGCACGGGAAGGCTGTCCCCCGTTTTCAGTGCATTGTTTTCCAGCCGGATATAGATCGGGTCGGAGGATTTGATCATTCCTTGGGTGAAGCCGGAAATGTATTTACTGAACTCTAGTTTGCTTTGTTCCTTTGATTTCTCTTTACACGAGAAAATCGTGATTACTAGGAACAATAGGGGGAAAAACAAGATTCCTTTTTTCATGCCGATATAGTTTGATTTATCATTAAGACAAAATTAAATAAAAAAACGGAACGAGAACTTATTGTTCAGTTTAAATTTATACTTTTGCAAGAATGAAAATTGTCGCCTAATTAAGAGGTAAAAATAGATAAGTATGAGAATAGCTGTTGTTGGAACCGGTTATGTCGGGCTTGTATCCGGAACGTGTTTAGCCGAAACGGGAGTGACTGTTACGTGTGTTGATGTTGATAACGCCAAGATCGAGTTGTTGAATAACGGAGGAATGCCTATTTACGAGCCGGGACTGGCCGAGTTGGTTACCCGGAACCGGGAAGACGGTCGACTTTTTTTCACAACCTCGTTGAAGGAAGCTTTGAAAGACGCGGATGCTGTTTTTATCGCCGTGGGAACTCCTCCCGATGAGGATGGAAGTGCCGACCTGCATTACGTGCTGGATGTGGCTCGTGAAATCGGGGAAAATATCAATGACTATATCGTGGTGGTTACGAAATCAACCGTGCCTGTCGGGACGAACTATAAGGTGAAAGCGGTTATCAAGACTACTTTGGAAAAACGGGGTGTTGAGGTGCCGTTTGACGTGGCTTCTAACCCGGAATTCCTGAAGGAGGGGGATGCCGTGAATGATTTCATTTCTCCGGACCGCGTCGTGATCGGGGTGGAAAGCGATCGGGCTCGTCGGGTGATGGAGCGTTTATATCATGTGTTTATTTTGAATAACACGCCGATTTATTTCATGGATATATTGTCGGCAGAAATGACTAAATATGCCGCTAATTCTATGTTGGCGACCCGGATTTCTTTTATGAATGATATCGCCAACCTGTGCGAGATCGTGGGGGCAGACGTGGAAGCCGTGAAAAAAGGTATCGGGAGTGATACCCGTATCGGGAAGAAGTTTCTGAATGCCGGATGCGGTTACGGCGGCTCCTGTTTCCCGAAGGATGTGAAAGCGTTGATCCGTACGGGCGACGATCACGGGCATAGCCTGGAGTTGCTGAAAGCGGTAGAGCGGGTGAACGAGAATCAGAAGAGCGTGTTGTTCCAAAAAATAACCTCTCATTTCGGGAGGGATTTGAAAGGAAGACGTTTTGCCATGTGGGGCTTGTCGTTTAAACCGGGAACCGATGATTTGCGGGAGGCGCCTTCGTTGGTGCTGATTGATAAGTTGCTGGAGGCCGGGGCTGAAGTGTGTGCTTTTGATCCGGTTGCCATGGAAGAGTGCAGGAGACGGATCGGTGACCGTGTCGTGTATGCCGAGAATATGTATGATGCGCTGACGGATGCCGATGCGCTGATCGTGGTTACCGAGTGGGCCGAATTCAAGATTCCTAAATTTACTTTCATCGAGAAAGCTTTGAAGCACAAAATTATATTTGACGGGCGGAATATTTATAGCCCGGAGCAGATGAAGGAATTCGGTTACGTGTATTACGGTATCGGGCGGAGAAAAGAGTAAACGGGGGGAAATTCTATGATTGGCGATTCAATGATTCCGTGATTGTTTGAAAGAACGGGAGCAAGGTTTGAATCAAGATAATAAATCGCGGGATAACGTTTGAAATTAGAAGGTGGTTGTGTGGTAGAAATAATCATTAAATCACAGAATCATTAAATCATAAATAGGTAGATGACTCATTATCGAATATTATTTATAGTGAATCCTATATCCGGTTTTGGCTTAGGTTGGGAGATTCCCTACCGGATAAGGCATATCGCGGCGTACAAGCATATCGAATATAATATTCGTTTTACCGAGTATGCCGGACATGCCAAGGAGATCGTGGAACAAGCTAAAACGCAAAACTACACGCACATTATCGCGGCAGGAGGAGATGGTACGGTGAATGAGATCGGAACCGCTTTGATGGGAACCGGGATTGCCTTCGGGGTGATTTCTTTGGGAAGTGGTAACGGGTTCGCCCGTCACTTGGGTTTTTCCCAGATGATGAACAAGGCTTTGAAACAGATATTAAAGAGTGAGACTACAAATGTAGATGTTGTCGAGATAAATGGGCTTTATTCGCTGAACGTGAGTGGCTTTGGTTTTGATGCAGAGGTGGCTCACTTTTTTAACACCATGAAGATTCGGGGAATATTCTCTTATATCTATTCGATAGTGCGGATGTGGTTCAGTTATCCCGGTAAACGCTATCGTTTTCATATTAACGGGAAGACGTGGGAGGAAGATTGTTTCGTGTTGAGTGTTGCCAATAGTTCCCAGTACGGTAATAACGCGTCGATCGCGCCTAAAGCGTCGTTGCGGGACGGGTTGGTGGATATTTGTATATTGAAAAGGCCGAAGTATTACCAGATTCCCCGGTTTTTGTACTGTTTTATGAATTCTAAGATTGCCCGACTTCCTTATTTTAGCGAGATTCAGTGTACCGAGGCATTTTTGGAGGGCGATTTGAGTAAGGCTCATATTGACGGAGATCCCTATACGTTGGAGTCACCCGTGCAAGTGAAGGTGCATCCGGGCGTGTTGAAGGTGCTTGCCCCTAAGTTGTCCAGGAAGAAAAAGAATCGTACGGTGTAGCGAGATGGCGTGACCGTTTGGCCGGTTGAAAGTTTTTTTTCTGTAACACCTTCCCCCCTTCGGGGTACTCCCTCTATAAACCGAGGGGGAGCTAAGTCGCTCACCGTCTTTGACTAGAGTCTCCAACTCCTCCTCTGTTTATAGAGGAGGTTGCTGAGAAAGTCCTTTTTGAGAGGAATAACGACCCCCTCCGGTTCCCCCTTACACAGGGGGAGGGTTGATTACCCAGCGGTTTCCCCTCCTTACACGGGAGGGGAAACCGTTTGGTAGTTCAAAATAATGGGACTTTTTCAGCAGTCTCGTTTATAGAGGAGGTGTCCGAAGGACGGAGGAGTTTCTTGAAGAAAATGGACTTTTAGACAGTTTCTTCTATTTGTCTTCGGGAGAGAGGGCGATTTGCTTCTCTATAAGTTGATCCAGAGAGATAAACGTTTCTGTTTTCGCTATTCCCGGAATGTTTTGCAGGGTATTGATCAGAATATCCATTAAATGTTGATGATTGTTACATCTTAATTTAATCAAGAAGGTGAATCCCCCCGTGATGAAGTGACATTCTGTGACTTCGGGGATACTCTCGATCTCTTTCACGACCGTTTTGTACGTGTGGGCGTGGTCGAGGATAACCCCGATGAAAGCGCACACGCCGAAGCCAAGGGCATCGGGTTTCACAATAAAGCGGGAACCTTCGATGATCCCGGAATCTTCCATTTTCTTCACGCGTTGGTGAATAGCTGCCCCGGATATACCGCATTCCCTGGCTATTTCCAGGAAGGGTATTCTCGCATTTTTTACAAGGTGGGACAGGATTTTGCGATCAATGTCATCTATTTGATATTTTGCACTCATGGTTTACCTTTTTTACCTGTTAAAACTTAATACGCTGTACAGTTGTTTTCTTTGCTTGTAGTATTGCCAACCGTCCTCGTTCGTGATTGTTTTGATTACCCCATCAATCAAATTGTTGAAGATGGTGGCGAAATCAAAAACTTCGGGAGGATAGATCTCCTGATTATGGATGTCATTGAGTTTGGCGATATACATGCGGGCAACCATTTCGCTAGAGACGTCATTCTTGTACATGCCCTGTTGCATCCCTTTCTCGATATTGATCTTGATCTTCTCGTAAATAAAATCGGAGCGTCGTTGTTTGTGTTGTTCAAAGATTTCCGGGAATGCCTGTGCCAGCTTGTAGCTGACGGAGGGCGATACATCAAAGAATCGCTCGTGAATCTCGTTCCCTACCAGCAACAAGATGTCAATAGCGTTCCACCCGTCGAAATCGTATTCCTTGAATATTTTTTCAAAAGCGATACGCTCTTGTTCAAAGATACAGTTCGCGATGTCTTCCATGCCTGAGAAATTCTCGTTAATCTCCTCAAGAGAAGTTCCCATTTTCTGCAATTTATCATCCGATAGTTCTGTATCGTAACGATAAACATAGTTCCTCAGTTTTTCTGTCAACTGACACTTTTTCTCAGTCATAATGGATATGGTAATTAATAGTTTCTTGCCGTAAAGATACGAAACAATTAAGAATTGAAAGAATTATAACTTGTAAATTATCATATTCTGATTATTTTTGTGTCTACACTGTAAATTTGAAACCGGTGAATGAAAATACTAATTTGTAAATTGGAATGATCGTGAAGAAATTAATAATAATAGCGTGTATGCTGGCGTGGGTGTCGGGTGTTTTCGCAGAGGGAAAACCGAAATTGGTTGTGGGCGTGGTGATTAGTCATTTCTACCCGGAATGGTTGGAGATGTACGGGGATCAATTGTCGGAAGGAGGGTTGAAACGTGTCATGAAGCAGGGGGCGAGAGTGAACGCCAACTACAATTATTTTTACACGCAGACGGGGGTGGATCACGCTTCTATTTACACGGGTATGCTTCCCACGGAGCACGGGATCGTGTCGAGAGCGTGGTATGACCGTTTACGCCGGAAGCGGCAGTTTGCCACGGCGTCCGATCGATACACCGAAATCGGGGAACAACAAGGCGACAGCGTTAAGAGCCTGACTCCTGATTACCTGCAAACGATGAGCCTGGGGAGCGCGATGAAATGGAATAACCCGCTGTCAAGGGTGTTTAGTATTGCCATGAATGGCGACGAGGCCGTGTTGAGTGGGGGTAGTAGCGCGGACATGGCGATCTGGTTTAGCGAGAAGACGGGGAAATGGGTTTCTTCTTCCTATTACAAACGGGAGATACCCGACTGGTTGAGGGTGTATAATACCTGGGTGGAGAGCGATCATTTCGTGAACAAGGGATGGATGATGTTGTCTGACGAGGACAAGTCGGCGGCCCGTATCCGTTTGAAGAATCACTTTTACTATGATATTGCTCGTGCGAAGAAAGAGTATAACACGTACCGGGTGCTGAAAGCTACTCCCTACGCGAACACGTTGGTGCGAGTGTTGGCCGAGAAGTTGATAGACGAGGAGAGGTTGGGTGCGGATAATGATCCCGATTTGTTGGCTTTGAACTTTTCTTGCCTGGATTACATGTCTAGGGATTTTACTATAGATTCGGAAGAGGAGAAGGATATGTTGATTCGCCTGGATATGGATATGGCGGCTTTGTTGAGTAAGCTGGATGCCAGGGTCGGGAAGGGAAATTACACCTTGTTCGTGACTTTTTCGGAGATGCGGGAGTTGATGCCGGAGGATTTACAGAAGATCAAGGTGAATTCAGATTATTTCAGCATATTCAAGGCCGTGGCTTTGTTGAAATCGTACATGGGACTCGTGTATGGTCCGGGTGATTGGATAGCCGATTACGATCAGGGCCAGATTTATCTGAACCGGGATTTGATTGAACATAAGAAATTGAATTTGAAGGAAATGCAGGATAAGGTGGCCGATTTCATGATCGAATTCGAGGGGGTTGCCAAAGTGATGACGGCTTACTCGTTGACGCATACTTCGTTTCCCGAGGGAATCAATCGGTTGGTGCAGAACTCGTTTTCCCACAAACGTAGCGGGGACGTGCTTTTTTGTATCCACCCGACATGGGTTTCCGAGTTGAAAGAGTTGGAAGATACCTATTTCCGGCACAGTAAACGACCGATTGTTCCTTTGTACTTGTATGGGGCAGGGGTGAGGCCGGATTTGAAAGGGGATTACATGATGTCAGACCTGTTGCCCACTTTGTGCAAGATACTGGGGATAAATGTACCGTACACGGCACACGGGAAGGCGATGCAGTAATAATTTAGAATTTAGAATTTAGGATGGTATGATTCGGAGCGGCACTGGTTTGACGAATGTGAAACTAGGGTCGTGTAACGGAATGTTAAGTCTTTCATAGCCTTGTTTGCTTTGAGTAAACTGTTGATTGATTTGTTATTGCCGTGATTCGTGGGTGGTTTGGCGGGACCAAAAAAGGATAAAATCCGTTAAAATGGCGGTTAGGTGGCGGCTAGGTGGCGGGTAAGTGGCGGCCAAGCGTGTAGAAAGTGTGCCAATTCCCGGACAGTAGTCAAGTTAAATTGCAGTTATGTCCGGGAATGGATATAGTTTTGAATGAATGTTTTTTTCGATTGGGCGGGACTATTTGATAAACCCATTTTTGTAGTAGTCGCAGGCTTCCTCGATTCTTTCCGGGGTGTCGGCTTTTAGCAGCAAGAGTAATTCTCGGGTGAATTCCATGTAACCCGTGCCGTTGGCCGTGACAATGTTTTTGTCTCCGACAGCTTGTTTCTCGATGTAGTTCTTCTCGTTGGTATATTTGTCCCCGCCCCATTGTTTTAACACGGGGAGCGTGTTGCTGGTGTGTTTCACGTTGTTCAGGAAACCGTGTTTACCCATGAACAAGGATGCGTTACAAATAGCTCCCACGATCTTGCCTTGATCCAGAGCTTTTTGCACGATCGGCACGATCTGTTCGGCCTCGGGGGATTGCCAGCTCATGCCTCCGATCAGAATCAGTGCGGCGTAGTCCGTCGGCATTGTCTGAAAACTGTAATCGGGTAGCGTGCGGAAACCGCCGATTGACGGAACGGGATCTAGCGTCGGGGCAACTACTTTCGTGATATATTTTATTTCGCTTCCCGGCATAACCCCGGTATTCAGGCAGACGGACAGAAATGCACCTTCCCAATCGGCGTATCCATCCAGGATGAAAAATAGAACTTCTTGTTTCATGGTAAATTTAATTCTGTGTTTTCACTTCCGAGTTTCCAATTTTCTTGTATTGAATCTTTTTGATCCGTCGGTTGTCGACTTCAAGAATCTTGAATTGGTGTTCTTTGTAGGTGATCACCTCGTCTTTGAGAGGAAGTTCGCCTTTGAGTTCAAGGATTAATCCGGCTAACGTGTCAGCGTCTCCTTCTACTTCCTGGAATGTGTCCTCGTCAATATCGGTGATTTTGTAAAAGTCGTTTAGCAGGGTAGAGGCCTCGAAGATGAATGCCCCGTTTTTGTCACGGGTGTAGACTATCTCTTGTTCGTCGTACTCGTCATTGATGTCGCCCACGATCTCTTCGATGATGTCCTCCATGGTGACGATACCGGATGTGCCACCGTATTCGTCGACCACGATAGCCAGATGCACTTTCTTGGACTGGAATTCTTCGAGCAAGTCATTGATTTTCTTGCTTTCCGGGACGAAATAGGCCGGGCGAATCAAGGTCTGCCACCGGAAATCATTTTTTTCGTCTAGGTGTAACAATAAATCTTTCACGTAAAGAATTCCCGTGATGTTGTCCAGGTTTTCCTCGTACACGGGCATGCGCGAGTAGCCGTGTTCGGTGATAATTTCTTTTACTTGTTGATAGGTTGAGTTCGAATCAATCGCGATCACGTTGATCCGGGGACGGATAATGTCCACGGCATCAATGTTGCCAAAACGGACGATACCTTCCAATATATCTTTTTCTTCGTTAATAGCCGTGTCTTTGGTTAATTCCAACGCTTTGGAGAGCTGGTCGATTGATAAGTTATCTTTTTTATCCATGCGTTTCCTGATCACGGAGGTTGAACCGATCAACAGGGAAGATAGCGGACGGAACAGGTGAGACAGGAAGGTCAACGGGCCTGCCATGAAAATCACCATGCTCAGTTGCGAACGATTGGCATAGAGTTTCGGGATAATTTCACCCACGAGCAAGATCACGAACGTGACTACAACTACCTGAATGACAAATCCCAAGGTCGGGTGTGCCGAGAAGTCGAATAGCGAGTTGACCAGGTACGTGGATAACACGACGATTGCCACGTTCACGAAATTGTTGGATATCAGAATCGTGGCCAGCAGCCGGTTGGGTTTGTGTTGTAGGTTGCATGCTTTCTCGTATCCCTTGTCTTCCAAGTGTTTCAGTTGCGAGGGCGAGAGTGAAAAATAAGCGACTTCCGATCCGGAAATCAAGGCCGAGCATAGTAATAAAAATAGTAGTAATATAGTGAATGTTAAATCAATGGCTGTGAAAGTGCCTGTAAAAATCTGCCCGGCAAGGGGAATATAATCTGTGTCCAAAATTTGAATAATTGGTTAAACTTAATATCGCCGAAAGATACGTATAAAAACTAAAAGGAGAAAATCTTTCGAGTCAAAAGTTTGTAAACTTCTGACTCGAAAGGTTCTCTTCTTTTAGAACGGAAGATCGTCGCTGTCATCGCTTCCCCCAAGATCAGGAGCCTGTGGCATGCTGGTGTCCTGCGGTTTTTCTCCGTTATCTTGTTTGCGGGATAACATCTGGAAGTTATCACCGTAGATTTCAGTCGTGTATCTTTTTACCCCGTTCTGGTCGTCCCATGAACGAGTTCTCAGACGTCCCTCGACGTAAAGCATCATTCCTTTTTTCACGTATTTCTCTGCTATCTGTGCCAGATTTCTCCAGAGAACGATGTTGTGCCACTCTGTTTGTGTTACACGTTCCCCGTTTTTGTTATTGTAGACCTCCGACGTGGCAAGGCTGAATCTTGCTACGGCGACACCTCCTTCGAGATATTTTACATCCGGGTCTGCCCCGACATTACCGATAAGAATAACTTTATTGACCATTATGTGTATGGGTTAAAATTTGACACAAATTACGGAATAATTTCGGAGAAAAAAAATTAAACAAATAAACAATTGAAAATTGAGTGTTGAAATATGGTTCACGGAAATCCCGTTTGTCATGATACTCAGGGCGCTATCGCGCCAATCGTTGCTAACAGGCACACGAGTGATCTTCTTCATAATACTTCTTTTTACAAATTAGATATATTGGTCATCTGGGACTAAAATGAAGTGAGGGGTAAAAGTGGGTACAATCCTGAAAAAAACTTTATAAATATGTCGGATGTTGACTTCTAATTATATAGATCGCAAAAAATATTGACAAAAATGCTGAAGTTTGTTTCATTGTTTGTGGAAAAGATATATATTTGCAGTCTGAAATCTGTAAGAAACGAAATATAATATTGAATATTAAATACTTAAAGAAAATGACAAAGGCGGACATAGTGAATGAAATTTCAAGAACCACCGGTATCGAGAAAGCAGCGGTACAAACGACAGTAGAGGCTTTTATGGAAGCTATCAAAGGTTCTGTGATTGATGGAAAAAACGTATATTTAAGAGGTTTTGGAAGTTTTGTTGTGAAGAAAAGAGCTGAGAAAACCGCTCGTAATATTTCAAAGAATGTAACGATCAAAATTCCTGAACACTTTATTCCTTCGTTCAAGCCTTCGAAGAGTTTCGTCAATCAGGTGAAAGATCAAGTAAAATAAGAAAGGAGTGAAATTATGCCAAGCGGAAAGAAAAGAAAAAGACATAAGATGGCCACTCACAAGCGGAAAAAGAGACTGAGAAAGAATAGACACAAGAAGAAGTAGTCATCGTTTGTGAGTTAGAAGTTATAAACCTAAGGGCTAGGCCTTTAGGTTTATTTTGATTGATACATTAATTGATCAGGTAGTGAATACTGAGTTAGTCATAGATGTAAAAGCGGAAGAAATTGTGATCGCTTTATTGAAAGATAAGCGATTGGTAGAGTTGACAACGGAGAAGACTAGCGTTAAATTTGCTGTAGGAGACATTTTTTACGGGAAGGTAAAGAAGATCATGCCCGGTTTGAATGCGGCTTTCGTGAATGTCGGTTACGAGAAAGATGCTTTCCTGCATTACCTTGATCTCAGTCCCCAGTTTTATTCTCTGGTTAGTTATATAAAACAATGTATAGCACGCAAGGGAATGCCTGTCGCCAGGTTGAAACTGGAGCCGGAAATCAGTAAAAACGGGAAAATAGGGGACGTACTCACCGTGGGGCAATATGTTGCCGTTCAGGTAGCCAAGGAACCTATTTCAACCAAAGGCCCGCGCTTGACGTCGGAGTTGAGTATTGCCGGGCGTCACCTAGTTCTGATGCCTTTCTCTGAAAAGGTGTCCGTGTCACAAAAAATTAAATCGGTCGATGAACGGAAACGTCTGAAACGACTGATTGAAAGTATACGCCCCAAGAATTACGGGGTGATCGTGCGAACTGTCGCCGAGGGCAAGAATGCCGAGTTGTTCGACAGTGAATTAACAGAACTTGTTGAGCGGTTCGAGACCGCTTTCAAACATCTTCGGGATATCGAACCTCCCAAGTTGATTTTAGGGGAGATCGACCGAACCAGCGTCATTCTCCGGGATATTTTGAATCCTTCGTTCGAGAATATTTATGTGAATGATCTAGCCTTGAGTAAAGAAATTAAACGTTATATCAGCACGATAGCTCCGGAGAAAGAGGATATCGTTAAATTTGTTTCAACCGATGTCCCGATCTTCGATCATTTCGGGGTGGACAAGCAAATCAAGTCTTCGCTGGGACGAACTGTTTCGTTCAAGAACGGGGCGTACCTTATTATAGAACATACCGAGGCTTTCCACGTGATAGACGTGAATAGTGGGAATCGCGTGAAGCTGGGGGATGATCAGGAGTCAAACGCCCTGGAAGTGAATCTTGCCGCGGCCGACGAGGTGGCTCGCCAGTTGCAGTTGCGCGACATGGGAGGAATCATCGTGATTGATTTTATTGATATGCAACAAGCGGATAATCGCCAGAAGTTGTTCGATAAGATGCGCACGGCTATGGAACTCGATCGAGCCAAACATACCATTCTTCCTTTAAGTAAATTCGGGTTGATGCAAATCACACGTCAGCGGGTACGTCCGGAGATGACCGTGACTACCACGGAGACTTGTCCCGTGTGTCATGGAACGGGTAAAGCCGATGCCGCCGTGTTGGTGGTTGATAAGATAGAGGATCAATTGGAATTCTTGGTGGAGGAGAAGAAAATTAAGAATTTGGTATTGAAAGTGCATCCTTTCGTGGAGGCGTATCTTAAAAAAGGTTTTTGGTCATTGCGTCGGAAGTGGGCTTTCAAGCATCGGATTCACCTGAAGGTGGTGGGTGTACCTTCTTTCTATATTTACGAATATAAGTTTTTTAATCGTTTTAATAGAGAAATTGAAGCTGAATAGGTGTTTTTACTTACAGATTCTCGTTCTCGTCTTAAATCGATGTTAAAATAGTACCATGAATTTGTGTGAGAACAAATTATATGGTACTTTTGCGTCCACTGTGTGATAATGCATACGATTTCGAGAAGCATGCAAATTGATGTTTTATTAAATAATTTTTTATGAAAAAGAGACTATTAACGTTGATCTTTACGTTGTTCGTGGGAACCTTTTCGGTTTTCGCTCAAATGTCTGACCCGACAAGTTGGACGTTTTCCCAGAAGAAAACCGGGGATAACGAATACGCTTTAACTTTTAAAGCAACCATTCAACCCGGGTGGACGGTGTACTCCATGTCGACCCCGGAAGGCGGTCCCATGCCTACATCAATTAATATTGAGAACGTGGGTGCGGGTATCGAATTAGTAGGGAAGGCCGTGGAGGATGAACCACATAAAAAGCATGATGACGTTTTCGGGGTCGATGTATTGTATTACACCGATAATTATTCCGTGACTCAAAAAGTTAAGGTTACTGATCCTTCGATTACTGTCGTGAAAGGATCTGTTGAATTTCAGGCTTGCCAGGAAGGTGCTTGCGTACCGGGTGAGAAGGATTTCACGATCGAGCTAGGAAGTAAAGGTGGTGATAATGCGACTGTTGCCGCGACAGAAGAAACAAAAAGCGCGACCGAGGATGATTCCTTGTGGATATTTTTCTGGGTGGCTTTTGGTAGCGGTTTGCTCGCGGTTGTGATGCCTTGCGTGTTCCCGATGATCCCGATGACGGTGTCGTTCTTCATGCACGGGGATTCCAGTAAAGCCCAGGCAAGAGCGAAAGCAATCTTCTTTTCCTTGTCTATTGTCGGAATTTATACCGCGTTGGGGTTGATTATCTCTTTCTTGTTAGGACCGGGATTCATCAACTGGTTGAGTACAAACTGGATTCCTAACGTTTGTTTCTTCATTATTTTCATGATTTTCGCAGCTTCTTTCTTCGGAGCTTTCGAGATCGTGTTACCGTCTTGGATTGTAAATAAATCAGATAAACAAGCGGATAAAGGTGGATATATCGGAGCTTTCTTCATGGCTTTCACGTTGGTGTTGGTATCATTCTCTTGTACCGCCCCGATCGTTGGAACCGTGTTGGTTGAGGCTGCTCGCGGATCTGTATTGCGCCCGATTATCGGTATGTTAGGATTCTCTATCGCCGTGGCGTTACCTTTCGGATTCTTCTCGTTCTTCCCTTCAAAATTAAGCAATCTTCCGAAATCAGGAGGTTGGTTGAATTCCGTGAAGGTTGTGTTAGGATTTATAGAGGTTGCCCTTGGATTCAAGTTCTTGATGGTAGCGGACCAGACTTATCACTGGGGATTATTAGACCGTGAGGTTTACATCGCTATCTGGGTAGCCGTGTTCACGTTACAAGCATTGTATTTGATGGGTAAACTTAAATTCGCTCATGATAGTGATTTACCTTATATCGGAGTGCCGCGTTTGATCATGATCATTATTACCATGTCATTCGTGATCTATTTGATCCCGGGTATGTTCGGAGCCCCGTTGAAGGCTTTGGCCGGATATTTCCCGCCGCAAGAAACGATAGACTTCGATATTAATCGTATTGTTCGTGACAACGCTAAAGAAATCATGAAGAGTGGCGTTCATTTTGGAGACGCGCAGAAATCATCTAAGGCTGTTGCTGACGAGCCTGTAAAATACTCTGATTTCTTGCACTTGCCTCATGGTTTGGACGGATATTTTGATTACGATCAAGCGTTGAAGGCTGCTCAAGCTCAGGATAAGCCTTTGTTCATTGACTTCACGGGGCATGGTTGCGTGAACTGCCGTGAAATGGAACAGAGTGTATGGTCTGATCCCCGAGTACTTGAAATGCTGAAGAATGATTATATCATCGTGGCTCTTTACGTGGACGATAAGACCAAATTGCCCGCAGAAGAGGTATACGTGTCAGAGTATGATGGGAAAAAGAAAAACACGCTTGGAAAGAAGAATACGGATTTCCAAATCAAGCAATTCGAGTCGAATGCTCAACCGAATTATATCTTGTTAGATAGCCGTAAAGGTAATGATAAAGTATTGAAACCGCATGTATTACAACCTGCTAGAGGTTATAATAAAGATCGCGATGCTTTCGTGAAATTTTTGCAAGACGGTTTGAAAGAGTATAAAGCTCGTGCGAACAAGTAATTATTGATTGGTCATTGTATAGAGAAAGCCACCTGCAAGGGGTGGCTTTCTTGTTTTTACGTGATTTTGGAAAAAGAAATATTATCTTACCTTTACTAGCATGACGAATTTGATTTGCTGATATTTATTTTCGAGAGAATATCTGATATATGGAAAAAGCCTTTTTGTAATGTATTGTAGAGGAATACGGGGGTGAGAGTGTGAAAGAGAGATGGTTGAAAGTACATTTGCGTTTAACCATCCCTCTTTTATGCTGTATTCTCTTTAAGATATTTCTAGTATTCTCGCCAACGGTTAATTTTCCGACTTGTAATAATGACGGGATGCAGAATGATATCACTCCGATTATCAGTACCACGAATCCCCCGATCACGAACGTGTTGGTGATCCCGACGTGGTCGGCGATGAATCCGGTACTCATCAGTCCGAGCATGGATGGTAGCATGCTGATGCTCATGTAGATCGAGAATACTCGACCGAGTATTGCAGGGGCTATTTTGGTCTGGATGACAGCTGTGAAGGATGCGTAGTATATCGAACCTGTAACCCCTTCAATTGCTGTTAATACTGCGAACCAGATAAAACCACTCGGAGGCAGAAGGCCCGATAACATGAATCCCGTACCTAGTACGATGTACATTAAATTGATCAGTACGATTTTATTGATCTTGTACTGTCGAGCGCTTAAAGCGACACCTCCCAGTAAAGCTCCTGCTCCCCATATCGCTTCAATCAGGCTCATCTGGTAGGCATCCCCTGAGAAATGATTTAAGGTCATTAGCGGGAACAAGACACTGACCGGCATGATGAAAAACGTGGCCAGAATGGATAGGGTCAGGAGTAATGGCATACTTTTGTGGCTGTACACTTCCCGTTGGGCTTCCCGCAGGTCTTGCAGGATGTTTTGTTCTCCTGCATTCTCGCTAGGTTCCGGGTTCGGAATCTTCACGAACAGAAGGGAGGTACAGGCAATGGCGGCTCCGATCACGTCGAGCATGAGAACGTAGGTCATGTCGAGCATGGTTATGGCTAAGGCTCCTAGTGCGGGGCCCGCGATACTACAAGCAGATTGGATCATCTGGTTGATCCCGGCAATACGTAATAATTGCGATTCGGGTGCCAGTAGCGGAATTGATGCTTGCATGGCAGGCATGTGAAAGGCCGAGCCCACGGAACGTAAGGCCAGAAGCAGGTATATCTGCCATACTTCAACTTGGTCAAAATAAAATAGTATGGCCAGAAGCAGCGTGCAGAGCGCTATGAAACTATCCGAGAAGATCATGGTTAGTTTGCGGCTCCACCGATCAATGAATACCCCGGAGAATATTCCCAACAGGGCTTGTGGTAATAAGGCGGCGATCGTTGCGAATGCTAGTGTTTCTGCCGATTTCGTTTCAAAGGTCAGCCATAGAATGATCGCGAAGTTGACAACGGAACTCGTCAGTATGGAGAAAAATTGTCCCGTCCATATAATAGTGAATACTTTCTTCCAGTTATTCATGGTATTTTTTATCAGTTTTGATTGGAGGATGACAAACCTTGTTTGTTTTGTCAAACACCTCTTGATTTAATATAAATATGAAATATACTTTCCGAATACGTGGAAAGTTATGAAAAAGGCCGGAAAAGGAATGTCCGGAATAAAATCAGGCTCTCACCCTATATGCTACGCCCTTGTTTAAATTTGGAATCTTCATAGATTGTATAAAACATAAATTTTTACAAATATAAAATTCTATAAGAAATAATCCTAGAAATGTGGGGAAAATATCTTTGTTTGAGATATTATTTTATAATTTTCATACCTTTGTAGACGTGGAGGGTCTGTGAAGGCCGTATGAAATGATAATTCGTGTAAAATCTTGATCCATGGAAAGTAATCCTCAACTGGAGTTGGCGTATGATTTTTTGGAGTATACAGGGGTGAACGTGTTTCTGACAGGGAAAGCAGGGACAGGGAAAACTACATTCTTGCGTGAACTGAAGCAACGCTCTCCCAAACGGATGGTTGTGGTGGCTCCCACGGGTGTCGCGGCTATTAATGCCGGGGGCGTGACGATCCATTCATTTTTCCAGTTACCATTCGGACCTTATATCCCGGGTGCCACGGAGAGGGTGGAACAAGGGGGAAAGATGCAATTCACGCACAAGTTAAACCGGGAAAAGATTAATATCATCAAGACAATTGATTTGTTGGTGATCGACGAGATCAGTATGGTACGGGCGGATTTGCTTGATGCGGTGGATGATATGTTGCGGCGTTACCGGGGGAAGAATGAACCTTTCGGTGGGGTACAGTTGTTACTGATCGGTGATTTACAACAGTTGGCACCCGTGGTGAAAGAGGAGGAATGGGGATTGTTGAAACAGCATTACGCTTCGGCTTTCTTTTTTGATAGTAAAGCGCTGGCGGCAACCCGTTACGTGGCGATCGAGTTGAAGCACGTGTACCGACAACAGGATCAGGTTTTTGTGGATTTACTGAACTGCGTTCGGGAGAACCGGATTGATGCTTCGGTGTTGGGCGTGTTGAACCGGAGGTATATTCCCGGTTTTCAACCTTCGGATGACGAGGGGTATATCACGTTGACAACGCATAATCATCAGGCGCAGCGGATTAATGATGTGAAGATGGCGGCGTTGTCGACAAAGGCTTATTCGTTCAAGGCAGAGGTAAAGGATAATTTTCCCACTTTTTCGTATCCCACGGAGGAGACGCTGGTGTTAAAACAAGGTGCGCAGGTGATGTTCGTGAAAAATGATTCATCACCGGAAAAACGTTATTATAACGGGAAGATTGGTAAGGTCACGAAAATTAATGACAATTCAATTGAAGTCGTTGGAAAAGAGGATGGTTTGGTCATCCAGGTGGCAAAAGAGGAATGGACAAACACGAAATACACGCTGGACGAGGAAACCAAGGAGATCACGGAGACGATCGAGGGAACGTTCAAACAATACCCGTTGAAGACGGCTTGGGCTATCACGATCCACAAGAGTCAGGGGTTGACTTTTGAGCGGGCGATCGTGGATGCTAATGCGGCATTTGCTCACGGGCAGGTGTACGTGGCTTTAAGTCGTTGTAAGACGTTTGAAGGACTTGTGTTGAGTTCTCCTGTAACCACTCGTTCGTTGGTGAGTGATGATGCTGTCGATCGGTTCGTGCAGGACGTGGAGCAGCGAGAACCGGATCGAGATGAGTTACAACAGGCTCGGCAGTCGTATTTCCGAGAGTTGTTGTTGGAGCAATTTGATTACGAGGCGATCCGTTGGAGGTTGCATTATCTGTATCGGGTACTGGACGAGCAGTTGCGTCGGTTGTATCCCGACTGGGTGGAGCGTTACCGGGTGGCCGGTGCGGAATGTGCCGAAAAATTGTTGGCGGTGGCGGAACGGTTCCAGAATCAGTTGGAGCGATTGATGCCGGAAGAGGGGGATTACGAGCATGATCCGGTGATCGCACAACGGGTGAAAAAGGGTGCAGAGTATTTCCGAGAACATACTACGGCGATTTTCGGTGATTTCTTGGATGAGGTGATACCGGAGATTGATAATAAAGAGGTGAGGAAGTTGGTGGAACAGAATATGGAGCGTTTCCGGGGAGAGATCAATTTAAAGTTGGAGACCTTGAAGGTGATCGGGGATAATTTTTCCGTGAAAATGTACTTGCGAGCTAAGGCAAAAGCACTGATTGATGCCCCGAAAGTTAAGGTCAAGGCCAAACGGGCAGGAGCGGATAAGGTGGAGGTTTCTCCCGATATTTTGCATCCGAAATTGTACACGATACTTCGGAATTGGCGGAACAAGGAGGCGGAACGATTGAAATTGCCTGTCTACACGGTGTTACAGCAAAAAGCGTTGTTGGGTATCAGTAACACGTTGCCCACGAATTCCAAAGAGTTACTGGCAGTGCCCGGCGTCGGGAAAAAGATCGTGGAGCATTATGGGGCGGTGTTGCTGGATATGGTAGATGAGTATCGGTTTCAGCAGAAGTAGGGATATGTATGTCATGAGTTCGTTTATGTAGTTATTTTATAGAGTATATCTATAATTCGGGATTTTTGTGTAAGTTTGTGACGGACATAGTGGGTTATGTCTATTATTTTTTTAGGATGGATCAGAAAATTCAAGATTTTATAAACGGTATTAATGGTAAAAATGCTAAAGCGTGGGAGAGAATCTATGTGGATTATTACTCTCCTCTTTGTCATTATGCCATGAGAATTTTGAATGATCAAGAGCAGGCTGCGGATTTGGTACAGGCTGCTATTATAAAATTGTGGGAGACTCCACTGCATTTTGATGATATATCGGCTTTTAATGTTTATCTCTACCGAACGGTAAATAATAATTGCCTGAAGATGATCCGGGATAAAAACCGGGAGGATCAGCGTTTGAAGGAATGGGCTTTTTTCACGGAAGAGTTTGAATCGGAATCTTTATCGGCGATTGTTTTTGAAGAGGTTATACGTAAGTTGCGGCACGTGATTGATGAGATGCCTCCAAAACGAAGAGAAGTGATCTTGATGAGTATGAAGAAAATGAAAAATGAGGAGATTAGTGCTGAGTTGAATATTTCACAGAATACGGTGAAAAAGCATAAAAAAGAGGCTTATGCTGTTATTAAGAAGGCAATACAGTCAGACCTTTTTTTATTTTCCATCTTTTTTTGTTAAAAGTATATTTTCGAGGTACCCGTTTCCGCTTTTTGGGATTTATTAGTAAAATAAATTTCAAAAGATAATGGACAATTTGAAAATATACGTGAGATTATCCGATTTGCTATATAAAGATATGCTTGGATTAGCTGATGAAGAGGAAAAGCGGGAGCTGGATACTTTGTTGGTTACATGTAAGTTGAAAGGTTTGGACCGAGAGAAGATTATTGCTCGTTTACAGGAAAAGGATGTTTTTGACGGAAAAGAGGCTCTCCAGAGATTCAAAGAATTGAAGCGGGTGGGGAAAGGGCATCGGCGTTGGATCCGGTGGACTTCGGTTGCGGCCTCAATTGTCGTGTTGATTGTTGTCGGATTGTGGTTAAGTCAAGAGGTTAAGTTTGAAAACAACATGGTTGTGTCCGGAGTAATTAATCCGGGACAGAGTCGTGCTGTTGTTACATTGGCGGATGGACAGCAAATTATTTTGGAGCAAGCGACCCGTAAAATTGAAGAAAGTGATGGAACGATGTTACATTCCGATTCCGGGGCGTTGGTTTACACGGCAAATATTGAAAAGATATCTTCTGTGGTAATGTATAATACGGTGTCAATCCCACGGGGAGGAGAATATCGGTTGGAATTAGCAGATGGCACGAAAGTTTGGTTGAATGCAGAGACTGAGTTGAGATTCCCAGTTAATTTCACGGGAGAGAGAAGAGAGGTTTATTTGAAGGGAGAAGCTTACTTTCAAGTAAAACGAGATGAAAAACATGCCTTCATGGTGCATACGTCTATGGGTGTTGTGGAGGTGTTGGGAACGAGTTTTAATGTTCGGGATTACGAGGGGGAGCAAGAAGTTGTGACGACTTTGGAGTCGGGAAAAGTGATGTATGTTTCGGAAGGATCGAAAGAACAGGTAATTTTGGAACCGGGATATCAAACATTAGAAAAGAGATCTTCTCAGGTTGAAGTGAGGAAAGTTGATCCGATACAATATATAGGCTGGAGAGAGGGAAAGTATGTATTTGAGGATATGGCCTTGGAAGATATTATGCAAACGTTGTGTCGCTGGTATGATATAGATGTAGTTTATGCGGACCCAACCGTGAAAAAGTTTCATTTCACGGGTGATCTGGAGCGTTATGAGAGTATAAATGTATTTTTGAATTTTATAGAAACGGGTGGAGATGTGAAATTTAGGACGGAAGGAAAAACAATTATAATTGATAAAAAATAAATACGGGTGTTTGTTGGCACTAGACCCGTATTTATCAGGTGAACATTAATAAATTAATGAAACATTACAAAGGTATGAAAAAAAATTGTTTCTATGGGCTTGGTGTGCCCTTTCATTTGAAAAAATGGTTGAAAGTCATGAAGCTATGTTTGTTTTTTATGTTTGTTTTGCATTTGGGGGTATCAGCTTCAGGATGCGCTCAGCAAAAGGTATCCCTGTCGATGGAGGATGTTACTCTTGAACAGGTGTTAAAAGAGTTGAAACGACAAACAGGTCTTCGCTTTTTTTACAGTGTGGAAAAAGTGAGGAATGAACAGAAGAAAGTGGTAAATATTAAAAATGATGTTCTTGAAGATGCGTTGAAAAATGTGTTGAGAGGTACCGGTTTGACATTTACGATTATGAATGATGTGGTGGTGATTAAGGATGAGATTTTGGTTGCACTCGACAGTATCAAAAAAGAACCTGTGGTAGTAAAGGGTATCGTGAAAGATAAAGCGGGACTTCCTTTACCCGGGGTGACGATTGTTATTAAGGGAACTCAGGTCGGGTGTGTGAGTGATATTGATGGTAAATTCAATTTCTCGGTTCCTGAAATTAATAATTTAGTTCTTCAGTTTTCTTTTGTCGGGATGATTACGAAAGAGGTAAAGGTGATAAATAACAAACCTTTGGATGTAGAACTAGAGGAGGATGTACAGAGTATGGATGAGGTGATTGTAACGGGATATTTCACGAAGTCCAAGAGTGCTTATACGGGGTCTGCCGTTGTGGTAAAAGCAGAAGAGTTGAAACGAATTAGTCCGACGAATTTATTTAAAGCGTTGTCAGCTTATGAACCCTCTTTCCAGATTGTGGAAAATAAGGAAGTCGGGGCTGATCCGAATGCCGTACCGGAGATTTTGATTCGTGGTAAATCAAGTTTTGAAGGAAAGTCGAATCAGCCTCTTTTTATCATGGATGGTTACGAGATATCTATAGAACAAGTATTTGATACAGATATCGAGCGAATCAAACAAGTTACGATTCTGAAAGATGCGTCAGCTACAGCCATATATGGTTCGAGAGCGGCTAATGGCGTTGTCGTGATTGAAACCAAAATGCCGGAGCAAGGGAAATTATCCGTGAGTTATTCGTTTAATGCGACGATCGAGGCTCCGGATTTGACAGATTATGATTTGCTGAATGCTTCCGAGAAGCTTCAGTTTGAAGAATTAGCGGGGGTGTATAAAGATCCGGAAGGAAATGTAGCCAATCAGATGAAGTTGGATAAATTGTACGAGCAGAGGCATAAAGAGGTTGAGCGCGGCGTGAATACGTACTGGTTGTCTCAACCTTTACAGACCTCTTTTCGACATACTCATTCCTTGTCTTTGGGAGGGGGGAACGAGAGATCACGTTATGGCGTGAACTTGAATTACGGGGCTAATCCCGGGGTGATGAAAGGATCAACTCGCGATCGCTTTGGTATAAGTTTCACGTGGACTTACAATATTGCTAATAAGTTTCGTATCGGAAATGTGTTGTCTGTAAATCAGATAAAATCGGAAAAAACGCCATACGGGGAGTTTAGTACGTACACGAAGTTAAACCCGTATGAACGAGCAAAAGACGAGAAGGGAAGGTGGATTTATCTTTTATCGAATGGGAATCCTAATCCGTTAGTTGATGCTCATTTGAATAGTTATGACAAGACAGAAAGTACGTCTTACACGAACAATTTTGATATTGAGTGGTATATTATTGAAGGTTTGCGTTTAACAGGTCGTTTTTCGTATTCTTTTGGAAATAATGATGCGGATAAGTTCATTTCACCGAAGGATAGCCGATATTTACAGAAGGCAAATAACGAGAAAGGATTTTATTCATCGACATCGGGAAGGACGAATTCCATGGATGGTAACCTTGTCTTGAATTTCTATCATCAATGGGATAGACATATGTTTACTCTTGTCGGAGGTTTAAATATGCAGAGTAATAAGATGAATTCAACTTATTTTTCAGCGCAAGGTTTTTTGAATGATAATTTGACGAATTTGGATTTTGCATCACAATACGAGGTGAACACGAAACCTTCCGGGAAAGTGGAGGAGGATCGTTTAATCGGTTTCTTTGCGAATGCTAGTTATGCTTACGATAATCGGTATATGTTTGATTTATCTTATCGTACGGACGGTTCTTCCAAGTTTGGTAAAAAGGATCGTTTCGCACCTTTCTGGTCTGCAGGTTTTGCCTGGAATATTCATAACGAGCATTTTTGGGGCGAACAAGGTTGGCTGACGCAGGCTAAAATACGGAGTTCTTTGGGATATACGGGGAACGTGGAATTCAGTCCTTACCAGTCACAAACGATGTATATATATGATAAAGATAATATCTATATGCATGGTGTGGGAGCTGATATAAAAGCTCTTGGGAATGATAATCTGAAGTGGCAACGAAAGTTTAGTTTTAATTTGGGGGCTGATCTTGATTTTTGTGAAGGACGTTTTTCCATGTCAGCAGAACTGTTCCGAGAAAAGACGAAAGATTTGTTATTGGATATGAGTATTCCTCCTTCTTTGGGTTTTGCAACTTACACGGAGAATATCGGAGAGATGGAGAATCAAGGTTGGGAGTTGAGTTTACGAACACAGATTCTTCGGAATGCGAAACGGGATTTATACTGGTCTTTGAGTTTTGGTACAAGTAATAGTAAAAACAAGATTACGAAGATTAGTAATGCCCTCGGTAAGAAGAATGAGGAAAATAATCAGGAAGAAACGAAAAAACCTGTTCCTTTGTATGAGGAGGGAGAATCGACCGAGGCACTGAAAGCCGTACCTTCATTGGGGATTGACCCGGAAACGGGAAAGGAAGTCTTTTTGAAAAAGGATGGAACGTACACAACGGTCTGGGATTATCGGGATAAGGTAGTCTGTGGAAGTACAGTGCCGGATTTCCGGGGAAGTGTCAATTCTTTCTTGAGTTTTAAAGGTATCAGTTTGAATTTTTCCTTGAGTTTTGAGTACGGGGCAAAGACGTATAACTCGACTTTAGCGGAGAGAGTGGAAGGGGTTGACCCGAATAGCAATGCGGATCGTAGGGTGTTGAAAGATCGTTGGAAACAGCCAGGAGATAAGACGTTCTTTAAGAATATAGCCTTGAAAGAGGATGTATCTAATTTGACAACTCGTTTTGTTCAGGATTATAATCATTTAAGCATAGGTAGTGTTTCCTTGGGATATGATTTGAAGAAGAATATTTGCAAAAAAATTGGTCTTAACGGTTTGCGCTTTTCATTCAATATGAGTGATATCGTACGTTTTTCTACTGTGAAGGAAGAACGGGGATTGAGTTATCCTTTCTCTCGTCAGTTTACTTTTTCATTGTCTGCTCAATTGTAATAATAATTAAAATTCAGGGATATGAAATTAAAAATATATATAAAGACTTTGGGAATAGCTTTGGGTGTCATGCTATTTTCCGGATGTGATAATTGGTTGGATGTCCGACCGGAGTCGGAGTTGAACGAGGATCAGATGTTCGCTACCGAACAAGGGTATATGGATGCTCTGTACGGGGTGTACGTTAATATGGGGAAGAATGAGTTGTATGGCGGCTCTTTGCCGTTGACAATGGATCTTGTGGCTCAAACTTTTGATGTTGCTCCTGGAAGTGATTACGAGTATTTCAAGACTTTCGAGTATCAGAATCCATTATGCACGGGGATTATGGATTACGTGTGGGAACGGTTGTATTATTGCATTATGTTGACAAATAATATATTAAAGCATTTGGATGAAGTTACCCCCGAACAGTTTGACAGTTATTATTATTTACGAGGTGAATGTTTGGGACTCAGGGCTTTTCTGCATTACGAGTTGTTGCGTATTTTTGCTCCTGATATCAAGGATAAACCGGATTATTTGTCTATTCCTTACAAAAGGTTGTATTCTAATGATATAGAACCTCAATTGACTGTCGCTCAAGTTTTTGAAGATATTATTATTGATCTGGAGGCGGCTAAAGAAGCGCTTAAGAATGATGTGATTCGTACCAATCCTCCTGAATTTCTTGAGAATCAGAAGGAAAATGGAACATCGGAAGACGTGACGGAGAATAATGATCAGTATTATATTTCAACATTTTTGGAAAATCGTAAATATCGGATGAATTATTACGGGGTGTTGGCAACATTAGCAAGAGTTTACATAGATCGAGCTCAAGGTGATGATGTTGAAAAAGCTTATCAATATGCTAAAGAGGTTATTTCTTCCGGTAAATTCCGCTTGATTCAAAGAGATGATTTTATCAAGCCTTCTAATGAAGTGAAACAGCGTGATGCTCTTTTTTCCGACGAGTTTGTTTTTGCCCTTTTCTCCACGAAGGTAGATGCATTTTATACTTCTTGTTGTTATCCCGCATCCACTTTTACAAAACGTTTCCGGGTTCGGGATATTGCTTCTATCTTCGGAACAGAAGTGAATGATTTCCGGTATATGCTTACAGAACAGGATGAGGGGAATAGTAAGCATATTTTGTTGAAAAAACATCATGCCGATTATGAGAATTCTAAACAAAAAATCCGGATGTTGGGGTTGGCTGAAATGTATTATATTGCTGCCGAGGCTAAACCGGGAGAGGCTTACGAATTGATGGATGAAATTATGGTTTCCCGTGGTATTGTATGTCCTTTGACAGAGACTTCCAGCCGGGATAAGGTGATGGAGACAATCGTTAAGGAGTACCGGAAAGAGTTTATGGGAGACGGACAGTTATTTTTCATATTCAAACGATTGGTGAAAGAATCTTTCTTGTTGAATTTAAATCTGAATATTCGAAAAGATGATAAAGGACTGGTATTCCCTTTACCGGAGGCCGAAATAGAGTATGGAGAACGAGTATCTGAAATTTGGAAATAACAATATAAAGCGTGAAGTTATGAGTAGAATAATATTTTTGGTAGTGATCATACTGGCTTGTATCAGTCAGGCATGCGAAAAAGATCCTGCTTTTGAATTCAAAGGTGATGATCGTATCTATTTTGTATTTCCGAAATATATGTATGGTTCGGGTATTGAGGGATATGAACTGGATAGTGTTGTTTTCTCAATGGTCGGGGAGCCGGCATCCGTGTTGCAAGATACTTGTTGGATGAAGGTTAAACGGGTTGGTGAGCGTACGGAAATTGATAAGCGTTATGTGGTGACGGTCGTGAAAGATAGTTCTACGGCAGTGGAAGGTGTTGATTTTGAAGCATTGAAACCGGAATATGTTTTCCGGAAAAATATAGGTGTTGATTCTTTTCCTGTTATTGTAAAACGGGAACATTTGAAGACTGTTTTGAGTAAGAAAGTGATGTTTGCATTGCAGGAAACGGAGGATTTCAAGCTTGGATTCGTGGAATATTCCCGGATTAAATTGGTCGTGACAGACTTTTTACAAAGACCAGAATGGTGGTATCTGGTGAGTGGATGGCTGGGAGATTACCATTACATGAAATACGAGAAGTGGATCGAAGTAACAGGAAGTATGGATAAGAGTGACTCTCAGTCCTATCGTCAGTATTATTGTCTGCAGATCAAGGATTATTTTAATAACAATATTATTATTGATCCAATAACAAACGAGCGGGTAACTTGTGATTTATAAACGTTTGGTTTAATTAATTGAAGAACGTATGAAAAGAATATTTGCTGTTATATATATAATTATAACTTTCAGTTTTGTTGCTTGTTACGAGGATAAAGGGGATTATGATTATAAGGCGATTAATGAGATTAGTATATCCGGTATTCAGGAAAGTTATGAACGGATGAAATGGCAGGATTTGCGAATTACTCCCGAATTAAGTTTTTCACTTCATGAAAATGATTCTTTAGCTTATTGTTGGGAGGTAGATGGGCGTGTTGTTTCTATCGAACGAGATCTGGACTATAGTGTAGATGTAAATATAGCCGATGATGCTTATAAATGTAGGTATGTTGTAACAAATACGAATGGAAATGTCCGTTATTTTCAAGAGTTTGAATTGAAGGTTGTGACAGCATATAATCGAGGTTTGCTCATACTATCGGAGCAAGATGGAGAAAGTATGCTTTCTTTCCGTCCGGAGGGTGATAATAACGAGTTCCTGCATTGGGGGAATTTGTTTGCAGGTAAACCTTTGAGTTTGGAACAACCTTATTACATGGATGAAGATGTTACTATAACAACGTCGAAAGCAATTTATAGATTGGATAAACAACGAATGGAAGAAAAAAAGAAATATGATGGAGAGACGATGCTTGTTCCCGAATCAGATTTGGAAATAAGGTTCTGTAAATTTACAGATTATGTGGATGATCGAGATTTCGGTTGTATGATTAGTAAAAAGGGGCAGGTATATGTTTATAAAAGTAGAAATGATTTTTTCAGTACCCCTTCTCCGATTCCTTGTTTTGAAACGGCTTCTGAAAAAATGATTGATTATGAACTTTCGGATATTTGCTTTACATATACGATGTTTTACGGGCAGACGGGTTATTTCTTGGGATATGACAATAAAGTTGGTCAATTTTTACGTTTCGCTAATAAGTCAAGTGCTTCCACGGATCGGGATCAAATGAATTCCGTGACGGCTCGCGAGCCTATTATTGGTTTGCCTTTATTTGCATTAGGGCAATGGGATTACGGGAAGTGTATTTCTATCTTTTATGATCCGAAGTCGAATGTTGCAAAGGTGGTTGCTTCTCACACGAAGGATTTTGCTAATGTGACAGAATCGCAAGTGGAGACTTTGGATAATCACAAGTTTACCCCGGAAAGTAAAGTTGCTGTTTGTGATGCTACAGCTCGGGTGCTTTTCAATAGCGGGGTGGTTATTTATCAATCGAATGTGAGAAGTATGACATCTGCACCGACTGTTTTGAGTGATAAGTTACCGGCTATAGGTAAGATTACGATGTTGAAGTTATCTAATAATCGTAAATTCTTATACGTGGGGGTAGATTCCGGGCGAGAGGGTGAATTTAGAGGAGATATTTACGTGCTGGATGCTATTACGGGAGAAATTATAACGACTTACTCGGAAGTCGGAGGGGCCCCGGTAGATATTCTTGAAAAGTATTAATTTGTATAATATGAACGAGATCCTTGGGAGTTTACGCTCCCAAGGTATTGTTTTTCAAAATCGGAAAATGTGATGAAAATAATAGGATTGTTTTTGTGTTGTTGTATGTTTATGACTGTGTTTGCTCAAAAAGAAGAGGTTTTAAAAGCCGGAATGGAGTCTCCTGACTTCAAGTATAAGGATGTGAACGGTAAGACCATAAGTTTGAAGGATCTGAGAGGAAAATACGTTTATATTGATGTTTGGGCTACTTGGTGTACTCCTTGTCGGGGTGAATTACCTGATTTGAAAGAATTGGAGAAGAAATTAGAGGGGAAGAAAATTTGTTTTCTAAGTATATCTTGCGATAAAGATGTGGAGAAATGGAAACAGATGGTAAAGGATGAAAAGTTAGGGGGAATTCACGTGAATACGGGAGGAGATCAGGCTTTTATGAAAGCTTACGGGATTAAAGGCATTCCCCGGTTTATTCTGTTGGATAAAGAAGGGAAAATTGTCAATTTGGAGATGACACGTCCTTCTCAAAAGGTTACTTTGGAAACATTGATGAAGTTAGAAGGAATTGATTAATCATTATTGGAGATGAAATATATTTGTTGTTTATTTGTCTTGATCGTGTTTTGTGCGTGCCAGAAAAAGGATGAGGGATTTGTTGTACGAGGAGTTATAACGGGATACCCGGGGACTAAATTATTTGTTCGGGAGATTATACCGGGTAATGATGCATGGATTAATGATACACTTGAGGTAAAGGACGGTAAATTCGAGTATCGTGGAAAGGTGGAATCCCCGAGATTGATTTATTTTATTCCTCAGGATTTTTTAGGAAGGTATGAGTTGTTTTTAGAAAATTCTGAAATCGAATTAAATGTGGAAAACGGTCATTATAGAGATATAAAGGTGATCGGAAGTAAGTCACATGAAGAATTTACAGCAGTCACTCACGCTTCAAGAGAATTGCT